>Ga0207711_10002854_pt1 | contig 15155 bp, 16 predicted proteins | sample KBSS34metaG_FD_184401 | JGI IMG/M metagenome (GOLD analysis project Ga0207711, IMG submission 184401) | Switchgrass rhizosphere microbial communities from Kellogg Biological Station, Michigan, USA - KBS S3-4 metaG (SPAdes) (version 2) | ecosystem: Host-associated > Plants > Roots > Rhizosphere...
GGGACGGCGTCGTACATCCTGCTCGGAACACCTGAAGGCGAGAGTCGATCGTTCAGTTCCTCGTGCCATGGAGCTGGGCGCCAGATGAGCCGTCACCAGGCGACTAAGCAGTGGCGCGGCCGGGAGTTGATCGATGAGCTTGGCCGCCGCGGTATTATTATTCGCTCACCATCCTCACGGGGAGTAGCAGAAGAGGCTCCAGGAGCCTACAAGGATGTCGGCGCCGTGGTGGAGGCATCGGAGAAGGCTGGCCTCTCAAGGCGGGTAGCCCGGCTCGAGCCACTCATTTGCATCAAAGGTTAGGTCATAGTCCCGAGCAGCTTCTGGAAGCAGCCCCGCGATGCCTTCGGTACATCACGTGCACTTGGGAATGTCGACGGTGCGAGGTTGACTAGTGGCGATTCGGATGGGTGATATCCTCCAGCCGTCGACTTCGGGTGAATAGAACTTTGTGCCTAGTCCCACAGGAGCCAAAGGGATGCAGAAGGAATTGAAGACAGCCAGCGAATTGGCAGTAAATGCAGGACGACTTCTCCTTAAGCACCACGAACCCAAGCCGAAAGTAGAGTGGAAAGGCAAGGGTGATCCAGTCACGAAGGCGGATCGTCTGGCGAGCAGGTTTCTGATCCGTGGGCTTCGACGCCGTTTCCCCAATGACGCGATTGTCTCGGAGGAAGAGCCTGAAGATCCTGGCCGTTGCCAAAAAACGCGCGTATGGCTCATCGATCCAATGGACGGGACAAGCGAGTTCATCGAGCACCGCGGCGAATTCGCTGTGATGATCGGCCTTGCTTTGGACGGAGCACCGGTTCTGGGAGTCGTTTACCATCCGGTAACAGAAAAACTGTATTGCGCGGCCTATGGCACTGGAGCAATCCTCAAGGAGTACGGAATCGTAACGTCTTTGCGAGTATCCCGAGAGACCGATCCGCAGCGCATGACGATTGCCTTGAGCCGATCGCATCATTCGCCCGCGATTGACGCTGCATGCAGGCGACTCCACATCGCGCGCTCGATTCGATCGGGTAGCATCGGGCTCAAGGTCGGCATGATCTGCGAAGGCCATGCTCACCTCTATTTGGATATGAGCGGGCGGACATCCCTGTGGGATACGTGTGCGCCAGCTGCGCTCCTGCACGAAGCCGGCGGGCGGATGACGGATCTGAAGGGAATGCAACTCCGCTACGACAGTCCCGAACTTCGGAACCTCAACGGCATCATCGCGAGTAACGGAACCATCCACGATCGCATTGTAGAAGTAGTGAACCATGTATGAGCCCGGCCTTACCGAAAAAGTCGCCTTTCTGTGCACGCCTGAAGCGTATGCAAGTCGGCCGACTCGCGTCGAGATTAAAGGAACACACATGTCCTGTCTGTTTCTTACGGATCGATACGTGTGGAAGTTGAAGAAACCTGCGCGCTACGACTACCTCGATTTCAGCATGGTGGAAGCTCGAAAGGTAGATTGTGAGCTTGAAGTCGAACTGAATCGGCGCCTGGCACCGGACGTCTATTTGGGCGTTGTGCCGTTAGTGATCGATGCATACGGCCGGATGCAACTCGGCGGCGAGGGCCGGATCATCGATTGGCTCGTCATGATGCGCCGGCTTCCCGAAGATCGAATGCTCGACGCAGGGATCCACACACACACGGTTGGCTGCGACGACGTCCGCAGGGTGGGAGGCTTGCTGGCGAGATTCTACCAACAAGCGAAAGGGATTCCACTGAGTCCTGCAGCGTACACGGCCCAGCTGGAAACTGTAACAACAGAATGTGCAAGGGAACTGTGCCAGCCCGGGTATGGGTTACCAACATCGCTGATCGAAAGAAGTTGCGCGAATCAAATGACTATCCTGAAGCGGGAAGCCACAATGTTTGACGATCGTGTGCGACAAGGCAAGATCGTGGATGCGCACGGAGACCTGCGTCCCGAACACATCTGCGTTGGACCCAAACCGGTGATTATCGACTGCCTGGAGTTTAACGCAGAGTTTCGGGTGCTAGATCCAGTATCCGAATTAGCGTTCCTCAGCTTGGAATGCGAGCGGCTTGACGCGCCGTGGGTGGGCGAATTGATCCTGGATACGTATCAGTGCGAAACCGGCGATCGGCCATCTGGATCGTTGCTGGTCTATTACAAGAAACATCATGCACTCGTGCGGGCGAAAATCGCAGTCTGGCACCTCAGAGATCCCGACGTGCGGAATCCGGCTAAATGGATTGGCAAGGCGAGGGACTATCTTTGCCGCGCAGCCTCATTCGAGGAGCTCCACGATTGAACCATCGGAGTGAATTCGGCGAATCGCTTCCGCAATGAGCGGCGTCGTATCCAGTACGACAAGTTTGTTGCGGACAACATCGGGATTGAGCTGGAACGGTGGGATGGTATTGGTGACGACAACTTTCTCCAGAGGGGCCTCAGCGAGCACTTCACTGGCGTTGGTCGCGAACACACCATGGGTTGCCACGGCGTAGACAGTTTTTGCCTGCCGGGCTTTGCACGCCTGGGCAGCGCGGGCAAGCGTGGTCCCGCTGCTGACCAGATCGTCAATGATAATTGCAGTTTTGTTCGCCACGTCCCCTATCACTGCTTCGCCGCGGACCACGCCAGCGCTCCGATACTTCTCCACAAAGGCGTTCGTCACGGGTCGGGCCAGCGCCGCGCTGAGTGCCTCGCGAAAGGCCTCAGCGCGTTTCACGCCTCCGATATCCGGCGAGACCACGGCAACCTCTCCGTCGTGGATGAGTGGCACAAAATGCTTGACAAATAAAGTCTTGGCTTCCAGATGGTCCGTGGGAATCCGAAAAGCGTTCTGGAACGCGGCGAGGTTGTGAACGTCCAGAGTGACAAGCCGGTCAATACGCATCGCCTCGAACATTTCGGCGACATATCGCGAGGTAATTGGGTCACGGGACTTACTCCTTCGATCCTTGCGTGCGTAGCAAAGATAGGGGACTACAGCGGTGATACGCTTGGCGGAGGCATCCCGAAGGGCCCCCAGAAAGAATAGCAACTGGCAGAGCTTATCGTTTACACTCTGCCCGGCGTCGCCGTAGAGGCTTTGGATCACGAAAACGTCTTTTCCCCGTACGGATTCGAGTGGCCGCGTCTTGTGTTCTCCGTCCTCGAACGCTCGTTCCTCGTGCGGCCTGAGTGAAATTCCCAGGTGGCTGCATACGCGTTCTGCGAACTCCCGCCCGGATTGTGGTGCAAAGACCGCCATGTCACCATGACTCATTGCATTCCCCTCCGTTGGAGTATCAGGCGGTTGTCAGCACTCAAGATCATTTGAGTGCCCAAGCCTTTGCCTTCACGGTTTAGCGTATCGCCCAACCAGGTGGCGTCGTGATGCGTGGCCCGCTGCAACCGGAAGCGTCTGATCTCGAAAGGCGTCATTTGCAGGCGCAAGAGCTTCCGAGTAGAAGAATCAATGACCGCGAAATACATCATTACCAGTTCACTCCGGAACTCCTCGTGTCCCGCAATGCCCTCATAATCGTTCAGGAACTCGCCACAGCCGTAAAGTATCGGTTTGTCGCGGTAAATTTCGATCGCTTTCGGATGGTGCGACGAATGGCCTTGAATCACGTCCACTGCGGCGGAATCGATGAGTCGGCGAGCAAAAATCTGCTGCTCTTGAGAAATCCTGTAGCCCCAGTTTCCGCCCCAATGAATTGACAGGACGGCTATGTCACCGGGCCGTTTCGCCGCACCCACTCTTTCGGCGATTCGATCCACCGTGCTCTGGGAGAGATTCCGCAACAACGCCACTCCGGCCTGTGTGTCCGTTGCGGCCCAATCCCGCGGGATGCCACTGTCAGCGGTTCCCACACCGAAGACCAGCACTCGCGAATCGCCGCCAGCCTCAATGATGGCCGGCTCCTCGGCCTCGCTCAGATTCCGTCCCGCTCCGGTGGTTTTGATTCCGGCGCGTCGTAATGTAGCCAACGTCTCGGCCAGTCCAGAACGTTCCCAGTCCATCACGTGGTTGTTGGCGAGAACACAGCAGTCGAGTTTTAGCGCAGTAAGACAGGGAGTGTTCGCCGGGTGCATGCGGTAGTTGATGCCCTTGGGCACGTGATCCTCGCTGGTAGTGACACTGGTCTCAAGATTGACAACCCGTGCACTGGGGGCCATCCGGTCAAGCTCCTCGACAGCATCGCCCCAGATGTAAGAGAAATCGACCGGCTGCGGAATCCGGCCGTTAGCGTTTTCGGCCATGGCGACGTAGTCAACTGCTGACGTCACGTAGGGCTCGTACAGGACTGCATTTGAAGGATGGGGAAGCACCTGATCGATGCCCCTTCCAGTCATAACATCGCCGCACAAGGCTAACCTGACCGGGGGGGTCTCTGCGGATCCTCTCGGAGTCATGTACGAAGTCATTCGCAATTCCCGGGCCACGCCTCCAGGACCTTCCGTCAAGGCGTTTTCGTCCCCGTGCTGAGTGCCTGTGCCAATGCAGCGGCTGCTGGCCGGTAATCACTGAACTTAGACTCGGTTGTTTTGGTGGACTTTCGCCAAAATATCGATAATTGCATGTCTACAGCGAAGCGGCTTACCAGCCAGACGGACTCGGTCACAGGAATCATTTCCAGTTCCATCCTCGTCCCCGGTAGCACCCTTGCAAGAAATCCAAAGATCGAAACGGACCTCAGTACTTCGGCCTCACCTTTGATCAAATAGGAGCTCTCTTTGTCGATCCACAAACGGCCGCGCATGCCAGTGAGGATTTTCGCCGTCCGGTTCGGTGGTTCGTAGCCAGGCCGCGGCATTGCATACAGAACATAGGTCGCGCGACCGTTGGTCATCTCTTCTCCCATGAGCGTGAAGTCGAATGCCTTCGTGAACTCCAGCAAAAGAACCCCATTCTGCTCACGTGCTTTGGAATATTGCTCCGACCTTCGTAGTGCTTGCATTGTAGTCTCGTGGCTTCTTCGGTCGGCTTCCTCTTTGAGCCTTTGTAGTTCCCTCGCTTGCTGGTCCGCAGGGAGGGGTTCATCATCGATCGCGATCGGCATGTAGTAGTCGGACCCCGCGATGCTAAACACCTGATGGGTCTTGCGGGTTGTCATTCCTTTTGACGTCGTGAGATCGTGCTGAATGAAAGCAAAGCCTGGCGCTGCAGCCCAATCCGACTGCATTGTGCTTCCCGCGCGGCGAACGAGATCTTGCACGTCGATACTATCGCTGCCATAGCAGAGCCTAAGTAGCGCGATGAGAGGAATGTATCGTTTCATTTGGAAGCGCAGGGGAAACGGCTAGGCACCTCTGCTTTCTACGTGCTGCACGTTAACCTCCTCTCCAGAGACAGCCGACCGGTTGCTGGCGAAAATAAAGTCCAGGTCTGCCCGAATTGGTATCTGCATTGCAGTAGTTAGGACAAGGAGAAAAACGTCATGGACACGGTTTTCGTTGAACCCAAGATTGAAAAGAACACGGACGCGGGTTGCGCCGGAACGTGCTTCGGGGCAGATCTGAAGGAAGCAGCAAAGCGAGTCGAGAAAGGTCTGAACGACTCGAAAACCGCTTTTTCTGCAAAGCTAGACGAGGGGAGGACTGCGGCTGAGAGATTCCTGAAACACAGTCGATACGCAGTCGAGGACGGTATCGACGAAACCGCACATCGGATCAAGCGTCATCCGCTAGGATCCTTTGCGATTGCCTTCGCCGCAGGCGCTGCTTTGGGCTTCCTGGTACCGCACCTGCGTAATAGCACGCACAAGGTCAATCCCAGCTGCTAGGTCTCTTTTACACGAGTCGCCATTCGCGCGCTTCCGTTCGGCTGTAGACTTCCTGGTATCTGATGGCCCGCCGAGGCGTCCTCGAAAGGAGCGGCTATATTCTCCAAAATCCTATTCCCAGTAGACTTCTCCAAGCGTTGCGTAGGAGTTGCTCATGCGGTCCGCGCGATGGCAATGCAGTTCCGGGCGGAAGTCACCGCGCTTCACGTGGTCGAGGTCGCCTCGGCAAACAGTGCTTATGAGAGTCTGGTTGCACGAGCCCGCGAGCAAATGGACAAACTTATCACCCAGGATCTCCGTGGCTGCGTGGTGGTTCCTTATTTCGAAAGAGGTGATCCGGCGCAAATTATCCTCAGTTATGCGCGCAACGGGCATTTTGACCTGATTATGATCCCGACGCACGGTTAGGGTCCGTTTCGCCGGTTTCTGCTAGGCTCTGTGACGGCGAAGATAGTTCACGATGCGGCCTGTCCCGTTTGGACCAGCGCACATCTGGAAACTTGGCCCCCAACCGAGGATGCAGCAATTCGAAAGGTACTTGGCGCGGTCGACTTTGGCCCGCGCAGTTCAGCGGTGTTACAAATCGCCTCGCCGGTGGCCGAGAAGTTTCACGCAAATCTGACTGCGGCGCACGTGATTCCAATCCCCAGCCCATTCATGGAGGGTTATTGGATTCAGGACTGGCGGACAGAAGCCAGGAAAGCAATCCCGGAGCAACTTCAACAGCTATTGCCTGCCGTGAGCTCTGCGGCAGCGATAGAGGTCCTGGAGGGATCTCCGGCCGCAGCGCTCAGCGATGCGGTGGAGCGTCTGGACGCCGATCTGATCGTGATCGGCCGTAGCGCCTCGGCAACGGGTGGAAGTGTGGGCACAAATGCGTACGCGATCATCGCACGCTCACCCTGTCCGGTGTTGAGCATCTGAGCATTTCGTCGCACATCCAACTAGCCACGGCGACGGAACCCTGCGTGCAGCCTCCCAGAAGCGAGAGGAGTATCCCAATGCGGACGAAAGCGGAAAAAAACAGCGGCGCGCGTGGAGATCCCGAGATTGCACGGGACGTCCTACACCTTATGAAGGCGGATCTCGAAGTCCCCGATGATCGGATCAGGGTGAGGGTGAGAGACGGGCTTGTTACGATCGAGGGGACAGTGGCGCGGGATTCTCAGAGAGATGCCGCCGAAAACTGTGCCAAAAAAGTGGATGGCGTACGTGGAATTACGAATAAGATCGACGTGGAACCGGCAACGGTCGCGGCAGAAGGCCGCTAGGTCATCAGGGCGGGTCTCGCTTGCCACTGCGGGTTTCACTGCGCGTGGGGCATTGTGCTCAAGTCCTGCGGGAAGACACGCAGCTGGCGAAAGACGCCGACTCTAGGGTTCGCATATGCCATCTCAAAGCTTGGTCCCCGTCTTGCACTACCGTGAATATGGCACGATCTTATACGCTCGATTTCAGCCAAATTGGAATGCAGGACATATCCAGGGTAGGCGGGAAAAACGCTTCGCTCGGGCAGTTGTTTCGTGAGCTGAAGCCGTTAGGGGTGGGAGTCCTGGACGGGTTTGCGACAACCGTGGACGCTTACTGGCGCTTGTTAGGGGAGGCCGATTTGAAGGCCCGCCTCGAGAAGATCTTCAGCGATTTCAACCCTGAAAGCCTGGAGGAATTGGCAGAGCGGGGTCATTCCGCACGCAGTGCCGTTCTCGAAACACCGTTGCCGGAAGAAATAACCCAGCCGATTTTGGACACTTACCGTCGTCTGGTAGCCCGCCTTGGTGGGGAGCCGGAAGTCGCAGTCCGTTCTTCCGCCACCGCTGAGGACCTGCCAGAGGCTTCGTTCGCCGGTGCGGCCGAAACCTTCCTAAATATTCGAGGGACCGAAGCGCTTCTGCGCGCGGTACACCAGTGTTTTGCATCGCTATTTACGGACCGTGCGATCAGTTACCGCGCCCGGCTGGGTTATTCGCAACTCAAAGTCGCACTATCGGTTGGTGTTATGCCGATGGTGCGCTCTGACCTGGCAAGTTCGGGAGTCATCTTTACTCTCGACACAGAGTCCGGATTCCGTAATGCTGTTACGGTCACCGGCTCTTATGGTCTGGGCGAATTCGTGGTGCAGGGTGTGGTAACGCCAGATGAATGGACGATCTTCAAGCCAACGCTGGCGACTGGACATGCCGCCATCATTGGCCGGCGCCTGGGGACTAAAGAAGTGCGTCTAGTCTATGGGCAAGGCACCCGCACCACACGGAGTGAAGCGACATCACCGGAAGAGCGGGCGAAATTTTGTTTGGCCGACGCCGAGATACTAACGCTGGGGCGTTGGGCTTGTCTAATCGAAAAGCATTATTCGACTCTCGCCGGCCACGCCCAGCCCATGGACATCGAATGGGCCAAGGATGGCGTCAGCGGGGAACTATTCATTTTGCAGGCACGGCCAGAGACGGTCCACTCGGCCAAGCCTCAAACTGCCGCTGCGTCCGTATTTCAGTTGAAAGATAAGCCCGGGAAACCGCTGGTTTCCGGCCAGGCCGTAGGGGAAAAGATTGGTGCTGGCCCAGTGCGCGTTGTGCGCGATATCAGCCAGCTAGATACGGTTGGCGACGGCGACATTCTGGTGGCACAGAATACGGATCCGGACTGGGAGCCAGTCATGCGCCGCGTTGCGGCCATTGTAACCGATCAGGGCGGCCGCACCGCACACGCGGCGATTGTTTCACGCGAGTTTGGCATCCCTTGCATCGTCGGGGCCGGCAACGCTACAGAGCGCCTTGCGATGGGACAGGAGGTAACGGTTTGTTGTGCGGAAGGCTCGGAAGGTCACGTTTACTCCGGTCGCCTGCGCTTTGGGATTGAAAAGATCGATGCCGCCGCTGTGCCGGTGACGCGAACCCAAATCATGCTGACGGTGGGAGACCCCAGCCAAGCCTTCCGATTCTCTTTTATTCCGAACTCCGGGGTTGGATTGGCGCGCGCCGAGTTCATCGTGACCAATCACATCGGCGTTCATCCGATGGCACTGGCACACTTCCCCAATTTGAAGGATCAAGCCGCGGTTGTGGAGATCCGTAAACGAATCGGGAATGAGGATGCCCGTGAATTCTTCATCCGGCGCTTCAGCGAAGGTGTTGCGCGAATTGCCGCGGCGTTCTATCCCAAGCCCGTCATCGTGCGAACCAGCGACTTCAAGACAAATGAGTATGCACGTCTTCTGGGAGGCAAGGAGTTTGAGCCCGAAGAAGAGAATCCGATGCTCGGCTTCCGCGGTGCGTCGCGCTACTACGACCCAGGCTACGCGGATGGCTTCGCACTCGAATGCGCTGCATTATTGCGGGTGCGGAATGCAATGGGACTCGTCAACGTCAGAGTGATGATCCCATTTTGCCGAACCGTTGACGAAGGGAAGAAGGTCATCAAAGCCATGCGCGCCAACGGTTTGGTGCAAGGGGAGGACGGCCTTGAGGTCTACGCGATGTGCGAGCTGCCTTCCAACGTAGTCCTCGCCGACGAATTCCTGAAAGTGTTTGACGGGTATTCGATCGGATCTAATGACCTCACGCAACTCACACTGGGACTCGATCGCGATTCCGGCACTGTGGCTCGCCTGTTTGATGAAAACAATCCGGCGGTCAAGAATTTGATTGAAGACGCGATCCGCGCCGCTCAGCGTGCCGGCAAGCCCATCGGCATTTGCGGACAGGCGCCGTCCGATTTTCCGGAATTCGCTGAATGGCTGGTAGGGTTGCGGATTGACTCGATTTCACTCAATCCCGACACCGCCATCAAGACTGCTCTCTCCGTCGCGCGAGTCGAAGCCAGTTCTTCTGCCTATGCAGTGCCGATCTCCGCTTAGAGCCGCCACAGGGTTATGACGTGGAGAGCAGAACAGGTTTCCATATGATCCAGCTTCCGTTTGCCAATCGCGTCGAGGCGGGACGTCTTCTCGCCGCCGAACTCTTTAGCCGTAAACTGCAAGGGGACGTAATCGTATTAGCGCTGCCTCGCGGCGGCCTTCCCATGGGGCTGGAGGTCGCCAGGACCTTCGGGGCGCCACTTGACGTGGTGACCGTCCGTAAACTGGGAGTGCCCTGGCAGCCTGAACTCGCGATGGGCGCGATCGCGAGCGGTTCGTTTCAAACACTTGACGAAGGATTGATTGGAGGACTCGGGATTCCCGGCGAAGAAATCGATGCTGTCGTAGCTGGTGAGAGCGCCGAAGTTGCACGCCGCGAAAGACTCTACCGCAGGGGCCGCCCAGCATTAGACTTGCATGGCCGTACAGTCGTACTCGTGGACGATGGATTAGCTACCGGATCGACTATGCTGGTCGCGGCGCGCTATGTTCGCAGTTTGAAGCCTCACAAAACGGTAATTGCAGTGCCGGTCGGATCTGTTCAAGCATGCCAACGGCTGAGGAGAGAGGCCGACGACTGCGTTTGTCTGGCGACACCGCAGCCTTTTGCAGCAGTCGGCGAGTGGTTCATCGATTTTCGGCAACTGACTGACGCTGACGTTCAGCACTTTCTCGACCAGGATCGGTTACCGGCTTCAGGCTGCAGCTCAACCGGAGCTTCAGAAGCAATAAGAACGATAGGAGGTCAATATGCCCGCAAGACAATTGAAAGAGTTTCTCGATAGTCACAAGGTCAAATACGTGTCAATGATGCACTCAACCGCATATACCGCCCAGGAAATTGCGTCTCTCACGCACATCCGGGGAGAAGATTTCGCCAAAACCGTCATTGTTAGAGTCGATGGTGCGATGGTCATGGCGGTTCTTCCCTCCTCTTATCATGTGGATCTTCCGCTTCTCAAGGCGGTCGCCCAGGGAAAGAAAATCGCGCTCGCATCCGAGACAGACTTCCGGGACAGATTTCCCGAATGTGAAACCGGGGCGATGCCACCTTTTGGGCAACTTTATGGGATGCCAGTCTTCGTCGATGAAAGTCTCACAAGAGACAAGGAGATCGCCTTCAACGCCGGCACGCACCACGAACTGATTCGGCTTTCGTACAAGGACTTCGCGAGACTGGTTCAGCCGAAGGTCGCAAAGTTCTCCACGGCGTTAGACGCCGCATTGAGACTGTGAGCGGTCCGTTGGGTGCTCCGCGGTACGTCACGTGGCTGCTTGCGGCCGTGTCCGCTTATAGTGCGCTGTGACTCTTCGCGAACCGGTGAGTCTATTACCCGGTCAAATATCCTCGGGCCCCGCAAAACCCATTCCAGGCGCGGTGCACGGGCCTTCCTTGCGCCAAGCTCTCCTAACGGTAGCGCTTGCGATCGTTGGCGCTTCGCGCTGCTCTGCGGTCTCGGGCATCCAGGAACCGGCCAAAGACTTCCGAAATTTGTATTTGAGTGCTCACATTCGAACGATCGATAAGTATAGCACTCAGGATTGTGCATCGCGATGGCTCCGATGACGGGCGGGTGGCTGAGCCCGGACGTATCGTAGACGTACTGGGGTCTCCGATACCTCAAAGCCTACCTGCCTCGCCATAAAGAGCTTGCTCCTGCCTGCCGTGGCCGTTACGCTATTTACGCAGGACGGGTGCCGCAGGTCAGGGGACAGGATATATTGCAAGGAAGGGCGTTATCAAATATGTATTCCAGACGAGATTTCGCGAAGATCGCGCTGACGAGTTTGCCCATCGCACGGGCTTGGGGAGCGCGCATTAATTCAACGGTCAAAGGCGTGCGTCTCGGGACCATCACCTACAGCTTTCGGGATTTCCCGCGCACTCCCGGTAAAGACAACGTGGATGCGGTGATCCAAGCTTTGACCGAATGCGGCATTGGGGAAATTGAGCTGTTCTCTCCCAACATTGAACCGGGGGGCGCTGGCGGCTTCGGGCGGGGCAACACGGCGGAGGCGGCCAAGGCCCGTGAAGAATTGCGCCAATGGCGGCTGTCGACGCCCATGGAGTATTTCAAGGACATCCGCAAGAAGTTCGACGCCGCCGGGATCAATATTTATGCTTACACTATGAACTATCGCGGCGAGTTCACGGATCCGGAAATTGACAAGACCTTTGAACAGGCGAAGGCCCTCGGAGTCAATCTGATTGCCTCGTCAACTCAGGTTCACATGACCAAGCGGTTGCTGGGATTCGCCGACCAGCACAAGATCTACCTGGCCTTCCACGGACACGCCGAATACGATAATCCGGATGAGTTTTCGACGCCAGCCACATTTCAGCAAGCACTCGACATGTCGAAATACGCCAAGGTCAATCTCGACATCGGACACTTTACCGCGGCCAACGAGAACCCTGTGGCATATATCGAACAGCATCACGACCGCATCTCGCACTTGCATATGAAGGACCGGAAGAAGAATAAGGGCGAGAACCTGGAATGGGGCAAGGGGGATACGCCGATCAAGGAAGTCCTCGTGCTACTACGCGACAAAAAATACCCCATCCCGGCATTTATTGAATACGAGTACAAAGGCACAGGCACCTCCGTGGAAGAAGTCAAGAAGTGCATGTCCTATATGAAGCAGGCTCTGGCTTGATGCGGATGAGGATCGTTGGGCTACTTCTCAGTGGCGCGATTTGCATGCAGGCTCAGCCGGGAGCGGTGCCGAAGTTCGAGGAAGGGGCGGTGGAGCGCGGCAAGAATGCATTCGTCGCCGTTTGCGGATTCTGCCACGGCTCGAATGCGCGCGGCGGCGAAGGCGGCCCGGACTTGATTCGATCCGTGCTGGTGCTCGACGACGAGGGCGGCAAAGAACTCGGCGAATTTCTGAAAGTGGGGCGTCCCGGGAACGGCATGCCGGCCTTCGACCTTCCGCCCGCGCAAACGGCGGACATCGCAACGTTTCTGCATAGCCGGGTGGCTGCGGCCGCCTTCCGCAACACGTATCAGATCGGCAACATCCTGGTGGGGGACGCCAAAGCCGGTGAGGAGTACTTTAACGGCGCGGGCGGTTGTAAAACCTGCCATTCGCCCAGCGGCGATCTTAAGGGAGTAGGAGCGAAGTATGAGCCTGTGAATTTACAGGTGAAATTTCTGATGCCGCGCGGCGGACGAGGGCAAGGCGGCCGCGGCGGTCCGCCTCCGGGGCCCCCAGTAAATGTCACGGTGACGCTTGCGTCCGGGGAGATGTTTCGCGGAGCACTCATGCGGATCACCGACTTCGACGTAACCCTGCGCGACGCAAGCAACATCACGCGCTCCTTCACGCGCAATGGCGACTTACCTAAAGTCGAACTGGCAGACCCCCTGCAGCACCATCTGGACATGCTCACGAAATATACCGACAAGAATATTCACGATCTGACTGCGTATTTGATGACGCTCAAATGAAAACGCGATGTTCGATCGCAGTCGTTTTGCTGCTCGCGCCCCATGCGGTGATGGCTCAGGGCGGGCTCGATGGGAAACTGCTGGGCAAGCCGCCGGTGGAAGCATGGCCCACCTATCACGGCGATTACTCTGGCCGCCATTACAGCACGCTTGACCAGATCAATCAGTCCAACGTCAAGGCACTGAGTCTGGCGTGGCTGTACCGCATCAATACCGGCAAGGTCGGCGCGATCGTGGGCGGCGAAGGTGCTGACGGCGCGGCCGCCGGCGGAAACCTCGCGATCAAAGCCATTCCACTGATGGTCAACGGCGTCCTGTACTTCTCTGTTCCAGACCACGCCTGGGCCGTGGATGCGCGCACAGGACAGGAGATCTGGCACTACTACTGGAAAACCAGGGGCGGCATCCACATCGGCAACCGCGGGATGGGGATGTACAACAACTGGCTATTTTTCGAGACGCCGGATTGTTACCTGGTTTCGCTCGATGCCTCCACCGGACGCGAACGGTGGCACAAGCAGATCGCCGACGTAAAACAAGAGTATTTCTGCACGCCCTCGCCGCTGATCGTTCGCGATCACGTGATTGTCGGCATGGGAGGCGATTCGCTCGACGTGCCGGGATGGCTCGAGTCACGCGATCCCGAAACCGGCGACGTGCAATGGAAATGGTACAGCACGCCGAGGCCGGGCCAACCCGGCGCCGAATCGTGGCCCGACTCGTACTCCATGGAACATGGGGGCGGCATGACCTGGCAACCTTGGACCTATGATCCCGAGTTGAACCTCTTATATGTGTCGACCGGCAATCCGAATCCTGTGATGGCCGGGCAGAGTCGAAAAGGCGACAACCTCTACACGGCGTCCATCGTCGCGCTGAATCCGGACACAGGAAAATTGGCGTGGAACTTTCAGGTATCGCCGCACGATACGCACGACTGGGACGGCACCCAAGTGCCGGTATTGGTTGACGACGTGGTCGACGGGCGGCCGCGTAAACTGTTGGCCAACGCGAGCCGCAACGGATTCTACTTCTTGCTCGACAGGACCACGGGCAAGAATCTGGTGAGCAAGCCGTTCGTGGAATCGTTGAACTGGCACAAGGGCGTCGATCAAATAGGGCGCCCCATTCCCAACTCTGACAAAGATCCGAAAGTGGAAGGCGTGCTAGTGTCGCCCAGTTCCAGCGGTGTCACCAACTGGCCGGCACCGAGTTTCAATCCTGGCACCGGCCTGTTCTACGTCGGGACTTCACAAACGTACAGCATGTTCTATCTCACCGACACCGACGCGCGTCCGCAGGGCTACGGAGCCTCCGAACGCAACATGGGCTCCGTCGGCAGCTCTTTGCGCGCGATCGATTATAAGACCGGAAACGTAGTTTGGAAGCACACCACCCAAACCGGAGCGCAAGGGCTGCTGAGCACGGCCGGAGGGCTATTGTTCGGCACCGACGGCGCAGGCAACTTCATCGCGTTTGACCCCAAGACTGGGAATCCGCTATGGCATGCCGGCATCGGCAACGATTCGAACGCGCCTATTACCTATATGCTCGATGGCCGGCAATATGTGGTGGTGGGAGCGGGCGACAGCTTGTTCGCCTTCTATCTGCAGTAATAAAGTGAAAATGGACCGGCGGCAATTCGTGCTGGGCTCGTCCGCGCTGGCGCTGGCGCAGAGACTTGCGCGAGGGCAAGGTGTTCGGCCGTTCTCGGCGGACATGCCCAACATGGCTGTGCAGAGCCTTGCCCGGCGGCTGAATGAGGCTGCGCTACGAATAGCCAAGGAGCGCGCGCAAATTCGCACGACTAGCCAGGCCTTGGCCCGAAACCAGCTGGTACGATCCAAGGTTCGTAAAATGATGGGGCCATTCCCGGCGGGCGTCCCGTTGGCGCCGCGCACCACGCGCGTGATCGAAAACCCGGGCTATCGCATCGAGAACGTACAGTTCCAAAGCCAGCCCGATTACTGGATTCCGGCCAACGTGTATGTTCCCACCGCTACGCCGGGACCGTTTCCCGCTATCGTCTTGCAGCGGGGACACTTCAACGCTGAACGCATGTCCGCGGACTACCAGCAGATGTATTTCGATCTGGTCTCGCA
>Ga0207711_10002857_pt1 | contig 15139 bp, 13 predicted proteins | sample KBSS34metaG_FD_184401 | JGI IMG/M metagenome (GOLD analysis project Ga0207711, IMG submission 184401) | Switchgrass rhizosphere microbial communities from Kellogg Biological Station, Michigan, USA - KBS S3-4 metaG (SPAdes) (version 2) | ecosystem: Host-associated > Plants > Roots > Rhizosphere...
GGGCTGAGCTCCAGCTAGCCTGGCCCAAGCCGACCCGGCCGGGGATGACGCTCCGGGTGTTCAGCGAGATCGTCGATATCAAGCCGTCGCGATCCAAGCCCGACATGGCGATGGTCACCGCGCGCAACGAAACCCGCGACCAGGACGGCGAGGTTTTGCAGGTGTTCAGCGTCAAGATGCCGGTGTTCAAGCGGGTGAGGGGCTAGCCTCAGTACTGCCCGAAGCGGCCCTTGACCGTGCGCAGCAGCTTCGCTGAATCGTAGCCGACGCCATCCTTGAACACGGTTACGACATTCTCGATGTCGGCGATGGCTGCGGCCGGATTGCCCTTCACCAGGATCAGGTCGGCATTCTTGCCCGGCGCGATCGAGCCGATGCGGTCGGCGAGGCCGAGATAGGTTGCGCCGTTGAGCGTCGCGATGCGGATCGCCTCGACCGGCGTGAATCCCGCTTCGACCAGAAGCTCGACCTCGCGCTGGTCACCGAAACCGGGGATCACCCCGCCGTTCCCGGTCGGATCCGGACCCGCGAGCAATAACCCGCCAGCGGCCACGAACTGGCGTTCCAACCCGAGATCGTTCTTGTAGGTTTGCGCCGCCTGCTCTCCGCGCGGGGTGCCGGCCCGGCCGGCGGTGAGGTTGCGCGCGTAGAGATAGGATTCTTTCGCCTGCGGCGTCAGCACGTCCATCTGCCGCGCCTGCAACGGCGCGTGCAGCGGCACGCTCTGCTCGAACACCGGCAGGGTCGAGGTCAGCGCGACGTGATGATCGACCAGCAATTTGATCAGCGCATTCGCCGCGGGGCTGCCCGGCGTCATGGCCAGCAGGGTTGGTGTGCCCGTGCCATCCGAGCATTTGTCGGGCTGCTTGCCGGGATCGAGCTGGGTGTTGACGAAGAAACCGTGTTCGAGATTGTCGATGCCGAGCGCGACCGCTTCGGGATAGGTGACCGAGCACAGGTGACCGGTGACCTTGAGGTGGCGCCGGTGGGCCTCGTCGATCGCGGCTTTGAGCTCGGCGCGCGAGATGTTCATGTAGGCTTTGAAGCTGTTCACGCCCTGGTCGGCCCAATAGGCGACCTCATGCCGCGCGTCGGCCGGCGACGTGATCGCGTGATTCTGGATGAAGAAGGCGCCGGCTCCTTCGAGATAGGGGCCGGTGACATCGAGGTGCGGCCCAACCAGATGGCCGGCATCCACTTCGCGCTTGAGGCTGAGGTCGGTGTCGGGCTCGACGCTGCCGGTCGTGCGCATCGTCGTGACGCCGTTCGCGAGGTAGAGCCGCGGCGCGCTGAACGTCATCTGCGGGACGATAATCGGCTGTTCGAAATGACCGCTGGCGTCGAGGTTCGGCCGCTGCAGATAGAACAGGTGGTTGTGCATGCCGACGAGACCGGGAAGCGCGGTTTCGCCGCTGCCGTCGACTATTTGGTAGCCCGAAGGGACCGGGGCACTCGCCGGCTGCACCGCGGCGATTATCGCGCCGTCGAGCAGCAGGGTTTGATCCTCGAGCGGCGCGGCGCCGGTACCATCGATGATACGCAAGTGCGTAATCGCGGTGCGGCCGGCCGGGACTTGCACGAACTGCTGCACATCGGGGCCGAGTGTTGGCGGCGGCGCCAGGACCGGGGCTGCCGATCCCGCGCCTCCGGCAAACAGTGAGACCGCGATCGCCAGCGCTTTGACCTTCATCCCCCGTCTCCTCGCGCCGGTTAATAGGCGATCCCCTTGCATAAGCGAAGCTGGACACTTAAGTGTATTATTATTATAACACACACTCAGAAGGAGTGCAGACGATGTTCGAAAACCCGGTCGCAAAGCGGACTGCAATCGCTGCCGCCATCGGCGCCGTCGTGGCTGTGCCACTGCCGTTCATCGGACCGATCCTCGGCGCCCTCGTCGGCGGCGGCATCGGCTATTTCACCGCGCCCCAGAAGTAGGACCGGTCAGGCCGGGCGCGCGCTTTTCATCGCCGAGGCCAGCGCCTGGGAGAGGGTCGCGAGGCGGTAGGGTTTCATGACTACCGTTCGTCCGCCGCTGCCGGCTTCGGCGATTTCCTGGCTGTAACCGGTTGCCAGGACGACGGGCAGGCTCGGGCGTTCGGCAGCAAGCGCGTCAGCGAACTTGAGGCCACCCATGCCCGGCATCACGACATCGCTGAGCACGACGTCGAAGCTGCGGCTTCGGCACATTTCAAGGGCCTCCTCGCCGGAGCTGGCGCGGGTGACCCGGTGGCCGAGTTCCGCGAGCATGGCCTCGGCGAACGCGCCAACGTCTTCATTGTCTTCGACGACGAGAATGTCGGCTACCGGCTGTTCGGCGAGTTCGGCAGCCACTTCTCTTGGCGCGATTTCGCCGTTCGCCGCGACGCATGGCAGAATCAGTGTCAGCACCGTGCCTTTGCCTGGGTGGCTTGCGACCGTGACGTCGCCGCCCGACTGCGTTGCGAAGCCGTAAACCTGGCTTAGGCCGAGCCCGGTCCCATGACCCGGTCCCTTGGTCGTGAAGAACGGCTCGAAGATGCGGTCCGATGTTTCCGCGTCCATGCCTTCGCCAGTGTCGGTTATTTCGATTCCGACCATTCGCCGTCCCTCACCATTGGGCATGTCGCGGGTGGCGATAGTGAGCGTTCCGCCATCGACCATCGCGTCCCGGGCATTGGAGGCGATGTTGAGGATGGCCGATTGCAGCTGGGCGCGATCGACCTCGACCCGGCATGGCGCCGCGAGGTCGGTGATGACCTTGATCCGCTCGCCCATCGTTCGATCGAGGAGGTCGTCCATCTCGGCGATCAACTCGTTGAGGTCGATCCATTCGGGCGCCAGCGGCTGGCGGCGGGCGAAGGCGAGCAGCTGCGACGTCAACGACGCGGCGTTGTTGGCGGATTGGACGATGGCGCGCGCGAAGCGGATCCGCTTGGCGTCGGGCAGGTCCCGACGGGTCAGCATGTCGGCCGCGCCCTGGATTACGGTCAGCTGATTGTTGAAGTCGTGGGCGATACCGCCGGTCAGCTGGCCGAGAGCCTGCATCTTCTGGCTTTGGCGCAACTGGTCTTCCGCTTGCGCCCGTTGCGCGACCTGCTCCTCAAGCAATTCATTGGCCTGAGCGAGCGCCTCGGCGCGTTTGCCGAGCTCGCGATTGGCCGTTCGTAGGGCCCGCTGGGCAAACCCGAGCCCGATTACGATCAAGGTGGCCGCTGCGATCAAAACGGCCAACGTGCCGTAGCGGCTGACCCGTCGCCACAGCGGTTGGCGGTCGAGTTGAATGTAGGCCGTACCAATTCGCTGCCCCCGCATTTCGACCGGGGCCGACGCCCGAATCAGATTTGCGTTCAATGAGGCGATGGTTTGCTCGATTGCCGGAACCGCTTCGCCGGCACGGTCGTAGCCGGCGATGAGGCGTCCGCTGCGATCATAGACGGCGGCGAGGCGTATGCTGCTGATGACGTGGAGTGGGTTGACCGCTTCCTTGGCGGCGACGGGATCGTCGAAGTCGACAGCGGCCGCGACCGATACGGCGAGCAACTGGGCCTGGGACCGGGCGAAGTCCTCGCGGGCGTCGCGATAGCCGCTGTCCGTCTGCATAATGACGGCGATGCCGATCAGCACGATCAGCATTGCGGCAACGAAGATCGCCACCGGCGGCGAGCGCCAGTTTTCTTTCAGCATATTCCTCATTGCTTCACCCCAATTGCGAGCGCGAGCAGTCGCGAGCTGATTGTGAGTCCGTTTCGTGCGGCAGACGCTTGATCGATGAAGAATCTGACGCGTCCATCAACCACGGAAAAATGGATCATGCCCCGTTGCGGCCCGGCGTTCGCGTCCGTGACCGTCAGCACCGGCCGGCGACCGAATGCGGCCATGATTTGCCCCGGCGATTGAAGCTTGCCCCCGGGAACGAAGGCGATTTGGCACCTGTCGGCGCCCACCGCGGAATCCATCCGGCGGACAATGATGCGTCGCCCGTCGATGGACTGCGATCGCACGGCATCGTCGAGTGCGGCCCCGAATGGATCGCCGCCGACCAGACACAAAATAAACGGGTCGCTGCCCTTGGGCATGGCTGCGGCGGGCCAGGTTACGTAGCGCGCGAAGCGGGGCAGGAAGGCGGCCTTAACCGCGGTATCGGTCGGTGCCGCGACAGCCGGCGCACACGGCACTGCCGCGACTGCAGCAGCAAACAGCAAGGTGCGCCACGGCCTCATGGTCAGGGACGCCACTCCAGGCCCGCGAGGACCTTGCGCGAGATCGTATCGCCGCCGGCATATTCGACGTGCCGGTCGTGCAACAGATTGGCGCCGGTCACGGACAGGGTGAGATGGTCGGACACGGCCCAGGCCAGGCGGCCGCCCAGCTCGGCGTAGGCCGGCACCGCCGCGCCCTTGAGGCGGCCGACCGCACGGAAGTCGAGATCGAACGTCACGGCGCGGCCGAGGTCCATGCTCGACCGCAAGGTGAACTGATGTTCCGGGTCGGTTCCGTTTTGCGACGTGCCGACGATGCCCGAGGCGCCTTGCTTGAAGTGAAAATCCTGGTGTTGCAGCATCGCCCCCGCGGACAGCGTCCACCATTCGAGCGGGCTGGCGCTCGCCCAGGCCTCAAGCCCGTAACTGTGGCCCTTGAGCCCGTTCCCCCATTGAAGGTTGAGGAACGCCGGCCCGGAGATCAGCTCAACCGACCGAAGATCGTTATACTGGTGGTAGAAGCCGGTTGCCGAGAAGGACAGTTGGCGAACCGGCTGCGCTTTCACCCCGATTTCATAGGCGGTCAGTTTTTCGGTCCGAAAATCGCGGTTGCCGCTGAGCGCGACAAGCGTGCCCAACCGCTCCTGGACGTCTTCGTCGAATGGGGTCGGCGAGCGCACAGCGTGCGACACCGCGGCCCACAGCAAGGTCGATCCGCCCGGCTTGACCGCCAGCCGGACGTCGGGAAGCAGGCTGAACCCGACATAGGGATCGTGTTCGGCCTTGATGCCGCCGGTCAGGCTCACGGTATCGCTGATTGCAAACGTGTCCTGGGCGAACAGATTGGCGAGGAACAGGTTGCGGCTGCCAGGTACGAAGAACAGGCTCGGCGTACCGTCGATGTCATAATGGGCGACCCGGGCGCCGCCGCCCCAGACGATCTGGTGCCGTGTCCCGATGTCGAAGCTGTGCTGGAGGTCGACGTCATAGGTGTCGACGAAGAACGACCCGTTGTTGGGGCGTGAATCGCGCTTGATCCGGTCATAAAACGCCTGCGCCTGCAAATGCTGCTCGGCCGCCATGTCTCGGTTCCAGCGCAGTACTAGGCTGCGTCCTGAAATGTGCTCCGAGGCGTCGCCGGGCATATCCTCGCGGCCGCCGAAAATGTCGCCCTGCAGGGTCACCGTGTCCTTAGTCGTTGGTGTCCAATCGAGCCGGAACCCACCACCCAGTCGGCGCCACCCGTCCTCGGCCGAGCCGCCGCCGGGCACATCGGCGGCGTCCTGATGCAGCCAGCGCGCGTAAGCGCGGTAGTTGAGCTTTTCACCGGCCTGGCCGGCGAAGCGCAGACTTGCGGTCTGCTGCACTGTCCCGCCCCGCACGGATGCGCGCACTCCCGATGTCGCCCCGGCAGGGCGGGTGATGATGTTGATCACGCCGTTCATGGCGTTGGCGCCCCACAAGGTCGCGCCGGGCCCGCTGATCACCTCGATCCGTTCGATGTCGTCGGGGATCAGGTCAGGCAGATCCCAGTACACGCCTGAGAACAGGGGTGTGTAGATCGTCCGCCCGTCGATCAACACCAGCAGCTTGTTCGAGAAGCTTTGCGCGTCGGGTGAGCCGTTCAGGCCCCGGGCCGTCACCACCCAATGCGCCGGGCTCTGCTGATAGACCTGCAAATTGGGCGCCAGCCGCAGCATTTCGGGGATCGTGACGGCGCCCGACCGGACGATTTGCTCGTGGTCGATCACGTACAGCGCGGCGGGTGCCGCGCTTAACGGCTCTTCGCGCTTCGACGCGGAGCGGACCTGGATGTTCGCCAACTGCTCAATGCTGAGGTTGGAGAGGTCGTCCTGATTTGGGGCCGCCACGGTGTCGGCCACCGCGGGGGACGCTAGACACAGGCACAGGCCACACGCGCCTGTCGCAACACTTAGCCGCATAAACGCACCCACTCCGACGCTCCGCCCCCGGCCGGTAGTCACCCACGCCTAATGCGGATACCTCTTCTGAAAAGTTAACCGATCGGGGTGCGAACGCGATGGAAACGAGTTGGTTTCAGCGGCGTGACGATCGTCCCATTACTGTTGCCTAAAATCCATTATTCTAAAGATGTTCGGCGAACTCGCGAAGGAGCTGGCGGTACAGGTCGCGCTTGAACGGCACGATCAGCTCGGGGAGTTGCTCGGGCGCAATCCATTTCCACTCACGGAATTCGGGATGCCTGGTCGCGATGTTGATGTCGCGGTCTTCACCGAGAAACCGGCACAGGTACCAGTCCTGATCCTGGCCGATCCATTTGCCACCCCACAGGCGGTCGCGAATGCTCGCCGGCAGATCGTATTTCAGGCGTTCGGGACATTCGGCGATCCGTTCGACCAGATGCGGCGCGATGCCGGTTTCTTCCTCAAGTTCGCGTCGCGCCGCAGCCCACGGCTTCTCACCCTGGTCGATCCCGCCCTGCGGCATCTGCCACGCCTCGTCGGTGTTATCGATCCGGGCCCCGACGAACACCTTGCCGTCGTGGTTGAGGAGCATCACGCCGACCCCGCGGCGGTAGCGATCATCGCCGGTCATAATGAACGCCTAGCGAAGGCCGCCGTCGCGGGCCAGCTTTACGACCGTGTCTTGAGGCTCGCATCCAGTGCCCGAAAGGCGTCTTCCAGGCCGTCGACGTTGGTCAGGTAGTTCGCTACTGCCGCACGGTGCCAGTTGAGCTCAGGCACGAGTTCGCGATGGGCGCGAAGTGCGGCTGCTACCTTGGCCGCCTCCGCCGGGTCGAGCTGTAACGGGCATTCGGGCGGCAGCACGACGATGTATTGAGCACCTTCGCGGGTCATGTTGTGATCGCCACAGGCGGCGCGAATTTGGTCCTGAATTGCCGACGGAATGACCTGGCGGACATGCTCGCGATAAGGGGTCGCCACAGCATTGAAGCCCACCGGCTCGTAGTCGGCAGTTAGCACGACGGCCAAGTTGCGGCGCACTCTTGGATCGTCGATGTCGCGCATCTGGTCGCCGCCGAACGTTAGAGCCCAGTTCTGCGCGTTGATCCCAATCCCGTAAATCTGGCTCGCCTGGTAGGCGGCGATGACAAATTGGTTGTCGGTAATCCGGCGATCACCTGCCCATCCTGCGAGCGCCTGATCGGCAAACGGTCGCACCGTCCTGTAATAGACCCGCGCGGATTCGAAGAATTCGAGTTGATTGCGAAGCTCCGGCCGAAGCTGGTCGAGCATTCGGTTGGTCGCCTGCTTCTCCAGGCGCGCCTGATTCCAGTTCGATACCTGTGTGCCGACGAAAACACCGAGGATGACGATCGCGAGCTCAATCGAGATCGCGGTCCAGTCCTGCACCCGCAGCTTCGCAATCGCTCGCTTGAAGATCATCGCGCCGCCCCCCGGGTGCCGCCTTGTGCATGGCAATGCCGACCAAGGAAAGTCCCCGCGAAGAAAGGTGGCGAAAGGGGGCGGGGCCGCCTAAAAGGACAGCAACTTAAAACTCGCGCGTTTGTGAAGGACTCGACCGTGGCGACCGCCACTCACCAACTCACCGAGAAGGAAGCGACCGCACACCCGCCGGCCGAAGCGGTCGTCGTCCGGTTCGCCGGCGACAGCGGCGACGGCATGCAATTGACCGGCGGACAGTTCACGCTGTCGACCGCGCTCGCCGGCAACGACCTGGCGACCTTTCCCGATTTCCCGGCGGAAATCCGCGCCCCGCAGGGCACGACCTTTGGCGTCTCCGCCTTCCAGATCAATTTCGGATCGACCGCGATCGAGACCGCGGGCGACCAGCCCGACGTGCTGATCGCGATGAACCCGGCGGCGCTGAAGGTGAACGCCGACCAGGTCCGCGAAGGCGGACTGATTATCGCCGACGAAGGCGAATTTTCGGCGCGCAACCTGGCCAAGGCGGGTTACGAGCAGAGCCCGCTCGAGGACGGCAGCCTGGCCAAATGGCAGGTCGTGCACTTCAACATTTCGCAGCTGACCTTGGACTCGGTGAAGCCGTTCGGGCTCGGCAACAAGGAGGCCCTGCGCTGCAAGAACATGTGGACGCTGGGCCTCGCGCTGTGGATGTTCGACCGCGACCGCCAGCCGATCGTCGACTGGCTCAAGGTCAAGTTCGCCAAGGCGCCCGAACTGGCGGAAGCCAATATCGCCGCGCTCAACGCCGGCCACGCCTATGGCGAGACGACCGAGATGGGCGCGCCGTTCAAGCAGCACCATATCGCCGCCGCGCCGGCCGAGCCCGGACTTTACCGCACGGTCACCGGCGCCGAGGCGCTCGCCCTGGGCCTCGTCGCGGGCTGCCAGCTGGCGGGCGTCGACATGTTCTTCGGCTCCTACCCGATCACTCCGGCGAGCCCGCTGCTCCACCATCTCGCGCGGCTCAAGGAGTTCGGGATCACGACCTTCCAGGCGGAGGACGAGATTGCGGCGATCTGCGCGGCAATCGGCGCAAGCTATGCCGGCCAGCTCGGGATCACCTCGTCGTCGGGCCCGGGGATCGCGCTCAAGACCGAAGCGCTGGGTCTCGCGGTCATGACCGAATTGCCGCTGATCGTGGTCAATTCGCAGCGCGGCGGGCCCTCGACCGGCCTGCCGACCAAGACCGAGCAATCCGACCTCTATCAGGCGGTTTATGGCCGCAACGCGGATTCGCCGGTGCCGGTGATTTCCGCGCGCTCGCCCGCCGACGCGTTCGACTGCGCGATCGAGGCGTGCCGGATCGCCACTCATTACATGACCCCGGTGATGCTGCTGACTGATGGCTACATCGCCAATGCCGCCGAGCCGTGGAAAGTCCCGGACATGAGCGGCTACGCGCCGTTCCCGGTCAGCTTTTTCGACACGCCGCCGGCCGAGGGCCAGCAGGTCATGCCCTATTCCCGCGGCGATCGGCTGGCGCGGCCGTGGATCAAGCCGGGTACGCCCGGGCTCGAGCATCGCATCGGCGGGATCGAGAAGCAGCCCGGCACCGGCAACATCGATTATTCGCCGGCTGCACACCAGGAGATGACCGACACCCGCTTTGCCAAGGTCGCCGGGATCGCCAATGACATCCCCGACCAGGACATTTGCCTCGGTCGCGAAGGGGCCGAGCTGGTCGTTGTCGGCTGGGGCTCCACTTTCGGCCCGATCCACCAGGCGGTGCGCCGCGCGCTCGCCCAAGGCAAGGATGTCGCGCACGTCCACGTCCGCCATATCTGGCCGATGCCGAAAAATATGTCTGTCCTATTGAGGGGCTTCAAACATATCGTCGTGCCGGAAATGAACATGGGCCAACTCAAGACCGTCCTTCGCGACCAGTTTCTGGTCGACGCCAAGTCGCTAACCAAGGTCTCCGGTCACCCCTTCCGCATTGCCGAGATCGAGGCGGCGATCGACGCCGCGCTCGGCACCGACTCGCGCGCGCGCGTTGAGGAGTGAACTTAGTGAACTTTCGCGAGTGTCAGCGATGAAACAGCTCAGCGTCTGGCCGATGATCCTGCTGCTGATCGCGGTGCTGTTCCTGGTTTATTGGTTGAGGCCCCACGGATGAACGAAATCTCCCCGATCCCGACCACCACTGCCAAGGACTGGGCGAGCGACCAGGAAGTGCGCTGGTGCCCCGGTTGCGGCGATTATGCGGTGCTCAAAGCCGTGCAGCGGACCATGCCCGACCTCGCCGTCGCCCGCGAAAAGACCGTATTCATCAGCGGCATCGGCTGCTCGAGCCGCTTTCCTTATTACATGGCGACCTACGGCTTCCACACCATCCACGGCCGTGCGCCGGCCTTCGCCACCGGGGTCAAGCTTGCCAATCCGGAATTGGACGTGTGGATCATCACCGGTGACGGTGACGCGCTCAGCATCGGCGGCAACCACACGATGCACATCCTGCGCCGTAACCTCGACTGCCAGATCCTGCTGTTCAACAATGAGATCTACGGGCTGACCAAGGGGCAGTATTCGCCGACGTCGCGCGTCGGCACGCGCAGCCCGTCGACCCCGTTCGGGTCGGTCGACCGGCCGGTGACGCCGTGCGCCTTTGCGCTGGGATCGGGCGCGCGGTTCGTCGCCCGCGGCATCGACGTCCACAAGAACCTGCCCGACGTACTGAAAGCCGCGCACGCTCACCGCGGCGCGAGCTTCGTCGAAATCTTCCAGAATTGCGTGGTCTACAACGACGACGTGTTCGCCAGCTTCACCGAGCGCGACGTCGCGGCCGAGAAGCAGCTGTGGCTCAAGGCCGGTGAGAAAATGCTGTTCGCCGGCGGGGCCAAGGGCATCGCGCTCGACCGCGAGCGGCTGGCGCTGAAGGTGGTCGATGCCGACGACCCGGACGTGATCGTCCACGATCCCAAGAACCGCTCGATCGCCCACATGCTGGTCGAAATGCCCGATGGCTTCCCGATGGCGCTCGGCGTGCTTTACGAGGACCCGGCGCCGACCTTCGAAACGGCGGTCCGGGAGCAAAACGCGGCCGCAGCCAAGGGCAAGCCGGCCGACCTCCAGGCACTGGTCTCCAAGGGCCAGACGTGGATGGTCGAAAAGGAACCGCGCGCAGAGTGATGCGCAGCTGCTGATTGGATAACCTGACTCACAGCTTGGTTGGCGCCTTGCTCGGGCGCATGGGGCTGAAGCGCCTGACGCCTTACGCCATGCCGGCGCTGATTATCGCCGCGAACCTGCCCGACATTGACAGCTTCGTCGCGCGGCCGTTGGGGCTCGAACCGATCGCAGAGCATCGCGGCTTCACGCACGGGCTTGGCGGGCTCGTTGTCATGCCCTTTTTGGCAGCAGCAATAATTCTTGGTTGGCAAAAGTTCAGACCGAGCAAAGAAGGTCCGATTCGTCGTGGCGGGCTGCTGATTTGCTGTTTCTTGGCAACCCTCAGCCATCCTTTGCTCGATTACATCACGTCCTACGGCACGCGATTGCTCGAGCCGCTTTCCCATCGATGGTTCTATGGCGATGCGATTTTCATCATGGACCCGTGGTTGTGGCTCATTCTGATTGTCGGCCTTGAGATGTCGTGGCGGGCCGAACGGCTCGGTCGCAACTGGACGCGCCCGGCGATATGGGCGTTTGCCGCGATGCTTGGCTACGTCGCGCTCAACTTTGCCATTTCGGCCCGTGCTGTCGCGGTTACACGGCCGCTGGTTGAGCGCGTCGCCCGGCCGGACATGATCGAAGCCGGTGAAGTCCCGCTGACCTTCTGGAAGCGGAAGATGGTGTGGCGCGGTGAGGGCATCGGCGGCACCGGGACGTACGATCCGCTCGACGGTCTCAACAAGGCCTGGCTCAACCCCACGGTGACGCCGCTCAACCTCGATGATCCGCGCCTTGCCGCAGCCGTCAGGCGCGACAAGCGCGTCCGCGCCTTCCTGTTCTGGTCGCGCATGCCGATGGTCCACACGCAAGACGGGCGCGCGTATCTGACCGACCAGCGCTTCTTTGACTCCGGGCGCCCGGCGAGTTCCACATTCCTGATCCCGCTCGACATTGGGCGTCCGAGTTCATAACTCACCCGACATGAGCACGCGGGGCGAACATCTGGTCCGCGCGGACCGGCGCTTTGCGACCGGCGGGGGGATGCTTGCCCGTTTCGCCGCGCCGGCGTTCTCCAAGGTTCTCGACGAGATCGACCGGCGGCTTGATCATGGCGGCCTGGATGCGACCGTGCCCGGTGGTGGCCGCCACCGCATGGGCTTCCGCGCGCCAGGCCCGGCAGCAATTTTGCACATCGTGAGCTGGATGGCGCTTGTCCGGCTCGCCACGTCGGGCTCGGTCGGCTGGTACAAAGCCTGGACCCTGGGCGAATGGACGAGCCCCGATCCGGTGCCGATCTTCGAGCTGTTCTCGGCCAACGCGGTCAGCCTCGGCGACATCGGCCGGGCCAAGGGTATATTCCGTTGGATCAACCTCGCCGCGCACCGCCTGCGCGACAACGCGCCGCACAAGGCCCGCGAGAACATCCAGGCGCATTACGACCTGGGGAATGATTTTTATTCGGCGTGGCTCGACGAGACCATGACCTACTCGTGTGCACGCTTCGCGGCGGCCAAGGACAGCCTCGAGGCGGCCCAACTTAACAAGATTCACGCCCTGCTCGATCGCCTCGAACTGGAGCCCGGTCAGCGCCTGCTCGAGATCGGCTGTGGCTGGGGCAGCCTGGCGATCGAGGCGGCGAAGCGCGGCGCCAACGTTGTCGGCCTGACCCTGTCGAAGGAACAGAAGGCCTGGGCCGAGGACAGGATCGCCGCCGCCGGTCTGTCAGGCAAGGTCGAGATCCGCCTGCAGGATTATCGCGACACGGCAGAGAAGTTCGACGCCATCGCGTCGGTCGAGATGGTCGAGGCGGTTGGCGAGCGCTGGTGGGGCGCGTACCTCGACTGCATCGCCCGCAACCTCCCGCCGGGCGGGCGCGCCGCGCTGCAATATATCGCGATGAATCCTAGTCTGTTTGAGCGCTATGCGCGCAATCCGGATTTCATCCAGACCTATATCTTCCCCGGCGGGATGCTGCTTGATGAGCCGCGCTTCGAAGCGTTGGCGCGTGCACGCGGCCTCGATTGGCAGGGTCGCACCGCGTTCCGGCTCGACTATGCCGAGACCCTGAAGCGGTGGCGCGAGCGCTACGACGCGGCGGTCGCGCGCGGCGACCTCGATGGCTTCGGTGAGCCGTTTCACAATCTCTGGCGTTACTACCTCATGTATTGCGAGGGCGGCTTCCGTGGTGGCGCGATCGACGTCGCCCAGGTGACGATGGTCAAGTCTTGAAGGCGATCTATGACCGCCCGCGGGCGTTGAGCGACGGGCTGGCCGCGATCCGCGAGCAGTTTCAGTTGCCGGGTGACTTTTCGCCGGAAGTGGAAGCAGCGGCCAAAGCCGCCGCGAACCAGCCGTTATCCGATCACATCGATCGTACGAGCGTGCCGTTCGTCACGCTCGATCCGGTGAGCTCAACCGATCTCGATCAGGCGCTCGCGATCGAGCAGGCGGGGAGCGACCTCATTCTGCGTTATGCCATTGCCGACGTCGGCTGGTTCGTCCCCGATGGCGGGCCGGTCGATACCGAAGCGTGGCACCGCGGCCAGACCATCTACATGCCCGACAAGAAGATCAGCCTTTATCCGACGGTGCTGTGCGAAGGTGCGGCGAGCCTGCTGCCCGATGGTGACAAGCCGGCGATCCTGTTCGTCGTCCGTGTCGCGAGCGACGGCGCCGCGAGCCTCGACGGGGTCGAGCGCGCGATCGTCCGCAGCCGCGCCAAGCTCGGTTACGCGACCGTGCAGCCCGGGGATTTGCCAGCCGGTTTCGACGAGCTGTCGCGGCGGATCGCAGCGGCGGAGACTGCACGCGGGGCATCGCGCGTCGACCCGCCGCAGCAGCAGGTTGTCGAGCAGCCGGGTGGCGGATTCGCGCTCGAGTTCCGGCCAATGACCGCCGCTGAGCAGGACAATGCTTCGATGTCGCTCGCCGCGAACCTCGCGGTCGCCGACTCCCTCTATGCGCACGGGACCGGCCTGTTCCGGGTCATGCCCGAGCCCGACGATTGGTCGGTCCGGCGCTTGCGGCGCAGTGCCAAGGCGCTCGGGATCGACTGGTCGAAGAAAATGAGCCTCGAGGATCGGCAGCGAACCCTCGACGCCAATGATCCGAAGGACGCGGCGTTCATGCTCGCGATCCGCCGCGCCGGCAGTCATGCGAGCTATGCGCCGTTCCGCGCCGGCGAGAAGCCGTGGCATTCGGCCATGCATGCGACCTATGTCCATGCGACCGCGCCATTACGCCGTCTCGCCGACCGCTACGTGACGCTGGCGGCTTTGGCGGTCGCCAACGGACGCGCCGTTCCCGATGGCGTGAGTACCGCATTCGAGCGCCTGCCCGAGGTGATGAACAAGGCCGAGGCCAAGGCCGGACAGGTCGATAGTGCGGTTCTGGAACTGGCGGAGGCGGTGGTCCTGATGGGCCGGGTCGGCGAACACTTCAGCGGAGTTGTCACCGACATCGACAAAAAGCGGGGCGCGCGAATCCAACTCTGCGATCCGGCAGTGATCACTCGTGTGCCTGCCGAGGGTCTCGCCATTGATGCGAAGGTGTCACTGCGGCTCGACGAAGCCGATCCGGTGCGGCGACTGACGCGGTTCGCGCTGTCATGATTGCAAAACTCAGGCTTCGACGCGCATTTTCTCGCCAGTCGGAGCGTCGGAGAGCAGCCGCGTGAGTAGGGCTTCGGCCACCGCTTCGGGCGGCTTGACGCTGTCGGGTTCCTCGCCGGGGAAGGCGAGCGCGCGCATCCGCGTCCGGGTCGCGCCTGGATCGACGATATGGACCCGGATCCTGCCGGTGTGCGCGGTTTCGTCGGCATAGGCACCAAGCAAGGTTTCGAGCGCCGCCTTGGACGAGCCATAAGCGCCCCAGAAGGCGCGGGGGGCAGCACCCACCGACGAAGTCAGGGCGAAAACGTCCGCTCGTTCGGCCTTCTTGAGCAACGGATCGAACGCCGCGATCAGCGCCTGGTTGGCCAGCACGTTCAGGCTCAGAATACGCGAATATTCCTTGGGGTCGATGTCCTGCACCGGCGAAAGCGAACCGAGCATTGCCGCATTGAGCACGATCACTTCAAGCGCCGGCCAGCGTTCGGCGACCGCGACCGCAAGCTTGCCAATCGATTCGCCGTCGGTGAGATCGAGCGGCGCGATGGTGGCTGAGCCGCCCGCCGCGTGAATGCGATCCTCGACCTCCTCCAGTGCTGAAGCGGTGCGGGCCGTCAGGATCACATGCGCGCCGGCGGCGGCCAAGGCTTCGGCGGTCGCGGCGCCGATCCCGCGGCTGGCGCCGGTGACCAAAGCGAGCTTGCCGGCGAGAGGTTGTTGGTTCGTCATACCGCGCGCCCTAGCGGCTCTTGTTGCGACCTTCACCCGCAAAAAGTGGGCGGTTGCTCGAAAAACGGTTTCGGCTGGC
>Ga0207711_10002862_pt1 | contig 15130 bp, 13 predicted proteins | sample KBSS34metaG_FD_184401 | JGI IMG/M metagenome (GOLD analysis project Ga0207711, IMG submission 184401) | Switchgrass rhizosphere microbial communities from Kellogg Biological Station, Michigan, USA - KBS S3-4 metaG (SPAdes) (version 2) | ecosystem: Host-associated > Plants > Roots > Rhizosphere...
CAAGTTCGGACACAATATGTTCGGCAGGAAAGTTGTGCGCGCGGTTATTGTCGGGGAGCACACGAATGTCGCAGAACTCGCAGAGGAAGGGACAGCCTCGCGACACTTCGAGAACGCCGCCGTAGTAACGGCTGTGTGTCGCGTCAAGGAACGGTCGATAAAATGGACGTACCTCCGCGACGTTGAAGCGCTCTCTGGTCTCGACGAATTTTGGCAGGTTCGACCCTTTCTCAAGAAGCCGGATAAACCGAGGAAATGCCTCCTCTCCGTCGCCGATAAGGACATGGTCAAACATTGCAAGCTTGGCGCTCTCGCCTGCCTGGTTCATAGACCACGTGATGGGGCCGCCAATAGCAAAGATGGAGTCGGGGTACAGCTGTCGCAACTTGCCATGCACAGAGACGATCGTCTCGTAGTCCTGATTGATCCCGCTGAAAACGAACAGATCCGCACGCGGAACGCGATCCGCCTTGTCGAAGCGCATGTCGTAAAGCTGCAGAGCATACCGTCCAGGGTCCTCCACGTAGGCAGCGAGGGTATACGCCCATACCGGCATGAACATCGCCCCGTACTGCTGAGTCTCAGCAAGGAACGCGTCGGGTGAATGAATGAAGGTGATGTTTCTGATGTCGCAGGACTTCATCGGATCCTAAGACTAGCGCGGAGTGAAGATTTTTCCATGATCAAAAAACCAATTCCGCTAACTCGTTTGTTAAGAACACGACTCTCGAAAGGGCGCTCCGCGCTTTGGAATTGGAGCGACGGTCGGTGCTACCATCCTCTGAGGTCTGCGGCAGAGGTACGATGATGGGTCGCATCTATCTTTCAAACGCCCGCACTTTCACAAAGACTGGAACAGGATTTCGGTGCCCTGTGTGGCTGACGTTTCTCTGTTTTCTGCTGATTCCGTCGGCCTTCATTGCGCAGCGCAACGGAGGCGTCGTCACCGGTGAAATTCGCTTACCCGACGGGTCGGCGGCGGCTGGGATACGCGTGAGCGCAATGAGTGCAAACGGCGAGACCAAAGATGCAATAGTGTTTCTTGAAAGCCTCGCAGAAACAGATCTCTCCGGGCGTTATCGTTTAAGTGGCATTTCCCCTGGCCGATATTACATCGTCGCCGGCTCCCTGGATACGCCGACCTACTATCCCGGGGTCGACTCCACGAGGGAGGCACGTGCTCTCGAGATTGCAGACGGATCGAGCTTGGGTTCCGTGAACTTCACTGTTCAGCGACTGCGGGGATCTGTTCCGGGGCCTGTACTGAGCGTGCCTTTAGGGATTAGCGGAAAAGTCGTTCTCGAGGGAGGCAAGCGTCTGCCGGGATTTCTGCCGCGTCTCTACGTGGATACTGGTAAGAGCACGAGGCGAGCAACGAAGGGCGAAGACGGAATCAGAATTCTCGGAAGCGGAACCTATGGCGCTGTGGCCGTTTCACGGGACGGTTCTTTCCTATTGCTGGTCGATGACGGGGATTACGAAATCTCTCTCATTACAAGCCTCGGGGATCCACTTGTTGGCGATGACGGCTACTACGTTAAATCGATAGTGTCGGGTTCGGTAGACCTTTCGAAACAAAAACTCGCGGTTCGCGGTCGCACTGCGCCGGCTATCACGATTACTCTCGCTGCTGGAGTTCGCCCCACCAGGTGAGTGGCCCGTACTTATCGATCAGGTATGCACCAAAAAGCAGCGCCGATCGCGTGTCATGCTAGTATCCCTCGGATTAAATCCCGTGGCTGATGAACACCGCCAAGATGGAAGCCACACAAACGCCGTCGGAAGCGCCGACGATGACCCTTCATGGGCTGTTCCTTTGGGACAGCCCAGGCGTGCAGGACGATCCCGAAGACTCTTCCTACTTCATTCGTGAGGTGGGTGAGTTCGAGGACTATCGGGGAGAGGTCAAGATTATTAGCCTAAACGAACCTTCCGGAGAGGCCTGAGTCTAATATCCTTCGACGCTAACGCGATGTTTCAATTGTGTTCCCTATGCCAGTTTCTATTTGGAGGTGCGACGTGATTTCTTTCCTGGCGCGGTTTTCTCCCGTGAGCCTGGGTTGCATTGTCATTATGGTTCTGATGTCTGCCGCTTGCACGAAAACGAGTCCGGCTCCGCAGAGGTTTGGGGGCACCTGGACAATGAACCTCGGAGAGCGAACTTTTCTGGTCCTAAGTCTTGTAGAGAATGGCGACAAAGTGACGGGAACTCTGATTCGTCCAACGCATTTTCAGATCGATGGGACCGGGCTTCGCTTCTCTCAGATCTCAGCCGAGGAAGCGAAGGAGTCCATATCGGCGGCTTCCATCAAAGAGAATCACTTGCAGTTCACAACGGTCAATCCATCAGACCCGAATGATACCAGCGATTACGAACTGACCCTCACCGGCAAGGATGCAGCTTCACTCAAAATTGTCGATGCCCCATTCGATGCATGGCCGGTTGCCAGAGTTCCGGGCGGAGCAAGCGCGTCTATCTATAGAGGCTGGGATATTCACCGAACATACCCGGAGGAACATAACGTCGCGTCCAATTCCGAGATGCGAAAGATCTTTGAGGAAGACCAGAAGGTCCGCCAAAATCAGGCATCTCTGACTTCCGCAGATTGGGATGTCATCAATCGTGAGGATTCCGTTCGGAGAACTTTAACCGCCAAATTGCTCGCCGATGGTCAGCTGAAGTCCGCCGAAGATTACAGATGGGCTGCATTCATTTTCCAGCATGGCAGTTCTTCTGACGATTACCTGCTGGCGCACACTCTCGCGATGGTTGCTGTAGCGAAAGGGGATTCGTCATCCCTCTGGATCGGAGCGGCCACACTGGATCGGTATCTGCAGTCTGCAGGCAAGCCGCAAATTTACGGAACACAGTTCAAGTTCGGAAACGACGCATCTCAGGAGCCCTTTAACCGAAAACTTATCAGTGACTCACTGCGCCGCGAACTCGGAGTTCCAAATCTGGAGAGCCAGGCCGAGCAGTATAGGAAGATGATGAAGGAATCCCAAGCCAGACACTGAAATTCTCCTCAAACGCCATCTGCACAATGCGTGCAGCCGTTGTGGAGCATCCTCTTGTAGAATCCACTCCTGAGAACTTCGATGGAATTCACACATACGATCGATGGAAGAGGAGTACCGAGTGAAGCCTCATTCGATGTGGTCAATCCAGCAACCGCGAGCCTGTTGGCCCGATGCCCGGATGCATCAAGGGCTCAACTGGATGCGGCCGTCGCGGCGGCAAGGCGGGCGTTCGCCGCATGGAGCGCCCTCTCGTTTGAAGAGCGGCGTGACTGCCTGAATCGCTTTGGCGAGGCTTTCAAAACACACATCGAGGAACTCGTTCCGCTTCTGGTTCGCGAGCAGGGTAAGCCACTCGCGGCCGCGCGCGCGGAACTTTCCTATACGCCTTTGCAGATCGAGAAGCTGTGTTCGCTTGAAGTTCGCAGCGAGATCTTGCGTGATACTGCCCAGGGCCGCGTGGAGTTGCGTTACAGGCCGCTCGGTGTTGTCGGCATCATCACGCCCTGGAATGTTCCGATTTCCATCGCTGTTGGCCGCATCGCACAAGCTCTTTACACGGGAAACACTGCGGTTCAGAAGCCTTCACCCTACACACCCCTCAGCACTCTGAAGATGGGCGAGATCACGCGCGGCGTTCTACCTCCAGGCGTGATGAATATCATTGCGGGTGGAGATGACCTGGGGCCGTGGATGACCGCTCATCCAGGGATCGACAAGATCTCTTTTACAGGCTCGGTCGCGACGGGAAAGAAGGTCCTTGCCAGCGCTGCCACCAACCTGAAGCGCGTCACGCTGGAGCTGGGCGGGAATGACGCCGCAATTGTTCTTGACGATGTCGACCCCGTCAAAGTTGCGCGAGACATCTTCTGGGCAGCGTTCGCCAACTGCGGCCAGATCTGCCTTGCGATCAAGCGACTCTACGTCCACGACACTATCTACGAACCGTTCTGCCAGGAACTCGCAAGTCTGGCGAAATCTGTAAAAGTCGGTGATGGCCTGGATCCCGAAGTTCAGATGGGACCCATCCAAAACAAGATGCAGTACGAGAAAGTGCTCGGGTTTCTGGAAGACACAAAGCGACTGCCCGTGAGAATACTGGCGGGAGGATATGCGCTGGATCGGCCCGGATACTTCGTCGCGCCCACGATTGTCGCGGATATCAAAGAGGGAACGCGTTTGGTTGATGAAGAGCCGTTCGGTCCCATCCTTCCAGTCATCCGTTATACCGACGTTGAAGATGCGATCCGCCGGGCAAACGATACACGGTACGGTCTGGGCGGCTCCGTCTGGACCAGCAACATCGAGAGAGGCGCTGCGATCGCCGGGCGTCTCGAGGCCGGCACAACCTGGGTCAATCAACACACTTTGCCTGATGCCCATGTCCCGTTCGGAGGTGCGAAGGAGTCCGGGCTCGGCCGCGAATATTCCGTACTTGGCCTGAAAAGTTATATGGAAGCTCAGGTGGTGAACATACCGGCGTCTTAGCGGTCTCAGTGAAGCCGCCGCTGGTTCGGTTGTTTGCCCTCGGTTCTGCGGCTTAAAGATTAAATAAATTAACTTAGATATTGACTTTATTAATTAATGCGCTAGCATGTCTCATATAAATTATGGGACGTGACTGGCAGGATCTCACCAAGCTCGTCGGGCAATCCCCCATCGAAGTGGAGCGGGTCCGCCTCGTAGATAGCGGCGTGGCGATCGAAGGACCGTTTACGCTGCCACCCCTCGCGCAGCTCGCCGCCGAAGACCAGGTATTCGTGGCGGCGTTTGTGAAGTGCCACGGCTCCATTAAACAGATGGAGAAATACTTCGGTGTTAGCTATCCCACGATTAAGAACCGTTTGAACCGTATCGGCAGCCAGTTGTCCTTTGTCGAAATCGAACAGGGCCCCGATGTTGAATCTCCGGTGGAGACGCGCAGCGCCGTGCTTGACCGGCTGTCGAGCGGCGAGATGACCGTCGCGGAAGCGCTGGAGAGATTGAAAGGGAAGTGAGGAGACGTCATGAGTGAAGAGACACGTAAAGTGCTCGAGATGGTGGCACAGGGGAAGGTGACGGTGCAGGAGGCCGAGCAGTTATTGCGGGCGATGGGGTCCGGCACTGGCGCAGAGGAGAAGAAGGCCGATCCAAAATATTTCCGCATCCTGGTCACCAAACCCGCGCCGGACGGCAAGAAGGCCGAGAACGTGAACATCCGTGTCCCGATTTCCGTTGTGCGCGGCGGACTACGGCTGAGCGCATTGTTTCCCGGCATCCTGGGGAAAAAGAAGATCCAGCTTGGCAACGGCACCGAAATTGACTTGTCGAGCGCCACGTACGCGGACCTGGAAGCCATGATCAAGGACATCGGCGAACTGAGCGTCGACGTCGATGACGTCGAAGGAAAGCAGGTCAGAATTCGCTGCGAATAGATCTTGCCTGGCCTGCGTCATCTGCCCTGCCACGTGTCGACGCAGGCCTTTTATCCACTTAAGATAAATCTCTCCCAGCCGTTTATAATGAGCCATCTCTTTGTCTGAAAGGAGCACACACCATGTCTCTTCAACGACGGCAGACCGCATTTCGACTCATGCTGGCAATGCTTCTTGCGATGAGGCTGGTTCCGTTGCTTCAGGGTCAGACTCTCCCTCCAGGTGTTCGCAAAGACTCGTCGATGGCGGGGATTACGGAGTACACCTATCCCAATGGCCTTCGTGTCTTGTTGTTGCCGGACTCGGGAAGCAATGTCATTACCGTGAATGCGGTTTATCTCGTCGGGTCGCGCCACGAAGGATACGGCGAATCCGGGATGGCCCATTTGCTCGAGCATCTCAACTTCATCAAGAGCACTCACGACCGCAACATCAAGAAGGAGCTTGAAGATCACGGAGCGAGATGGAATGGCTCGACCTACTTTGACTACACCAACTACTTCGAGACAGTGAATGCATCGGAAGACAATCTGCGGTGGGCTCTCGGACTCGAAGCGGAGCGCATGGTCAACATGCGGATCGAGAAAGGGCTACTCGACACGGAAATGACCGTGGTGCGCAATGAGTTCGAGCGCGGCGAAAACAGCGTGACGAATGTGCTCGAGGAACGTGTTCTATCTTCCGCATATCTCTGGCATAACTACGGAAAATCCACGATCGGCTCAAGAGTGGACATCGAGCGTGTTCCGATTGATCGTTTAGCGGCCTTTTACAGGAAATACTATCAGCCGGATAACGCGGTCGTCGTGATCAGCGGACAGATCGATCCTTCGAAGACGCTCGCGATTGTGGCTTCCACCTTTGGTGTCATACCTCGCCCGACACGCAAGCTGGATCAGACCTACACGGTAGAGCCTCCTCAGGACGGCGAGCGTGCCGTCGAACTTCGTCGCGTAGGCAAGGGCAAGAATCTCATGATTGCGTACCACTCGCCGGCTATGGCCCACCCTGACGCCGCATCCCTCGAGGTCTTTGCCGGCATTCTGTCCGGAAGGGGCGTTGGCCGTCTCGACAAAGCGTTGATCGATACCAAGAAGGCATTGTCGGTGGGCGTTAATGTCTATGAGTTGCACGATCCAGGCGTCGTGATGATTTCGGCAACGTTGAGCGACGATCAATCGCTCGACGAAGTGAAGAAAATCATTCTGGATACGGTCGCCGGACTCGCCAGCGAGCGCCCTACCAAAGACGAAGTGGATCGGGCTAAGACGAGCATTACCCAGCGCATGGAAAGATCGTTCGCCAACTCGCAGCAACTGGCGATGCAGCTCACAGATGTGATCGCCGACGGCGACTGGCGCCTTTTATTTACGAACTATGAGGAGTTGAAGCGCGTCACGGAAGAAGACATCAATCAGGTTGCCGCAACGTACTTTAAGAATTCGAATCGCACGATAGGCACCTTTGTCGCCGAAGCGAGCACGCCGGCGCGAACAACCGTACCTCCTGCGCCGACGATGGAAACTCTTCTGACTACCTATCAGCCAAAGATCGACGTCGAAACTGGCGAGGCTCTGGATCCCTCGCCGGTAAACATCGAGAAGAGAATTCAGCGCACGATTCTGCCCGGTGGATTCCGAGTGGCGTTTCTTCCGAAAGCCACGCGAGGCAACCGTGTGCAGGCATCCCTGACGCTGAGGTTCGGCGACGAGAATTCGCTGGTCGGTAAGAATGCTACCGCACAGATGACCAGCGCCTTGTTGTCGAGGGGAACCAGGACCAAAACGAGGCAACAGCTTCAGGACGAAATGCAGAAGCTGAATGCCACGATCAATATTGGCGGAGGACTTCAGACGGCAAGCGCCAACATCTCCACGACCGCTGAGAATCTGATCCCGGCAATGCGGCTGGCGATGGAAATGTTGCGAGACCCGGCTTTCCCGGAGTCCGACTTCGATCAGATTCGCAAGCAGCGAATTGCCGCCATTGACCGCAGCAGAACCGAGCCGGGAACATTGGTCACGGAGGCACTTCAAAGCGACTTGAGTCCCTATCCGCGCAGTGACGTGCGTCACGTCCGGACCATCGATGAAGAGATCGAAGACCTGAACAAGGTCACGCTCGACGACGTAAAGAGCTTTCACCAGAAGTTCTATGGTGCGTCTCATGGCGAACTTGTCGTGGTGGGAAAGTTCGATGGCGGCGCGGTTCAGCAGGAAGCAGCAACGTTGCTCGGGTCCTGGCAGAGCCAGAGTCCCTATCAGCGGATCATCAACAACTACAAAGACGTTCAGTTGATCAACACGAAGATCGAGACGCCCGACAAGGAAAACGCTCAATTGTCCGCGGGCCAGAGAATTCGAATGCGTGACTCCGATCCCGACTATGCGGCGATGCTCATGGCGGACTACATGTTCGGCGGCGGAATCACAGCCCGGTTGCCCGATCGGGTCCGCAACCGCGAGGGCTACAGCTATAGTGTCTCTTCCAGCTTCACCGCGCCGGTGGAAGGCGACGCGGCAGTGTTCTCCGCATCGGCGATCTCGAATCCCACCAATACGCCGAATGTCGAAGCAAGCCTCCTCGACGAGTTGAGGAAAACGCTGCGTGACGGATTCACGGCTGCCGAACTGGCCGCCGCCAAGAAAGCGATTCGCGACGATCGGATCGGAGCCCGTTCCAGTGATGGCGGCTTAATGAACCTCATCACTGCTCGCGAACAATACCAACGCACGCTCGCCTGGGATGAACAGTTGGACGCCAAGCTTCAGGCACTGACGTTAGAACAGGTCAACAGCGCCTTCCGGCGTTATGTCGATGCGAGCAAGATATCGATCGTCAAAGGCGGCGATTTCAAGCGAGCAAACGTGTACCAATAGACTGGGAAGCAGACACCCCAGTTACCAAATTCTCAGCTCAAAACGAATTTGGTGCTCGAGGTGTCTGACCCCAAAACTACGTTTTACTTCACCCAGCCTTTCAGCGTATCGCCGACAGCCATTGCCCAGGTCTCGTATCCCTGAGCATTCGGATGAAGGTTGTCGGCGCGGAAACCGATCAGCCTTCCCTGATCATCCAGAAACTTGTCGTTGATGTTCTTAAAGAAGACATGCTGGCCATCATCTAACCGCGCGATGATCTTGTTTGCTTCGTCGTTCTTCATGCGGTTCGCATCGGTCGGTCCCGCGCCGCGCGCAAAAATTGCGAGCAGCAGAATTTTGGCGTCGGGAAAATCCTTGCGCAGTTCATAGACAACAGCGCCAACGCCTTCAGCAATCTCGAACCCTGTGTTTGCTCCGGTATTGTTGGTCCCGATCATCAGCATGACCGCTTTCGGTTTGTGCCCCTGGCCCTCGCCATTCTGCAAACCCCAGAGCACACCCTGTGTCGTGTCTCCGGCGACTGCGAAGTTTGCAATCTTCACATCGCCGAAGTATTTCTTCTGCACGTCCGTCCCGCCATTTGGGGCAGCCTGCTGCCACCAGTCTGTAATGGAATCGCCTGCGAAAAGAATATCGAAATCCCCGTTCTTGGCGGTCTCGACGAAGCCGTTGTGGCGTTCTGTCGTGCGTACCTGACTTTGAACTGGAACGATGGCTGTGTTGGCCCGCAGAGAAACGTTGATCAGGTCCGCATACTTTTTCAGCAGCGCGCTATCCGGAGACGTGTCCGTGTTCACGAAGCGCTTCAATGCCGCATTGATTTTCAATAATTCGTCGGCGGCTGGCCGCTGCGTCGTGACCTCTGGCGGAACGGGAGCGCCGCCGCGTTGCCCTCTCGCTCCTCCACCTCCACCGCCTCGCGCTTGAGCTGCTGGGGCTCCCGTCGGCGCCGGTGGCCCCTGTGGCCCCGCCACAAACACTCCCAACGTCGTCGCACCTATTGCCAGGGCAAAGGCAATTCCAATCAAATACCGTCTCATGTGCTCTCCTCTCTGCTCATAAATGTAGAACCAGTGCGTCTAGCTCGAAAATCAAAGAATGTCGTGGTCGCCTTAAGTATTGAGAACTGCTAACGCGGCCATGGCTACCTGCTCGTCCTGAGCGGACATTACTCCACTGACACCAACTGCCCCGATCACCTTGGCATCGACGACGACCGGCACTCCTCCTTGAATGGGCACGATTCCTTCTATGGCAAGGAATGCTGTTTTGCCGCCGACAATCATTTCCTCCATAGCCTTTGTCGGCCGTTTGAAGAGAGCGGCGGTTCTTGCTTTACCTTGAGAAACTTTGATGCTTCCCGGCTGTGTGTCATCGAGTTTTTGAAAGAGGATAAGATCGCCATTGGCATCGACAACGGTAATCGCAACGTTCCAACCGTTCTTGCGTGCTTCTGCTTCGCCTGCCGCGACCATCTTCTTGGCAGCTTCCAACGTAATAATCTTGGTTGTTCCGAGCATGACTTTTCTCCTTATTGCGCTTTGGCGCGCTGCGCATCGAAATCGAGGTTCTGTGTAATTCGCGTTCCGTCTTTCCGAAACGCATCGGCGAGCAGGCGTATCCTTCTTTTAGCCTCTGTCAGGTCGTGGTTGTCGAGATTGATGTTGAGGAGATCGACGTACCATGGGAGTTTGACGTCGTCCATCACATAGGTCTCGACGATTTCACGTGCGATCGGCAACGTGGTGTTCTTGGACGAATCGTGAACATCGCGGTTGCTGGCCTTGCGGAGTTTCTCGTATTCCTCGGCAAGAAGCCGTTTGCAAAGGTCCGGAGTGAAGCGGTCTCCCGCTTTGACTCCGGCCTGCTCATCGGCCGCTGTCAGCGTGGCGTTCTTGTGAAGCCATTCCCAGAGGATGCTGAGCCGGATTTCACCGGTCGCCATGTCTTCCATCAGGTACAGAACGTCTTCGTTGCCGAAATAGTCCGCAGGTTTGAGCGCGGCGGCCTGGAGTCCGACTCCAAAGGCATTGCCGTATTGCAGTGCGACACTCAACAGGTCGCGGGCGCCGCGCACGGTTCGTGGCGCGGGCTCAAGCAGCATCAAACCATCTGCGTCGGCTTGCGTGTAGGTGAGCGGGGGAAACTTCCGATCCATCTGATTGTCCTGTCCGATTTTTTCCCAGACCGGCCGCACGATGTGAACCATTTTCCAATGCGCGACCCACTTTCCATTCGCGCCCTCCCGTTGCTCGCGTTCCGCACCCGCAACGGCGCGCTTCATGCCATCCGCGACGCCCTTCTCAGAACCCACGGGAATGTTCGGCTCCATACCTCCTTCCCACAGTGCAACCTGTCCCAGCTTGTCGGGCGTGCTGCAGGCGCGCCGCACGCGGTCTTCGTAGATCCGCATATAGCCGTACGTCATCGTGATTGCGTCGATATTCGGATTCAGGAACTGCGGATCCCATGCCAATGCATCTGAGACGCTGTTGATGTAATCCCAGCGCCCCGTGTTGAATCCGAGAAAGTGCTTTCCAAGAGCGGCGCGGATCTCCATTAATTGAAAACACGCCTCGATCTGCTCTACCAGCACGTAGCCTTTAATTGAACCGTCGGGAAGGCCAAGGTGTTGCTCGAGCGCCGAGAGAATGTCACCCCACAGGGCAGCTTCTTCGGCTGTTTGGATCTTCGGCATATACAGCGCGAGCGAGCAGCCGGTCTCGCGCAGGCGCTTGTGGTTGTTCACAATGAAGAGTGTGGCATCGGCGATGGTTGCGGAAAAGCTGTCGCCCTTGGCATGGCGGATATGCCTGTCATCGAGGTGCAAGCCGCGCGCGCGGAAGATTTTCGTTGTGAAGTCGAGCTGCTTTACCCAATCGGAAATCGTGGGCTTCCCGAAGAACCCCTGAGCCCATTTGTTCATTTCGCCGGCAACCTGTTCGGCAACCTTCATGAACACCGGATCGCGATGGATAGCCAGCTTCAGGTTTCGCTGGTTGTCCAGAGACATGGTCGAGATCTGTCCCAGCGCGTCTTCGCCGTCGAACATCCAGCCATCGGCGCCCGAGAGGAGAGCGTACGCGATATTTCGAATGCTGTTTTCTATCGGAGCGTTCGGCTTGGCCGCGGGACCAGTGCCTTGGATCCATTGACGACGGAGGTCTTTCGGAATTTCACTGCCGACGAAATTTCCGTCGCGCGCATCCTGGGCTTTGATCTTTGTTCGAGCGATGGTGTCCTGGGGGTCGAGGAAGACAATCCGCTCTCGGTTTCGCGCTCGCGTCGCTCGCCGCTCAATGCGAGCCGCCATCACTTGCTTCCGGTCTGCATCCAAACCCGCCAGGGCTTCCAGCGCGGCTACGGCTTCCGGTGTGAAAACATCCGGGTAGTCGTTTTTGAGGTTGCCTCGGATTTCCAACGTTCCCGCTGACATAGATCACCTCGATTCAGAACAATGAGTCTGGAATCTTACCAGAAACAAGTTCCTGGTTAGTCAGGGTGCGGTCAATGAAAGAAACAATCTGCGCGAGAATATGGAGCGATCTTACGCCGTGTCTGTGTGCCTCGAGGCGCTTCTGTGAGATGATTCGCAAACCGGCAATCGACAACTTCTGCAGGAGGAACTCAGGTGACACGAGCATCTCGAATTGCATGTCTCCTGGCGCTGCTGGCAATCGCTATCGCCGGCGTCGCCATCTTCAGACTGCACGCAGGCCAGGCGCAGGAGCCCGCTTCAGCGGCATTGCCCAGGTCGACGGACTTCACGCCGCGTAGCATACCGCAGGAACGACGCGCAACGATGTCGCAGTCAACCGAGGTCGCGGCCGGCGTCGATGCGAAGACCGTTCCGCAATTCCAGGTGGATCCCTTCTGGCCGAAACCGCTTCCCAACAACTGGCTCGTCGGTCAGGTTTCCGGCGTCCATGTGGACAAACGAGACCATGTCTGGATCATCCACCGCCCCGCTTCTTTGAGCGACCGGGAAGTCGGAGCGATGTCTAATCCCCCAATCAGCAAGTGCTGCTTTCCGGCGCCACCGGTGTTGGAGTTCGACCCGGAAGGCAATCTGGTGCGGCATTGGGGTGGTGCCGGCGCAGGTTACGAGTGGCCCGCCTCGGAACATGGGATCTTTGTCGACAGCAACGATTTCGTCTGGATCGGAGGCAATGGCGAAAAAGACAGTCAGATCTTGAAATTTACGCTCGATGGGAAGTTTGTCCTGCAGATCGGAAAGTCCGGGCAAGGCGCAGGCAGCAACGACACACGCAATCTTGGCAAGCCTGCGGGCATCCAAATCGACGAGGCCGCGCACGAGGTATATGTTGCCGACGGATATGGAAACCGACGGGTGATCGTGTTCGATTCTGAAACCGGTGCCTATAAGCGTCACTGGGGCGCCTACGGCAAAACGCCCAGCGATGCGCCGATGCCTGCATACAATCCCGCCAATCCGCCCTCACAGCAATTCGGCAGTCCCGTGCACTGCGTGCGTCTCTCTAAAGATAACCTTGTCTATGTCTGCGACCGGATCAACAACCGGTATCAGGTGTTTCGGAAGGACGGGACTTTTGTTTCAGAAAGCTTCTTTGAGAAGGACACCCTCCTCAACGGTTCGGTCTCGGATCTCGTGTTATCGACGGATTCGGGTCAGATGTATATCTTCATGGTCGACGGCGTTAACAACGAATTGAGAATCGTGGACCGCAACAGCGCGAAGACTATGGCACGGATAGGCCGTCCCGGTCGGATGGCTGGACAGTTCCACGTTGTGCACAACATTGCTATCGACAGTCGCGGCAATCTCTACACTACTGAGGTGAACACCGGACAGCGCGTCCAGAAGTTTCGACGGTTGAATCCATAGGGAGCGGACAGTTAGCCGAGGCACGCCGAGAATTCCCTGAAACAACCCTTTTAGGTAATTCAAGGTATTGGCGCGACCAGAATACCTTGCAATGATCGCCAGATCGCGGAGCGTCCGGATCTGATCCGGGGGAACCGGCAGATCATCTTCGGTCTTGTTGCGCGGGTCCCGAGTCTTGCGATGCTTCCGTTTTAGAACAAGTCTTATGCCTTGACCTGAAGCATCAGGTCACGCTGCAGGTGGCTATGGCGAAGCAATAGAGTCGACGAAGGGAGAGGCTGAGATGGCAAAGACGAGCAAACCAAACATTCTGGTGATCTGGGGAGATGACATCGGCATCACCAACCTCAGTTGCTATTCCCACGGGCTGATGGGTTACCGGACGCCGAATATTGACCGACTCGCCCGCGAGGGCATGATGTTTACGGACAGCTACGGCGAACAGAGCTGCACCGCCGGACGCTCTTCGTTCATCACCGGTCAGAGCGTGTACCGCACCGGCCTGTCGAAGGTCGGTCTGCCTGGCGCGCCGGTGGGCATGTCGGACAAGCTCGTGACCATCGCGGCGCTGCTGAAGGAACAAGGCTACGCGACCGGGCAGTTCGGCAAGAACCACCTCGGCGATCTCAATCACATGCTGCCCACGAACCATGGCTTCGACGAGTTCTTCGGCAACCTCTACCACCTGAACGCGGAAGAGGAGCCGGAGCATGAGGACTACCCGCCGGAGAGCGATTTCCCGGACTTCCGCAAGAACTTCGGGCCGCGAGGCGTGATGCACAGCTGGGCGACGGACAAGGACGACAAGACGGTCCAGCCACGCTGGGGCAAGGTGGGCAAGCAGAAGATCGAGGACACCGGCCCGCTCACCCGCGAGCGCATGGAGACCTGTGACGACGAGTTCGTCGCGGCAGCGCAGGACTTCATCAAGCGGCAGCAGAAGGCCGGCAAGCCGTGGTTCGTGTGGCTTAACACGACCCACATGCATGCCTACACGCACACCAAGAAGAAGAGCGTCGGACAGGCGGGCCTGTGGCAATCGCACTATCACGACACGATGATCGACCACGACAGGAACGTCGGGCAGATGCTCGACTTTCTCGACGAGCTCGGCATTGCCGAAGACACCTTTGTTCAGTACTCCACCGACAACGGTCCTCATCGCAACACGTGGCCGGATGCCGGCACGACGCCGTTCCGCAGCGAGAAGAACACCAATTGGGAGGGTGCGTTCCGTGTGCCGCTCATCGTGCGCTGGCCGGCCAAAATCAAGGCGGGCACAATCTCCAACGAGATCGTGCAGCACCACGACTGGCTGCCGACGTTCATGGCGATGGCCGGCGCGCCCGACGTAGTCGAGAAGCTGAAGAAGGGCTACAAGACGATCGGCCGTACCTACAAGAACCACATTGACGGCGTCAACCTGCTGCCGTACCTGACCGGCAAGGAGAAGAACAGCCCGCGCAACTTCTTTTTCTATTTCAGCGACGACGGCGACATGCTGGCAATTCGCATGCAGAACTGGAAGGTCGTCTTCATGGAGCAACGGACCGCCGGCGGGCTTGATGTCTGGCGCGATCCCTTCGTCCGGCTGCGGGCCCCGGTGCTCTTCAACCTGAGGACCGATCCGTTTGAATTCGCAAAGGTCACCGGAAACACCTACAACGACTGGATGTTCCAGCATGCCTATCTGATCTATGCCGTGCAGGCGGTGGCCGCGAAGTTCGCCGATACCTTCAAGGACTTCCCTGCCATCCAGAAGCCCAACACCTTCACGGTTGACGATGCGCTGAAGGCCATGAGCGAGGCATCGGCGTCGAGCTGACTTCCGAAAACACGAAGGGCGTTGCGAAACGCAACGCCCTTCGTAATCGTGCTAATTGTCTTGGAGTCCTACAGGTTGAAGCGTCCCGTGCTCTTGCCGAGCGTCTCGACTTCAGCTCCTGCCA
>Ga0207711_10002863_pt1 | contig 15128 bp, 18 predicted proteins | sample KBSS34metaG_FD_184401 | JGI IMG/M metagenome (GOLD analysis project Ga0207711, IMG submission 184401) | Switchgrass rhizosphere microbial communities from Kellogg Biological Station, Michigan, USA - KBS S3-4 metaG (SPAdes) (version 2) | ecosystem: Host-associated > Plants > Roots > Rhizosphere...
TGGCGGGCCGAGGGTAGCCTGGCGGGGCTGGAACTCAGCTAGGCGACGCGCTTGCGGCGGAAGGCGGCGGGCGAGACGCCCAGGGTCTGCCGGAAGCCGCGGCGCATGGCCTCCAGGCCCGTGAACCCGCAGGCCGCGGCCACCTGATCGAGGGTCTCGGTGGTGGTCTCCAGCCGCGTGCGGGCCGCCTCGACGCGGGTCTGCAGCACGAACTGGCTGAGCGTGCGGCCGGTCTCGCGGCGGAAGGCGCGGCCGAGCGCCCCGACGCTCATCCGCCCCTTGCGGGCGAGCGCGGCGGCGGTGAGCGGCTTCTTCAGATTGTCGCCGATCCAGTCCTGCAGCTCGTTGACGGCGCGGCGAGCCTTGGACTCGGCGGCGCGCGCGGCGGCCGGCTGGGCGCTGGCGCCCTGGCCTAGGGTTTCGAGGTCACGGGCGATGTCGCCGGCCACGGCCGCGCCCAGGTCGGCCTTCACCCAGGCCAGCGCCAGGTCGACGCCGGCCGAGACGCCCGCCGAGGTGAAGATCACGCCGTCCTGCACCCAGCCCGATTCCGACGACACGCGGACCTTGGGGTGGGCGCGGACCAGATCGTCGCGGAACTGGCGGTGGGCGGCGACCCGTTTGCCGTCGAGCAGGCCGGCCTCGGCCAGCAGGAACGAGGAGACGCAGACCGCGCCCAGGCGCTGGGTCCGGGGCGCCGCGGCGCGGAGCCAGGCAACGAGCGCCGAGTCCCGCCGCTTGCGACTTTCGACGCCGCTGACCAGCAGGACCGAGTCGTAGGGGCCGCGGGCCGTATCCAGCCGCTGCGTCGCCAGGAAGGAGATCAGGCCGCTCTCGCCCTTGATGGTCAGGTCGGTCCCGCTGGTGGCGATCTCGACGCTGTAGACCGGCGTGCCGGCCAGGCGGTTGGCGGCGGCGAACACCGTGGCCGGGCCGACCAGGTCCAGTTCGTCGACCGGCGGCACCGCGGCGATCAGCACACGGCGGACCGGCGTGGGCTTGCCGCGCGTGGTCGTTCGCCCCGATGTCAGCCCCAGCGTCCATCCAGCCATGACTCATCCTTAGGCAGCGTCGCCTTGGCTCGCAACAGCGGGGCGGGCGGCGCCCGTACGGACCGGCGTCAGCCGCTGACGTCCACGGCCTCGATCTTCCGGCCTTCCTGGTCCGCCTTGCGGGCGCCCGCGAGGATGCCGGGCAGCGCGTAGTTGCCCTCGTGGCAGGCGTACTCGTAGACCGGGCCGGCCGCGGAATTCAGCGGCATCTCGGCCTTCCACACTTGGCTGTAGGTGGCCGGGTCGTCGACCTGGAACTGGTAGAGGATCTGCTTGGCCGAGATGCGGGTGAAGCGCTCGGTCACCCTCGCGTTCGGCGACAGCAGGATCGAGTTCGAGAAGTACGGCCTAAGGCTCTCGCCCGGATTGAAGTTTGTGGTCTCGACCACCAGCGTGTCGCCCTCCCACCAGCCGAAGCTGTCGCCCATCCAGGGGCGGATGTCGGGTGTCGGGTGCTTGCGGTCGGTGAGCCGGATGATGCGCGCGTCATGGTTCATCTCCACCAGGATGACCACGGCGTCCTTGGACTGAACGATCTGATAGTTGTTGTTGTAGAGCACGTTGAGCATTGGCGGGCCGGCGGTGGAGCCGAAGCCCAGGATGCAACGCTCGCCGAGCGGACGGTTCTCCGGCCCATCCCAGCTGTTGCGCGCCTTGCGCAGCGCCTCGACGTAGGCGGTGTGGCCGGTGGTCGAGTAGGGCAGTTGGCCGTTGGCCGGCTCGACGATCCAGGAGGTGCGGATCTGGCCGTCGATGCGGCCCAGGCTGACGCCCGGATCGGTCCAGGACGCATTGTAGCCGCCCGGATCGTCGGCGACCGGCGGAGCGCCCAGCTTAGGGTCGGTGGGCTTGTCCTGGGTGGCGCGCGCGGCCGCGCGGCGCTTTTCCAGCGCGACCGCCTCGGCCTCGGTCAGGGTCAGCGACTTGAACATCGCGGGGCGCTGCAGGCTGGTCAGCGAGGCGTTGGTCCAGGTCCCCTGCAAGTCCGGCTGGCCGAAGCCGTTCTTGGGGGCGTGATAGCCGGCGGCCTGGCTGGTGGCGGAGGCCGCCAGCAGGGCGGCGAAGGCGAGGCGGGCGAGGGCTTGCTTGAGCATGGCGCGGATTGTTCGCCCGCCCGGCTCGGCTTGCAAGCCGGCTCGTGTATCGTCGCGCGACAGGACGAGGACCCGCGATGGACGAACTCTTCGACAGGACGTGGACGCACATCGCCGTCACGCGGCGCGATGCGGTCGCCGAGGTGGCGCTGGCGCGGCCGGAAGCGCGCAATGCGCTGAACGGGGCGCTGATGGAGGAGCTGACCGAGGCGGCGCGGATGTTGCGGCTGCGGACCGACGTGCTGGCGGTGATCCTGACGGGGACGGACAGCTATTTCTCGGCCGGGGCGGATCTGGCGGCCAGCCAGGCGCGGGCTGCGGCGCCCACCGTGATGGCGACGCGGCGCGCGATCATGGCCGGGCCGGACCTTTGCAAGGCCTGGGACGAGATCGAGGCGGTGACCATCTGCGCCATCGAGGGCTACTGCATTGGCGGCGGCAGCGCGCTGGCGGTGTCCTGCGATTTCCGGGTGATGGGGGCGGGCGCCTACATGCGCCTGCCGGAGGTGCCGCTGGGCATGAACATGAGTTGGCGGACTCTGCCGAAGCTCGTGGCGCTGATGGGACCCAGCCGGACCAAGCAGTACGTCATGTTCGGTGAGGCGGCCGACGCGGAGCGCTGCCTGGCCTGGGGGATGGCCGACGAGGTGGTCGAGGCGGGCGGGGCGCTGGCCGCGGCGCGGCGCTGGGCCGACAAGGTGGCCGCGCTGCCGCCCCTGCCGGTCCGGATGACCAAGGAGGCCGTGAGCGCGATCGCCGCGGCCACGGCGCAGGCCAGCATCTACATGGACCGCGACCAGTATCTGCTGGCCAGCCGCACCGATGACTATCGCGAAGGCATCGCCGCCTTTCGCGAGAAACGGCCCGGCAAGTTCAAGGGCGACTAGTTGCCTGAGGCCGTCCGGGATGGCTATTTCCGCGTCAGTGATCAGACGGGGCGTGGACGACATGGCGGGGTTCGAGATTCGCGTGGACGACCTGACCGGCGAGCCGACGCGCCGGCTGCTCGCGCTGCACCTGGCGGGCATGCAGGCCAACACGCCGCCGGAGCATGTGTTCGCGCTCGACCTGTCCGGCCTGCAGGCGCCGGGGATCACGGTCTGGTCGGTGTGGGACGCGGGCGAGGTGGCCGGCGTCGGCGCTCTGAAGGACTTCGGCGACGGATCGGCGGAACTGAAATCCATGCGGACCGATCCGGCGCACCTGCGCAAGGGCGTGGCGGCCGCCCTGCTGGACCACATCGTGGAGACGGCGCGTGGCCGGGGCCTCAAGCGGCTCAGCCTGGAGACCGGGCGCGGGGCGTCGTTCGAGCCGGCGCTGGCGCTCTATCGCAAGCGCGGCTTCGCCAACGGCGCGGCGTTCTCGGACTACGAGGCCAGCGACTTCAACCAGTTCCTGCACATGGACCTGTGACGGCGCGGTCCAGACCCGGTTAGGGTGGGGAAACGCCTGCGGAGAGCCTGGGATGCCGCGCTACGTCGACCTGTCGATCGCCATCGAGAACAGCGTCCATTCCGACCCGCCGGGGTTCTCGCCGACGGTGGAATATACGGACCACAAGGCCGGAGCCCTGCAGCTGGCGGCCTCGTTTCCGGGGCTGAAGCCGGAGCAGCTTCCCGACGGCGAGGGGTGGGCGGTGGAGCGGATCAAGCTCTCCACGCACAACGGCACCCACATGGACGCGCCGTGGCATTTCCATTCCACGCAGGACGCGGCCCTGGGCAAGCCTACGCGGGCCATGACCATCGACGAGCTGCCGCTGGACTGGTGCCAGCGGCCGGGCGTGAAGCTGGATTTCCGCGATTTCGGCGACGGTTATGTGGCGACGGCGGCCGACGTCGAGGCCGAGCTCAAGCGGATCGGCCACACGCTGCAGCCCTTCGACATCGTGGTGGTGAACACGGCGGCGGGGGCGGTCTTCGGGGAGCCGGGCTATGTGGCCACCGGCTGCGGCATGGGACGCGAGGCGACGCTCTATCTGGCCGAGCGCGGCGTGAAGATCGTCGGCACCGACGCCTGGTCGTGGGACGCGCCCTTCGTCCACACCAACAAGAAGTTCCAGGAGAGCGGCGACGTCTCGATCATCTGGGAAGGGCACAAGGCGGGGCTGGAGATCGGGTATTTCCAGATGGAGAAGTTGCACAACCTGGAGGTCCTGCCGGCGACAGGGTTCACGCTCTCCTGCTTTCCGGTGAAGATCAAAGGCGCCAGCGCGGGCTGGATCCGGGCGGTGGCGATTTTCGAGAACTAGGCGCCGGATGACGGAAAAGGTGCTCTGCGTCTGTGTCGGCAACATCAGCCGCAGCCCGATGATGCAGGCGGTGCTCCAGCGGCACCTTGGCGCCGACTTCCTTGTCGAAAGCGCCGGTTTGAGCCGGGAGCTGGCGGGCCGTCCCGCCAATCACCGCTCGGTGGCGTGCATGGCGGAGCGCGGGGTCGATCTGAGCGGGCATCGCAGCCGCTGGATCGGGGACCTGGATCTCGGCCAGTACCGATGGATCGTCTGTGTCGGCGACGACGAGGCCGACAAGGTCCGCGCCGCCCTTGGTCAGGTTTCAGGGGGCGCAGGCTCGGCGAGCGTGATGGTCGCGAACCCGCATCAGGGCGGCATTCCGGACCCCTACGAACTCGGGCTGGCCGGCTATCGCGACTGCCTGGCCCTGCTGGACCAGGTGTTGCCGCCCATCGCGCAGCAGATCAGCGGCGCCGGCCTTGTGGCCGGGGCCGGCTACTTCCAGACGCGGCGCGGCGGAGGCTCCCAGGGGTGAGCCCGCTTCCAGGCGTTGAACCGCAGCACGGCGAACAGCGTCAGTCCCAGCATGATCGCCAGGTAGAGGGCGAAGGCCGTTCCCACCACGACCAGCCAGGTGTGGGGGTCTTGCCGGGCGGGCTTGAACAGCAGCAGGGCGCCGGTGAGCATCGGCGCGAACGCCATGACGCCGGTGGTGATTGCGCTGAATCCTGAGCGCCGCACGCCGTCCTGGTTCCAGGCTCTGTAGGACGCCAGGTTCTTCGGGTTCGCCAGGGCTCTCGGGTCCTGCATGGGCCAGGCTCCTTAAGTGGTGGCGGATTTATAGCATCCGTCCGTCTCGTCGAAACAACGGCGAATTGAACTGGCGGTAAGACTGCGGCGACACGTTCCCGAAGCCAGGAGCAGAGACTTGCCCATTCCCGCCACCGCCGGCGCGTTCGCCATCGTGCCGCACAATGATCTCGCCGCGGCGGCTCCGTTCTGGGAGCGTCTCGGCTTCGCCCGCACCGGCGGGGACGCCAACTACTACATCATGACCGGGTGGGGCTGCGAGGTGCATCTCACGCAGGCGGGCAGCGGCCCATGGGCCGTTCCGGCCGAGCACAATCCCTTCGGCGTCTTCATCCGCACGCCCGAGGTGGACGCCATTGCGGCCCAGGTAGATGATCTCGTCATCCGGCCAGGCGGCGTCCTTCGTCATCGCGAGTGGGGGCTCTATGAGGTCGGCGTGGCCGGTCCGGACGGGATGCTGGTTCGCATCGGGTGGCCCTCCCGGCTGATGCAGGACGGCCCAACAACGGCGACCTGACGTCATCCGTCTGCCGCGCCTGGCCCTGGTTTCTGGGCGCCGGATCCCCACGTGAGGTCACGCTTGAGGGGTGCGCACTTGGTTTGGGTCCTGGCCGGTTTGGCGGTTGTGGTGGTGGCGACCCCCTTCGGCGTCGCGGCCGTGCGCCAGGCAAAACGTCGGCGTGGGGGCGCAGTCTTCCTGACCGGACTGCTTTTGATCTTCGGGATGAACATGCAGATTACGCCTCCGCCCCCGCCGCAGACCGAGCAGGTCCAGCGCCAGGCCGGAGACGATGAGCCGAAAGACTAGGAGGTGAGAGCTTGGGGGGCGTAGACAAGGAACAAATGCAGAACTATTAGGGCTGCCGAGCCACTCATTCTGAAGGAGTAGATCGTGACGACGCTTGAGAACCGGGCGAACAGCGCCCTGATCGTGATTGATGTGCAGACCAAGGTGGTGGCCACGGCGCACGCGCGCGACGCGGTGGTGGCGAACATCGCCGAGGCGGTCGATCGGGCGCGCGCGGCGGGCGCGCCGGTGATCTGGGTGCAGCACAGCAACAAGGATCTGCCGAAGGGCAGCGACGCCTGGCAGATCGCGCGGGAACTCAAGCCCGTGGCGGGTGAGCCGGTGATCGAGAAGCTCTATGGCGACGCCTTCGAGGAGACGACGCTGGAGGCGACGCTGGCGGACCTGGGCGTGGGGCGGCTCGTGGTGGCGGGCGCGCAAAGCGACGCCTGCATCCGCTCGACCCTGCACGGCGGGCTGACGCGCGGCTACGACGTGACCCTGGTGAGCGACGCGCACACCACCGACGACATGAGCCAGTGGGGCGCGCCGCCGCCGGACCAGGTGATCGCCCACACCAACCTCTACTGGAAATACCACACCGCGCCGGGCCGCACGGCGGCGGTGGCGACGGCGAAGGATGTGGCCTTCAGCTAGGCGTTGCGGGCCATCAGGCCGCCATCCACCGGGATGGTGACGCCGGTCAGGAACGAGGCGGCCGGCAGGCAGAGGCTGAGCGTCATGTGCGCCACTTCCTCCGGGCGGCCGTAGCGGCGCAGCGCCGTGCGGCGTCGCGCGAAGGTGGCCTTGTCGGCCTCGGGGATGGCCTCGGTCATGCCGGTGAGGATCGGTCCCGGGCAGATGCAGTTGACGGTGATGCCTTCCTTGCCGAGCTCGACGGCCAGCGCGCGGGTCAGGCCGGTGACGCCGGCCTTGGCGGCGGCGTAGGCGCTGTCGCGGGCGGTGGCGCCGAGCGCTTCGGTGGAAGCGATGTTGACGATGCGCGGGTGGGCGGACTTGCGCAGGTGCGGCAGGGCCGCGCGGATGATCCGCTGGTGGCTGGTGAGCATGACGCCCAGCGCCCGGGTCCAGACGGCCTCGTAGTTCTCAGCGTCGATGGCCGCGAAGCCGCCGACGCCGGCATTGTTGACGACGATGTCGAGGCCGCCGAAGCGCTCGGCCGCGGCGGCGACCACCTTGTCGATCGCCGCGCTGTCGGCGACGTCCAGGGTCCAGGCCTCGGCGCTGAGGCCGCGATGGACCAGGTCGTCTGCCACCTCGCGTACGCTCTCTGCGGCGATGTCGCAGATGGCCACATGGGCGCCCTCGGCGGCGAACACCTCGGCGGTGGCGCGGCCCATGCCGCTTGCGGCGCCGGTGATGAAGGCGACGGAGCCGGCGATGCTCCGGCCGGGGGCTCCGGGGGCGGGCATGGTCACAGGCTGAGGCCTCCATCGACGATCAGAGTCTGGCCGACCACGTAGCCGGCGAGGGGCGAGGCCAGGAACAGCGCCGCGCCGGCCATGTCGGCGGGGGTGCCCATGCGGCCGAGCGGAATGGCGCGCAGCGAACCGGCCAGCCGCTCGGGATTCTCGGTGGTGACCTTGGTGAGCTTGGTGTCGACCAGGCCCGGCGCGAGACCGACGACACGGATGCCCTTGGGCGCCCAGGCTTCGCCCAGGGTCTTGGTGAGGCTGACAGCGCCGGCCTTGGAGGCGGCGTAGGCCGGGTTGCCGCGGTTGGAGGTGTAGCCGGAGACGGAGCTGACGATGATGATCACGCCCTGGCGGTCGGCGAGCGCGTCGTGGAAGCGGTTGGCGCAGGCCATCAGGCTGTCGAGGTTGACGGCCATGACATGGTCCCAGCCCTCGGGCTCGAACTCGCCGCGGCGGTAGACGACGGTTCCCTGGCAGAGCACCAGGACATCCAGCGAGGGCGGGCCGGGCGCGTCGGCGATCTGCTCGCGGTCGGCCACGTCCACCTGGGAATAGGCCAGGCCATTGAGGTCAGATCCCTCGACGCCGTTGTAGGCCTCGGCGTTGGCGCGCGTGCCCCAGACGTAGGTGGCCGCGCCACGCTCCAGGAAGGCATGGGCGATGCCGTTGCCGATGCCGCTGGAGCCGCCGACGACCAGCACCGCCTTGCCGCTGAAATCGAGCTCGTTCATGGGGCTGCTCCCGGCGCTACTTGCCTGTGAAGACGGGCGCGCGCTTCTCCATGAAGCTGGCGACGCCTTCCTTGTGATCCTGGGTGCGCATCAGCTCACGAATGGCGCCGATCGCCCAGACGCCGATCTCGTGCGGGTCGCCGTAAGCGGTGCGCTTGAGGCCTTCCTTCAGGCGCTGGACAGCCAACGGCGGGTTGGCGGCGATCTTGGCGGCCAGGGCCTGGGCGGTGCGCAGCAGCTCGTCGTGGGCGACCACGCGGCCGACCAGGCCGATGCGGAGCGCCTCGGCGGCGTCGATGACGTCGCCGGTGAAGAGCAGTTCCGCAGCCTTCTCGGGGCCGACGACGGCGGGCAGGCGATAGAAGCCGCCGATGTCGCAGGGAAGGCCGCGCTTGACGAACAGCTCGGCGAACTTGGCCTTGTCCGAGGCGATGCGGATATCGGCGAACAGGGCGAGCTCCATGCCCCAACCGACGGCCGCGCCATTGACGGCGGCGATGACCGGCTTCGTGCATTCGAGCGCGGCCATGGCGGCGGGCGTGGGCCGCAGCTGGGCCGGCGTGGGCTGCGCGGAGACGGGCTTGGGCCCGGCCATGATCTCGCCCACGTCGTCGCCGGAGCAGAAGGCGGGATCGGCGCCGGTGACGATCACACATCGCACGTCCGGATCGGCCGAGGCGGCGCGAAAGGCCTGCTCCAGTTCATCATAGGCGCGGTAGTTGAGCGCGTTGCGCCGTTCGGGGCGGTTCAGCGTGATGGTGGCGACGTGGGCCTCGACTGCGTAGCGCACGCAGGTGAAGTCCGCTGTCTGGCTGACAGTCTGGGACATGTGGGTTTCCTTCCCGGCCATGATCGTCGCACGGGGAGAGAAGAGGTCAACGCTGACGCGAGGTGACCCTTGCCTTGCCTGCTTCAGCGGGGAACATGGCCACCATAGGGAGAGAGGCGAAATGCCCGAATTCAAGACCATCGATGCGGGCGGCGCCAAGCTGCGGGTCGCCGTGGAAGGCCTGGGGCCGCTGGTGCTGATGGTGCACGGCTTTCCGGAGAGCTGGTTTTCGTGGCGCCACCAGATGAGCCCCATCGCCGAGGCGGGCTTTACGGCGGCGGCCATCGACGTGCGCGGCTATGGCGGCTCGGACAAGCCTCATGAGGTCGCGGCCTACGACATGGAAGCGCTGACGGCGGACGTGGCGGGCGTGGCCAAGGCGCTGCAGCCAGATGCGCCCGCGATCCTGATCGGCCACGACTGGGGCGCGCCCATCGTCTGGAATTCGGCGTTCAGCCGGCCGGACGCGTTCTCCGCGGTGGCCGGACTGTCAGTGCCGTTCAGCGGCGTGCCGGCGCGGCCGTTCACCGAGATCTTCACTGAGCTGTTCACGTCGAAGGGCCACTTTTTCTACCAGGCCTGGTTCCAGAACGTGGGACCGCCGGAAGCCGAGGCCGAGGGCGACGTGCGCGACTTCCTGCGCAAGTTCTACTTCGGCATCGCCGGCGAGGCGCCGGACGGCAGCTGGCCGCAGAAGAAGCACGGGGCGTCGATGCTGGAGGGCATGGTCGATCCGGGTGAGTTCCCGGCATGGCTGAGCGCGTCGGACCTCGACTACTACGTGGGTGAATTCGAGCGGTCGGGGTTCTTCGGGCCGATCAGCCGCTATCGCAATCACGAGCGCGACTTCGCGTGGTTGCAGCAGTTTAAGGGGCGCACGCTGGATCAGCCGAGCCTGCTGATCGGCGGCGACCGCGACCCGGCGTTCAACGGCTTCGGACGGATCGCCGACCCGGGCGCGATGATGCGCAACTTCGCGACCAACCTGCAGGGCGTGCACGTGCTGAAGGGTTGCGGGCACTGGACGCAGCAGGAGCGGCCGGCCGAGGTGAATGCGATCCTCATCCCCTGGTTGAAGGCGCTCTGAGATGGCGGACCTGGAACTTCGGCAAGACGGCGAGGTGGTCTGGGCGACCATGAACCGGCCTGGCCGGCTGAACGCGCTGAGCCGCGGGCTCGTGACGGAGCTGCGCGAGTTCTTCGTGGGCCTCTACTGGCGGCGCGATGTGCGCGTGGTGGTGCTGCAGGGCGCGGGCGACGCGTTCTGCGCCGGGCTCGACCTGAAGGAGCGGGGCGATCCGCAGGCGCCGCGAGGGATCGGCGCGGGGCTGACCCGGCAGCGGGAGATCAGCGAGATCGTCATCGCCATGCGGCGCTGTCCGCAGCCGATCGTGGCCGCCATCAACGGCGCGGCGGCGGGCGGCGGGTTCGCGCTCGCGCTGGCCTCGGACGTGCGAATCGCGACGCCCAGCGTGCGCATGAATGCGGCCTTCATCCGCATCGGGCTGTCGGCCTGCGACATCGGCGTGAGCTATTTCCTGCCGCGCATGGTGGGGTCGTCGGTGGCGGCCGAATACATGCTGACCGGGCGGTTCATCGACGCCGAGCGGGCCTATCAGCTGGGGCTGGTGAGCCGGGTCGTGGCGAAGGATCAGCTAGAGGCGGAGGCGCAGAGCTTCGTCACGACCCGGCTGCACGCGACACCGCTTGGGCTGCGCCTCACCAAGGAGGCCCTGAACCACGCGATCGACGCGCAGGGCCTGGAGGCGGCGATCGCCATGGAGGACCGCAACCAGATCCTGGCCAGCTCCGACGGCGACTTCCAGGAGGGCGTCCAAGCGTTCCTCGAGAAGCGCAAGCCCAACTACGCCAAACGGGAGGGCTGAGCGTGATCCGGCTCTACCATTGCGCGGACGCGAGGTCGTTCCGGCCGCTGTGGGCGCTGGAGGAGCTGGGGCTCGAATACGAGCTGATCGTGATGCCGTTCCCGCCGCGCTATCGGGCGAAGGAATACATGGCCATCAACCCGCTGGGCACGATCCCGGCGCTGGTCGACGACGACACCTTCATGACCGAGTCCGCGGCGATCGTGGAATATCTGGTGACGCGCTACGGGCCGAGCCCGCTGGCGGTGCCGGTGGACGATCCGGCCTATGGGGCGTGGCTGAACTGGCTGCATTTCGGCGAGGCGACGCTGACCTTTCCGCAGACCCTGGTGCTGCGCTACCGCCGCTTCGAGCCGGGCAAGGCCGAGGTGGTGGCCGACGACTACGCCAAGTGGTTCCTGGCGCGCCTGCGCGCTGTGGACCGGGCGCTGGACGGCCAGCAGTGGCTGTGCGCCGAGCGGTTCACCGGCGCCGACATCTCGGTGGGCTATGCGCTGCTGCTGGCCGCGCAACTCGGCCTCGACGTGGAGTTCACGCCGACGGTCGCCGCCTATTGGGCGAGGCTGCAGGCTCGCCCCGCCTTCCAGGCCGCCAAGGCCTCGCAGATCGCCCACGCGCCGGCCGGCGCGGAGGGCTCAGCCATTGGGACCTGAAACATGATCAGCCTCTATGACCACCCGCTGTCGCCCTATGGGCAGAAGGTGAAGATCGCGCTCCGCGAAAAGGGCCTGGCGTTCGAGACCGTGTCGCCCGGCGGTCTGGGCGCGGGCGGGGCGGCGGGCGAGTTCGCCGACGCCAATCCGCGCGCCGAGGTGCCGACCCTGGTGGACGGCGACGTGCGGGTCTTCGATTCCACCCTGATCCTGGAATATCTCGAGGACGCCTATCCGACGCCGCCGGTGCTGCCGAAGTCGGCCGCCGACCGGGCGCGGGTGCGGATGCTCGAGGAGGTGATGGACACCCATTTCGAACCGATCAACTGGGGGCTCTCGGAGCTGCGCTGGTTCAAACGGGCCGAGGGCGAGCAGGCCCAGGCCATCGAGGCGGCGGCGGGTAAGCAACTGGCAGGGTTCTTCGCCTGGCTGGAGCGGCAGCTGGGTGCGCGCGCGTGGTTCAACGGCGAGACCTTCGGCTGGGGCGACCTGGCGGTGGTCCCGTTCCTTAACGGCTCGGTGGGGCAGGGGCACGCGCCGCCGGAGGGCTCGAAGCTCGCCGCCTGGCTGGCGAAGGCCAACGCCCGCCCGTCCGTCGCCGAGACCACCGCCGAGATCGCCGCCATGGCGCGCGGCGCGGCGATGCCCGACGTGGCCAAGCTGGTGGAGCAGGGCCTGTTCAAGCGCGAGTACCGCGACCATCGGCTCGAATGGATGATCAAGTCCGGCGGCCTCGACGTGGTTCTGAAGGGCCTTGAGCGCGACAATATCCGGTTCACCCCGGACTTCGGCTGACCTTTCCGTGGCGGCAGAGTGACGTCGGGGCGCGCTTGCTCCCTCCAGGCGTTGGCCTAAGCATTCCGCCAAACAAGCAATAGGGAGGAGGCTCACCATGAGCCCCGCTGACGACCAGGCCGCTATCGCCGCCGCGCCGCCGCCGTTCAAGCCGCTGCCGATGAAGGCGCCGGACGTGAGCGTCGATCGTCGGGCCGACGGCTCGATCCTGATCCGCTCCAACCATCCGCCGGGCGAGGGGCCGCGGTCGATCGCGCACCTCTTGACCCAGCGGGCCGCCGAGCATCCGGACCGGCCCTACATCCTGCAGCGCGCACCGGGCCACGGACCCTGGCAGGGCGTGACCTATGGCGAGGCCAAGCGCGCCGCCGACGGCGTCGCTCAGTGGCTGCTGGACCACGGCCTGACGGGCGCGGACAGCGTCATGGTGCTGTCGGCCAATTCGGTGGAGCACGGCCTGGTCATGCTGGGCTGCTACACGGCCGGCGTTCCGATCGCGCCGATCAGCCCGGCCTACAGCCTGATCTCCTCGGACCACGCCAAGCTGAAGCACGCGTTTGCGACCGTGAAGCCTAAGATGGTGTTCGCCCAATCGAGCGAGATGTTCGCCCGCGCCTTCGAGACCCTGCGGGCCCTCGATCCTGGCCTCAAGTTCGTCACCGTCGACGGCGGGAACGTCACGACCGCGCTCGCCGAGCTGACCGGGACGGCGCCGACGGCGGCGGTGGAGGCGGCGCGCGACGCGCTCACCCATGCCACCGTCGCCAAATACCTGTTCACCTCCGGCTCAACGGGTATGCCCAAGGGCGTACCCCAGACGCACGGCATGTTCGCAGGCGTCATCGCCGGTCAGGAAGGCCTGCGCGACGAGCCGAAGGATCCGGACCTCGTCCCGCAGTCGCTGGACTGGATGCCCTGGAGCCATATCTCGGCGGGCAACATCTCGTTCAACGGGGTGATGTGGGCGGGCGGCACCTTGCACCTCGACGAGGGCAAGCCGATCCCCGGGCAGTTCGAGACCACGATCAAGAACCTCTACGAGGTCTCACCGATGGGATTCGGCTCGGCGCCCGTGGCGTTCGGCATGCTGGCCGAGGCCATGGAGCAGGACCCCCAGCTGCGCCGCAGCTTCTTCAAGAACCTGCGCAACATGGGCTACGGCGGGGCGACCCTCTCGAACGATCTCTATGACCGGCTACAGGCGCTGGCGATCGCCGAGACCGGCCTGCGGATACCCATCACCACCATGTACGGCGCGACCGAGACGCAGGGGATCACCGTGGTCCATTGGCTGGCCGAGCGGGTTGGGCTGATCGGTCTGCCGCTGCCCGGGATCACGCTGAAGCTCGTGCCCAACGGCTCGAAGCTGGAGGTGCGGGTCAAGGGCCCGACCGTGACCAGCGGCTACCACAACGACCCGGAGAAGACCGCCGCGGCCTTCGACGAAGAGGGCTTCTACAAGCTGGGCGACGCCTGCCGGTTCGTCGATCCGGACGACCCGACCCAGGGCCTGGTGTTCGACGGCCGGGTGACCGAGGACTTCAAGCTCGACAGCGGCACCTGGGTCTCGGTGGGCACGCTCAGGCCGGACCTGGTCGCCGCCTGCAGCCCCTACGTCTTCGACATGGTGATCACCGGCCAGGACAAGCCCTTCGCCGGCGCGCTGATCTGGCCATCGCCCGCCGGTCTGGCGAGCCTCGGCGCCGACCCGTTGCCGAAACTGGTCGCGGCGCTGAAGGACCGGATCGCCGCGTTCAACGCCACCGCCGGCGGCGGCTCGCGCCGGGTCGGGCGGTTCATCGTGCTGACCGAACCGCCGTCGATCGACGCGGGCGAGATCACCGACAAGGGCTATGTGAACCAGCGCGCGACGCTCGAGCATCGCCATGCGCAGGTTGAGAGCCTCTACGCCAATCCCCCGGCGAGCGGCGTGGAGATCGTCTGATGGCTCACGAAATCATCCTGCACCACTACGACACGTCGCCGTTCTCCGAGAAGCCGCGGGTGATGTTCGGCCTGAAGGGCCTGGCGTGGCGCTCGGTCATCCAGCCGGTGATCATGCCGAAGCCGGACCTGATCCCGCTGACGGGCGGCTATCGCCGCATCCCGGTGATGCAGATCGGCGCCGATATCTACTGCGACAGCGAGGTGATCCTGGCCGAGCTGGAGGCGCGCCAGCCGCAGCCGAAAGTGGTGCAGCCTGGAGACTGGGCGTGGAACGACAAGGCGGATGGGCCGTGGTTCCAGGCGACCGTCGTGGTGGTGTTTTCCGGAATCGGCGACGCGGTGCCCAAGGAGTTCATCGCTGACCGTGAGAAGCTCTCCGGACGGCCATTCGACACCTCTGGCATGAAGGCCGCCGAGCCCTACATGCGCCAGCAGTGGCGCGCCTTCGCGCAGGAGTTGGACGCGGGCCTGGAGGGCCGGGATTTCCTCGGCGGCTCCAGCGCCTCCCTGGCCGATGTCGCGGCCTACATGAACGTCTGGTGGCTCCGCGGCGCGGCCCGCGATGCGACAGCGGAGCTGTTGGACGGCCTGCCGCGCGCCCAGGCCTGGCGCGAGCGGATCGCCGCCGTTGGGCATGGCGAGCGCCGCGACATGACGCCGGCCGAAGCGCTGGAGGCCGCACGCGCCGCCGAGCCCGCAGCCGCGCCGACGCACCAGGCCAACGCCGAGGGGCTCGCGCCCGGCGCCGCGGTGACAGTGAGCGCCGACGACTATGGCCGCGATCCGATCGCCGGGACGCTGGTCGCCACCACAGCCGACCGGATCATCATCGCCGACCAGGGAAAGCGCGTTACGCGCCTCGGCAGCAAGGCGGC
>Ga0207711_10002872_pt1 | contig 15101 bp, 16 predicted proteins | sample KBSS34metaG_FD_184401 | JGI IMG/M metagenome (GOLD analysis project Ga0207711, IMG submission 184401) | Switchgrass rhizosphere microbial communities from Kellogg Biological Station, Michigan, USA - KBS S3-4 metaG (SPAdes) (version 2) | ecosystem: Host-associated > Plants > Roots > Rhizosphere...
CGCAGCTAACAACAGATCGCAATCGTTTCTCAATGCCTCGACATCGTTGATCTCGGTTCTAAACTCGACCTCGACTCCGAGCTGCTCAGCGCGTTTCTGTAGGAGCTTGAGCAATTGCAGCCGCGCAATTCCGGAAAAGCTATTGCCATGAATCGAGATTTTCGTATCCCGATGCACGACATCAACATTGTCCCACGCTGCGAACTGTTTTGTTATCTCGGCATGCGATTCTTCATCTGCCGCGCGAAGATTGGCCAGCGTCTTCCCCGAGAACACAACTCCCCAACCAAAAGTATCATCCGGCCCATTGCGCTCATAGATCCTGATCTGATGCGACGCCTGGGCCTTCTTCATCAGGATCGCAAAATACAACCCCGCCGGCCCCCCACCAATGACATTGATCTTCATATCAGGCCACAAAGAGGCACAAAAGCACAAAAATAGTATTTTCTTTTATGGCGGCTTCTGTGCCTTTTTGTGGCTTCATTAAACCTCCTTCAAAAGCTGACCGGCGATCACGAGCTTCTGGATCTCGGAGGTGCCTTCGTAGATGCGTAATGCGCGGACGTCGCGATAGAGACGTTCGACGACGGTGCCGCTTACTAGACCCGTGCCGCCGTGAATTTGAACGGCGCTGTCGACGATCCGGAACGCAGCTTCGGTGGCGAACAACTTCGCCTCGCTCGCCTCGCGCGTGATTCTATCGGCGCCGTTATCTTTCGCGTAAGCAGCACGATAGACGAGCAGGCGCGCGGCGTCGAGCTCAGTGATCATGTCGGCTAGTTTGGCCTGGACAAGTTGATGCTCAGAAAGCAAACGCCCGAACTGCTTGCGGTTTGACGAATAACGAACTGCCTCGTCCAACGCTCGTCTCGCCATGCCACACGCTGCTGCGCCAACACTCGCGCGAAACGTGTCCATGGTTTCCATCGCCAGTTTGAAACCATCACCTTCGCTTCCCACCATGTCTTCCGCCGGCACCCGACACTGATCGAACGCGATCTCACCGATCGGATGTGGCGCAATCAACGGTATTCGTTCGACGACGCGAAAGCCCTGCATCTTCGAACCAACCACAAACGCCGAGATCGCCGGCCGACCGTCTTCGCGTGTGCCGGTTTTGGCAAACACGAGATAGAAATCAGCAATGCCCGCGTTTGAAATGAACCGCTTGCGACCGTCGATGACGTACGTTTCACCATCACGACGCGCAGTTGTTTGAATACCACCGACGTCGGAGCCGGCATTAGGCTCAGTCAGAGCGAAGGCGGCAATCGCTTTTCCGTTAGCGGCGCGCGAGAGCCAAAAGTCACGCACGTGATCGGGCGCGGCGCGAGCGATCGCATAGGTGCCGAGTCCCTGCATAACGAAGGCGAGGTCCGCGAGCGCGGAAGAGTATGCAAGCTCTTCACGGATTAAACAGAGCGCACGAATGTCGAGCTTCGACTCAGCGACTGCGTACCTCAAAATCCCTGCACGCGCCAAAAGCTGTACGAAGTCTCTCGCGAGGTCTTCAATGTCTTCTTCGACCGCGGCACGTGGCTCGATCTCCTGCGCTACAAACTGCGCCACACTTTGCGCGAGATCGCGGTGTGCCTCAGTGAAAAATGGAAGTTGGGAGATCAGGCGGTCCATCGTCACTTAAACTTTGCTTCTCTTTTCGCTACAAAGGCTTCGTATGCTTCACGATAATCCGGATGTTGCATACAGATCGCCTGGGCCTGGGCTTCACTTTCCAGTGCGGCCAGTAAATCCATGTCCAACTCGCGATTGAGCATCTCTTTCGTCTTGCCGAGCGCGAAAGCAGGACCGCGTGCGAGTTTAAGTGCGAAATCGTTCGTGGCGCTCGCGAGCTCCGCTGCCGGAACTACGCGATTATAAAGTCCGATGCGTTCGGCTTCGGTGGCCCTGACGAAATCTCCAGTGAAAAGCATTTCGGTGGCTTTCGAGAATCCAACCACACGTGGCAGAAGATACGACGCAGCCATATCCGTACCGGCCAGGCCTACCTTCACAAATAGAAACGCGATCTTCGCTTCTTCGCTGGCGATGCGAATGTCTGAAGCAAGTGCGATACAAGCACCGGCGCCGGCAGTGGTGCCATTCAAACTGGCAATAACCGGTTTTGGAAGCAGGCGTATATTCTGGATAAGCTCACAAGTCATGCGAGTGAACTCGAGCAGTCCTTCCATGTTCCGGCTGAAGAGTTCGCCAATGATGTCATGCACGTCACCGCCGGAACAGAACGCTCGTCCGCTTCCAGTGATTACAACCACCCGCACCGAACTCTCATCGCGCAGTGCCGCAAACGTGTCAGTCAATTCACGATAGACTTCAAACGTGAGTGCGTTCAGACGTTCGGGCCGGTTCAAAGTGATGGTCGCGATACCGTGTTCATCCTTTTCGTAGAGAAAGGAGGCTGGTTGTTTCATATCACTGCCATCGCTTCGATTTCCACTTTTGCTGCATCGTCGAGCAGGCTCGCCACCTGGAGCAGCACCATGGCCGGGAAATGGTTTCCCATGTGTTTTCGATAACGTATACCGACTGCCATGGTTTGGGCCAGATACTCGTGCTTGTTCGTCACATAGATCATCATTCTGACGATGTTGTTTGACTCGCCTCCAGCAGCTTTCACCACTGTAATTACGTTGGCCAACGCCTTATCGAATTGCTCGGCGAAGTTGTCGCTGACAATCTTGTGGTTTTGGTCCGAGGCGATCTGACCGGCGACAAAAAGCAGTTTGCCACCGCCGTCCACAAGCACACCATGTGAGTAACCAATGGGCGCGCCAAGATCTTTGGGATTGATTAAGTTGAAAGACATAGTGAGGATAGGTTAACAGATCCGCGTTTGTGCGCGTAAAGGTTTACAGCAGCTTATCGAGTCGAGAAGCGAGTTGATTGGCGAGATTGCCGCTCGGATCGAGTCCGCCGATTGGCCCACCTGACATGTTTCCTTCTTTGTCGAGAATCACGATCGACGGAAGCTGGTCCACGCCGAACTTTTTCGAGACCGTCCCGTCTTGATCTCTGAGCACAGTTACTTTCAAGCCATACTTCTGTGCGAAATTACGTAGCTGTTCGTCACTCGCAAAATTCTTCGACTTGGGATCGTCTGACTCAGTGCTGACCCAATAGACGACGACGCCGCGATTGCTGTACTCGTCGGCCAGCTTTCGCACGCCCTGGAGTTGCGTTCGGGACAGCGGTAACCAGGAGGCGCCAAACGCCAGCACCACGATCTCGCCCTTGAGGCTTTCAGACGTAACGGTCTGCCCGTCAGTGGATCGCAGTGAGAAGTCGATCCGCTGGTTGGTTGGGTTCTGCGCCAAAGTGGCGCAAGTGGCCAGTAAAATCAACATTCCGGCCAGAACCCGTTCTTTGATATTTGGAACCATCTTTCTCCTTGCGAACGCCTGGGGCGCTCGACTGTGCATTAGATGAATGCGTCGAGAGTTTCGTTGGTCCGTGGCCGTGGCGGCTCGGGCGCCGGTTTTCCTATAACTTCTTGGTGCAGGGTGAGGTAATCATCCCACGTATCCATGTCGCGGGCAATGTAAGGTGAGTCAACTGGGACGCGTGCAACGGCAGTTTGATGAGCATCGAAAAGCGTGCGCAGGCCGCCGGTGGCATCAAGGTCCAGCAACTCCCGCCTGAAGCTGAGATCTACGAGTACGGGATGACCGCCACGACCGTTCCAGGTTGGCACGATCAAACGGGATCCTTGCTGCCAGTTTTCTATTAGTGTGGAGACGACTGTCAGTGGAACTGCGGGGTGATCGACGAGTGTGATCAGTGTTGCCTCGCATGCTTCGGGAAGTGCTTTCGCACCTGCGGCGATTGAAGCGCCCATTTCGCTGTTTGGATCAGGGTTGACTGCAAAAATCACCGAATGACTACTTAATTTTTCGCGCACTTCATCAGCGCGATGGCCTAGGACAACGACTATCGTTTCGACGCCGCCTTGTTGGAGGTAGTCGAGACACCATTCGATAACGGTCTTGTCGCCGAAGGGAAGAAGAGGCTTGAACGCGCCCATGCGTCGTGATTGACCGGCGGCGAGGAGAATTGCTGCGACGTGATTCACACTGTTTGGAGGTCTCGTAGCGCGCGCAATGTATATTGTCGCGCCATCTGCTTGCGCCACTGATACACAAAATCGGTGTTATCGAGCGGTCGTGCTTTAACGTATGCGGCTTCGGCGGCGGCCTGGATTTGATCCTCTGAGAGAGGCTTTCCGATCAATGCGGTCGCAGCTTCTTTTATCTGAACTGGAGATGGCGCGATGCCGCCGAGCACGATGCGAGCATCTTTAACCGTGCCACTGTCCGTTGAAATCCATGTCGCCACACCCAGCACTGGAAAATCGAAAGCGCCACGCCGGCGCAGTTTCTGATATGAAGCGCGCCAGCCGTTTGTAGGCGGCAGTTCAATATCAACCAACAACTCGTCAGGACGTTTGTGCAGGTAATTGATGCCGTCGTCGTTATACAGTCCGGCCGCATCGACGACACGTTCACCCAGGGTCGAGGCGAATCTAAGCTTCGCGCCGATGGCTACCATGACTGGGACGAGGTCTGACGACTGTACGGCCCAACATTTCGAACTGCCGGGCGCGACCCAGCAAACGTCGCCATCTTTCTTGAGACAGAAGTTAATACCTTTGCGCCATTCGTAATTCTGATCGTAGTAATTACAACGAGTATCGAGCAGCAGGTTGCCGCCGATGGTACCCATGTTTCGCAATATGGGCGTTGAGATTGTACGCGCGGCGTGCGCGACAACCGGGTAGTCGCGATTGATGATCGGGTGTTCACAGATGTCGGTCAGTATCACCGACGCGCCGATGCGCAAGCCGCTGCTACCATCACCGGTTATCTGATTCAGTTCCGCCAGACGCATCACTGAGATCACGGTCTGCGGCATCTGCTGGCGACGCTTCATATTGGGATACAGATCCGTACCCCCGGCGACGAACTGGCCCGCAGGCCCCACATCACCCATGATCCTCACCGCCTCCGCGATCGTCTGCGGAGTGCGGTAGTCAAATTTAGGCAGCCGCATCATGCTGATTTACGCTCGCTTTTTCTGTTCAATCTTAAATTCCGGTGACGAGCTAGAAAGCCCCCGCGCTTCATCTTGTATAGACCCGGTTTTAGAATCGCGTCCTCGTCTACCCCTGCGGCCAAGTCCTTTTGATAGTCTTCCTCCGAGATTTCAATGGTGACATTTTCACCATCATCTTCAACTACGGTAAAGACAAGAGGTCTATTGGATGATTCTTCGCTCATAAATTTCACGTACTAACTGAGGATAGAGTCGAAAAATTAAATTTATGTACTACGAATGCACCGCACTCTTGGGCATTTCATTCCCGTCGGCGCGTTAAAAACATTCAAGCGGCTGGTGCCAATTTCTTATGCTGTCTTACGTCGAGCCCGCGAGGATGACTTGCGTGCGCTGGCCGGGCGCTTGGTTGCTCGGCTCGCTTGCTGCTTGGCTGCCTTAGCGATCACTCTCAGTGCTTCATTTACGGATTCGTCATCAGGAAACGCCGCTCGTATGTCGGGATCCAATAGAACGATATTTGTTCCCGATCGATAGCGTTCTGCATAAATCCCACGACCAACAAATTTAAGCTTCCTGAAATCGTACTCAGGTCTCATTTCATCCGAGAACTCATCTGTTTTCTTCTTCATAAATTTTCTTTTCTTGCTTCGTAAGCAGCCGCGCACTAATGATTCTGATGCGCGGGTTTCGATCAGCGAAGGCCACATAAAGTAATCGCCCTCGAACTGATGTGCCAATAGTTAGGAATCGTTTCTCATGGACTGAGTGATCCGGATCCTCGAAAAAGTCTGCAAGAACGTCGTCAAATACTGTTGAGGCTTCCTCGAAGGAAACACCATGTTTGCGAAGATTGTACTTGGCCTTCCTTCGGTCCCACTCGAATTCCATTCTCTATTCATATCACGAATGCACCGCAACTCTTGGCATCTCGCTGCCGTCGCCGCCTTCGGCGGGCGTCAGGATGCGCTGGGAGTCGGGCCAGTCGACGACCGGGACGGAGGCGGGGCCGAAGCGGCCAGGGCGTCCGCGTGACTTGTCTTTCAAGGCGCGCAACACCTTTTCAGGGGTGATTGGCACTTCATCGATGCGCACTCCGACAGCGTTATAAACCGCGTTCGCGACTGCCGGTGGCACCGGTAACAAGGGCCCCTGGCCCACTTCCTTTGCCCCGTATGGTCCATTCGGATCAGGGTCTTCGATCAAGTACGTCTTAACGTCGCACATCTCCATTGTCGTTGGACTCTTGTATTCGAGCAGCGACGGAAACTTGTGCACGACGTTGCGATTCTCGCGGTAGGACATCTCTTCCATCAGGATCTCGCCCAGACCCATGTAGACACTACCCTCAACCTGGCCCATCACCAGCATCGGATTAATCGAGCGGCCAATGTCGTGCGCGATCCAAATACGCTCAACCACTACGATTCCTGTATCCGGATTAACATCAACTTCAGCGACAGCAGCCGAGTAGCTGTACGCCGGTGATGGTCCAACTCCGGACCCTTTGTACTTACCCGGCGAGCTCGGTGGCTTGTAAGAGCCAACCGTTCCGATCGTCCCGAATTTCGACTCCGCGAGCACGACCGCTTCCGCAAATGAAACTCCGACCTCAGGATTCTCAACATCAAACACACGCCGTTCGGCGAGCGAAAGATTTTCGATGGGAAGGCCAAGCTTCTCCGCCACAGCCAACACCAACAGTTCACGCGCTCGCTCGGCTGCCTGAATCGCGGCGTTACCAGTCATCAAAGTCACGCGGCTCGAGTAGCTGCCAAGATCAACCGGCGTCAGATCCGTGTCAGCAGTAACCACACGTATGTCGAACGGATCGATTCCGAGAATCTCAGCGACGATGTAAGCGAGTATCGAATCCGAACCCTGCCCGATGTCGGTGGAGCCGCACATCACACACACGCCGCCCTGTCGATCGAGGCGCAGCTGCACGCCCGATTGCGGCATGTTGTTCCAGTAAATCGGCAACCCGGCCCCGCAAATATACGAGCTACACGCGATCCCGATACCTTTACCAAACGGCAGCTTGCGATTGTTCTGGTCCCATGAAAAGCGTTCGTGCCAACGCGAACCATCGACAACTTTATCGATGCACTGGCCGAGGCCCATGCTGCCGATCCGCAGGTAGTTGGCCGTCACTGAGTTAGGCGCGACCAGATGGCGGCGTCGAATATCAACGGGATCGAGCCCGAGTTGTTCGGCGATCTTGTCAAGGTGGACTTCCAGCGCGTAACGCGGCTGTGGTGTGCCGTGCCCACGCTTTGGACCACATGGCGCCTTGTTTGTGAAAGTGCGCAGCCCCTGAAACTTGTAACGCGGCACGTCATACGTCACTGTTTGCAGCGCGCCCGTGTAGAACGTACTCGCAACGCCGTAACTCCCGTACGCACCGCCATCAAGATACGACTGAAAGTGCATCGCAGTGATTGCGCCGTCGTTCTTCACGCCGGTCTTCACTCGCATCAACACCGGATGGCGTCCGCGATGGCAGTAAAAGACTTCTTCCCGTGTCAACGTCACCTTCACCGGGCGTCCAGTAAGCATCGACAGTTTGCAAACCACGACTTCGTGATTGAAAGGATCGCTCTTGCCGCCAAAGCCACCACCATTCGGAGTCGCAATCACGCGAATGTGACTGGCCGGCAAGCCGAGAACTTTCGCGAGTGCGCGGTGAACGTAATGCGGTGTTTGAGTCGAACTCCAGAGGGTGATCTTTCCGTCTGAATCGAAATGCGCGACCGCAGCGTGCTGTTCCAACGGCAGGTGCGTGTTGCCTTCATAGAAGAATGTGTCTTCACGGACGAGATCCGCTTCAGCGAAACCTTCTTCGACATTGCCGAACTCAAGGGAGACTTTCTTGTGAATGTTGCCGCTGTCGCCGTAGTCGTGAATACGCGGCTCGTCAATCAACACCGCTTCATCGATGGATGAGATCGTTTCGAGTGGCTCATATTCGACTTCGATCAAGTTCATCGCATCGAAAGCGACGTCTTCATCGATTGCGGCAACCGCCGCGACCGGATCGCCGATGAAACGCACCTTATCGACGCAGAGCGCATGCTCATCCTGACTGACAGGCAGGATGCCGTACGGAATCGGAAAGTCTTTCCCCGTGACAACAGCAAAAACGCCGGGCAACGCCAGCGCTTTGGAAACGTCGATACTCTTAATCAACGCGTGCGGCAAGTGTGACCGCAAGACTTTGCAATACAACATGCGCGGCAAAACAATGTCGTCCGCAAACTTCGTCTGCCCGACACACTTCGCGCGTGCGTCAACCTTACGAAAAGGTTTACCGACCACGTTGAGATTTTTATCCACAGGCTTCACAGATTAATCTAACCCGTAAACACTTTCCTTAGGCAATTCGAACTCTTCGCCGCGCATGCGTGCGGCTGCCAGTTCCACTGCTTCGTAGATTTTAATATACCCGGTGCAGCGACACAGGTTTCCCGACAATGCTTCCTGTATCTCCACGCGCGAAGGGTTCGGCGTCTTCTTCAACAACTCCTCAGCTACGAGCAGGAAACCCGGAGAACAATAACCGCATTGAGCTGCGCCGAGATCAGCGAACGTTTGCTGCAACGGATGAAGCTCAGGTCCGTGGGCCATGCCTTCAATTGTTTTGACGTCGCGGCCTTCAGCATCAAGACCAAGCATCAGACACGAAAGAATCGAACGCCCATCGACGAGCACAGCGCAAGTGCCACATTCGCCAAGCTCACAGCCGTGCTTCGTGCCGGTGAGATTCAGATCCTCACGCAAAACTTCCAGCAACGTTTTGTGCGGTGCGAAGGCGACCTCGGTCTGTTCGCCGTTGAGGGTGAAATCGATGTGCTTCTTACTGTGGAGCGGCAACGTCTTTCTTCTTCACTTTATTCAAAATCGTATTGTCGATCAGTCGCGTCTTGCCGACGTATGCCGCCACGGCGATAAGGGTCGGCCGCTCGTCGATGCGGTCCACTTTCTCCAGTGTTTCCGCGTCAGCGACTGTTACATAATCCAAACGCGCGCGTGGTTCCGCTTCGATGGTGTTGCGAACCACGTCCATAATCCGATGCGCGTTACGCTCGCCTTCCTTGAAAGCGGCCTTGGCCTGGACCAGCGCTTTGTGAATCACGGTGGCAGAGTTTTGCTCGTCAGAAGTCAGGTAAAGATTGCGGGACGAAATCGCGAGACCTGAATCCTCACGCACAATCGGGAGGATAACAATCTCGGCATCAAACGTGAGGTCTTTAACCAGACGACGAATGACCAGCGCCTGTTGCGCATCCTTCTGACCAAAGAACGCAAAGTCAGGTCTGATAGTGTTGAGCAGGATCGTGACGACCGTTGCCACGCCGCGAAAGTGGCCCGGCCGAGACGCGCCCTCGAGTTGCTCCGAGAGCCCTTCCACGTTGACGTAAGTAGAGAAGCCCTTGGGATAGATCTCTTCGACAGTCGGCGCAAAGATGTAATCGACGTTGTAGTCGGTCAATAGCGCAGTGTCTTTGGTCAGATCGCGCGGGTAGTGCTCGAAGTCTTCGCCTGGTCCAAACTGCGTTGGATTGACGAACACTGAAACAACTACCACGTCGCACATTCGTCTCGCTTCACGGACCAGACTCAGGTGTCCTTCATGGAGTGCGCCCATCGTCGGCACCAGGCCCACAGTCTTATCCTGTTCACGGCGGATTTTGCGCGCGACGGAACTCATGCGCTGGCGGCGATTGATGATCTCCATAGTTGAGGTTGGATTTAGGACTTCTCGGCCCTTGAGTCTCTCGCCGGAGTTTCGACATGAAGTTGCTCCGCCGCTTCAGCGGGTAGCGCATACGACTCCGCTTCGGATGGATAGGTGCCGTTTCTGACGTCGTCCGCGTAACGGGTCACTGCGTCCGTCATCGCCTCACGCAGGTTAGCGTAAGGACGAACGAAGCGAGCCTGTTTACCAAAGGACAGCCCGAGCATGTCGTGCAGGACCAGTACCTGAATGTCACAGTGAACACCGGCGCCGATTCCGATCGTCGGAATGCTGATGCTCTCAGTGATCACTTTAGCTATCTCGCGAGGCACGACTTCCAGGACGATAGCAAACGCGCCGGCGTCTTCCATTGCTTTTGCGTCATCGATTAACTGTTGCGCTGCCTTGGCTGTTTTACCCTGCACTCTGTAGGCGCCGAGTTGATTAATTGACTGTGGTGTCAGACCGATATGGCCCATCACGCTGATCTCTTCGTCGACCAGCCGTTTCACGAGGTGAACGCGTTTATGTCCGCCTTCGAGTTTGATTGCTTCGGCGCCGCCTTCCTTCACGAGGCGCAACGCGTTTCTGACCGCGTCGTCATCGCCGGTGTGAAAAGATCCATAAGGCATGTCTGCGACGAGCAACGCGCGTTGCACCGCGCGGCGCACGGCCTTCAAGTGGATCAGTATCTCCTTGAGCGTCACGGGCACGGTATTGCCGTAACCCAGAACGACATTGCCGAGACTATCGCCAACGAGAATCACGTCGATGCCTGCTTCATCAACGATGCGCGCGGTTGGATAGTCGTACGCGGTAAGACAAACGAGACGTTCGCCACGTTGTTTACTTAACCGCAAAGACGGTGCACTGACCTTTTCCGGCCTCTCAGGCTTCAAATACGGCATGTTCAGTTACCTTTACACCACGAGATGTGGACAAGTGAATTGCCAGTAAAACGGGAAATCTGGAGATGTCGAGGACGTGATAACAAGTGCGGGCATTATAACGGGAAACATCCGAGCGGGAAAAGCGCCACAAAGCTATCCACAAATTACCTGAGACCGGCTGGTAATTTGTGTAATCTGTGGACGGCTTTCGGATCTGTTGTTTGCGCTAACAACTCACTAACCGGTTTCCCAAGTATCGGGTGGACGAGGTTTGGCACGAGTTCATTAAGTGGCACTAAGACGAAACGACGCGCGGCAAGTCGCGGATGAGGAACAGTGAGGAACTCCGTCTCGATTTGTTGGTCCTTGAAGATGAGCAGGTCGAGATCGATTGTACGCGGACCCATGCGAACGTCGCGCGTGCGGCCGAGTGCATACTCGATCCGCAACAGGCGCGCGAGTGTTTGCTCGGGCGAGGGAAGCGTCGAGCCACGCAGTTCCGCCACCATATTCAGGAACGCAGGTTGTTGTTCGTATTCGACCGGTTCGGTTTCGTAAATACTCGAGAGTCGAATAACATCGAGACCAGCGTCGAGCATGCCGCGAACTGCGAGCAATAGGTACCCGGCACGGTCGCCGAGGTTGGAACCGAGTCCGACGTAAGCGTTCTGGATCATCAACGATGTCTCAACTAAGCACCTTAATCTGGCTTAAGTGGCGACTATTGCGCAACTCGTTGCGCTCGTCCAGGGCGGTCGTGAACAGAGTAGCGTCAATCCTTGGGATGGTGATCGCGCTCGCGTTTGCCCTCATGCTGGCGTTGGTGTTGGGCTTCATCGCTTACACGCTAACTCAACCTGAAGGTCTCGGCAGTGCGCTTCATCGTACAGCAACGCGCGATCTTCCCGAGCGTCTCTCGACGGAATTTATTTTCTTCTCCATCTTCGGTCTCGTGTACTTGATGTGGGCGACTGTGCCGTTGAGCCTTGGCGGTGGCAAGCAGTTTGAAGCCGGCAAGTTGCTGATGTATCCGATCACTCTGCGCAAGCTATTCCTCGTTGATTTTATCAGCGAGTTTACAACGTTACATTCCGTGTTCCTCGTGCCGGCCGTACTGGCGCTGTGCATCGGAGCGGGACTTGGTTCGGGCAAACTCTGGATGACGGAGATCGCTGCAATACCTGCCGTATTCGTCGGAGTAGGATTATCGAAATGGCTTTCTACAATCATCGGCTCACTACTTCGACACAAGCGCGCGCGAGGTGAAACTCTTGTCGCGATGCTTGGTGTGATCTTCGGACTCGGCACTGCGGTGGCAGGGCAGGTAGTGCCGCTTCTCTTCAAGCACGCCGAATCGCTTCGGTCGCTCCGATGGACTCCGCCGGGGGCCGCAGCGTTCTTGTTGGTAGGCAATGCAGCCACTGACAGCGTTGCTTACATCGCGGCATTTCTCACGTTGAGTGCGTACGCGATCGTGTTGATCGTTGCGACGTACTGGATCGTGCGTCGCTCGGCGCTTGGAATAGGAGGACGAAGAAAACCGAAGGTGGTAGTCGAGAGCGGTGAAACTGCCGTTTATTCAGGTTGGCAGTTACCATTGCTGTCGTCCGATCTCTCCGCGATGGTCGAGAAAGAACTTCGCTACCTGATGCGTAACGCGCAGGTGAGAATGATGGCGTTAATGCCGTTACTCGTGATCTTCATTCGCCTGATCAACTCGCAAAGGTTCGGCACGACGAGACGTGGAATGTCGAACAGTTTTCTGGCGTACGGTTCGGGTTTGTTACTCCTCGGCGGCGTGCTCTACGTGTTTCTCATACTCGCGGGATTGTCGTGCAATCTGTTTGCGTTTGAACAAGGCGGAATGCGCGCGCTCATTCTTTCGCCGATTGATCGGCGCAAGATTCTGCTCGGCAAAAATATTGTCCTTACTTTTCTCGCGCTCGTGTTCGTTACCGTGCTCTTGATTCTCAACACGATTATCTTTCGCGATATCACGATTGGCAGCCTGCTGTTTCTGGCGTTGAGTTTCATTATCTTCGCCGCGCTGAGTTCGATTGTCGGTAACTGGCTTTCGATTCGCTTTCCGAAACGGATGCGATACGGGAAGCGTTTGAATGTATCGGGAGTAGGTGGGTTGTTTCTGATTCCGTTGATACTGCTGCTTATAACTCCGCCGGTAGTAGCGACACTCGTCGGTTACCTCACGCGCAGTCTGCTCTATGAATACCTGTTGTTGACACTCTTCGCTTTAGTTTCAGTGGGTCTTTACTCACTCATGATCAACTTTCACGGACGTTTACTAGCCAGACGCGAGATCGACATCCTCGAAGCAGTTCGAGAACCCTCCGACGAATAAGCCACTCTGCGGCTCTCTGCGTATCTCTGCGTTTGATATAACCTTTAACGCAGAGATACGCAGAGAACCACAGAGACGTGTTACACTACGCATCCGGTACTTTGAATCCAGTGATGCTCCGCGGCATCCGGGCGGGTTTTGGGCCCCGTCAATACACAAATGGCTCGCAGAAGATTTCGCAGCAACCAGCGACACGAACCAACCACGGAACGTTCCTTTCAGGAATACGTCCTTTCCACTTCGGCACCACAAACTTCCCGCACTGAACTATTGCGCTTGATCCGAGGCGGTGAAGACACTTTTCTCGAACTCAAAGTAAAACTCTCCAATACCGAGAAGATCGCACAGGAAATCGTAGCCCTCGCAAACACTGGCGGCGGCGTGATCGTCTTCGGCGTCAACGATCAGTTGAGAGTCGAAGGCGTTGATGATCCGGAAAGAGTCCAGGACGATCTGGTGCGAATTTGTCGCGAGGAGGTCCAACCTCCGCTCGTGCCCTTTATCGATCGCATTGCGCTCGACAACGGACGTCGCATCGTGGCGCTTGATATCGAAAGCAAACGGCGCCCGTATCGCACGCGCGACGGTCGCTTTTACCTGCGCATCGGGGCGGAAAAGCGTGAGGCGTCGCGCGAAGAGATCTCGTCCTTACTGGATGAAGCACGTCCGATCCGTTACGAGGATGTGCCCGCGTTGGGCGCAAAGATTGTAGACGTAGATGAGGCACATCTGTGGAGTTACCTGCGTGAGTTTGAAGGCGGTGCGTTTGAAGAGGCGACTGTAGTTGGTTATCCGACTGCGGACGTGCTCGAGCGCGATCTGTTGCTGGCGACGAACGATGGCCTCGAGATCGTGCCGACTGTCGCGGGCTTGTTGTTGTTTGGTCGAGACGATCGGGTGACGGAGTTACTGCCACGCGCGGCGGTTACGGCGACAAGGTTTTCGGGTGATTCACTACAGTCGCAGATTGTTGAGCGTGTGAAGTTATCAGGTAACTTGTCATCAATTTACGAAGGGCTCACACGCTTTATTCATCGATATTGTGATCTTTCGGAAGTGCGCCCGCGCAGTGTAGCGGAGGACTCGCCAGTGCCGGCACGTTCGAGTTATCACCGCGGTGTCGTGGCTGAAGCGATTACAAACATGCTTGCGCACAGAGATCTCGCGTTACGAGACTTGCCGAGCCGATTGCACGTTTTCGATCACTCGCTGGAGTTTGTGAATTCGCGACGCAGCGTCGGGTTCTCACCGGTAGCGCAGAAAGCAATTCGTTACGGCATGCCGGAACGTTTGAATCCTCGACTCGCGGCAGTCCTGACCAACGCTGCGTACGGCTTAAAACTATCTTTACAGGGATTACCGTCGTTATTACGTGAATCGAGACGATACTCCGGTCGTAAAGCGGAGATCGTCTCGTTTAATGATGAGTTTCGGTTGAGACTTTACGGAGTTTAAGCCGCAGATAAACGCGAATGAACGCCGATCTGATTCAGATCGGCGTTCATTCGCGTTTATCTGCGGCTTATTTATTTCTGAGACTTCTCGCTCCCGGCTGGCTTGGGTGAATTGTAGAACTGCCGCGCCTGGACCACATACTCTTTATCGTCAAACGTCCCATCGCCATCAACGTCAACTCTGACCTGCAACTTGTGCTGCTTGCCGTCGCGGACATCGCCGGGATTAAACGCGAGACTGTACTGACTACGCAGTAGCGCGTTGATACTTTGCAAGACCTTCGGCAACTCGCCTTCAAACGTCACCGGAAAATACGCGCCGCCCGTCTCCTTTGCGAACGTTTGCAGCGTGTTGTCGGCCTGCAACCAGCTCATGCGACCCGGCATTCCCAACAAACTGTCAGTAGCCGGTAGCTGATCGCCGTACATCTTCTTGAACATGTTGGCCGTACCGATGATGTAAACCGGCACGCCGGAGTTCTGAAGCACCTTGCGTGCGTCGCCGTAATTGATCTTGCTGAACGTATCGATGCCGGAGGCGACGAGAATGATTGCGCGTCGTCGACCCTGTACCGACGTCAAACCCGCGT
>Ga0207711_10002873_pt1 | contig 15098 bp, 10 predicted proteins | sample KBSS34metaG_FD_184401 | JGI IMG/M metagenome (GOLD analysis project Ga0207711, IMG submission 184401) | Switchgrass rhizosphere microbial communities from Kellogg Biological Station, Michigan, USA - KBS S3-4 metaG (SPAdes) (version 2) | ecosystem: Host-associated > Plants > Roots > Rhizosphere...
TTGAACGGCCATGTAACGAGGCTTTCAGTGCGCGCCCGGCGCGTGACCGAGCGGCGAGCGAAGCGAGACTCGAGGGACGCGCCTTAAGTTGTTGACGCGCAATCGGCGAAGGGCCGGTCCCGAGCCGATTGCGCGTAGCCAATCGGGCCAAAGAATCGTGGGAGCGGCGCGGGGCTGATCACCGCAACGAAGGCGCCGCAGCAGACAATGATCGGCACTCACCGCGACCGAAACTTTGGCCCGTGCGAACTAGATCGTGCACCCCCCCGACACCTCGATGACGGCACCGTTGATGTAGGACGCCTCGTCCGATGCGAGCCACGCATACGTATTCGCAATCTCTTCGGGCTTGCCGAGCCGCCCCATCGGCACCTTGTCTTCCATCATCTTGATGACCTTGTCGGGGATCGACGCAAGGATCGGGGTTTCAATGAATCCCGGACAGATCGCGTTCGCCCGGATGCCCTTGCGCCCGAGTTCGCGCGCCCAGGTTTTCATCATGCCGATGACGCCGAACTTCGTGGCCGCGTAGTTCGTCTGCCCGAAGTTGCCGTACAAGCCGACGATCGACGACGCGTTCAGGATGACGCCCGAGTTCTGCTCGAGCATGATGTCGACGACGGCTTTCGTGCAGTGATAGACGCCCTTCAGGTTGACGTCGATGACGCGCTCGAATTGTTCGTCGGTCATCTTCTTGAATTGCGCGTCCTGGACAATGCCCGCGTTGTTCACGAGCGTGTCGATCCGTCCCCACTTGGCCATCACGCCGCTCACCATGCGCGCGATGCTCTCCTTGTCGGTGACGTCGACCTTGAAGCCCGCTGCGTGACCGCCGCTTTCTAGGACCGCCCGGACGGTGTCATCGACAGCGGCCGGGTTGATGTCGCATACGGCGACCTTGGCCCCTTCGGATGCGAACTTGAGAGCCGTGGCCCGACCGATTCCCTGGCCTGCACCCGTGATGATGGAAACCTTGTCCGTCAAGCGCATGCAATTCCTTCCAGCGAGGAGCCGGTCGCGGGGCCCAGGCCGGCGGTTATGGGCAGAACCGGTAGAATCTAGCGGAAGATATTGCACCGCACAAGGGCAATACCGGTATCGCTTACCGAAATCCTCCCGCGGTGTCGCTTAACTGCGACCCCGCTGGAATGTCAAGCAAAACCAGTGCCTTAAGAGGGATGTGGCGGGCGCTTGGCGGGTCTGTCGAACCGCGACGCACTAAGCGGGTGCGCGGAGCGAACGACGCCGTTGACGCTATGCGGCAAAGCGCGCCGCGACGTGGAGCGCGCAGTCAGGCGCTGCGGCAAAATGCCGCGTCGATGCGCCCAACGTCTGCATCGAGCGGCGGCAACGGCTCGCTCGCCGTCCAGTAGTCGATGATGAGCTCGAGGCCCAGCAATCCATTCCAGCGATTGACCTCGGGCCGAAACAGCGCGTGGATGCGGGCCGGTACGGGCAGCGGCGTGCGAAACGCGATTGCGGCGAAACGTTCCTTCCCTCGCATCAGCGTCAGTCGCGCATGACCATCGCCCACGCTTCGCTGTTCGACGACATCGAAGTGGTCGTCGAATGCCGGAGGCGGAAAACCCTGTCCCCACACCGGTTCGTACAGTGCGGCCGAAAGCTCGAGCGTCAGCTCGCCCGGGGCGAGCGTGCCATCGCTTTCGTGGACGCGCCGAAGCTCTGCCTCCGTCAGCCGCTCGCGCGCAACGGTTTCGAATGACGACGCAAACTCCTCCAACGTCCCGTCGGGAATGGAGAGTCCCGCGGCGAACGCATGCCCGCCGAAACGGCGGATAGCCCGGGGCGCGCGCTTGGAAACGAGGTCCAGCGCGTCGCGCAGATGGAATCCGGGGATCGAGCGGCCCGATCCCTTCAGTTCACCGTCGGCGCCTCGCGCGAACACGATCACCGGCCGGTGATACCGATCCTTCAGTCGCGAGGCGACGATGCCGATGACGCCTTGATGCCATTGTTCGCGGTATAGGCACAGAGTGAATCCGCTAGCGGCGTCGGCTGGGATCCGCTGCTCGACATCGGCCAGCGCCTCGTCCTGCATCGTGGCTTCGATCTCGCGGCGGGCGCGATTCAGCCGGTCGAGCTCGCGGGCGAGCGGTTCCGCTTCCCGCTCGGTTTCGGCGAGCAGGCAGCGAATGCCGAGCGACATGTCGGTCAGTCGGCCGGCAGCGTTGAGCCGTGGCCCGGCCACGAAACCGAGATCTCTGGCGCTGAGCCGCGCAATGTCGCGGCCGGCCACCGCGAAGAGCGCGGCGACACCCGGTTGCGCGAGTCCTCGCCTGATTCGAGCGAGACCCTGTTCGACGAGGATCCGGTTGACGTGATCGAGGCGAACGACGTCGGCAACGGTGCCGAGCGCGACGAGGTCGAGCAGCGCGGCGAGGTTGGGCTCGGTCCGGCCCGCAAAGGCGCCGCGCCGGCGCAGCAGCGCGCGCAATGCGCACAGGACGTAGAACATGACGCCCACGCCTGCGACATGCTTGGAAGGGAAGCGACACCCGGCTTGATTGGGATTGACGATGATCGCCGGCATGGGCATCGCCGGACCGGGCAGATGGTGATCGGTGATCAGCACGTCGATGCCGGCAGCAGCTGCCGCGGCGACACCCTCGACGCTTGCGATACCGTTGTCGACGGTCACGATCAGATGAGGCTTCATCGCTGCCGCCACCGCCACGATTTCCGGCGTCAGTCCGTAACCGAATTCGAAGCGGTTAGGCACGACGAACGTGACATTCCCGCCCATGGCGCGTAATCCGCGGATACCCACTGCGCACGCCGTTGCGCCGTCGGCGTCGTAATCGGCGACGATCACGACCCGCTCCGCGTGCGCGATTGCGTGCGCGAGCCGCTCGGCTGCCGCACCGATATTCGAGAAGCTCGTGAAGTCCGGCAGCGCCGCAAGCGAATGATCGAGCTCGGCGGCGTCGCTGATGCCGCGTGCCGCGTAGACCCGCGCGAGAACCGGCGAGACTCCCGCCAGCGACAACGGCGTTTGCGGCAGCGCTCGTCGAACGATCGTCATGTTTGGGGGCGCGCGGGTGCGACGAAGGGCTTCGGGCGCAAGCGCGGCGTGAACCGCCGCCACCAGGAAGAGGCAGATGCGCTCCAATGCGCGGCCGCGCGGTTGCCATCGGCGATTACATCCAGTCGGGCGATCGCGTGCTTCGACAGAAGCGCGATCGCCGGTGCGAGCCAGCGCGATTCGAATTGGCGGATGGCGCCTTCGCTGTCGATCGCGCCGGGCGCAATGACGACCAGCGGTCCGTCATCTGCCGAAGCGGACGCACGTTCGATCACTTGCTCCACGCTGCGGTCGTCGGTGACAACTTCATGCGATCCGTGTGCGACCCGCGCGATGCCGCGCAACAGGTCGCCGGTGCGATCGATCCTGGCGTGCGCGGCGATGCTCCGAAAACCGCGCGCCTCGGCCGCCGTCCCGCCGCCCCAGAACCAGACACCGGTCACCGGAGGCTCGCCACGAGCCTCACGTGCAACGTTCACCGGATGTTCGTGCAGGAGCATCTGGATTTCGTTCTGCCGGCGTGTCCAGGTGCGCCCCTCGGGTCCGCGCGGAAGGAACGCATAGATTCCGTGACCTTGGACAACGTCGATCGGGGTTGTCGCAATATCCGGCGCGCGCGTACAGCGCACGAACCAGGCGTCCGGACGCGGCGCTATGAACTGCGCATCATCGTCGACGAAGTGCGCATCCAGCAACTGGACGAGCGCGCTCGCTTCCGCTTCGTGCAGGTCCGCGATACGTTGCACGAGCACGATGTCGCCTCGATCGGCAGCGAGCAGCACGGGGTCGGCTGCAATGACGTAACTGCCTGCTGCATCCAGCCCGGCGCCTTCTGCCATCAGCGGTGCGATCGGCGTGCCGGACGAACCGCCGAGCGCCGTGACGAGCGCTGCGAAGATGCCGTTCACCTCCACGCGCGGCGGCGGCGCGAGTGCCGCGAGCGCAGCCATGGACCGGGCTTCGGCGAGAGCGTGCGCCGGCTGCTCGAGGAGGCCCGGCGCAACGAGAAGCAGGGGAACTTGCATGCGATAATCGAGCGCTGTTGCCGCGCGAGCGTACCGCATTATTCGCGCGCGTCCCGTTTTCTGACTCTCCCCGACCCAAACGTGTCGCCGTACGAAGTCGCCGTCGGCCTGCGCTACACCCGTGCCCGCAAAGGCTCGGGCCGCAACACCTTCATCTCGTTCATTGCGCTGATCTCGATGGCAGGCATTGCGCTCGGCGTCGCGGCGCTGATCGTCGTGCTGTCGGTAATGAACGGCTTCCAGCTCGAACTGCGCAATCGCATCCTGTCCGTCGCATCGCACATCGAGATACGGGGCTTTCCGGAACTGCAGGATGCGTCCGCGATTGCGGAGGCCGCGCGCAGCAATCCGCGCGTCGTCGCGACTGCCCCGTATGTGACCGGCCAGGCGATGCTCGCGTCGGGCGACGTCAACCGAGGGACGCTGCTGCGCGGCATCGATCCCGCGCAGGAGGACAAGGTCGCCGACATCGGGCAACACATGCGGCGTGGCGCGCTCGATTCGCTCACTCCGGGGAGTTTCAACATCGTGCTCGGTGCCGAACTTGCGCGCGCGCTCGGTGCACGGGTTGGCGATACGGTCGTGGCCATCACGCCGCAAGGCAACATCACGCCGGCGGGCGCGCTGCCGCGGATCAAGAGTTTCCACGTGAGCGGAATCTTCGAAGTCGGAATGTTCGAGTTCGACAGCGGGCTCGCGCTGATCAACCTCGACGACGCCGAGAAACTCTATCGCCTGGCAAACCCGAGCGGCGTGCGCCTCAAGCTCGACGACATGTTCGCGGCGCCGGCGGTCGCCGCTCAGTTGTCGACGAAGCTGCCCCCGGACGCCGACGTACGCGACTGGACACGAAGTCACGCCAATTTCTTTCGGGCGGTCGCAATCGAAAAGCGGGTGATGTTCATCATCCTGACGCTGATCGTCGCGGTCGCCGCGTTCAACATCGTCTCCGCTCAGGTCATGGTCGTGACGGACAAGCAGGCGGACATCGCCATATTGCGCACGCTCGGCGCGGCGCCGTCGTCGATCATGTCGATCTTCATGATCCAGGGCGCGTTGATCGGCGTGATCGGAACGCTCATCGGTGTCGTAGGCGGTGTGTTGCTCGCAGTGAACGTCGAAACCGTGGTTCCCGCCATCGAGCGGACGCTGCATATTCAATTCCTCGACAAGAGCGTCTACTACATCAGCGATTTGCCCTCCGACCTGCAGATCGCCGACGTTGTCACGATCGCGTCGATCGCGCTCGTGCTTGCGCTCGTTGCGACGCTCTATCCGAGCTTCCGCGCGGCCCGCGTCAATCCCGCCGACGCGTTGCGCTATGAGTGACCGCGCAAGCGGGGTGCAGTCGCCCGTCGTCGCATGTCGCGATCTGCGCAAGACCTATCGGAACGGTCCGCTCGACGTCCCCGTGCTGCTCGGCGTGAACCTCGAGGTTGCCGTCGGGGAGCGGCTCGCGATTGTCGGTGCGTCCGGTTCGGGAAAGAGCACGCTTTTGCATCTGCTCGGCGGCCTCGACTTGCCCACAGGCGGGGAGGTCGACGTCGAGGGCGTTGCGCTCGCTTCACTTTCGGAAGCCGCGCGCGGCGAAGTTCGCAATCGCGCGCTCGGGTTCATCTACCAGTTTCACCATTTGCTGCCCGAGTTCACCGCATTGGAGAACGTTGCGATGCCGCTCGCCATACGGCGAATGGACGAGCGGGAGGCGAAGGCGAAGGCGGCCGACATGCTCGCGCGCGTGGGCCTCGAGCCCCGCGTGCGCCATTTGCCCGGCGAGCTCTCCGGTGGGGAACGCCAGCGCGTGGCGCTCGCGCGCGCCCTGGTGACGTCGCCGCGCTGCGTGCTCGCCGACGAGCCGACGGGAAACCTGGATCGGCGAAACGCCAACGGCGTGTTCGACCTGATGCTCGAGCTCAACCGTGCGGTGGGCACGGCGCTCATCATCGTGACGCACGACGCGGAGCTCGCCGCGAAGACGGACCGGACGCTGCATCTCGTGGACGGCAGGCTGCAGTAGCGAGTGGGGCGCGGCGCAATCAGTCCGTTTGCTTAATCCTTTGAGCTGAGCAGCGGGTGGGGCGCGGCGAGCGCTCCGCGTCCGTAGACGCCGGCCTACGGGGACCCGGCGCGGCGACCGCTCGTCAACCCACGACTTCGCGCGGCCGCGCCACCCGTGTCGGCCGGCACTTCCAAGTCGCGCTCGCCGTGCCCCGCGCGCTGCCTTGACGCGTTGAGCGGGCTCGAGACAGCGATCCCTGAGAGCCGAAGCCGTGTCGGCTTCGGTTGCGCCGAGCGTGCTCGACGATTGCAACCAGCAGGGCGCCGCGCGCCGAGCGCGTGACCGAGCGGCGAGCGCAGCGAGACTCGAGCGACGCGCCTTCCGCCGTTCTACGAGGCTGGCGCCGGGCCGCCCCAAGCCGGCCGAGCAAGCATCGCCGCGCAAAGTATCGTGCGAGCACGAGGCGAGCCGCCGTCGACCGCCCAAGCGCGCTCGACGGCGAAGGCGAGCGTCGTGGAGGCCGACACGTCGCAAATGAAACGGCGCAGACCAACCAAGGAGGCCGGAGCGAGCGAAACTTTGCGCGGAATCAGTACGCCACCGGTATCGGATCCAGCGACCGCCACAGGTACCAGGTCGCGACGCTTCGGTACGGTTGCCACCGCTCCCCGAGCGCGCGCAGTTCATCGAGGCTCGGCCGCTCGCCGTCGAAGTAGTGGATCGCCACCGCCTTCTGCAATCCGATGTCGTCGACGGGCAGCACGTTCGCCCGCATTTCGTGGAACATCAGGAACATCTCGGCCGTCCATCTTCCGATGCCCTTGACGTCGACAAGCGCGGAAATCAGCGACTCGTCGTCGAGCGCCGGCCAGGCGCGCGGATCGAGCTTCGCCGAGACGAAGTGGCGCGCGAGATCGCGGATGTATTCCGCCTTGCGCTCGGAGAGACCGCATGCGCGCAGCGTCGCGATGCGCTTGCGTTGCACGGTGCGCGGATCGAGGGGCTTCGCGTCGCTGCTCCCGCATGCCTTCAGCAGCCGTTCCCATATCGTTTGCGCCGCCTTCAACGAGATCTGCTGTCCGACGATTGCGCGCGTCAGCGTGGTGAACGGCTCGCCGCGGCTCGTGAGGTGAAGGCCGGGATAGGCGGCGATCAAGCGCGCGAGCACGGCATCGCGCGCGCTCAGCGCAAACGTTGCCTCGTCCCAGTAGTGCGGCTTCACCATGCGAGCGGATGAGCGCATGGGAAGCAACGATCCGTCGTGCGGATGGTCGAACGCGCCAACATGCGCTTAAGGGAATTTCCAGCCGGAAATGTTACATTACGCGCGCTTTTCTCATCTTTCGGAGTGTGCATGCGCAAGATCCTGCGCTGGGCGGGTGCTGCTGTCATCCTGCTGATCGCCGCATCCGCGCCCGCCGCCGATCCCGCGAAGGTTCTGCGCATCTCGTTTCCGGTCGCCGAGACCGGCTTCGACCCGGTGCGCGTTTCCGATCTGTACTCGAACATCGTGAACGAAGCGATCTTCGAGCGACTGTTGACGTACGACTATCTCGCACGGCCGGCCAAGCTGGTTCCGATGACCGCCGAGTCGTTGCCGGAAGTAACGGACGGTGGCCGCACCTACATCCTGCATCTGCGACGCGGGATCTATTTCGCGCCCGACCCCGCATTCAAGGGTCAGCGTCGCGAGTTGACTGCGGAAGACTACGTTTACTCGTTCAAGCGCTTTGCCGACCCGGCGAATCGGGCACCGTACGGATTCATGGTGCAGGGCAAGATCGTCGGCCTCGACGAGCAGATGGAAGCGGCGAAGAAGAGCGGCAAGTTCGACTACGACGCGACGATTCCCGGTCTCGTCGCACTCGACAAATACACGCTTCGCTTCAAGCTCACGAGCACCGATTTCCTTTTTCCGTACACGCTCGCCCACGTCCCTTTCGGGGCGGTCGCGCGGGAAGTTGTCGAAGCCTATGGCAACGACGTGCAGGCGCATCCCGTCGGTACGGGACCGTACGTCCTCAAGGAGTGGCGTCGCGCGGCGAAGATAACGCTCGAAGCGAACCCCAACTACCGCGACGTGACGTGGGACTTCCAATCCGAGGGGAATGCATGGGACGCGACGGTTACCTCGGCGATGAAGGGCAAGAAGATTCCGCAGATCGGGCGGGTGGAGATCGCAATCATCGAGGAGAGCCAATCGCGCTGGCTCGCGTTCGAGCGCAAGGAGCTCGACTACATGCCGGTGCCGGCAACGTTCGTCGACCAGGCGCTCGACGAGTCGAACAACCTCAAGCCGAAGTGGGTCGATCAGGGCGTTACGCTGTTCCGCGGGATCGATCCGAGCGTCGGGTACGCGTTCTTCAATTTCCGTGATCCGCAGGTCGGTGGCTACTCGAAGGAGAAGATCGCCCTGCGCCGCGCGATCATCATGGGATACGACCTTGCCGCCGAGATCCGCGTCATCGCCAAGAATCAGGAAGTGCAGGCGCAGATGCCCATACCTCCAGGCGTCGTGGGCTACGACCCCCACTATCACAGCATCAACCAGTACGACCCGGTGCTCGCCAACAAGCTGCTGGACTACTTCGGTTACAAGAAGGGTTCCGACGGGTATCGCACGCTTCCCGACGGCAAGCCGCTCACGGTTCGGCAAGCCACCGGGACGGCGGCGATCGACCGCGAGTACAGCGAGCTCTGGAAACGGTCGATGGATGGGATCGGCATTCGCATGGTGTTCGAGCCTGGAAAGTTCTCGGACACGCTCAAGGCCGCGAAGGCATGCCAGGTGATGATGTGGCAGGCGTCGTGGACGGCGGATTACCCGGACGGCGACAATTTCATGCAACTGCTGTACGGCCCGAACACCGGCGAAAGCAACAACGGCTGCTACGAGTCCAAGGCCTACGATGCGCTGTACGAGAAATCGCTGACGCTGCCTCCCGACTCCGTCGCGCGCAACCATCTCTTCATCGACATGAGCCGCCAAATGGAAGTCGACGGCGCATGGAGCCTGCACTCCTGGGGGATCCGCAACCAGCTCATCCGGCCCTGGGTGAAGGGTTACAAGAAGCATCCGATCCTGCAGGCCGAGTTCGTGTACATGGATGTCGATGTCGCGGGCGGGGGAAAGAGTTGACGCGTCGTGTTTCGAGGTTCGTCCCCGCCAGATGACAGGGCGGTGGGATCCGACGAGGGTGATGCGGCGAGTGCGAAAAGCGTTGCTGTGCGTCACCGGGCATGCATGTGCATTGGCTGTTGCCGTTGTCCTGCCAACCTTCGGCGCGTACGGCGCCGATCCTGCCAAGGTCATCCGTCACGTATTCCCGGCCGCCGAAACGGGATTCGATCCCGCGGCAGTGCAGGACCTGTACTCGGCCACGATCGAGCAGATGCTGTTCGAAACGCTTCTGACGTACGACTACCTGGCGCGTCCGGCGAAGCTCGTACCGCTGACGGCGGAAGCGATGCCCGAGGTGAGCGACAGCGGCAAGACGTATACGGTGCGCATCAGGAAGGGCATCTACTTCATCGACGATCCCGCGTTCAAGGGCAAGCGGCGCGAGCTGACGGCCGGCGACTACGCGTACGCCTTCAAACGTCTCATCGACCCTAAAATCCGCTCCCCGTGGGCGTGGCTCGTCGAAGGCAAGATCGTTGGGCTGGACGATCTCGCCGAAGCCGCGAAGAGGTCCGGCCACTTCGACTACGACGCCAAGGTCGAGGGGCTCGAAACGCCCGATCGCTACACGCTGCGCATTCGGCTGAGGGAGACCGACTACAACCTGCCGTACATCCTCGCGCACGAGCCCACGTCGGCGGTCGCACGCGAGGTCATCGAGACGTATCGCGACGAGGCGGGGCGCGCGATGGCCAACCCGGTCGGCACCGGCGCATACCGCCTGAAGCAATGGGTTCGGAGTTCGAAGATCGTGCTCGACGCCAACCCCGATTTTCGCGGCTTCGTCTGGGATTTCAAATCGACCGACCCGGAGGACCAGCCGCTCATCGCGCAGATGAAGGGCAAGAAGATGCCGCAGGTCGGCAGGGTCGAGGTCAGCATCATCGAGGAGGACCAGGCGCGGCTCCTCGCGTTTCAGAACAACGAGCTCGACCTGATGGATCTCGGCGGTCCGCTCGCGCCCAACGTGATGGACGGGGGCAAGCTGAAGCCGGAATTCGTGAAGAAGGGCGTCAAGCTTTCGCGCATCATCGACCCGGCGATCATCTACGTGTACTGGAACATGCAGGATCCGATCGTCGGCGGGCTTTCGAAGGAGAAGATCGCCCTGCGTCGCGCGATGGCGATGGCCTACAACGTCGAGGACGAGGTCAAGGTCGTGCGCAACGGGCAGGCGATCGCCATCGACTATCCGATTCCATATGGCGTGGTAGGCCACGATCCGAACTACCGCTCGCCGGTCAAGTACGATCCGGCCACCGCGAACCGGCTGCTCGACTCCTTCGGCTACAAGAAAGGTCCCGACGGCTGGCGTAACCTGCCTGACGGCAAGCCGTTTACCATCCGTTACGCATCGCGCCCGGACTCGCTCGGGCGCCAGCTCGACGAACTGTGGAAGAAGGCGTTCGACAGCATCGGGATACGCATGGAGGTGCAGAAAGACAAGTTTCCGGAGCTCCTGAAGCTCGAGCGGCAATGCAAGCTCATGATGCGCACCGCATCGTGGATCGCGGACTATCCCGACGCCGATAACTTCATGCAGCTCCTCTACGGCAAAAACATCGGGCAGAACAACAACGCCTGCGCGAAGATTCCCGAATACGACGCGCTCTACGAGCAGTCGACGCGCATGCCCGACTCACCCGAGCGCGACAAGCTCTACCACGAAATGACGCGGATCATCGAAAACTACGCCCCCTGGCGGCTCGACTCGGCCACCTACCGCAACATGCTCATCTCACCGCGCGTCCAGGGCTACAGGAAGCATCCGATACTGCACGCGGAATGGCAGTTCATCGATGTGGCGAAGGCGCCCGGCAGCGTGTCGAGCGGGTCCACAAGCAAGGCAGCTCCCGACTGACCAATCGTTCTCGCGCGAAATCCGCGCGCAGGAGGCGACCCGATGGGTGCCTATATCATAAGAAGGCTGTGGCAGATGATCCCGACAATGCTCGGCGTGATCCTGCTCGTGTTCCTGCTCTTCAACTGGGTGGGCGGCGATCCCGCGTACGTGCTCGCCGGCAAGATCAGCAATCAGGAACAGATCGACAACATAAGGCGCCAGCTCGGCGTCGACCAGCCGTACTGGGTCCAGCTCTGGATATTCGTGAAGCAGGTTGTCACCGCCGATTTCGGGGCGAGCTGGAGCACGAACGAGCGCGTCTCGCACATCCTGCTCACGCGTCTCGGACCGTCGCTGACCGTGGTCGTCCCCCTCGTCCTCCTCGCGACCCTCATCTCGATCGGGCTCGCGCTCGCGGTCGCCTACGTACGCGGCTCGTTCACCGACCGGATGGTGATGATCATCTGCACGGTCGGCCTCTCGGTGTCCATCCTCGTTTACATCATCGTGTTCCAGTACGTGTTCGCCTACAAGCTCGGGTGGTTCCCGGTGCAGGGGTGGGGCGACAGCTTCGTCGAGAACCTGGTCGTCTATTCGTCGCTGCCGATACTGATCGGCCTCGTCGTGAGCATCGCGCCCGACCTGCGGCTGTACCGGACGTTCTTCTTGGACGAGATCAACCAGGATTACGTGCGCACCGCCCGGGCCAAAGGCGTGTCCGAAAACCGGATCATGTGGGTGCACGTGCTCCGCAATGCTTCGATTCCCATCATCACGTTCCTGATGGCCGGAATTCCCGGACTGTTGCTCGGTTCGTTCCTGATCGAGCGCTTCTTCTCGATCCCGGGCATCGGCCGCGAAGTGATCCTCGCGGTGGAGCGCTCGGATTTTCCGGTGATCAAGGCGATCACGGTGTACGTCGCGTTCGCGACGATCGCCACCAACCTGCTCGCCGACCTGACATACAAAGCCGTCGATCCGCGTGTCCAATTGAAATGAGGGTGCACTGACCATGGCCACGGACATTGCCGCGCCCCGCGATCGCTCTCGACCGATCGTCCGCGAGATTCCACACACGGTTTCACCCGGCCTGTGGGTCCTCGCGTGGCGCCGACTGCGATCCGATCGCGTCGCGATGGTCTCGATGGTCATCGTCGCCGCGTTTCTCGTGATGATGATCCTCTCCGGCACGGGCTTGATCGCCCGCGACTGGAACCGGGAGGTGGGCGTGAATTACGCGCCGCCGTCGTTCGTCGAGACGCAGGGCGCGACGCCCTCCAATGGGCAAAGCGCACCGGTCACGACCGAGACCCCGGCGACGGGTGCCGAATACAAATCGATGATTGTCGATCCCATCGGCGACGTGATCGAGCAACTGCGCAGCGGCAGTGCACCGTCGGCGCCTGCCGTTCCGGGCACCCCCCCTGCGACGGAGGAAAAGTCGGTCGACCCGCTCGCCGACGTGATGGCCGACATTCGTGCAGGCAAGGGCGTTACCGCGGAAGCTCAGGCCGAGGAGCGCAAGGCAACGCTGCCGTTCGGCGGCGACAAGTGGGGACGCGACGTGCTGAAGAAGACGATCAAGGGATCGGAAACTTCGATCTTCGTCGGTCTTGCTTCGGCGGCGCTGGCGACATTCCTCGGCACTGTCTTCGGAGCGGTCGCCGGTTACTACGGGCGGTGGGTGGACGACTTCTTCAACTGGTTCTACAGCGTCTTCAGCTCGATCCCCTATCTGCTGCTGATCCTCGCCGTCGCGGCGGTGTTGCAGCAAAAAGGGATGCTGACGATCATCCTGATCCTCGGTCTGACGGGCTGGACCGGCGTATTCCGCCTGCTTCGCGCCGAGTACCTGAAGCACAAGTCGCGCGAATATGTCCAGGCGGCGGACGCGATCGGCGCATCCAACGCGCGGCGGATGTTCATCCACATCTTCCCGAACGTTTCGCACGTCGTTCTCGTGCAGCTGTCGATCCTTGCCGTCGGCTTCATCAAGTCGGAGGTCATCCTTTCGTTCCTGGGCTTCGGCGTGCCGGTCGATGTCGTGTCGTGGGGATCGATGCTGAACGAGGCGCAGAACGAGCTGATCCTCGGCAAGTGGTGGCAGCTCGTCGCGGCGACGACAGCCATGGCACTGCTGGTGACGGCGTTCTCGCTGTTCACGGATTCGCTGCGCGACGCGCTCGATCCGAAGCTGAAAGGACGGGCGGGGACGTGAAGGGAACAGAACCGATGACGAGCACCGACGTAAGCGGCGATCCGCTCGTCAGTGTCCGCAAGTTGCGCGTGTCGTTCCGCCTCGACCGGCACACGACGTTCGAGGCGGTCAAGGGAATCACGTTCGACATACCGCGTAACCGCACCGTCGCGCTCGTCGGCGAATCCGGATCCGGCAAGTCCGTGACGTCGCTCGCGATGCTGGGCCTGCTTCCGCAGGAGAACTCGATCGTCGACCCCGAGAGCGAGATCATTTACGGCGGCCGCAACCTCGTGCGACTTCCGCTTGGTGAATTGCGCAAGCTGCGCGGCGCCGACATTTCGATGATCTTCCAGGAGCCGATGACATCGCTGAACCCGGTGTTCACCGTCGGCTGGCAACTCGAGGAAGTGCTGCGGCTGCACATGGGCATGACCGGACGCGCGGCGCGCAAGCGCGCGGTCGACCTCCTGCGCGAAGTGGGCATTCCCGAACCCGAACGGCGTATCGACGCGTTTCCTTCTCAGTTATCGGGGGGACAGCAGCAGCGCGTGATGATCGCGATGGCGATCGCGTGCGAGCCGAAGCTGCTGATCGCCGACGAGCCGACGACGGCGCTCGATGTCACGATCCAGAAGCAGATTCTCGAGCTGATCGCCTCGCTCCAGAAGCGCCACCAGATGTCCGTGCTCTTCATCACCCACGATCTCGCGGTCGTCGGGGAGATCGCAGACTACGTCGTCGTCATGCGCAACGGCGAAATCCGCGAGCAGGGGCCGGCGAAGGCCGTGTTCGAGTCGCCGCAGGACACGTATACGAAGGCGCTGCTGATGTGCCGTCCGCAACTCGATCGCCGGCCGACCCGGTTGCCGGTCATCGACGACTTCATCCAGGGTCCGGGTCCCCGGCACATGGAAGAGCGCAAACGCGGCGTGCGGCCAAGCGATCCGATCGTTCTCGACGTCAGGAATCTCGGGAAGAGCTTCTATTCGCGCGAGGGCCTGTTCGGGAAGCGCGAGTTCAAGGCCGTCAAGGGCGTTTCCTTTCAGCTTCCGAAAGGCAAGACGCTTGGCCTCGTCGGTGAATCCGGGTCGGGCAAGACCACCGTGGGACTCACGCTGATGCGTCTGCACGAGGCGACGACCGGCGAAGCGTTCTTCGAGGGCAAGGACCTGCTGTCGATGCCGTCGAAGGAGTTCATGGATTACAAGCGGCGCATCCAGATCATCTTCCAGAACCCGTACGCATCGCTCAATCCGCGGTTCACCGTCGGGCAGATCATCGTCGAGCCGATGTCTATACATGGCATCGGCAAGACGGCACAGGAACGCACCGATATGGCGTTCGAATTGCTGAACCGCGTCGGCCTGCCCGAAGTCTCGTTCTACAAGTACCCGCACGAGTTCTCGGGCGGACAGCGCCAGCGCATTGCCATCGCACGCTGCCTCACGATGAAGCCCGACATCCTCATCTGCGACGAGTCCGTGTCCGCGCTCGACGTTTCGGTCCAGGCCCAGGTGCTGAACCTGCTGCAGGACCTGCAGGATGAGTTCAAGTTGTCGTACATCTTCATTTCGCATGACCTCGCGGTCGTCAAGTACATCTCGGACCAGGTGATGGTGATGAACGAGGGCGAGATCGTCGAGATCGCGAATTCCGACGAGATCTACAAGCATCCGAAAATGCCGTATACGCAGCGGCTGCTCGCGTCGATTCCCAAGGGTTGGCGCGGTGAGCGGGCACGCGCGAACGACTGAGCGGCGGTCGAGCGCATCGCGTTCAATGGTGAGCGGGCGCGCGCGAACGACTG
>Ga0207711_10002874_pt1 | contig 15093 bp, 14 predicted proteins | sample KBSS34metaG_FD_184401 | JGI IMG/M metagenome (GOLD analysis project Ga0207711, IMG submission 184401) | Switchgrass rhizosphere microbial communities from Kellogg Biological Station, Michigan, USA - KBS S3-4 metaG (SPAdes) (version 2) | ecosystem: Host-associated > Plants > Roots > Rhizosphere...
TGCCCTACGAGACCGCGCGTCGCAGGATCAAGCAGCTGGAGGCCCAGGGCGTCTGCATCACGGGCGAAGGGGGTGTGGTGGCGCCGGCCGCCTTCCTGCTGTCGCCCGGCTATCTGGAGACCGCCCGCCTGGGCCATGAGCGGCTGTACGGCCTCTACCGCCTGCTGGCCGGGCGCGGCCTTCTGGAGCCGTTGCCGGCCGCCAACTACGACGAGGACGAACTGCCGGTGCGCGGCGCGGTGCGGCTGATGTCGGACTATCTGCTGCGCGCGGCCGAAAGCGTCGGCGGTCGGACGGGCGACCTGGTGAGCGCATTGGTGGTCCTGCCGCTGCTGGCCGCGGCCGCCGCCACCGACAACGGCGTCCCGGCCCCGATCTCCGTCGCCGCGCTTGGACGGCGGCTGCAGCTGCCGGCCGAGACCGTCCGGCGGCGCGGCGCGGCCTTGGTGGAGGCGGGGATCTGCGTCGCGGGCCCCCGCGGGCTCGCCCTGGCCGACGCGGGCCTGAGCTCGCCGGCCTGGCGCGGCCTGCTGCGCGAGAACGCGGTCGCCGTGCAGCGGCTGTTCGCCGGCCTCGCCGAGCGCGGCGTGGTCGCGGCCTGGGAGCAGATGGCGCGGGCGGGCGCCGCCGGCGCCAATGGCGTCGCCTGAGCCGTCCTCGAGGCGTTGCTTTCTTGCGTCAGGCTCGGCCAGCGATGTCGGGAACGTCCGGGCCGGTGCGTCCTTGGCATGACCGGCTCAATCGGAGGACCCAGCCCATGCCATCCATCACGCCCTTCCTGTGGTTCGACACCCAGGCGGAGGACGCCGCCACCCTCTATGTCTCCGTGTTCCCGAACTCGCGGATCTGCGACGTCACCCGCTACGGCGCCGCCGGGCCGGGGCCCGAGGGCCAGGCGATGACCGTGGTCTTCGAACTCGACGGCCAGCGCATGACGGCGCTGAACGGCGGACCGCATTTCCAGTTCAGCGAGGCCATCTCCTTTGTCGTCCCCTGCGAGACGCAGGGCGAAATCGACGCCTACTGGGACAAGCTGACGGCGAACGGCGGCGCGCCTGGCCAATGCGGCTGGCTGAAGGACCGGTTCGGCCTCTCCTGGCAGATCGTGCCGAAGGCGCTCGCCGAGCTGGTCGGCGATCGCGATCCGGCGAAGGCCCGGCGCGCAACCGAGGCGATGCTGAAGATGACCAAGCTCGATATCGCCGGGCTGCGCCAGGCGCACGCCGGCTAGCGGGTCTCAGGTCCCGGAGTCGGTTGCGGTTGCGGCCGGGGGCGGCCGACGCGGGCGGCGCTTGGGCTTGCGGGCGGCGGGGCCGGGCGGGGCGGGGGCGGCGGTCACCCGCACCGGCGCCTCGACGTCGCAGATCGAGAAGTCCGCGCCGCGGATCGCCCGCACCCGTTCGGCGATGGCGCGGAACTCCGGGCTCAGCGTGTTCAGCACCGCGATCTGCGGCCGCTCGGATTCCGGCAGGTCGGCCATGATGCGGGCCTTCTGCATCCGGCTGGGCTGCAGCGGCGGATCGCCCGCCGTCAGGGCGCGAACCGCCTCCAGGCCCATGACCACCCGGCCGACCACCGAATAGTCGCGGTCCAGGCTGCGGGTGGCGGCGCGCATGATGAAGAATTCGCTGTTGCCGCTGTTGGGGTCGGCGCCGTGGCCCATCGCCACCACGCCCGGGCAGAAGGCGCCCCAGGCGCTGACCCGGCGGTCCGGCGACATCGCCATGCGGATCTCGTCGACCGAGGCGTAGGGCTGGGCGCCGATGAAGCCCTGGCTTTCGCCCAGCGGCCGGGCGATCTGCACCCGCGGGGTCTCCGCGCCGAGGCGGAAGGTGAACTCCGCCGGCAGGTCTGGCTCGAGGCTCCGGCCGCCGTCCAGGTTGTTGGGGTTGCCGGTCTGGGCCATGAAGCCGTCGATGACCCGGTGGAACTGCAGGTTGTCGTAGACGCGCGTGCGGGCCAGCCGCTTGATCCGCGCCACCGCCAGCGGCGCGAACTCCGGCCGCAGCTCGATGACCACCCGGCCCTTGTCGGTGTCCAGGATCAGGGTGTTCTCGGCGTCCAGCGCCCGCCAGTCGGCCAGGGCCGCTGGCAGGCTGACGACCACGGTGGCTGGGGCGGTCAGCGGTGCGGGCGCCACGGCCGCAGGGGCGATGGTCGGCGGCGCGACGGCGGCTGGCCGCGGGGCGGCCGGCGGCGGATCTTGCGGGGCGGGCGCGCGGGCCGCCGCCAACGCCGCCGACGACGGCTGATAGGGCTGCGGCTGCGCGGGCAGCGCCGGCTGTGCGGCCGGCTTCGGCCGGGCCGCCGGCTTGCGCTTGGCCCGCGCGTGATGGACGACGGGGGTGGGCCCAGGCTCGAGGCCGCCCTCGGCGGATGCGCCGGTCGCCGCGAGCAGGACTGCGGCCAGAGCCAGTGACAGAGTCCTAATCGTCAGCCCCCCCGCCGAATCCCGCTTCAAGGCTACGCTAGGAGCGACACGGTTAACGGTTCGTGGCGGACGCTTGTCGCCACGGGCGGGCGATTGTCTTGCGGCCCGTCTCTGCCTACTCAAGGACCAAGCCCCAGATCCGTCCGCGGGCGCAGCGAGTTAAGCCCGCAGATGCCAGAGCCGACGTCGTCCGCCTCCGAGCCGGTGCTCGCCGCCGCCGGCCTGTGCAAGACCTATGGCGCGCTGGCGGCGGTGGACGATGTTTCGCTGCAGGTCCGGCCGGGCGAGATCGTCGGGCTGGTGGGACCGAACGGCGCTGGCAAGACCACCATCATCAACATGATCCTGGGGGTCCTGCAGCCCACCGCCGGGGCGATCCGCATCGACGGCTGCGACCTGGCCAAGGCGCGCAGCCGGGCGCTGGCGCGGACCAACTTCGCCGCCGTCTACGCGCCCTTGCCGGGCAATCTCAGCGTCGAGCAGAACCTGCGGGTGTTCGGCATGATCTACGGGGTGAAGAACCTCACCGCCCGCATCGACGCCCTGATCGAGGCCTATGACCTCGGCCGCCACCGCAGGGCCAAGACCGGGGTGCTGTCGTCCGGCGAGCAGACCCGGGTGGCGCTGGCCAAGGCCATGTTGAACAGCCCGCGGCTGCTGCTGCTCGACGAGCCGACCGCCTCGATCGATCCCTCGACCGCGCGCGACATCCGCGGCCACATCACCGACTTCGCCCGCCGCACCCAGGCGGGCGTGCTCTGGACCAGCCACAACATGTACGAGGTCACCGAGGTCTGCGACCGGGTGCTGTTCCTGTCGCGCGGCAAGGTGCTGCTGTCCGGCGCCCCGGCGCAGCTGATCGCAGAACACGGGAGCGCCAATCTCGAGGACCTGTTCATCGCGGTCGCCCATCAGCATCCCGCAACCGGCGAGGGCGCGGAGTGATGAACATGCGCCTCGCCCGCGTCGCCGCCATCGTGCTGCGGCAGTTCTACCTGCTGCGCGGCAGTCCCGTCCGGCTGCTGCCGATGGTCGCCTGGGTGGCCATCGACATCGTGTTGTGGGGCTTCATCAGCCGCTACCTCGACCAGGTGACCGGTCCGCGAGCGAACTTCACCGCCTCGCTGCTGGGGGCGGTGCTGCTGTGGGACTTCCTCTCGCGGGTCATGCAGGGAACCACCACGGCCTTCTTCGAGGACGTCTGGTCGCGCAACTTCCTGAACCTCTTCGCCACGCCGCTGCGGATCTCGGAGTACCTGGCGGGACTGGTGGCGACCGGCGTCTGCACCAGCCTGCTGGGCCTGGTCGCCATGCTGAGCCTGGCGACCAGCGTCTTTGGCCTGTCCTTCCTGGCCTACGGGCTGGCGTTGGCGCCCTTTCTGCTGGTGCTGTTCGTCACCGGCATCGCCCTGGGCATTCTCGGCACGGCGATCGTGCTGCGGTTCGGGCCGGCGTCGGAGTGGCTGATCTGGCCGATCCCCTCGCTGCTGTCGCCCTTCGTCGGGGTCTTCTATCCGCTGGCCACCCTGCCGGCATGGATGCGGATGATCGGCCATGCGATGGCGCCCTCCTATGTCTTCGAGGGCATGCGGACAATCGTCGCCGGAGGCCCGGCCCCGTGGGGACAGCTGGCGATCGGCATGGGACTGGCGGGCCTCTATCTGGTGCTGGCCTGTCTGACCTTCGCCGCCGTCTACCGCCACGCGATCCGCACCGGCCTAGTTGCGCGTTACAGCGCCGAGACCGCCAGCTAACGAGGGGCCGCCGGCCTTGTAGGCTGGCCTGTTCGCGAAGGAGAGGAAGAGGATGGAACTGGTCATTGGCGACAAGGCGTGGTCGAGCTGGTCGATGCGGCCCTGGCTGGTGCTGAAGAAGGCCGGCGCCGAGTTCACCGAGGTCCCGGTGGCGCTGCGCCAGGGCGATCGCACCGCCGCGGCCATCGCGCCGTTGAGCCCAAGCGGCTATGTGCCGGCCCTGAAGGACGGCGAACTGGTCATCTGGGACTCCCTGGCCATCTGCGAATATGTCGCCGAGAAATTCCCCGAGGCGCGGCTTTGGCCGGCGGATCCGGCGGTCCGCGCCCTGGCCCGGGCGGCGGTGGCCGAGATGCACTCCGGCTTTCCCTCGCTGCGGGGCGAATGCCCGATGGACCTGCGGGCCGAGCCCAAGGTGGCGGAGCTCTCGGAGGCGACGCACAAGGACCTGCGCCGTATCGCCCGGCTGTGGAAGGATCTGTTGCAGCGCTTCGGCGGCCCCTGGCTCGGCGGCGCCGAATGGGGGGTGGTCGACGCCTACTATACGCCGGTCGCCAGCCGGCTGCGGACCTATGGAGTGCATCTCTCGGACTTCGGCGACAACGGCCGGGGCGGGGAATACGCCCAGCGCCTGCTGGAGCGGCCGGAGTTCCTCGCCTGGGAAGCCGGGGCGAAATGAGCGACCGCGCGGTGGCGGTGCTGCTGCGGGCGGTCAATGTCGCCGGGCGGCGCCTGGCGATGACCGACCTCAAGGCGGCGCTCGCCGAGGCAGGCTTCGCCGGCGCGAGCACTCTCGGCGCGACCGGCAATGCGGTGGTGCGGGCGCGCGCCGCGGACGCGGCGCTGGAGGCGCGTATCGAGGTCGGACTGAAGGCCGCGTTTGGCGAGACGCCCGACGTCCTGGTGCGTGACGCGACGCAACTGAAAGCCGTGATCGCGGCCAATCCCTTCACCCGGATGGCCAAAGAGGCGCCGCATCACCTGGTGGCGATGTTCCTGCGCGGCGAGCCCGAGCCGACCGCCGTCGAGGCGCTGCGGACGAAGATCAAGGGGCCGGAAGAGGTGGCGGCGGGGCCAGCCTGCCTCTACGCCTGCTATCCCGACGACATAGGCCATTCGAAGCTGACCGGCGCGGTGATCGAGCGGACCCTCAAGCTGCGCGGCACCGCCCGCAACTGGAATACGGTGACCAAGCTCAGGGCGCTGCTCGAGGCAGGCTGAGCGGATCCAAGTCCAAGGTCTGGGCGTTGATCGGCGGCCAGAGCCTCGGGCGGAACCGACTTGCTAAAAAGCAAACTACGGAACGGGTGCGGCCGGGGGGTGGTTTGGAGCGGGTTGGGGATACGGGAGAAAACGCATGACGATGAAGATCGCGTTCGCCACCGCCGCCGGCGCAGCCCTGCTCGCCGGCGCCGCCTTGGCGCAATCCACCGCCGGCTCAGCAGGCGCTCAGACCGGCGCCACCACCTCCGCGGGCGTCGGCACGCCGCAGAACGCCACCGGGGCTGCGGCCAATGACGCTGCGGCGGCCGCCAACTCGCCCAGCACCTACGGCGCTGGCCGCTCAATGTCGCCGAACGCCCCGGATCCGGCCAACGCCGGCGTCGGCGCGAACACCACCTCCGGCGCCACCACGTCCGGCACGATGAACTCCGCCGGCCAATACGGCGCCGACACCTCCGCCACGAGCACCAGAGCCGCCCCTAGCAGCAGCACGTCGACGACTACTAGCACCTCGACGAGCAGCGCGCCGATGGGCGGCAGCTACGACGCCGGCGCGACCGCCCCGAGGTCGTCATCCGGCGAGCGCGGCTAACCCTGACGGGCGTCGCGCCCCGATCTGAAAAGACGGATGCGCGGTCAGCCTGGCTGGTGGCGCTGATCGCTCTCGCCGGCGGCCTGGCCGCGCCGGTCTCGACACCTGTGGCGGGGTCGCCCTCCGCTGCAGCGGCGGCCGCGCGTCCCGGACCGGTCAGCGAAATCCTCGCCCGCCGGCTGGCGGCGCCGGCCGCCGACGCCGACCTCGCCGCCTTCTACGCGGCGCGGGGCGACCTGCCGCTGTGGACCGGCGGCGGCCGCGTCGCGCCCGAGGCGGACCGGCTGATCGCGCGCCTGCAGACGGCGGCCGCCGACGGCCTGGACCCGCAGGCCTATCGTCCGGGAGACCTCAAGACCGCGGTGCGCCGCGCCGCCAGCGGTCGTCCGGCGGATCTCGTCACCGCCGAGCTCGCGCTCTCCGCGGCGCTCGCCGCCTGGGGCGCCGACCTGCACCGGCCCAAGCCGGCCGCCGACCTGCTCTACAGCGACCCGCAGCTGCGCCCGCCCGCGCTGAGCCGCCGGGCGGTGCTGGAGACGGTCGCGCGCGCGCCCTCGCGGCAGGCGGGCCTGTCCCAGGTCGCGCAGATGAACCCGATCTACCAGCGCCTGCGCGCGGCGCTGGCCGAGGAGCAGGCCCGCGGCGGCCCGCACCTGGCCTTGCTCCGGGCCAACCTGGAGCGGGCCCGCGCGCTGCCGACGGATCTCGGCCGCCGTCACATCCTGGTCGACGTCGCCGCCCAGCGGCTCTGGACCTATGAGGACGGCCGCCCGGTCGACAACATGAAGGTGGTGGTCGGCAAGCCGGCCGATCCGACGCCATCCATGGCCGCCCTGGTGCGCTACGCGGTCTTTCGCCCCTATTGGAACGTGCCCCCCGACCTGGTCGCCAAGTCGACTGCGCCCAAGGTGGTCGCCCAGGGCCTGGGCTATTTCCGCAGGCAGCGGCTCGAGGCGCTCTCCGACTGGAGCGAACAGGCCAGGCGCCTCGATCCGGCGAAGGTGGACTGGCCGGCGGTCGCCGCCGGTCGGCAGCCCCTGCGGGTGCGCCAGCTGCCGGGACGCGACAACATGATGGGTCAGGTCAAGTTCATGTTCCCCAACCAGCTGGGGGTCTATCTGCACGACAGCCCTCTGCGGGCCCTCTTCACCGGCGAGGAGCGGCTGGCCAGCGCCGGCTGCGTGCGCCTGGAGGATGCGCCCGGGCTTGCGCGCTGGCTGCTGGGGCCGGGCGTGACGGAGGCGGGCCGCAAGCCCGGGCCGCCGGAGACCCGCGCCGACCTGGCCGAACCCGTGCCGGTCTACCTCGTCTACTTCACCGCCGCGCCGACCGAACAGGGCTTGAGCCTGCGCCCCGACGTCTACCACCGCGATCCGGCGCTCATCGCCGAGCTGGAGGCCGGCTCAACCCGCCTCGCCAGCCGTTGAGGGCGTCCGGACAGGCAGGCGCACGTCGGGGCGAAAGCTGCGGAAGGTGATCGAATAGCGCAAGGCCTGCAGCGGCGGGATGGAATGCTCCCACGCGCGCCGCGCCGGGCCACGCAGCAGGTAGGCCGAGCGGGGCGCGACGGTGACGTTGGCCCGCCGCCAGCCGGTCTCCTGGCGAAGCCGGAAGCGCAATCGACAGGGCGCCAGGAACGAGACGCCGACCACATCCTCGAACTGCGGCCGGTCGCGGTGCCAGCCGATCCCGGCGCCCGGCGCATACTCGGTCAGCAGGGCGTGGGCGAAGGCGTCCGGCGCGAGGCCGGCGAAGGCCGCCGCCCGCGCGGCCAATAGGCGAAGCCAGTCGGGGAAGGGCTCGGCGCGCTTCAACCCGCCCTCGTTGAAATCGTAGCGCCAGCCGAACGAGACCACTCGCCGGTTCCCCTCAAATCCGTGGAACTGGAAGGGCTGGAACGTCAGGGCGGCGAGCCGGGCGACGAGCTCGGCCTCCTCTTCGGCGCTCACGAGGTCGGGGCGATAGGCCAGGCCTTCGGGCAGGCCTGGGGGCGGGCCAGGGGGCGCGGCGTCGAACAGGCTGGGCTGGGCGATGCTCATGGCGTCAGCAGAACGCCTCCGCTCCGCGCGGGGCTCCCCAATGGGCGTGCTGGGCGTGAACCTTCGCCGGACTTGCGGGTTTCATGCGGTCGGCGGGGGCGCCCGGACCCGATACCCATGGACCTGATTCTCGCGCTGAAAGATCTGCGCCCGCTGTTCGCCTGGGCGCCGGCCTGGGTGTTCACCCTCGCCCTGATGGCCTTGGCCCTGGTGGTCGCTCTGGTCGCCCATTCGGTGCTGGTGCGGCTGGTGCGCCGGGGGCTGCGCGGCGGCGGCGACTTCTGGCGGCCGCTCTTGATGCGCACCCGCGCGCCCGGGCGGCTGGCCATGGTGACCGTCGCCTTGAGCGTGGCGCTCGCCGCCTCGCCCCTGACCAGCCGCGAGACCGCCTTCGCCCAGCACGGCTTCGCCATCGCCTTCATCGTCCTGCTGGGCTGGAGCGCGCTGGTCGCCGTCGACATCGGCTCGGCGCTGTTCATTCGCCGCCACCGGATCGACGTGGCCGACAACCTGACGGCGCGCAAGCATCTGACCCAGATCCGCATTCTGCAGCGTGCGGTGGCGGTGATGGTGGTGTTGCTGACCATCGGCTTCGCCCTGATGACCATCAACCAGGTGCGCCAGTGGGGGGTGAGCCTGCTGGCCGCTGGGGGCGCGGCCGGCGTGCTGGTCGGCCTGGCCCTGCAGCCGCTGCTCTCCAGCCTGATCGCCGGCATCCAGATCGCCACCACCCAGCCGATCCGCCTGGAGGACCAGGTGGTGGTCGAGAACGAGGTCGGCTTCATCGAGGAGATCACCGCCACCTATGTCGTGGTGCGCCTGTGGGACGAGCGGCGGATGGTGCTGCCGTTGACCTATTTCCTGACCAAGCCATTCCAGAACTGGACCCGCGAGACCGCCGCGCAGATGGGCGCGGTGATGCTCTATGTGGACTATGTGACCCCTGTCGCCCCCTTGCGCGCCAAGCTGATGGAGATGCTGAAGGACACGCCGCTGTGGGACGGTCGGGTCGCCGCCCTGCAGGTCACCGACGCCAAGGTACACGGCATGGAGATCCGCTGCCTGATGAGCGCGGGCGACGCCGGCAAGCTGTTCGACCTGCGCTGCATCGTCCGCGAAGCGATGATCGCCTACCTGCGGGAGAGCTATCCGACCGCCCTGCCGGCCTGGATCCGCGAGGCGCCGACGGCGGCCCGCGCGATGGCGGCACAGTAGCCGGGCAGGCCGCCCCAGGGCCCGCGGCGATCGATTTCCGTCCGACCGGCGCCCGCCCTATAAGGTCGCGCTGGGATTCGAGGAGGACGGTCGGCGTGAAGGTTTCGGCCCTTGTCTGTGCACACAACGAGGCGGCGCAACTGGGCGAATGCGTCGCCAGCTTGCGCGGGTTCGATCAGATCGTCGTGGTGGCTGACCGCTGTACGGACGCCACGGTCGAGATCGCTCGCCGGGCGGGCGCGGTGGTGGTGGAAGGCGCCTTCGACCTGGAGAGCCACCGCAAGGAAGCCGGCTTCGCCGCCTGCGCTGGTGAATGGGTGCTGGAGATCGACGCCGACGAGCGCGTCTCACCGGAGCTGACCGCGGAGATCCGCGCGGCCGTCGCCACCGCCCAGGGCGACTGGTTCAAGGTGCCGATCGACAACTATGTGGGCGCGACCCTGGTTCGCCATGGCTGGGGCGGCAGCTTCGGCAGCACGCTGGGCGCGCGGCTGGCGCGGCGCGGCTTCAAGCACTGGAAGCTCGAGCGCGTCCATCCCGGCGTCAAGTTCGACGGCGTCAGCGCCGGCGTGCTGACCTGCGCCATCCAGCACTATGTGGACGAGGACCTGAGCGACATGGTCCAGCGGCTCAACCGCTACTCCCTGCTGCGCGGGCTCGACCTGGCCGACCGCGGCGAGCCGGGCGAGCTGTGGGATAATGTCTTCCGCGGCTTCCGACGGTTCTGGAAATGCTATTTCGACCGCAAGGGCCGGGTCGACGGCGACCTCGGGTTCGCCATCTCGCTGATGGCCGGGCTCTACCCGCTGCTGTCCCACCTGAAGGCCAAGGAAATCCTCCAGCAGCGGGCGGCCGCGGGCGCGCGCGCCGCAGCGGAGTAGGCGCTTCGACGTTCGCCCGGGCCCGCAGGCGCGGGCGAACTTCGCAAGCGCGGCGCTAGTGAGGTGAATTTGACGCTCGCCCCAAGCGACTACGAACGTCAGATACGGGACGCTAGCCGCCGAGCTTCGCCTGGATGGCCTTGGCCTTGTCGAGGTGGGCCTGGACCTTGGGCGCGGTCTTGGCCGCCGCGGCCTTCAGCCCGGCGTCGTCGCCGTTGTCGGCGTAGCCCTTCATCAGGGTGAGGGTCTCGTCGTGCGCGGCGACCTGCTGATCGATGTAGGTCTTGTCGAAGTCCTTGGCGTCGGCGGCCTTCAGGTTGTCGAGGAAGCCCTTGCGGCGCTGGTCCAGATCGGCGGGGGCGGTCTTGCCGGCCTTGGCGATCAACGGCGCCATCTCGGCCTGCAGCGCGGTGTGGTCGGCGACCATCATCTTGGCGAAGGCCTTGACGTCGGCCGACTTGGATTTCTGCTCGGCGATCTTGGCGGCCTCGATCTCGTACATGTTGCCCTGGCCGGCGTTGTCGACGAAGGCGCCGGTGTCGTGCGAGCCGAGCGTCGCGGCCGAGGTGCCGCCGACCGCGGCGCCCATGGCGTCCTGCGCCGCGTTGACCGGGGCCGACTGGCCGGGATTCATCGTATTGCCGGCGTCTGCGGTGTTGCCTGCAGTCGGTTTTTTGCAGGCGGCGAGCGACAGGACAGTAGCCGCGGCGGCGGCGAAAAGCAGTGCGCGTTTCATAGGCGTCTCCCGAGGTAGCGTCGCGACAGAACCCTCGACGGAAGCTGGGGTTCCGGGCAGGATCACGTTGTTGTGCGAATAATTTGTGCAGGCGGTTGTTAGGTGGGGGCGCAGCGGTCTCGACGCCCCTGCCGCCTGCGAGTTGGGTGACGCCGGCGCGCTTAGGAACGCGGCTATCGGGCGCAGCGAAACAGACCGCGGGGAGGAACGCGACCAGGTGATCCGGCGACTCAGTTCATTCGACCTGCTGAAGCAGTTGGAGGGCTTGGCGCCGGTCCTGTTGGTCCAGGTCGTCGTGGGCGTCGGTCTGGCCGTGCTGGCGGTCGGGCTGCGCGCGGTGTTGCCGCTGGCCCCGCCGGCGGCGACCTTCGCCCTGCTGTTTCCGGCCATCCTGGTGGCGACCGGCCTGGCCGGATGGGAGGCTGGCCTGGCCGCGCTGGCGAGCGGGGTGCTGTTCAGCTGGCGCATCCTGCTCGCGCCGACGGGCGCCTGGGACGTGCAGCCCGCCGAGGGCGCGAGCCTGGCGCTCTACGGCTTGTCCAGCGGGCTGGTGATCGCCGCTGCGGCGGTCTATCGGGCGACGGCGCTGGCGCTGCGCGATAGCCGCGAACGGCTGGATCTGGCCACCTCGGCCGCCAAGCTTGGCGTCTGGGAATGGCGGCTCGACACCGGCGAGATGATCTGTTCGGACGAGATCCGCCGCATCTACGGCTTCGCGCGCGACGAGCCGATGACCTGTTTGATGGTCCGTGCGGCGACCCATCCGGAGGATGCGCCGGTCACCCTGGCGCAGTCGCAACGGGCGCTGGACCCGGACATTCGCGACGATGCTCCCTTCGAGTATCGCGTGATCCGGCCGGACGGCGAGGTGCGGTGGGTCTATGTCACGGGGCGGGCGGTGTTCGAGCAGACCCCGCAGGGCCTTGTCGCCACCCGCTTTGTCGGCGTGCTGCAGGACATCACCGCGCGCAAGGCTGATGAAGAGCGGATGCGTCTGCTCGCCCGGGAGGTCGACCATCGGGCGAACAATCTGCTGGCGGTGGTGCAGGGCACGGTGGCGCTGAGCCAGGCGGAGGACGCCTCCACGCTGAAGCGGGTGATCACCGGCCGGGTCAACGCGCTGGCCCGCGCCCATCAGCTGTTGGCCAAGGCCCGCTGGGAGGGCGCCGACCTGCGCAGCCTGGTCGAGGAGGAGCTGCTGCCTTTCAGCCTCGGCGACGAGGCGCGGGTGTGGATAAGCGGGGCGCCGGTCGCGCTGCCGCCCGCCGCGGCGCAGTCGGTCGCCATGGCCCTGCACGAGCTGGCCACAAACGCCGCCAAATACGGGGCGCTCTCGACGGCCGAGGGTCGCGTCGAGGTCAGCTGGAGCCGCGACGCCGAGGGCGCGCTGACCCTGTCGTGGCGTGAACTCGGCGGGCCGCCGGTGCGTGCGCCGAACCGCCACGGGTTGGGCACCCGGCTGCTGGGGCGCGCGCTCGCCGGCACGGTCGGCGGCGGGACCCGGCTCGACTGGCGGCCCGAAGGCCTGGTCTGCGTGCTAAGCCTGCCCTCCAGCGCTCAGGAGAGCGCCATCGCGCCGGCGGCGCAGGCCGCTGAGGCGGTTTGAGCCGCCGAGATGGGACCGGCCCGACTGGAGTGGGGGCTCGTCGTGCACCGGGCCGGTCCGTTCGACGCCCGGCGGTGACCGATGCGGAACGTCAACTGAATGTCCGGACTATAAGTCGGGTTTCCGACCATCGGCGGAAGATCCGCGCCCTTGCCCATTCTGTCTGTCGGACAGGCAGGGCGGGCCGCGCGATGATCAGGAAACCGGCTCGCCGCTGCTAGGCCGCTGCTAGAAAGCGACCGTCACGCCGCCGTAGACCGAGCGACCATCGCCTGGCCAGTAGGCCGCGGTCGTCGCCGGATTGGCCAGGATCGCGGCCTGGACGTTGGAGACGTAGGTCTTGTCGGTCAGGTTGCGGGCGTCGAGGAACAGCGAGATCCTGTCGGTCGCCGCCCAGCCGGCGTTCAGGTTCACGATGGCGTAGGACGGCGCGCGGGTGCTGTTCCTGTAGTCGACCCAGATGTCCGAGGCCGACCACTCCACCGACGGCGCCAGGAACCATCCGGCCGGGTGCTCGTAGCGCAGCTCGGCCCGGTAGAAGTGCTCCGGCACGATTGGCAGCCGGTTGTCGCCGTACTGCACGTCGCCGTCGAAGCGGAAGTCGGACCAGGTGTAGCTCTGGCGCAGCCGCAGGGCGGGCGTGATCCGCCAGTCGAGCGCCGCCTCGATCCCCTGGTGGATGGTCTTGTCGGCGTTGAAGGTCGCCGCCGGCACGGTTCCCGGACCGGGCAGGTTTGGCGTGTATTGCAAGAGCTCATGGTGCAGCTGGGCGCGGTAGATGGTGAGGTCGAAGGTGAACGGCCCCCTGCGGCCACGGGCGCCGGCCTCGCCGGTCCAGGCCTCCTGGGCATGCACCGGGGCGAAGCCGATGTTGGTCGGCGACATCGAGCCGAAGTTCGGCGGCTCCACCGACTTGGTCAGGTTGGCGAACAGCTGGACGCCCTGGCCGTTGTCCCACAGCAGGCCAAGGCGCGGGGCGACCCAGTCGTAGTCCTTGCTGGCCTTCAGGTTGAAGCTCCCGGCCACGCCCGGCACGGCGACCGAGAGGTAGTCGCGCCTGGCGGTTCCCCAGGTCGCGCCGGCCACCACCGCCAGGCGCTGGGCCACGAACAGCCGCCCCTCTGCGAACACGTCGCTGGCGTCGGCGTTCTGGTAGGAGATCGACTGCAGGGCCCCGCGCGCGCCCTTGAGGTTCAGGTAGAAGTGGGAGTCGAGGTCGCCGGTGCGCAGCCAGGCGCCGGCATAGGCGTCGGCCCGGAGGCCGCTGAGCTCGCCTTCCCAACGCAGCTTGGCGAAGGCGCCGTAGTTGCGGCTCTCCTGGGCGATCACCTGGAAGATCGGATGGTCGAGGTCCTTCCAGGTCGCATAGACCGCCCCTTCCACCACCGTGCTCGGGCTGAGCCGCCAGGTGGCCTGCAGCGAGCTTCTCAGGCTGCGCTGGTTACGCCCCTGGTCGCTGGCGTAGTTGGCCGGCGCCGGCTGGCGGGGGTTGGCCTGGAACTGTTGCTGGGTCAGCGCACCGGGGATCTCCTGCGCGATGCTGGCGCCGTTGACGATCAGCCGGATCTCGCGGTCCTGGCCCAGGCTGCGTCCGATGTTCAGCGCGCCGAACTGGAGGTTCTGCTCGCTCTGCGGCCGCCATCCCTGCGCCCGCTGGTTGGCGCCGGCGAGGAAGACGTCCCAGTCGCAGGACCGCCGGGCGAACTGCAGGTTCTCGCGATGCAGGCCGAAGGAGCCGCCGTCGATGCGCAGCTGGTTGTCGAAGCCGGCGGTGCGGCCGTTGGGGGTGACCATGTTGATCGCCCCGCCCAGCAGAGCGCCGCCGAAGCGCAGCGCATTGCCGCCGCGGTAGACCTCGACATAGCGGGCCAGCAAGGGGTCGACCGCCTGGCTGTCGCCATAGCCGTCGGCCTCGTTCAGCGGCACGCCGTCGAGGGCCAGCAGCAGGCCGCGGTTGTGGCTGGCGTTGCCGATGCCCGAGCCGCGGATGGAGATGCGCACGTCGCCGCCCCATTTGCGCTGGGCGTAGACGCCCGGGGCGTCGCGCAGCATGTCGTCGAGCGCCAGGGCCTCGCGCCGCACATAGGCTTCCTGGGAGATCACCGAGACCGCGCCAGGCGTCTCGGATAGGCGCTGGCGGGCGTCGCCGACCACCCGGGGATCTTCCGGATCGCGGCGGCCGGTGACGATGACGGAATCGACGGTGTTGGGGGCGGTCCCCTCGGCGGCGGCGAGGGCGGGCAGGGCGAGGCAGGCGAGGGCGCCGGCGCTGGCGCCGAGAAACAGGGATCTCATGAGACGTGTCCTTCGGCGGGCCCGAGGCAGGCCGCCGTTGCATGAACTGAATGGGGAGGGCCGCGCAGGCGGCCGCGCCTGCGCAGGCAGGCGGTTTCAGATCAGGCTAGCAGGCGGACCGCGGGCGGGCGGCGGCGGGGCGGCGAGGCCGCGGCCGGGCGCTAGGTCGAGGGGGGTTCCCGGGGCCGGGGCCTGGTAGGCGACGAAGACCGGCTGGCCGGTGTCGAACGCGGACGGCGGCGGCCCGCTGACGCCGTGTCCGGCGAAGGCGCAGGGGCTGTCGTGGCTGGTCTTGGCGGGCGCGTGGCCCTCGCCGCCGT
>Ga0207711_10002875_pt1 | contig 15090 bp, 12 predicted proteins | sample KBSS34metaG_FD_184401 | JGI IMG/M metagenome (GOLD analysis project Ga0207711, IMG submission 184401) | Switchgrass rhizosphere microbial communities from Kellogg Biological Station, Michigan, USA - KBS S3-4 metaG (SPAdes) (version 2) | ecosystem: Host-associated > Plants > Roots > Rhizosphere...
GCGCGGGGTCAGGCGGTCCATCTGCTGTCGCGCGGCTATGGCGGGTCGCTGGAGGGGCCGGTGCGGGTCGATCCCGAGCGGCACACCAGCGCCGAGGTCGGCGACGAGCCGCTGATGCTGGCGCGCCACGCGACGGTCTGGGTGGCCCGCGACCGCGCCGCCGGGGCGAAGGCCGCGGCCGAGGCCGGGGCGCAGGTGATCGTCATGGACGACGGCCACCAGAACCCCGCGGTGAAGAAGGCGCTGTCGCTGGTGGTGGTGGACGGCGAGACGCGTGGCGCCGAGTGGCCGTTCGGCGACGGGCGGGTGTTTCCGGCCGGTCCGATGCGCGAGCCACTGGCGGTGGGCCTGAGTCGCGCCAGCGCCACCCTGGTCCTGTTGCCGGCCGACCTGGCCGAAGCCGAGCAGGATCTGCTGGACCTGTTGACGGGGCCGCCGATCCTGACGGCGCATCTGACGGCCGCCGAGCCGCCGCCGACCGGGCCGCAGGTGGGCTTCGCCGGGATCGCCAAGCCCTGGAAGGTCGAACGCGCGCTGAAGGCGGCCGGCTGCGAAGTGGCCGACTTCGCCGATTTCCCCGACCACGCGGCCTATGACGAGGCGACGCTCCGGCGCCTGGCCGACCGCGCCACGGTGTTCGACGCGGGGCTGGTGACCACCGAGAAGGACTGGGTGCGCCTGCCGCCCGCCTGGCGCGCCAAGGTCACGGCCTGGCCGGTGAAGGCGGTGTTTGACGATCCCGCCGCGATCGACGCCCTGCTGGCCGGGATCGACCTCTAGCCCGTAGCTCCCGCTCGCTGCGCGAACTTCCAGCTCGCCTGGGCGAGGCTGAGCACGCGGTCGGCCTGTTGGGCGGCGTGGGGGCTGTTGGCGGTGCCGTCGCGGACCCGGCCGACGATGCCCTGCAAGATGCCCGCCAGGCGGAAGGCGTTGTAGCTGCAGAACCAGTCGAGGTCGTGCAGGCCTTTGCGGCCCGTGAGGCTGCAGTAGTAGTCCACCGCTTCCTCGATGGTCGGGACGCCGTGCGCCGTCTTGTCCTCGATCATCGACAGCGAGCCGTTGATCCAGTTCATCAGCAGGTAGGTGAAGTCGGCCAGCGGGTCGCCGAGCGTCGAGAGTTCCCAGTCGAGGACCGCGATCACCCGGGGCTCGGTGGGGTGGAAGATCATGTTGTCGAGGCGGTAGTCGCCGTGGACGATCGAGGTCTTCTCCTGCTCAGGCAGGGTCTTGGGCAGCCACTCGATGAGCTTTTCGATCTCCGGGATGTGGACGGTCTCCGAGGCCTTGTACTGCTTGGTCCAGCGCTCGACCTGACGGCCCATGTAGTTGCCAGGGCGGCCGAAATCCTCGAGGCCGATCGCGGCGTAGTCGGTGTTGTGCAGGTCGGCGAGGACCTTGATCTTGTCCATGTAGATCGGCCGGCGTTCCGCGGGCGTGTACTGCGGCAGGCTTTGATCCCAGAGGATCCGGCCCTCCACCATGTCCATGATGTAGAACCAGGTGCCGATGACGCCGTCGTCGACGCAGAGGCCGTAGGTCTGGGCCACCGGGAAGCCGGTCGTGCCGAGCGCGGTGATCACCTTGTACTCGCGGTCGACGGCGTGAGCCGAGGGCAGGAGCTTGCCCGGCGGCTTGCGGCGCAGGACGTACTTCTTGTTCGGCGTGATCAGCTGATATGTCGGGTTGGACTGGCCGCCCTTGAACTGGCGCACCTCCAGCGGGCCGGCGTAGCCCGCCACATTGGCCTTCATCCAGGCCTCGAGCGCGGCCTCGTCGAACTTGTGGGACTCGGCCACGGCCTTGGTGCCGGTGTTGAGCGCCTCGCGCTCCTGTTCGGCGGCGTCGACGACGTCGGCCATGGCGTTTCCCCTACAGTTGTTTGAATTCACTTTACCGGGCGGGGGCGCACGGGAGCAAGGCGCGCTATCGGGCCAGCGCCCGCCAGCCGATGTCCGTGCGGTGGAAACCCTGCGGCCAGTCGATGAGGGCGACCGCGCCATAGGCCCGCTCACGCGCCTCCGCCAGATCGGCGCCGACCGCGCAGACGTTGAGCGCCCGGCCGGCGCCAGCCAGGATGGTTCCGTCCGGTCCGGCGGAGGTTCCGGCCTGGAAGACCACCACGCCCGGGCCGAAGTCCTGGTCGAGGCCCTTGATCACGCTGCCGGCCTCCGCCTTGCCGGGGTAGCCCTCGGTGGCCAGGACCACGCAGACGGCGTCGTCGTCGCGCCACTTGGGCCGGGGCATCTCGTGCAGCGTGCCGGTGGCGCAGGCCATGAGGTAGGGGACCAGGTCGCTCTCCAGGCGCAGCATCAGGACCTGGCATTCCGGATCGCCGAAGCGGGCGTTGAACTCCACCAGCTTGGGGCCGTGGCGCGTGGCCATCAGTTCCACGAACAGCACGCCGCGATAGGGCGAGCCGTCGGCGGCGATACCCTTGAAGGCCGGGCGGACCAGGCGGTGATCGATCTGGTCGACGAGGTCCATCGTGAAGACCGGGCACGGCGAATAGGTGCCCATGCCGCCGGTGTTCGGGCCTTCGTCGCCGTCGAAGGCGCGCTTGTGGTCCTGGGCCCAGCCGAACAGCATGGAGGTCGTGCCGTCGCAGAGCGCGAACAGCGAGCCGATCTCGCCGTCCAGGAATTCCTCGATCACCACGCGCGAGCCCGCCGCCCCGAAGCCGCCGCCGAAGGCGTCGTCGATGGCCGCCTCGGCCGCGGCGCGATCCCGGGCGATCACCACGCCCTTGCCGGCCGCCAGGCCGTCGGCCTTGACGACATAGGGCGGCTGGAAATGGGCGAGCGCGGCCTTGGCGGCGGGCGCGTCATCGCAGATCCGGTAGAGCGAGGTCGGCAGGTGGTGGCGGTCGCAGAAGGCCTTGGTGAAGGCCTTGGAGCTTTCCAACTGGCCCGCGCCCGCCGTGGGCCCGAAGCAGGGGATGTTCGCCTCGGCCAGGGCGTCGGCGAGGCCGGCCTCGACGGTCACCTCGGGCCCGATCACCACCAGGTCGGCGGCGATCTCGCGGGCCAGGGCGACGAGGCGGGCGACCTCGGTGGCCTTGACCTCGCGGGTCTCGCAGATCGCGGCCATGCCGGGGTTGCCCGGGGCGCAGACCAGCCGCGTCAGCAGCGGCGACTGCTTGATCTTCCAGGCCAGCGCATGCTCGCGCCCGCCGGAGCCCACGAGGAGGATGTTCATGGGCGGCGTTTCGCGCGCCGCGCCGGGCCGGTCAAGCGGCGGCGCTTGGATTCGCCCGCCGCGCCTGACAAGCTCGTCGCCGATGCGACGGCCTTGAGGGAGGACAGCCCGTGCCCGACGACCTGAGCGAAGACCTGAAGACCGCGAGCGCCGCCGCGCGCGAGGTGATCGCGCTCTGGCCGGAAGGGCCGCCGCGGACCATCGAGAGCGTGCCGCCGGAGAGCCCCTTCGCAGGACCGCCAGGCCTGGCGGCCGGGACGACCATGCTGCGCAACGTCTCGCAACCGACGCTGTCGGTCTATCGGCCGGCGCCGGGAACCGCGAATGGCGCCAGCGTGATCATCTGTCCCGGCGGGGGCTGGGCGATCCTGGCTTGGGAGCACGAGGGCGTGGACGTGGCCGAATGGTTCGCGGCGCGGGGCTACACCGCCTTCCTGCTGAAATATCGGCTGTCGGCGACGCCGGAGGACCCCGCCGCCTTCGCGGCGCAGATGGCGAAAAACAATGGCCTGCTCACCGAGCCGCTGATCGCCGCCAAGGCGCCCCGGGAGATGGACAAGCTGATCCGCAGCGAGCGGCTGATCTACGCCCGCGAGATCGCCGCCGATGACGGCCGCCGCGCCTTGCAGATCGTGCGCGAGCGCGCCGCCGACTACGGGCTGAAGCCCGATCAGGTCGGGATGATCGGCTTCTCCGCCGGCGCCTTCCTGGTGGTGGACGTGGCGATGGATCCGCAGGCGCCGGCCCCCGCCTTCGTGGCCGCGATCTACGGCGGCGAGACACGGGGCAAGCCGGTTCCGGCGGACGCGCCGCCGCTGTTCACCGTCATCGCCCACGACGACCGGTTGCTGTTCCACATGGTTGAGGGGCTCTACCTCGATTGGTCGGCGGCGGACCGCTCCTCGGAACTACACATCTTCGCGCGTGGCGCCCACGGTTTCGGCATGGTGCGTCAGGGCGCGCCGAGCGACCGCTGGATCGATCTGCTGGGCGACTGGCTGGCCGACAAGGGCTTCGGCTAAGCCCCCGGCCGCGCACGAAGAACCCCGACGCTGTGGCCAGCGCCGGGGCTCGCTTGTTGGACAGGCTTGTGGCTCAGGCCGTGAGCGCAACCTGGCGGCGGCGGTGGCGCAGCATGGCCCCCAGCCCGCCGAAGCCCAGCACCATCAGCGCCCAGCTCGCCGGCTCCGGCACGCCCGGGCCGGGGCCGCCGCCCGGATCGTTGACGCCCGTGGTGCCGATCGGGCGCCAGTTGAGCGACTCGTTCTGGTTGAACTGCGGCACGCCGCCGCCACCGGTGTGGATGTGGTTGTAGTTCGCCGTGTCGTAGCCGCCGGTGTCGAGCACGTGGCCCGTGTCGTGGAAGACCGAGTCGATGGTGTCGAGCGTGAAGGTCACGATCGGCGCGCTGTTGACGCAGGCGGCCGTCAGGGCGATCGCACCGGTGCTGCAGTTGTTGGTGTTGGGATCGAAGCCCGACTGCAGGGCCGCGCTGGAGTTGTCGCTGGAGTCGAAGTTGTAGTTCACCGTCGACGTAAAGATCGCGGCTTCGCCGGCCCCCAGGCTCACGCCGGCGCCCAGCAGGCCCGACCAGAGCTGATAATGAACATCGGCGTTGGCGACGTGATGGACATCGAGGTTGTTGATCGTGATGGCCGTCGCGCCGGTGTTCAGAAGCATGACGCCGCCCGCGTCGATGACGTCGTTCACGTCGCCGAACACATGGGAGACCGTGTAGGTGTGGCCCCCGGTCGTGAACGTGCCGCCGAGCGCGGACGGATCCGGGTAATCGGCGCCGCCGCGCAGGCCATCGAAGTAGCCGACATAGACGGCGGCCGAGCCCGCCTGGGCCGAGGTTGCGAGCGCGCCCGCAAATACGGCTGTCGAAACGAACGACGCCGTCAGGAGCAATTTTCTGATGTTCATCTGGAGTCCTTCCCCGAATTGGAGGGGTTTGGCCTACCCAAGCGCCAACCGTCCCACAGGGTAAACATCAGGCCTATTTTTCGACAACAGCGTTCGCTTAACGAGGGAATATGAAATCCATAAACCCTGACATTTCAGAAGCTAAGCTGTAGGGTGAGGGCCTCAGGAGGCTTGCTGGACGGCCTTGCGGGCGCCGGCCGCAGGCCCGGAGCCGCCGAATTCAGCCCTCGAGATCGAGCGAATAGCCGGCCGAGCGGACCGTGCGGATCGGGTCGCCGTCGTCCGTCGCGCCGAGCGCCTTGCGGAGGCGCCCGATATGCACGTCGACGGTGCGGGCCTCGACGTAGACGTCAGAGCCCCAGACGGCGTCGAGCAGCTGTTCGCGGGAGAACACCCGGCCGGGATGCTGCATCAGATAGTCGAGCAGGCGGAACTCGGTGGGGCCGAGATGGACCTCCGTCCCGGCGCGTTTCACCCGGTGGGCGACGCGGTCGATCAGGATGTCGCCGCGCCGGACGCGATCCTCGGCCAGGCCCGGGCGGATGCGGCGCAGCACCGCGCGGATGCGGGCCGAGAGTTCGGTCATGGAGAACGGCTTGACCACATAGTCGTCGGCGCCGGTGTCCAGACCGCGGACCCGGTCGGTCTCCTCGCCGCGGGCGGTGAGCATGACCACGGGCACGTTGCGGGTCTCGTTGCGCTGGCGAAGCCGGCGGCAGACCTCGATCCCGGAGACCTTGGGCAGCATCCAGTCGAGCACGATGAGGTCGGGCAGGCGCTCGTCGACCATCAAGAGCGCCTCTTCGCCGTCGCCGGCCAGGGACACCTCGTAGCCCTCCTTTTGCAGGTTGTACTGCAGCAGGGTCGCCAGGGAATCTTCGTCCTCAACAACGAGGACGTGGGGGGTCATGGCCACGGTCTGGCTCAAACCTGCAAGGCGTCGGTTTTCGGACGGACGGCGAAGGATTCTTCGCCGGTGATTTCGTAGCGGACGATCTCGGCGATGTTGGTGGCGTGGTCGCCGATCCGCTCGAGGTTCTTGGCCACGAACAGCATGTGAGCGCAGGCGGTGATCGTGCGCGGGTCGCCCATCATGTAGGTCAGCAGCTCGCGGAACAGCGAGTTGTAGTGCTCGTCGACCTCGTCGTCCTGACTCCAGACGGCCAGCGCGCGCTCCAGGTCGGAGCGGGTGTAGGCGTCGAGCACGCTGGAGAGCCGGCCCAGCACCAGGCGGCCCATCCGCTCGATGGAGCGGGTCAGCGGGGTGAGCGGATCGCTTTCGATGATCACCAGCGTGCGCTTGGCGATGTTCTTGGCCAGGTCTCCGCAGCGTTCCAGGTTGTTGGCCACCTTCATGGCCGCCACCGCGCGGCGCAGGTCGTCGGCGACCGGCTGGCGCAGCGCGATCAGGCGGATGGTCTTGCGTTCGATGTCGCGCTCGGCCTCGTCCAGCTTGTCGTCGCGGGCGACCACCGAGGAGGCGAGTTCCTGGTTGCGCTTGACCACGGCGTTGACGGCGTCGGCCACCTGGACTTCGCACAGACCGCCCATGCGCGCGCACTCCGCGGCCAGGCTGTTCAGTTCGTCTTCGTAGGATTTGACGATGTGCTCGTTCATACGCCCTGCCTTAAGTCCGCGCCGCGCTCTCGTGAACCCTGGCGCCCCGACTGTGGCCGTCGGGTGCAGCCGCTATGCTACAGTTTCACGACGCTTTCGCGACATCGCCGGCCTCGGCCATGGGGAAATAGACCGTGAAGGTCGACCCTGCGCCCTCGGCGCTGGCCACGGCGAGGCCGCCGCGGTGGCGATTGACGATGTGTTTGACGATGGCGAGGCCCAGGCCCGTGCCCGACCGCTCACCGCTCTTCTGGCCGTCCACGCGGTAGAACCGCTCTGAGAGCCGGGGCAGGTTCTGGCGCGCGATGCCGGGCCCCTGGTCGGTGACCCGCAGCACGGCATAGGTCTCGCTGGACGAGTCCGGCGCGACCAGCGACAGGCGCGGCGCGCCCTCTGGGCCCGCCGCGGCGGCGATGTCGGAGAGGCCTCTGGAGAGGTCGAGACGCACCGTCTCGCCCTCGGGCGAGTATTTCATGGCGTTTTCCAGGAGGTTCTGGACCACCTGGACGATCTGGTCGCGTTCGCCGCGCACCAGCACCTGGCTGGCCGCCTGGGCGCACCAGTAGAGCTTCAGGCCCCGCTGCTTGCCCAAGGGCGCGGCGGCCTCGACCACCTCGCCGACCACCAGGGCCAGGTCGACGACCCCCTTGGGCGCGACGTGCTCGTCGAGCTCGATGCGGCTGAGCGAGGTGAGATCGGCGATCAGCCGGGCCATGCGGTCGGCCTGGGCCTGCATGATGCCGAGGAACTTCTCGCGCGCCGCCGGGTCGTCGCGGGCGTGGCCGCGCAGGGTCTCGATGAAGCCGGAGAGCGAGGCCAGCGGCGTTCGCAGCTCGTGGCTGGCGTTGGCCAGGAAGTCGACGCGGGTCTTCTCCACCCGGCGCACCTCGGTCTCATCGTGGAAGGTGACCAGGGCGAGTCTGACGCCCTCCCCGGCCGCACCCGCATTCGGCCCCAGCGGGCGGGCGCGGACCCGCAGGCTGCGGGACTGGGCGCCTGTGGTCTCATAGACCCCCTCAGCGTCGACGCCCTCGAACAGCGCCTTGTCGACGGCGGCCAGCACCTCGGGATCGCGCACGGCGGCCAGCAGCAAGCCCTCGTCGACGGAGATCCGCAAAAGGTCGCGCGCCGCGGCGTTGGCCAGGATGAAGCGCCGCCCGCTCAAGTCCGCGCGGTCGGAGCCCGTCACCACCAGGATCGGGTCCGGCAAGGCGTCCACCAGGGTCGCGTAAAGCGAGGAACCCTGGCCAGCCACGGTCATCGATGGGGGCTCACGCAGAGACAAAGGTCGCGAATCTCCGGTTCGGAGACTCTAGCATCCCCGTTCCTGTGTCGGTTGCGTGACGGTTACCCTTGCGCGGCCCTTGGGGGAACCCAACCGCGCTTGCGGCGGTTGATTTAGATCGGCCAGGGGCCGCCGGAGCCGTAAGCGCGTTCATGCAGGATCTGGAAGACGCCCCCGCGAGCGCTGAGCTCGCCGCGACGACGGCGGCCCTGCTGGGCGAAGTCGACCACCGGGTGAAGAACAACCTGCAGCTCATCGCCTCGATGATCCTGCTGCAGCAGCGACGCACCGAGGACGAGGCGGCGCGCCGGGCGCTGAAGAGCGTGCTCGAGCGGGTCAACGCCGTGGCGACGGTTCACCGAAGGCTGTTCCAGGGCGACCCGCACCTTTTCGAGGCCGCCGACTTCCTGCGCGATCTGACCGGCGACCTGGCCGCCTCGGCCGGGCGCGACGACCTGCAGATCGAGCTGGACCTGACGCCGGTGGCGATCCCGGCGGCCTCGGCCGCCGCCTTCGCCCTGGTGGCCAGCGAATTGCTGGCCAACGCGCTGAAGCATGCCTTTCCGCCGGGCGTGGGCGGACGGATCGTCGTGCGGCTCACGGACGAGGGCGCGGTCTGCGTTCTGACGATCGCCGACGACGGGATCGGCATGGGCGCCGAGGCGGCGGGCTTCGGGCTGACCCTGGCGGGCCTGCTCGCGCAGCAGCTGCACGCCCGGCTGGAGACCGCGCCGGCCGACCCGCTGTCGGACCGCCCGGGCGTGCGCGCCACGGTGCGGGTCCCGATGCCGCGAAGCGGGGGCGGCTGAGCCTTGTCCAGCCTGATCGCCAATGCCGTGGGCACGGGCGCGGCCCTCTGCTCGATGACCAGCTTCGCGCCGCAGATCGTCAAGATCTGGCGCGAGCGGGACGCCTCATCCGTGTCGCTCAGGATGTATCTCGTCACCGTCGCCGGCTTCGGCGGCTGGATCGCCTATGGCCTGCTGATCGCCAGCTGGCCGGTCACCGTCTCCAACCTGATCTGCCTGGCCATGTCCGGCGCGGTCCTGGCGCTCAAATGGCGTTTCAGCCGTCACTGAGGCCACGTGCGGCGCCGCCGCTCTAGCCAGCGGCGGCAGGCAGCCTTAAGGCTCCCCCATTGGCCGCCAAGGCGTAGGCCCTGAGGAGACGATGTCCGAAAGGATTGGGGACGAGCGGTTGGCGGCGGCCGATGCGGCGCTGAAGGCGGGGCGCGCCCCCGAGGCGATCGATCTCCTGATCGCCGTCGTGGAGGCCGATCCGGCCCAGAGTGCGGGGGCCTATCGCGCCCTGGTGACCCAGCTCTATCGGGCCAATCGCTACGAGGAAGGCGTCAAGTGGGGCGAGATCGCCGCCGAGCGCTATCCGCGCGACGTCGACCTGCTGAACGTGCTGGGCGTGCTTTACCGGCGGCTGTTCGACTACCCCCGCGCCCTGGAAATCCTCGACCGCGCCACCAAGCTCGCCCCCAGCAACGTACCCGTGGCCACCAACCGCGGTAATGTGCTGCTCGATCTTGACGACGCGCCGCGCGCCGAGGTGCTGTTCGGCAAGCTGACCCGCGCCGACCCGAAGAACGCCGACTTCCAGCGCCAGCTCGGCCGGGCGCTCCTGAAACAGCACAAGCGCGCGGCGGCCCTGACCCGGTTCCGCCAGGCGGTCACCCTGAAGAAGGACTATATCGACGCCTGGCTCGACATGGTCGGCATGGAGGTCGAAGACCAGCGCTTCGCGGGCGCCGAGGCGGTGATCGACCGGGCCCTGGCCGCCAATCCGGATCATCCGCGCCTGCTGGAAGCCCGCTGCGTCGCGCTTCGTCGGTCGGGTCAGCTGCGCCGCGCCGAGGCGTATCTGCTGGAGCTTCTGCCGCGGCTCCCGGGGGCGGCCTGGCTGCATTACCAGCTCGGCGGGGTGATCTCGGACTATGACCGCGACCGCGGCAATCTCCACCTGCGCCGCGCGCTGGAGCTGGACCCGGACAAGCTCGACCACGCCATGGCGCTGATCGAGAGCCTGGAGCGCACCCGCAGCGGCGACGAGGGCGCGCACATCGAGGAAGCCTACCAACTCGCGCTCGAGACCCTGGCCGCCAACAAGGCGCCGCTGAGCGCCGGACATACCAAGATCATGTTCGAGGTGTTCGTCCGCGTCTGCGCCTTCGACGACTTCGCCCGGCTTTCCGATTTCAAGGATCGCGGCCGCGCCTGGGCCGAGACCGGCCGCCATACCGCGCTGCTCAAGCAGCTTGCCCATGTGGAGACCCTGGACGACCGCTACGAGCTGCTGGAACAGCATCGCATCTGGGGCCGGCTGATCGAGACGCAGGCCGCCAAGGCCCCGATCACCCGCCCCGCGACGCCGCGGGCGCCCGGGGGCAAGATCCGCCTGGGGATCATGTCGGCGGACCTTCGGAACCACCCGGTCGGCTACTTTGCCCTGCCGCTGTTCGAACACGCTGACCACGAGCGCTTCGAGCTCTATTGCTACTCCTTCTTCCAGGGCCAGAAGACCGACGCGCTGCAGCAGCTGATCGCCGCCAATTCCGTGGCCTTCCGCTGGAACCCCGACATCACGTCGCGCGAGGCGGCGCAGATGATCGCCGACGACCAGCTCGACATGCTGATGGAACTCGGCGGCTCGACGCACATGAACAAGCTGGACGTGATGGCCTATCGTCCGGCGCCGGTGCAGGCGAGCTGGCTGGGCTATCCGCACTCGGCCGGACTGGAGGCGATCGACTATCTGATCACCGATCCCTACAACACGCCGCCGCGCCGCGACCTGCTGCTCGAGCAGCCGCTGATGATGCCGAAGAGCTGGATCGCGCTCGGCCGGATGGTGTTCTCCGAGGGCCATGTGATCACGCCCGGCCTGCCGGAGGACCGCAACGGGCGCATCACCTTCGGCACGGCCAATAATCCTCATAAGTACAATCGCCCCATGCTGGCGCTGTGGGCGCAGGTGATGCACGCCGTCCCCGGCTCACGCTTCACCTTCATCCGGCCCGAAGGCAGCACGGCGAGCTTCCGTCGCCACGTGCTGGCCGAGTTCGCGGCCCAGGGGATCGAGGCCGAGCGGATCGTGTTCAACACCATCCGCGGCGCCCACATGCCGTTCTACAACGAGGTCGACATCAGCCTCGATACCCTGCCGCTGACCGGGGGTACGACGACCACGGAGAGCCTGTGGATGGGCGTGCCGGTGATCAACCTGATCGGCGAGGCGTTCTATGAGCGGCTCAGCTATTCGATCCTGGCCAACAGCGGCCTGGCCGACCTCGCGGCGCAGACGCCGGAAGACTATGTGCGCCTGGCCGTCGACCTGGTCGCCGACCGCGAGCGCCGGCTCTCGCTACGCCAGAACCTGCGCGAGACGATCCGCTCGGGGCCGCTCGGCCAGACCGAGCAGTTCGCCAAGGACTTCTACGACCTGATCGCCAGGACGGTGCGGCCGACGACTTAAGAGCCGCGAGAGGAGAGCATGGACCAACGGCTGGCGGCCGCCGAGGCGGCGCTGCAGGCGGGGCGCGGGAGCGATGCGGCGACGCTGCTCATCGCCGTGCTGGAGGCCGACGCCGACCACGACGTGTCGGTCTATCGCGTGCTGGTCCACGAGCTCTATCAGGCCGGCCGCCTGGAGGAAGGCGCGCGGTGGGGCGAGATCGGCGCGGACCACTATCCGCGCGACGTCGAAATCCTGAACCTGCTGGGCGTCATCCTGCGCCGGCTGCGGCGCCTGCCGCAGGCGCTGGAGATGTTGAGCCAGGCGGCGAAGGTGGCGCCGGGCGACCCGCGGGTGCAGTCCAACCGCGGCAATGTGCTGCTGGAGATGCGCCAGGGCGTCCGCGCCGAGGCGGTGCTGGCGAAACTGGTGCGCGCCGAGCCGCGCAACGGCGAGTATCAGCGCCAACTGGGCCACGCGCTCCACCTGCAGGGCAAACGGCCGGCCGCGGTCGCGCGGTTTCGCCAGGCCGTGGCGCTGGACCCGGCGAATGTGGCCGCGTGGGTCGACCTGAGCGGGCTGCTGGCGGAGGGCCATGATGACGCCGAGGCGGAGGCCCTGCTGGATCGCGCCCTGCAGGCAAACCCGGGCCATCCGCGTTTGCTGGAAGCCCGCGCCATGGCGCTGCGCCGGGCCGGCGATTTCGATCAGTGTGAGGCCTTTCTCACCGATCTTCTGGCGCAGACGCCGGACGCCGGCTGGCTTCATTTTCAGCTCGGCGGCGTGATCGGCGAGAACGACGGCGAACGCGACCGCGCCAATCGGCATCTGCGCCGCGCCGTCGAACTGGAGCCGGGCAATCTCAATTTCACCGTGGGCCTCATTGAGAGCCTTGAGCGCACGCGCAGCGGCGATGAGGGGGCGCACCTCGATGAGGCCTACACGTTGGCGCGAGGCGTGCTGGCGCAGGGCGCGGACATGGCCAACCCCGGCCATCTGAAGGTACTCTTCGAGACGCTGGTGCGGGTCTGCGCCTTTGACGAGGTCGCCGCCCTGCCCGGCTTCAAGGCCCGCGGCCGGGCCTGGGCGGAGAGCGGACGTCACGCACCGCTGCTGCGGCAGCTGGCGCAGGTGGAGACCGCGGACGACCGTCAGGAGTTGCTTGAGCAGCACAGCATCTGGGGCCGTGACGTGGCCGCGCGCGCCGCGCGCAGCCCGATCCGCAAGCCGCCGCGGCGGCCGGCCGGGGGCAAGATCCGGCTGGGCTTCCTGTCCTCCGACCTGCGCGATCATCCGGTGGGCTATTTCGCCCTGCCGCTGTTCGAGTACGCCGATGCCGAGCGGTTCGAGCTCTACTGCTACTCCTTCTTCAAGGGCGGCTATGTGGACCCGACGCAGGCGCTGATCGCGAACGCCTCGGCGGCCTATCGCGTGGCGCCGTCGGCCAACGCGCGAGACGCCGCACAGATGGTCGCCGACGACCAGCTCGACATGCTGGTCGAGCTCGGCGGGTCCACCGACATGAACAAGGTCGAGGTGCTGGCGTGGCGCCCGGCTCCGATCCAGGCGAGCTGGCTGGGCTATCCGCACTCGGTGGGGCTCGCCGCCATCGACTATCTGATCTGCGATCCGCTCACGGCGCCGACGCGCCGCGACCTGATGATCGAAAAGCCGCTGATGATGCCCCAGAGCTGGATCGCGCTCGGGCGGATGGCGTTTTCCGACGACCACGCGATCATGCCCGGCCTGCCGCAGGATCGCGCGGGCGTCGTGACCTTCGGCACGGCCAATCATCCGCACAAGTACAACCGCGCGACGATCGCGCTCTGGGCGCGGGTGCTCAGCGCCACGCCCGGCTCGCAGTTCATGATCGTGCGGCCCGAGGCCGCCGCGGCGAGCTTCCGCCGGAACCTGACGGCGGAATTCGCGCGCCATGGAATCGAGGCCGAGCGGATCGTCTTCCACGCGGTCCGTGGCGCGCACATGGCGGTCTACAACGAGATCGACATCAGCCTCGACACCGCGCCGCTGACCGGCGGGACCACGACCACGGAGAGCCTGTGGATGGGCGTGCCCGTGGTGAGCCTGGTGGGCGAGGCGCTGTTCGAGCGGCTCAGCTATTCGATCCTGGGCAACAGCGGCCTTGCCGACCTAGCGGCGGCGGATCGCGAGGACTTCGTACAGGTCGCCACCGCGCTGGCCCTTGATCGGGATCGGCGCGCGGCGCTGCGTCAGACCCTGCGCGCGCAGATGCGCGCCGGGCCGCTCGGACAGTCCGAACAATTCGCGCGCGACTTCTACGATCTGATCGCCAGGACCGTCCGGCCGAAGCCCTAGAGGCGGAAGTATTCCGCGAGCAGATCGTCGGGGCGCGGCCGGAACACCAGCTCGCCCGGTCCGCCGGCGAAGGCCATCATGCCGGTGGGGACGGTCTTGTTCAGCACACTGACGCCTTGCGACACCACGGTGTCGTTCTCGACCACGGAGCTGCCGACGACGGCGGTGTTGGGATAGAGCACGACGCGGTCGCCGATCACCGGGATGCGGTCCTTGTGCCGGCCGACCGTGGAGTTCTGGTAGAGCACCAGGTAGTTGCCGTAGGTCGCCTTGGCCAGCACGATGCCCAGGCTGTGGCCGATGTAGAAGACCTCCGGCATGGCGATTTCGTAGAACAGATCGATGCCGTTGAAGGCCTTGTTCATCAGGAACAGGCGCACGGGCGCGGAGGTGTCGCCGCTGCCCTTCCAGATCGAATTCGCCAGGTAATACAGGAAGATGGTGTGCTGCGAGGACTGCAGCACATTGAACTCGCCGGCCCGCCACGGCGCGCAGGCGTCGATGCAGACGTTCATCCGCGCGAGCGCCGCATCGAAGTGGGCGTCGGCCAGCTTGCGGAAGGCGTCTTCGCGGCCGTCGGGCACGACGGCGGCCTGTTGGCGCACGATGTAGTCGAGCAGGCTCTGGCGGCTGTGGTCGACCAGCTTCATGCGAACTTCCCTTCCGCCAGATAGCGCCGCACCACATCGCGGACCGGGGTCGGCGTGACGCCGAGCGCGGACAGCTTCGCCACCGAGGTGTTGGGCGGCGCCGCGGCCTTGCCGTCCCGGGTGAACTCTACGCGCCGCCCGGCCGCGGTGAAAACCTCGGCGATCTCACCGTTGGTGACCAGCTCCCCGCTGGCGACATTGACGATGCCCGGGTCGCGCGCGCCGGCCATGGCGATCAGGCCTAAGACCACATCGTCCAAGTGGATGTAGTCGCGCGCGATGTGCGGGCTGGAGTCGAGCGTCAGGTCGCGCTCGGCGCGCGCGCGGATCAGCCAGTCCGACAGGAAGCCCGGCGCGCCGTCTTGCCAATCGAAGACGTTGGCGAGGCGCGCCACGGCGCCGCGGCCGCCAGCCCGGGTCATCACCAGGTTCTCGCCCAGCGCCTTGGAGAGATCGTAGGTGCGGCGCGGATCGGTGGGGTTGAACGTGAGCGGCGTGCTCTCGTCGACTTCGGCGAGCGCCAGGCCATCGTAGAGCCGGGTCGAGGACGTGTAGATCAGCCGCTCGAAGCGGCCGGCGCGGACGATGTCGTTGACCAGGGTCGCAAGCGCCTCGACCGTG
>Ga0207711_10002880_pt1 | contig 15072 bp, 13 predicted proteins | sample KBSS34metaG_FD_184401 | JGI IMG/M metagenome (GOLD analysis project Ga0207711, IMG submission 184401) | Switchgrass rhizosphere microbial communities from Kellogg Biological Station, Michigan, USA - KBS S3-4 metaG (SPAdes) (version 2) | ecosystem: Host-associated > Plants > Roots > Rhizosphere...
GGCGGGCGAGACCTGGAAGACCTGTCAACGTTTCCGCTCTCGCAGCGCCGCTTCGACCGCATCGAACAGCGAACGCATGCCGAACGAGACATCCTGGATGCGGCGATCGACGAAAAAGGTCGGGGTCGCGCGAACACCGCTGCCGCGCCCCGTTTGCTGGTGTTCCCGAATCCTTTGCAAGTAAACCCGTTGCTCCATTTCCGCAGCGTAGCGCCGAAGATCGAGCTCGAGCCGCTCCGCATACCTGTGCAAGTCGTGCAGTTTCAAATGGCTCTGATTATCGAACAGCAGATCGTGCATCGGCCAGAACCTGCCTTGCGCGCCCGCGCATTCCGCCGCTTCGGCTGCATGCAGCGCGTGCGGATGCACCTCCTCGAGCGGAAAATGACGGTAGACGATGCGTATCCGGCCTTCGAAATGTTGCAGCAGCAGTTTGACGGCCGGCGCCGCCTGCTTGCAGTTCGGGCATTCGAAATCACCGTACTCGGTGACGGTGACCGGCGCGTCCGCCGAGCCGAGCGCGTGGTCGGTCGCATTCGGCAGAGACTTGAGGTCGGATGAATGCGGTTGCGTCATTTCGCTCACCTTCACATCGTGCTGCCGTGACCTGCTCGAGCTCCCGCTCGGTGCCCAGTTTCTCGAGAACCCATGAATCAGAACCGGCCGCCCCTGACATCGCACGGTTCGCTTCGTGCTATTGAAAGAAAACGACCAACCTCGGGATTACCTGGTCCGGGGCCTCGTCGATCAGCCAGTGACCGGACCCCCTGACGATGACGCCGTCGACGTTGCTCGCGACCAAGCCGCCTTGTGAAACGAGGAAATCGCCGCCCGACTTCTCGCCCCCCAGTACGAGCATCGGCATCGGCAGCTTGGTCTTCGCGAACTCGGCATTGTCCTTGGCGTCCTGTTCGAACGCCCGGAACACTTCCATGCCTGCCTTCATCGCACCCGGTTGGGCATACTTCCGCGCGTAAAAGCGGCGGTCGGCTTCCGAGACGGACTTCGCGGGATCCGCGGCGAAGTCGTTCCAGAAGTGTTCGAAATAGACGCGCTCCCGTCCCTTTACGAGCGCGAGCGGCGTTGGTCCGTAAAAGTGAAAATGCCAGAGGTCTTTCAGCAGGAACAGGTTTGTCGTATCGCCGACGCCGGGGATGAACGCGTCCAGCAACGCAATCCGGATGACGTCGTCCGGATACTGCGCAGCGTAAGCGTATGCCACCATGAGGCCGATGTCATGCCCGGCGATACCCGCCTTTTCAAGGCCGAGGGATCGCACGAGTGCATGCACGTCCTGCGCCATCGTCTTCTTGTCGTACCCCGTATCAGCCTTTGTCGTGTCGCCGAAACCGCGCAAGTCGGGCGCGATGACGTAGTGGTTCTTGGCGAGCTCAGCCATCAGCGGTCGCCACATATGGCTGTTCTGCGCATAGCCGTGCAGAAGGATGACCGGACTTCCGCCCTTGCCGGCACGCAGGTAATGGATTCTCAAGCCGCTTACCTCCGCAAACCGGCTTTGAATCGTCTGCGGCCGTGCGCGAGACCGAGGCTCGGGCTCGAGGTGCTGGAATGTGTCGGCTACCATGCTCGAGCGCTCTCTCACAGAGATGAGACCGTGCGGCGTCGGTGTCGACGCGCCTGCTCAACCGACTCCAAGCTTGCTCGCGATCCTGACCAGCGCCGGCAGCGAACGTGCATTCATTTTGCGCATGACCTTGCCCCGGTGCGCTTTGACGGTGATCTCACTGATCGCGAGCTCGGCCGCGATCTGCTTGTTCAGCCGTCCCGCGACGACCAGCGCGAGTACTTCCCGTTCACGACGGGTGAGCGATGTATAGCGCTCGCGAAGCGCGCGAAGCTCGGCTTCCTGACGCAGTTCCGCGTGGCTTCGCTCGATCGCCTGCGAAATTGCACCAAGAATCAAATCCTCCCGTAAGGGCTTCACCAGAAATTCCACCGCGCCGGCCTTGATGGCTCGCACCGTTGTCGGGACGTCGGGGAAGCGTGTCATGAATACGATCGGAGCCGCGCGATGGGCTACCAGGCGCTCCTGCAGCTCCAGTCCGGTCGCGTCGGGGAGCGCCGTATCCACGACCACGCAGCCCGGCCGCAGAAGTTTCGGCCGCGCGAGGAAGTCCTCGGCACGCGAGTATGTCTCAACGGCCCAGCCTGCCGAATCGATCAGTTGCTCCAAGGCGTCGCGCACGACCGGATCATCGTCGACGACGAACACGCAGGGCGTCGCGTCGGACCGTTGCGAAATTCCTGTCGGCAACTTCACATCCGTCTGCAACATATACGACTCCTTGGCGAGCGACGTCAATGCCGTGCGCGGTGATTCACTGAAGGTCGATCGCTACCTCATCGACATAGCACCAGCTCCGGTCCCCGGGCCCGACGGTAGTTACGATTGGATGATGCGTGTCGCGAAAGTGCTTCGTGGCATGCTTGTTTTTCGAATCGTCGCAGCAGCCGACATGGCCACACGTCCGGCAGATACGGAGCTGGACCCACGTCTCGCCGCGGGCGAGACATTCCTCGCAGCCTGCGGTATTGGGACTATCCGTCACCACAAAGTTCAGGTGGCTGCACTGCGACGGCATGAGGGACCTCGGCTACCTCGGCCATGTGAGACATTTCACCGGGATCAGGGTGCGGTGAGCGGGCGTCCCACGAATGTCCGCTCAATCGAGATACGTGACACGCGACACAAAGGCGTACCGGCTGTCGCAACGCGCGACCGAGCCCGCCACCGCAATCGCGGTTTGTCAACGCACGCTAGCCTCGGCGCCGTGGTGGCCCGGAACGCGAGCGAGAGGGACCGACTCCGCACCGTTCGGCCGCAGCCTGTCTCGACGCCTGCGAAGAAGCACGCACATGCTTGTCCGCGTCGCGCACGGACACCAAGGCTCGCTCCAGCGCCATCTTGAGCTGGCGAGCAGGCAACGGCTTCTTCAGCACCTCGCTCGCGCCTGCTTCGTGAGCGCGCTCTATCACTGCCGCACTCAGGTATCCGCTCAAGAGCAGGATGGGCATCGTCGGCCGCAGGGGCCGCATCTTGCGAATCAGGTCACAGCCGGAGGCACCTGGCATGCTCTCGTCGGTTATGACGGCATCGAACCGTCCGGGATCGGCGAGGAACGCCTCGACCGCCTTCGTGCTGGACGTGAAGCCGATGACCGAGTAACCCAATTCCTCGAGTGTTACCGTCGCGAGCCTCACGAGCGCGTCTTCGTCATCTATGACCATGATGCGGTCTCGTGCCAACCGCGACGCTTTGCGCTCGGCGCGTTTTCTAGGCTTGCTCTTCGGGGAGACATCGCCCGCACGCGGCAGGTAGACCCGGAATGTGCTTCCTTTGCCAAGGGTGGACGTGACATCGACGGCGCCGCCAAGCCCGGTCACGATGCCGTGCACCAGCGAAAGGCCCAGTCCGGTGCCGACCGCCGTTTCCTTGGTCGTGAAAAACGGATCGAAGATGTTGTCGAAGATCTCCGCAGGGATGCCGCTGCCCGAATCCTCAACATCGATTACCAAGTACTGTCGTGCCGCCAGAGAGCCGGTCGTCGCGATCACGGGTGCGGCCAAATCGACGAGGTCGAGCGAGACGCGAAGCGTTCCTCCAGAAGCCATCGCGTGCACGGCGTTGCTGAGCAGATTCATCAGAACTTGATGGATTTGTGTCGGATCGCCCATGACCGCCGCGGTCCCCGCATGCAGCTGTCGCTCGATCACGATATGCCGAGGCAACTTGGCGGTGAACAGCGCGAGCGTTTCCCGTGCGACCTCCTCCACATGCACTGCGACCTGCTCCCCGACGCCGCTGCGGCTGAATGCGAGTATCCGCTCGACCAGCGCGTGGCCACGCTCGCCCGCGATCATGATGTTCTCGATATCACGTCGCAACCGCGTGCCGGCGCGAACGTTGCGAAGTGCCATCTCGCCGTAACCCAGGATCGCTCCAAGGAGATTGTTGAAGTCGTGCGCGATGCCACCGGCGAGGGTGCCGAGCGCTTCCAGACGCTGTGCCTGGCGGAGCTGTCGTTCGACGCGCTGAAGCTCCTGTTCGGCAAGATGACGATCGGTGACATCGAGCATGAATCCCACGACGCGGGTGATCTTCCCCTGCGAATCGAAGAACATGCGACCCTTCACATGGAGCCACCGGATCGGGCCCGAGGCATGCAGGACGCGATAGCCGGCGTCGACCTCGCCCGTACGTTGTGCGGTCCTGATCGCATCGCGAATCGTGGGCCAGTCGTCCGGATGAACGAGCTTCTTCCAGGACTCGTAAGTACCGTCGTACGAACCGGGCGCAATGCCGTGCATGGCTTCCAGGTCGGGGGACCAACGATTGGCGTCCTCGCCCGCGTCCGCTCGCCATTCGAAGGCCACCGCGCGTGCGGCCTTCTGCGCCACTTCAAGCATCTCCTGGCGCGAGCGCAATTGCTCCTCGACGCGTTTGCGCTCCGTGATGTCGCGTCCGACACCGTGGTAGCCGCGGAACTCGCCTTTCTCGTCGAAGATGGGCCTCCCGCTCGTGCTCACATACCGCGTCGTTCCGTCGGCCGCCGGTCGTGAATACTCGAAGTCGCGAAACCATGAGTGCGAGGCGAGCAGTTCCCGATGTTCGTCCCAGGAACTCGACAGCGGCACGATCCCAGGAAGTTCCCACCGTGTCTTGCCGATCGCCGAGCCTCCGGGGTACCCGTCGGGCGGATCGATGGCGGCCGTCGAATAGGTAAAGCGAAGATGTTCGTCCTGCTTCCAATACCAATCGGACCACAGCGCGGTCAGGTCACGGAACCGCCCTTCGCTCTCACGCAGCTCGTCCTCGGCGCGCTTTCGTTCGGTGATGTCGAACATCGCCGCAAGCATGCGCACCGGTTTGCCGTCGGCGTCGGCGAACGCCTGTTTGCGCTCGAGAACCCAGATCACCTCCTCGTCGGTGCGCACCAAGCGGAATTCCGCCGTCTGGACCTGCATGGTCTCGAGGGCACGTCGGCGCGTGGCGAGGAAGCTGTCGCGGTCCTCGCGATGAACCTGATCTCTGAACTGCGGATAGCAGCCGTTCGCCGGCATGGGCCCGCGCAGCCACTCGGGAGAATCGCTCCAGGTGATCAGATCCTCCGTGACGTTCCAGTCCATGATGATCATCCGCATCGCGGCCTGGCCGAGCTGCAGTCGCCCGGTCTGTTCGCGTAGCGCCGCTTCGACGCGTTTGCGTTGCGTGATGTCGCTGACGACGCCGATGACGCGCTGTGCCACGCCCTCGGCGTTGCGAAAAATCTTCCAGCGAGAGCGGATCCAGCGTACTTCTCGTGCCTGGCCGTGAAGCAGCCGGCATTCGAATTCGTGATGGCGCGCGGCCCCGGCAAGAATCTCGCGCGTCGTTTCTTCGATTCGCTCGCGATCGTCGGGATGGAACGGTATCTGCGCCGTCAACAGGTCTCCACGCGTGTGGTACCCGGCGTGCGCGGGCAGGTCGAGCACTTCCTTCAAATGCTCCGATGCGAAGATCTCGTCGGTTTGCACGTTCCAGTCGAAATGCCCTTCCTCGGACGCCTGCATCGCCAGGGCGTAGCGCTCTTCCGATAGACGGAGCGCTTCCTCGACGCGCTTTCGCTCGGTAATGTCCGCCACCACGCCAGCGCGCCGTCGCGCGCGGCCCTCGCGGTCGCGCGTCACCTTGCCGCGCGTGTGGATCCAGCGTATGTCGCCCGGGCGGGGAATGATCCTGCAGTCGTACTCGAAAAAGTCCTGCGCGGGTCCGAGCCACTCGAGCCTGACCGATTCCGGTCTGATGATGTCGTCGAGGATGCGCCGGTCGTCCGGATGAAAGGGTATCTGCTTGAGGTACTCGGAACGATTCACGATTCCGGCATCGCACGGGAAATTGTAGATCTCGTTGAGACGCGCCGAGACGAACATTTCTCCTGTTTCGAGATCGGCGTCGAAATGACCCTCGGCCGCAGCCTCCATCGCGAGCGAATAGCGTTGCTCTGATCGCTGCAGGGCATCGATCGACTGCTCTCGCTCGATCGCGATGCTCGCGACATGCGTGAGCTGCTCTATCCTGCTCATCTGCTCGGAAGTGGGGTTCGCCGATTCGCGCGGATACAGGGCGAAGGTGCCCAGTACACTGCCATCCGACGACCCGATGGGCGTAGACCAGCACGCATGGATCCCATTCGCGGAGGCGAGCGCTCGATACGCGTCGCACCAGCGCTCGTCGGACGCGAGGTCGACAGAGATCACTTGTTCCTGCAGATGCGCCGCGGCGGCGCACGGAGCGATCCCCACGCCAACCGGCCAGCCGTCGAGCGCATCGACATAAGATCGTGGAAGGCTCGGAGCCGCTCCGCAGCGAAAACGCTTGCCTCTGTCGAGCAGCAGGATGGAGGCGAAGCAGCTACCATCTACATCCTCGACAAGGCGGCACAACGCGTCGAGCGTCGACTCGAGGGGACCACCCGCGGCAATGACTTCCAGCAGCCGCTTCTCTCCTGCAAACAGGGCATCCGCCTGCTTACGCGCGGTGATGTCCCTGAAAATCAGATAGGCAGCGTCCCCCTCGTCGTTCGGCCGAATGCGCTTTCCGGTGACGTGGGCGTGAAAGCGCGTGCCGTCCTTGCGACGCCGAACGACTTCCCTTTCGATCCGTTGCCCGGCCAGCAGCTCCGCATCTTCGGGCAGGATGGGTTCGAGTTCGTCCGGCATTATGAGATTGCGAAGATTCTGTCCTACTGCCTCTTCGGCCGCATATCCGAACATGAGAGTGAATTCGCGATTGATGCGTACTATTCGCGGATTCCGAAGCGTCGTTAACACGATCGCGTCGGGGGCCATCTCGAACAACTCGTCGAGATACGTCTTCTGCCGAAGAAGTTCTGGATCCGCTTGCTGGGCGTGCCCTGTGCCGGAGGCTGAACCAAGGGGTTCGATCATCGGTCATCCCTTGCGGCGGCTTGACTGAAATCGCCCGGTCACACCACGCGTTTCAAAAATCAGCGTGCCAGGTTCAAGCAATCGCGCACCGCATGCAGTAACTGCCGACGCGTAAATGGCTTCGGCAGCACCTTTCGGACGTGCAGCCGGTCGGCCGGTTCGCTGGAGCTGCCGAGTCCACGCCGAAAGCGAGCGGACAAAGCCAGTATCGGCGCGGCGTAGCTGGTCTCCAATGCGTCTATCGTAGTCCTTGCGATGGCGGGGTCGGAAATATCAATGATCACCAGCCTCGGCATGACCGCTGCCACCTGGCTTTTGGTCAGGCGGATCGTTTGATATCCCGCTTCGCCCAGCCAGCGCTCGACGAGACCGCGAATGAGGTCGTCGGGTTCGACGACAATGATGCAACCCTTTGAAGGCACGGGAGCTCCCGGTGGGTTGCGCAACCTCCAGACGCGCAGGTTCGCCGCCCCGGTGCTATTTGAGACGGCCGGTCACACGACACTGTCACATTTGGTCGTTCGAATGTGACAAACGACACACGACCTCCTCGGGCAGAAACTCGAGGTGACGCCAATCCGCGAGTGACGCGGCATAATGCTCGGTCCGGGGCTCGGGATCAGTCTCAAGAATGCCTGCGTTGCACTCGACGCTTGCGCCTGTTCACGTTCTGGCCGTCGACGACGATCCATCGGTGCGGCGCATGATTGCCGACTACCTCGGCGATAACGAAATCCTCGTCACGGCCATCGGCACGGGAAAGGAGATCGGCCCGGCTATGGCGCGCGCGACGATCGATCTCATCATCCTCGATCTGAAGCTGGCCGGGGAAGACGGCATGCGAATCGCCCGGGACCTTCGGGCAGAGTCGGACGTTCCCATCATCATGCTCACCGGTCGCAAGGACGAGGCCGATCGCGTGATGGGCTTGGAGCTCGGCGCTGACGATTACCTGACGAAGCCCTTTTCGCCGCGCGAGCTACTGGCGCGGATACGAGCGCTGCTCCGCCGCTCTCGAGCGCAGGAGACAGTCGCCGACGGCCTCGCTCGAATCAGGGCGTATCGGTTCGGAGGCTGGGAGCTCAATGTACGACTGCGCCGGTTGAAGTCGCCACGAGGCGAGCTGGTGATGATCACCAATAGCGAGTTCAACCTGCTGGTCGCATTTCTTGCGGCGCCGCGACGTGTTCTGACGCGCGAGCAGCTGCTCGAGCTTTCGCGGCTCCACAACGACGAAGTGTACGACCGCTCCGTGGACGTGCAGGTCGGACGGCTGCGCAAGAAGATCGAGCCCAAAGGCGCAGCGCCGCTCATTCGTACGGAGCGCGGTGCCGGGTATGTCTTCGCCGCGGACGTGGAAGTGGTCCGCTAGAGATAGTCTCCGAACCGAGCTCTCAAGCTCTGCAAGCCGGTCTTGAGCAGCGTCGAGACTCTCGTCTTCACCGCAATGTCCGGCTGATCGTTGGCCAAGTATTGCACACGCCACTCGGCGACGCAGCCGGCGCCCTTCGGTTTCAGTTCCACCACCCCGCTGTAGTGCGACGCAGGCATGCCCGCGACCAGCGTATAGCGATAGAACCAGTTCCTGTCGTCGGATTCCTCGAGGCGTTCGACAACTTCGTTTCCGTCGCGGGTTTTAATTTTTCGAAGCTGGCCGATCCCTTGTCCGATGAGGCGCACGCTGGCGATCAGCGGATGCCAGTCGATGTTGAACTGCCCGATCAGTGACCACACCACGTCCGGCGTTGCCGCGAGATCGACCGATTCGGCAACGGTCTGCAGGTCCGTGTTCGGCGACGCGAAATACGGAAAAAAGTTCGTACCAGGCTTGGTCGCCCCGGTCGCACCGCCCTGGAGGAATTCTCGGTCACGATTGACGAGCCAGGTGAGCAGGATGTCGATCGAATTCGCGTCGACCGTGCGGCCGCCTCCTGTGCGGTAAGGGGCGCCACTGACCGTGCTCTTCTCGATCTCGAGATGGCTCTCGTCGGTGATCGGCTTCGCTACATCGAACACCAGAAAATCGTCGAGGAACATATTCGCGTTGGCGGCGAGCGCATCCGCGGTCCAATCGGCCTTGCCGTCGCGCATGTCCCAGTCGGCCAAGCTGTCCTTCAGCCGCTGCAGGAACAGCGGCTGAAGTTCTTTCGCAATTGCGAATGGCGTCTGCTGATTCCACAGGTCGCGTATATCGTCCCCGCTCTGAAGTCCGGGATTGTTCAGCCGGACGTTTGTCTGTTCCGGTCGTCCGACCCAGTCGATGCGCGCGACCGGATGTCCCACGCGGCCCGGCGGCTGACGAGCGGGCACCGTCTCGGCGATTGCGCCGAACAACGAGCCCGCCGCGGGATCGAGCACGCGGCCTGTGTCCAACTCGACAACCATGCAGAGCACGTTGTCGTGCTGCAGCAAATTGGGGACCTTCTTGAGGTCGGCGGCAATCCAGGCAAGGTAAAAGGGATCTGACCGCAGCCCGGCAAAGACCCGGACATCGCCCTCCGGCGTCGATGCCCCCTGCTCGTCATTGACGATGAGCGACAGCTCGCGACCGCCGGGCAGCACGCAGACGCCGCGCTGGATCACCTTCCCGGCGGCATTGCGCTCCAGGACGCCGAAGCGGAAGCTGAAGCGGATTTCCTCATCGCCGGGCTGAAATTTCGTGGCGGTGCCTACCCCCGCAACGGTCACGCGACGGAGAGCGATCGAGTAATCGACAACGTTCGAGAAAGTCGCGTTTTCGCCGGCCGACGGGAAAACGCACATGGCGACGACGCTCCGCGCGGGGTTCTGCGGGCTCGTGAACGCGAAGAGGTCGGTGACATCGGCCGCGGGGTCGCCAATCGACCGCGGACCGTCTACATGATCGGACATCGTCGGCGTCCTTTATCCGCTCAGGTTCGCGAGCCACTTCAATGCACTCATGCTCGGGACGAAAAAGTACTCTCCGCCCTTCAGCACGTTGAAGGTTTCGATGCCATGAAGCCGACGTCTGACCGGCTGCTTCGGAATGCTGAAGGTCGCTCCTTCCTCCTGCCGCCCGATGATCGGGTCGCGCTCGTTGCCGGCGCCGATGAAATTGCCGTCGTTGATCCACTCCTGTTGCAGAAACTCCATCGTAGCCATCGCCTTGGCACTGATGAACAGGAAGATGGCACCGCGCGGCACCTCGTCATCCGCTTCGGACAACGCGTTCGGATCGTATGGCGGCCCATAGGTCGTGCCGCGCCTGATGAGGCGGTGCAGATTGACATCGGTCAGACGCGTCAGCTCGGTATCGCGCGGATTCATGCGCCGGATGTGAGCCCCCAACGGAATCTGCCGGCCATGCGGATCTTTCGCGTAATCGAAGTCGTTGTTCCGTTTCGGGTCTGCGCCGAGCGTCGGGTCATCGACGTCCGGCGCGAGCGTCAGCGGCGCGCCGCTTCGCCAACGGCCGACCAGTTTCGCGGCCACCAGTTCGCGTTCTTCCTCGGTGCTTCCATTGGCCCGAAGAAAGCGATTGAAGGCGCCCACGCGCGTCTGGTATTTGCGGAAGCCGGCATAGGTGCCGTTGCGGCCGAGTATTTCCGGCTGCGGCATCGGCAGCGGAGGCCCGGCCTCGCCCGGATACCCAAGAATGAACTCGCCGGCCTTGATCGGTCGACCGTAACCCGGTAGTGGCGCAACGCCGCTGCCTTCGATCGCCGGCTGGTCGATGCCATCTTTGTAACCGAGCGAATTGCGATCGCCCGGTTGCGCGCCGAAGTCCTGCATTCCTAGCACGCTTACGCCCGAAACTCCGTCGTATTGCTCGCGCGCAACCGCGAGCGCACGGCGCCGCATTTCCTCGGAATCGCTGAATGCAGTAATGCCGATGTGGACTTGACCTGTGCCGAACGGCTTGTCCCAATGCTTCGGATCGTTGACGCCATCATCGCCAAGCTGCCGTGCACGCGCGGCCATGCCGACGCGAAACGCTTCGGGGAAGCTTTGCAGCGATTCCTTCGGGAGCCGCAGCGCCTCCAGGCCCGCGTAGCTGATTCCCATCTCCAGCCAGGCGGTCTTCGCATTCCACCAATTCGTCGCGGAGGCGATATGCGGTGCGAGTCGGCGGATGAATTCCCGGCCGGCTCGAGCATCGTCAATCCGCAAGAGCACGTGCGCGCCGAAATACGGCGCCGGCCTCGGCCGGAGAACTGTCGCCTGGATTTCCTGCAGGTCGAGCGTCGGCGCCGACGTCGAGACATTGCCGCTGACGGATCCCGGGACCGAAGACATGAGAGATCCTTGCAAGGTGCGGTTGCCTCCGACTAACGATTCGCACTACAGCTACGAAAGCTTGTCGAGGAATTCGTCGAGCGCCTTGCCGACACGCTCGAGGCGTCGCGTCTCTGCGACCGTCAGATTCGGATTGGCGACATACCAGGCGTCGGCCGTGACCTGGTGCTCGACGAGCCAGTCCTTCACTCGCGGATGGCGAATACCAGGCCATCCCTCGAGGTTGCAAAAGAAGATGTCCATCGAAGTGGGAATCTTGGTAACGAAGTCGTCGATGTAGGCGTCCCACGCGCCGTCGTACGCAGTGGCGAAGAGCAGCTTTGTGTCGTTTTCCAGGAAGACGAAGCGCATGTCGTGAAGCGTGCCGACCACGTCGGCGCCACGGAAATTGCCCTCCACCAGTTCGAGCAATCCGCGAAGTCGTTTCGCGCCACCTTTCGCAACGCGAAGGATCGCCGTCAGCTCCGACACTTTGCCTTGACGCGCGCCGACCCGGCCGGCGCTTTGCACTCCCGTCGCGCCTGTCAACGCTGCGAACTCGCGCGCGATATCGGCAATCCCGTTCTCGAGCGCGGCTTTCCCGAGCTCCGGAGCGTCCGCGTAAAGCTCACGCAGCTTTTGGAGCTTCTGCTCGACGACCGCGTCCCTCGTCGGTTCGGTCGCCTGTGCGGGCGTTGCCATATCGGGTTCTCCGTTGGGTTCGCTCGACTCGGCCGCGCAGATCTAGCCGCCGATCTTGTCGAGGAGCTCGTCGACCGCCTTGCCGACCCGCTCAAGCTTTCGCGTCTCCGCGGCGGCCAGGTTTGGACTGTTGACGTACCAGGCCTCGGCCGCGATCTGGTGCTTGGCGATCCAGTCCGCCGCCGCCTTCGGGTTACGCATTCCTGGGAAACCCTCAAAATTGCACAGCCACAGATCCATAGCGTTTGGAATCTTGGCCGCGAAGTCGTCGATGTAGGGGTCAAAGTCGCCGTCATAGGCCGTCGCGAAGAGCAGCTTCGTGTCGTTGTCCACGAACACGAAGCGCATGTCGTGGACCGTGCCTACCGCGTCCGCCGCCCGGAAGTTCCCCTCCAGCAGCTGCAGCAGGCCGCGAAGCCGCTTCGCTCCGCCTTTCACGAACGGGAGGAACACGGTCAGCTCCGATACCTTGCCCTGACGGGCGCCGATGCGGCCGGCGGTTTGCGCGCGCCCCGGCGCTGCCAGCTCTTCCGTGAGCATGGTGAGCCCGTTGTTCAGCGCGGCTTTGCCTATTTCAGGCGCGTCGGCGTAAAGCTCCCGGAGCTTTTGAAGCTTCTTTTCAACGATTGCTTCGCTCTTAGCTTCGGGCGCTAACTGCGTTTGCGTGGCCATGTCTGCTTTCTCCCTTCGGTGTGCTTGACGTACGTACGTTCTAGTCGCCAATCTTGTCGAGGAACTCTTCAACGGCCTTGCCGACGCGTTTCAGCCGTCCGGACTCCGCCACCGTCAGATCCGGGTGCGCGACATACCAGCCTTCCGCCGGGATCTGGTGCTTCACGATCCAGTCCTTCACGTCCGGGCTGTGAATTCCCGGCCAGCCGTCGAACGCAGAGAAGACGACATCCATTTCATCGGGTATCTTCGTCGCGAAGTCGTCGATATAGGGATCCCACTGGCCGTCGAAAGCCGTGGCGAAGAGAAACTTCGTGTCGTTGTCCAGGAACACGAAGCGCATGTCATGGAGGGTGCCAACCTTCTTCCCTCCGCTGAAATTGCCGTTCAGCAACCGCAATACCGCGCGCAGCCGCTGAGCTCCGCCGGGCGCGAACGGTGCGATCACCGTCAACTCGGAGATCGAGCCGAGACGCGTGCCGATCCGCCCGGCACTTTCCGTTTGCGATGCCTTCGCGTCGAGCGCCTGCGACTTCAGCGCCGGGAGCGCGTGCTCCAGCGCCACTTTCGCCATCTCGGGCGCGTCGGCGTAAAGCTGTCGCAACTGCTGGATGCTTTGCTCGACGTTCTGATGCTGGCCGGTGCCCGTTTGTTCAAGCGTAGCCATGTCGTTTCTCCGTGTTCGATTCCGCGTTGGGATTGGTCTCAACCAATCTTGTCCAGCAGTTCGTCAACCGCCTTCCCGATGCGCTTCAGCCGGTGTATCTCCGCCACGGTCAGATCCGGATGCGCCACGTACCAGCCCTCCGCCGTGATCTGGTGTTGCGCGAGATAGTCCTTCGCCCCCGGGCTCCGAATTCCGGGCCAGCCGTCCCAGGCAGAGTCGATGATGTCGAGATAGTCGGGAATCTTCGTCACGAAGTCGTCGATGTAGGTGTCCCAGTCGCCGTCGAAGGAAGTGGCGAAGAGCATCCGCGTGTCGTTGTCGAAAAACACGAAGCGCATGTCGTGTAGGGTGCCCACCTTGTCCCCTTTGTTGAGGTTGCCGCCCAGCAAACGCAGGAACGCGCGCAACCGCTTCGCTCCGCCCGGCGCCAGCGGCACGATGATCGTCAGCTCCGAGACCTTGCCGAGGCGAGCGCCGACGCGACCGGCGCTCTCGATGGCAGGGGGCGGCGCTTCGGAAACCTGCGACTTGATCTCGTGCAACGCGTTCTCCAGCGCCTTTTTCCCGAGCTCCGGCGCGTCGGCAAACAGCTCGCGCAACTGCTGAATCTTCTTCTCGCCGGCGTGATCCTGTTGGGTTGCGGTTTGCGTCGCCATGTCCGGTTCTCCTCTCACTGTCTGCGAAAACGCGCCACTCACTCAACGCGCCTCGACGAAGTTTCCGCGCGAATGTGTACCGCAATGTGTCGCACGCTGATCGACTTGTGTCACATGACACGCTGCGATACGCCGCTCGCGGCCAGCGCAATCGAGACCGGTGCCGACGTCGAACCGGCGCAATCGAGTCTGGCTCGCAGAGCCTGCGGCGGGCCGTTTTTTGCAGCCTGCATTCAGCGCACCAGCCACACCGTCATTCCTGGCTCGAGCTGCGAAACGTTTTCGCGGAGATCGACGCGCAGGCGCAGCGTGTTCCGGTCGTGATCGCCCACCGCCCTTTCGGCTTGCCACGTGGCGAACTGTCCGATGGACGAGAGTTCGGTTGCCACGCCACGCAGCGCAATACTCTGCCCTGCCACCAGCGCGTCGACGCCGCTGCCGATCGAAATACCGGCGAGCTGATCCTCACGCACGTTGAACGAGAGCCACGGCTGCTCGACAGCCTCGATTGCGATGATCGTCTGTCCCGCACGAATCGCTTCGCCGACCTCGGCCGCCACGACGCGGACGATGCCGTCGACTGGGGCCTTCAGAATGGTCTTCATCAATCGGCTCTCGAGAACCGCCACCTGTGCCTCTGCGGCCAAGACCGTGGCGTCCGCAATCGCACGTTCCTGCTTGGTAGGTCCCGCCTTTGCAGACGCGTAATTCGCCGCGGCCTCGGCGACGTCGGCACGGGTGGCGGCAACTTGCATCTGCGCCTCGTCCAGCGCCTGACCGGGAGCGAAGTTCTCGTGCACGAGACGCGAGAAGCGGTTGAGTTGCTGGTCCGCGTAGATGAGGCGGGACTTGGCCTTGTCCACCTCTGCGGCCGATACCGCGATCACCTCGCTCCGCACGCCGGCATAGACATTGTCGCGTTCGGCCAGAGCACTCCGATAGGCCGCGCGGGCCTGTTCCACCGAAGCGCTGAGCTCTGCCGCCGAAAGCGTGGCCAGCACGTCTCCCCGCTTGACGCGGGCACCTTTGGCCACACGCACTGCAGCGAGATGACCACCTACTTCGGGTGCCAGCCTCACCTCGGTCGCGTGTACGACGCCCTCGATCGGGCCGGGTGTCTCCGATCGCGTGACGAGATGGATCGCCGTGCCCGCCATGGTGGCGAGAATCATGAAGATCACCACACGAGAG
>Ga0207711_10002883_pt1 | contig 15070 bp, 12 predicted proteins | sample KBSS34metaG_FD_184401 | JGI IMG/M metagenome (GOLD analysis project Ga0207711, IMG submission 184401) | Switchgrass rhizosphere microbial communities from Kellogg Biological Station, Michigan, USA - KBS S3-4 metaG (SPAdes) (version 2) | ecosystem: Host-associated > Plants > Roots > Rhizosphere...
GAGCTGTTCGCGCTGCTCACGCTCGCGGTCACCTTCGTCATCGGCACGATCGTCGGCAACACGCCGCTCGACGGCGGCCAGGGCGTCTCGCTCAGCGCGGTGCCGGTGCCGAAGATCGGGCCGACGGCCTCGTCGACGTTCTACCTGCTCGCGCTCGCTGCGGCGACGACGACGCTGCTGATCGCCTGGGGCATCGCCGCCTCGCGCTTCGGCGCCGGCCTGTTCGCGATCCACGATGACGAGGACGCCGCCGAGGTGATCGGCGTTCCGACCTACCGCTACAAGCTGATGGCGCTGGCGATCTCGTGCGCACTCGCCGGCGTCGCCGGCGGCATCCATGCGCTCTTCCTGTCGTACGTGACCGTCGGCGAGGTGTTCACGATCGCGGTGCCGCTCACCGTCGTGCTGATGAGCGTGCTCGGTGGCACGCGCCACTGGGCCGGGCCAGCGGTCGGCGCGGTCGCCATCACCGGCCTGCTCTACAGCTTCACCGCCGCCGACCACGCGATCGCCGGCAAGGCGGCGACGGGGGCGATCCTGATCGCGGCGATCCTGTTCATGCCCGACGGCATCCTGCCGCGTTTGCAGCGGATGTTCGATCGCCGGGGCGCGTCCGTGCCCGCGGTCGTCGGCGCGACGGCGCCGGTGTCGGCGCCCTCGGCCGCTCAGGCCCTCGCGATGGCCGCGGCATCTGCCGTCGCCGCGCCCGGAAGCGTGAGCGCCGGCGACCGCCGCGGCGCAACGGTCGGCACCGGCGCGGTCCTGCTGCAGGTGCGCGGCCTCGACAAGCGCTTCAAGGGAGTCCACGCGCTCAGCGCCGTCGACGTCGACGTCCGGCGCGGCGAGATCCTCGGCCTGCTCGGCCCGAACGGCTCGGGCAAGTCGACCTTCATCAACGTCATCAGCGGCCACTACGCGGCGACGGCGGGCGAGGTGCGATTCGAAGGGCAGGACCTCACCGGCACGCCGGCGCATCGCATCGCCGCGGCGGGAATCGCGCGCACGTACCAGATCCCACGCCCGTTCGCGCACCTCAGCGTCGTCGACAACGTCGCGCTCGCCGCGATGTTCGGCGGCGTCGTCGCCGATCCGGCGGCGGCGCGCCGCGAGGCGATGACCTGGCTCGAGTTCACCGGCCTCGCCGGCCGCGCCGATGCGAGACCGGACGCGCTCAACCTGCACCAGAGGAAGTTCCTCGAGCTCGCGCGCGCGCTCGCGTCGCGGCCGAGCCTGGTGCTGCTCGACGAGGTGCTGAGCGGCCTGACGCCGAGCGAGATCGACGCCGCGGTGGCGCTGATCCGGCGCATCCGCGACCAGGGCGCGACGATCGTCTTCGTCGAGCACGTGATGCGCGCCGTGATGGCGCTCACCGACCGGATCGTCGTCTTCGACCACGGCCTGCTGCTCGCCGAGGGCGCAGCGAGCGAGGTGATGAAGCGGCCCGACGTGATGACCGCCTATCTCGGCACCGCGGCGGTCGCGGTGGCGCGCCAGTGAGTGCGGCCGCTTCGACACTGGCGGCCGAGGTTCTGCTCGAAGTCCGCGACCTCGAGCTTGCGTACGGCACGGCGCCCGCGCTCTGGGGCGTCTCGATCGAGGTTCGTGCCGGCGAGCTGCTCTCGATCGTCGGCCCGAACGGCGCCGGCAAGACGACGCTGATCAACGCCATCGCCGGAATCCAGCCGGTGCGCGCCGGCCGCCTGGTCTTTGACGGCGGCGACATCACGCGCCTGCCGCCGCATCGCTTCTGCGGCGCCGGAATCGCCATCGTGCCCGAGGGCCGGCGCCTCTTCACCGCCATGACCGTACGCGAGAACCTCGAGCTCGGCAGCTACCTGCCGGAAGCCAAGGCGCATCGGCGCGAGTCGCTCGCCACCGCGCTCGCGCTCTTTCCGGCGCTCGAGGCCAGGCTCGCCAGCCCGGCCGGCGAGCTCTCGGGCGGCCAGCAGCAGATGGTCGCGATCGCGCGCGCGCTGATGGCGCGGCCGCGCCTGCTCCTGCTCGACGAGCCGTCGCTCGGCCTCGCGCCGCTCGTCGTCCGCGACGTGCTCGCCGCCGTGCAGCGCGTCAACGACGACGGCATGACGGTGCTGCTCGTCGAGCAGAACGTGGCGATGGCGATGGCCGTCGCCGACCGGGCCTACGTGCTCGAGGAAGGTCGTATCGTTGGTGAAGGCGAGCCGCAGGAGTTGCTCGCGCGGCCCGAAATCCAGCGCGCCTACCTCGGCCTTTGAATCCCTGCGTCACCCCCGGAGATTCGTCATGCTGTTTCCCACGACCATCGTCGGCAGCTTCCCGCAGCCCGAGTGGCTGATCGACCGCGCGAAGCTCGCCGGCCGCTTTCCGCCGCGGGTTCGCGCGCAGGAGCTCTGGCGCATCCCGGCGCCGTACCTGGCCGAAGCTCAGGACGACGCGACGATCGTCGCGATCCGCGCCCAGGAGGAGGCGGGCCTCGACATCGTCAGCGACGGCGAGATCCGGCGCGAGAGCTACTCGAACCGCTTCGCGACCGCGCTCGACGGCGTCGACCTCGACAACCCGGGAACCGCGCTCGACCGCTCGGGCCATCCGAACCCGGTGCCGCGGATCGTCGGCAAGATCAGGCGCCGCCACGCCGTCGAAGTCGGCGACCTCCAATTCCTGCGCGCGCATACGACGCGGCGCACCAAGATCACGGTTCCCGGCCCGTTCACGATGCTGCAGCAGGCGCAGAACGACTTCTACGCGAGCGACGAGGAGGCAGCGATGGACTACGCCGCGGCAGTCAACGAGGAGATCAAGGACCTCTTCGCCGCCGGCGCCGACGTCGTCCAGATCGACGAGCCCTACATGCAGGCGCGTCCCGAGAAGGCGCGCCAGTACGGCCTGAAAGCGCTCAACCGCGCCCTCGACGGCGTCACCGGAATGACGGCGGTGCACATCTGCTTCGGCTACGCGGCGATCATCCACGAGCGACCGAGCGGCTACTCGTTCCTGCCCGAGCTGACGCAGTGCAGCTGCCGCCAGGTCTCGGTCGAGACCGCGCAGTCGCGCCTCGACTGTGCCGCGCTGCTCGGCCTCGCCGGCAAGCAGGTGATGGTCGGCTGCATCGACCTTGCCGATCCCGAGGTCGAGTCGGCGGCGACGATCGTCGCGCGCATCGAGCGCGCGTTGCCATACGTCAAGGCCGAGAACGTCATCCTCGCGCCCGACTGCGGCATGAAGTACCTGCCGCGCGAGCGCGCGATCGGAAAACTGCGCGCGATGGTCGAGGCGGCGAAGATCCTGCGCGAGCGTCACGCGGCGGCGGGCTGATCGACATGCTCTACGCGCTCCACCTCATCGACCGCGCCGATGCCGGTGCGCTGCGCGCGCAGGTCCGGCCGGCGCACAAGGCCTACCTCGCGCGGGTCGCCGACCGCATCGCCTTCGCCGGGCCGCTCGTCGACGAAGATGGCGAGACGATGGCCGGCAGCCTGCTCGTGATCGACTTCGCCGATCGCGCCGCCGCCGAGGCATGGCTGCGCGACGAGCCGTTCACGCGCGCCGGCGTCTACGCGACGGCCAGCGTGCGCGCGTTCCGCAACCTCTGGCCGCAGCGTGTCGGCTTCGTGTCGGTCTGAGGCGGCGTGCACGACTTCGTCTTCGCAGCGCGTCTGCCGCGCGTCGTCTTCGGCGCCGGCGCGCTGCGCCGGCTGCCGGACGAGATCGCGGCGCTCGGTCTCGGCCGCGCCCTCGTCCTCTCGACGCCGGGCCAGCGCGCGCTCGGCGAGCGCGTCGCCGCCTTGCTCGGCGATCGTGCGGTCGGCGTCTTCGCCGGCGCGGTGATCCACGTGCCGGTGGCGTCGGCGCGCGCCGCGTGCGAGGAGGCGCGCCGGCTCGGCGCCGACAGCGCGGTCGCGATCGGCGGCGGCTCGACGACCGGGCTCGGCAAGGCGATCGCCCTCGAGACGTCGCTGCCCGTGGTCGCGGTGCCGACGACCTACGCCGGCAGCGAGATGACGACGGTGTACGGCCTCACCGACGCGGGCATGAAGACGACCGGCCGCGACCTGCGCGTGCTGCCGCGAACGGTCGTCTACGACCCGGAGCTGTCGGCGGCGCTGCCCTTCGCGATCACCGTCACGAGCCTGCTCAACGCCATCGCCCACGCCGCCGAGGGACTCTATGCGCCCGACCGCAATCCACTCGTCGAGGCGATGGCCGAGGAGGGTATCCGTCTCGCCGCCGCCGTGCTGCCGCGCCTGCAGCGCGACCCGGGCGACATCGCGGCGCGCGGCGACGCGCTGGTCGCGGCCTGGCTCTGCGGCACGGTGATGGGCAGCGTCACCGTCGGCCTGCATCACAAGCTCTGCCACACCCTCGGCGGCAGCTTCGACCTCCCGCACGCCGAGGTGCACGCCGTGATCCTGCCGCAGGCGATGGCGTACAACGCGCCGGCCGCCGCGCCGGCGATGGCGCGGATCGCGCGCGCGCTGGGCGCCGCGAGCGCCCCCGGCGGGCTGTTCGATCTCGGTCGGGCGCACGGCGCGCCGACGTCGCTGGCGGCGATCGGCATGCGCGCCGACGACCTCGACCGCGCTGCCGGGTTGGCGGTGCAGAACGCCTATCCGAACCCACGCCCGCTCGAGCGGGCCGCGGTCCGCGACCTGCTGCAGCGCGCCTTCGACGGGGTGCATCCGGACTGACGCGCCAGGGCGCGCGCGACGATGTCGTTGCGCGCGACGCCGATCAGCCGGTCAGCCGCTTGACGCCCTTCAGCTCGCAGGCATAGATCGCGTTGCGCAACGCCGCGATCGCTTCGTAGCGGGTAAAGCTGCGCCGCCAGGCGAGGACGACGCGGCGCGTCGGCACCGGCTTCGTGAACGGCACGTAGGCGATGTGCGTCTGGTCCTCGTCGGGCACCGACAGCTGCGGCACGACCGTCACCCCCATCCCCGACGCGACCATGTACTTGATGGTCTCGAGCGACGAGCCCTCGAAGGTCTTCCGGATGCCCTCGGCATCGGCTGACGAGAACTGGGCGTACTCGGGGCAGACCTCGAGCACGTGGTCGCGAAAGCAGTGGCCGGTGCCGAGCAGGAGCATCTTTTCCTGCTTGAGCTCGTCCGCGCTGATCGCCTTGCGCTTGGCGAGCGGGTGGCTCTTCGGCACCGCGACCATGAACGGCTCGTCGTAGAGCGGCGCGATCGCCAGGCCGGTGTCGGGAAACGGCTCGGCCATGATCGCCGAATCGAGCTCGCCCGAGCGCAGCAGCTCGAGCAGCTTGACGGTGAAGTTCTCCTGCAAAAGGAGCGGCATCTGCGGCACGCGCTCGATCGCCTGGCGAACGAGGTCGGGCAGCAGGTACGGCCCGATCGTGTAGATCACGCCGAGCGAGAGCGGGCCGCTGAGCGGATCCTTCCTGCGCTTGGCGGTCTCCTTGATCTGCGCCGCCTGCTCGATCACCGCCTGCGCCTGGCGCACGATCTCCTCGCCGATCGGCGTCACGCTGACCTCGTTGGCGCCGCGCTCGAAGATGCGGACGTCGAGCTCTTCCTCGAGCTTCTTGATCGACACCGACAGCGTCGGCTGCGAGACGAAGCACGCCTCGGCGGCGCGCCCGAAATGCTTCTCGCGGGCGACCGCGACGACGTACCTGAGCTCAGTCAGCGTCACGGGGCCCCCACGCTCCCTGCGGTCGCTGCCCCCCGAGGGGGCGCGACCGGCCTTGGGGCGGCCCGGCGCCCGGTCGGCCGCCGCCGCGAGCCTCTTGCGTCACGTCGCGGGCTTGTCGCTGAGGGCCTTCATGTTGTCGATCAGCTCCTTGCTCATCGGCGCGTTCAGGTTGATTCCCTTCGGCGGGATCGGCGACTGGAACCACTTCTTGTAGAGCGCCTCGAACTCGCCGCTCTTCATCATCGCCGCGAGCGTGTCGTCGACGAGCTTCTTGAACGCCGGGTCGTCCTTCCTCACCATGATCGCGTACGGCTCGACCTGGATCGGCTCGCCGACGACCGCGAGCTCGCTCGGGTTCTGCGCCGCCGCGCGCAGGCCGTAGAGGAGGATGTCGTCCATCGCGAAGGCGACGGCGCGGCCGGTCTGCACCATCAGCGCTGACTCGGCGTGGTCCTTCGCGCCGAGCAGGTCGATGCCGAGCTTGCCGTCCTCGTTGAGCCTGCGGATGATCTGGAAGTTCGTCGTTCCGGTGGTCGAGACGACCGGCTTGCCGGCGAGATCGCTCAGCTTGCTGACGTTGGTCCCGGTCTTCACCAGGAAGCGCGTGCCGGTGTAGAAGTAGTTGATCGCGAAGGCGACCTGCTTGCCGCGCTCGCTGTTGTTGGTGGTCGAGCCGCACTCGATGTCGATCGTGCCGTTCTGCAGCAGCGGGATGCGGTTGGCCGACGTCACCGCCTGGTACTGCTTCTTGAGGTCGCTGCGGCCCGTCGCCGCCTTGACGCGGTCGGCGATCTTCTCGCAGATCTCGAAGCCGAAGCCGGTCGGCTGGGCGTCGCCGCCGAGGTACGAGAACGGGATCGACGATTCGCGGTAGGCGAGTGTCATGCTGCCGCTCTGCTTGATCTTGTCGAGCGTCGACGCTTGCGCGAAGGCGAGGGCCGGCACCGCCAGCGCGAGCAGGCAGAGGGGTCGGACAAGGGCGTGGGGCATGGCAGAACCTCGAGTGATGGCGGATGAAAACGAGACGCGAGCATATCGGCGCGCCGCGCGCGTCGCCGCCGAATTTCGTCGGGACTTCCCCTCGCAAGAGGCGCGCCTGCGCGGACCCGGCTCGCTAGCGCCCCGCGACCCGCTTGGTGGCCTCGATCCGGGCGAGGTCGACGGCGCGAACCATCGCCTTCAGCGTCGTCATGTCGACCCGCGTTCCTTCGGCGGAGACGATGACGCCGTTGGCAAGGATGACGGTCACCTCGCCCCGGCTGCCGTCCTTGCGGTATTCCTCGTGGACGCTGCGTGCGCCTTCCTTGTAGACCTTCTCGACCTTGTCTGCGGTTTCCTTGTCCATCGTCAGGTTCGCCCATGCCGCCATCGTCGCCAGGCCGGCGAGGCCGCCGGTGTCGGTGATCGACAGCTCGGCGCGGCGCTCGCCGGCGACGTACGACGCCTTGGCGCTCGAGCCGGCGATTCCCATCGCTGCGCCGCTGCCGGCCTCGATCGCGCTGCGCTTCATGTCGCCGACGGCTTCCGGCAGCATCGACTTGAGATCGGCGGCGGCGATCGGCGCGGCGTTGCCGCTTCCGGTGACGGCGCCGAGAACGTCGCCCATCGCCTTGCCCGTGGCGGCGCTGTCGCCCGACTTCTGCGCCGCTTCCATCCGCTTGCTCGCCTCTTCCATTCGCTTGGCCATCTCGGCCATGCCGGCGGGGTTGATCGTCATCGTCGCGCCGTCGGGCGTCTTGATCTGCACGTCGCCGCCGGCCGCGCCGGGAAGCGCGGGCGCGCCGACCGTCGACGTGCCGAATCCGATCGGGCCGCGATTGATGAAGAGCGACGAGACCGCGCCGAGAACGATCATCGAGATCAGCGCGCACACGATGACGACCGCGGTGTAGGCGCCGGCCTTCTCGGGCGGGCAGCGCATCAGCACCGGCAGGCCGGTGTAGATGAGGTAGATCGAGTAGATCGCGGCGAGCAGGCCCAGCATGCTTAGCGACGGCAGCAGGCTGAACACGCCGCCGAGGAAGCCGGCGGTGCTGCCGTAGGCGACGACCTTGAGCGCGGCGATCCGGTCCTTGCCGCCGCCGAAGGTCGGCGCCAGCGCGTCGACGATCACGGCGAGCACGTAGATCATGGCGAGCGAGAGCAGGTAGCCGACGACCAGCTGCGCCAATCCGGTCGCGATCGGCAGGCGATAGGTGACGCCGAACGCGCCGGCGCCGACGAGCGTCCAGCCGATGAAGGCGCAGATCGCGGGGATCGCGGCAAGGATGACGACGTAGCGGCTGTAGATCGACGCCGCGTCGGCGGGCTCGGCCGCGATCACGGGCCACGTCTGCCTGGGCCTGAGCAGGATGGACTGCACTCGTTCGAGCAGGGACATCGAAACCTCCGTCGCCGGTCGTGGCATGCCGCTCGCGGGGCGGCAAGGCCCGATGCTATGCGTTCAGGTAGTGCGCGCGACCGCCGAGCCAGCGATCGATGTGGCGCTCGGCGGCGCCGGGATCGTCGACGAGGAGCCGCTCGGCGGCGCGGTGCGCCTCGACCACCAGAGCCTCGTCGAGCACCGGGTCGGCGAAGCGGAGCAGCGCCGCTCCGGATTGCCGCGCCCCGAGAAACTCTCCCGGTCCGCGGATCGCGAGGTCGCGGCGCGAGATCTCGAAGCCGTCGTCGGTCTCGAGCATCGCCTTCAGGCGCTCCTTGGCGGTGTCCGAGAGCGGCGCGCTGTAGAGCAGGACGCAGACGCTCGCGGCCGTGCCGCGGCCGACGCGGCCGCGCAGCTGATGCAGCTGCGAGAGGCCGAACCGCTCGGCGTGCTCGACCACCATCAGCGACGCATTCGGGACGTCGACGCCGACCTCGATCACCGTCGTCGCGACGAGCACCGAGATCTGGCCGCCGGCGAAGAGCGACATCGCCGCCGCCTTCTCTGCCGCGGGCATCCGGCCGTGCAGCAGGCCGATCATCTTCCCGGGCAGCGCTTCGCAAAGCTCGGCGTGCGTCGCGGTCGCGTTTTTGAGGTCGAGCGCCGCCGACTCGTCGACGAGCGGGCAGACCCAGTACGTCTGCCGGCCGTGCCCGGCCTCGTCGCGGATCCTCGCGATCACCTCGTCGCGCCGGGTGTCGGCGAAGAGCTTGGTGACGACGGGCGTGCGGCCGGGCGGCAGCTCGTCGATCGTGCTGACGTCGAGGTCGGCGAAGAGCGTCATCGCCAACGTGCGAGGAATCGGCGTCGCGCTCATCATGAGGAGATGGGGCTCGAGCGGAGCTCGATCCCCATCCCCTCCGTGACAGGATGGGCCCGCCCTCTCCCCGGCCCTCTCCGTCACGGGAGAGGGAGGAACACCGGCGTGCAGCTTCTCGCGCAGGGCCAGCCTCTGGGCGACGCCGAAGCGGTGCTGCTCGTCGATGATCGCGAGGCCGAGGCGCGCGAAGCGGACCTGCTCCTCGATCACCGCGTGGGTGCCGACGACGAGGCCGGCCTCGCCCGACGCGACCTGGGCCAGCATCTCGTCGCGCTTCCTGCCCTTCCTGCTGCCGGTGAGCCAGGCGACGGTGACGCCGAGCGGCGCGAGCCAGCCGACGAGCTTCTTCAGGTGCTGCTCGGCGAGGATCTCGGTCGGCGCCATCAGCGCGCACTGCCAGCCGGCGTCGATCGCGCGCGCCGCCGCGAGCGCGGCGACGACGGTCTTCCCGGAGCCGACGTCGCCCTGTAGCAGCCGGTGCGTCGGCACGTTGCGCGCGAGGTCCGCGTCGATCTCGGCGGCGACGCGGCGCTGCGCTCGCGTCAGCGCGAACGGCAGCGCCGCAAGGAACGCCGCGTGCAGCGCGCCGTGCGCGGTCGCCAGCGCCGGCGCGCGCTGTCGCTGGCGCTCGCGCTGCGCGAGCAGCTGCGAGAGCTGCTGGGCGAGCAGCTCCTCGAACTTGAGCCGCTGCCACGCGGGGTGCGAGCGATCCTCGAGCGCCGCCGCATCGAGCCCGGGCGCCGGCTCGTGCAGGTGATCGAGCGCCTGGCGCAAGGTCGGCAGGCCCGCGGGGACGAGGCCCGGCGGCAGGTGCTCGTCGAGGTCCGCACGGGCACGGCCAGCGCCGACCGCTCTCCGCAGCACCGCCTGCGACAGCTGCACCGTGCTCGGATAGACGGGAGTCAACGCGCTCGGCAACGGCGTGTCGACGGTCACGACGCGCGCGACCGGATGGACCATCTCGAGGCCGAAGAAGCCGCCGCGCGCTTCGCCGCGCGCGCGAACGCGGCGGCCGACCGCGAACGACTTCTGCTGCGACGGATAGAAGTGCAGGAAGCGCATGACCAGGTCGCCGCTGTCGTCGGCGATCCTGACGACGAGCTGCCGGCGCGGCCTGAACTGGATCCGCGACTCGGTGACGATGCCTTCGACCTGCGCGGTCGTGCCGTCGTGCAGCGAAGCGATCGGCACGAGCGTCGTTTCGTCTTCATAGCGCAGCGGCAGGTGCAGCGCCAGGTCGATGTCGCGGACGAGGCCGAGCCGCGCAAGCGCCTGCTCGGGCGCCGTCGCTGCGGCGCCGCTGCCGCTCGCCTTGGATTCGCGCCGCGCGGGAGGGGCCATGGGAGAATTTTGCCCTCCGATGACGACACCTCTGGCCCTGAGCGATTTCGACTTCGCGTTGCCGCGCGAGCTGATCGCCCAGCATCCGGCGGCAGAGCGAAGCGCCGCGCGCCTGCTCGACGCGCGCACCGAGCCGGCGCGCGACCGCCACGTCCGCGACCTGCCCGACCTGCTGCGCGCCGGCGACTTGCTCGTCGTCAACGACACGGCGGTGATCAAGGCGCGGCTCTTCGGCGTCAAGACCAGCGGCGGCGCGGTCGAGGCGCTGGTCGAGCGCGTCGAGGCGGAGCGCGTCGTCGTCGCCCAGGTGCGCGCGAGCAAGTCGCCGAAGCCGGGGTCGCGCGTTCGCTTCGCCGACGCGTTCGATGCCGAGGTGCTCGGCCGCGCCGGCAGCGACGCGTCGCTCTTCCGCCTACGCTTTCCCGACGATCCGCTCGCGCTGCTCGAGCGCCATGGCCACGTGCCGCTGCCGCCCTACATCGAGCGTGCCGACGAGGGCGACGATGTCGCTCGCTACCAGACCGTGTTTGCGGCGCAACCCGGCGCGGTCGCCGCGCCGACCGCCGCGCTTCACTTCGACGCCGGGCTCGTCGCCGCGCTCGCCGCACGCGGCGTCGAGCGCACCGCGATCACGCTGCACGTCGGCGCCGGGACGTTCCAGCCGGTGCGCAGCGAGCGCCTCGACGAGCACGTCATGCACAGCGAGCGCTTCCAGGTCGGCGCGGCCGCTGCCACGGCGATCAACATGGCGCGAGCGCGCGGCGGCCGCATCGTCGCCGTCGGCACGACGAGCCTGCGCGCGCTCGAGGCGGCGGCGCTGCGCGGCGCGGAGGGTGAAGCGCTGCGGCCGGCGTCGGGCGAGACCGATCTCTTCATTGCGCCGGGCTTCCCGTTTCGCGTCGTCGATCTCCTGCTCACCAACTTTCACTTGCCGCGCAGCACGCTGCTGATGCTTGTCGCCGCGTTCGCGGGCCACGAGCGGATCCGCGACCTCTACGCGCACGCGATCGCCGAGCGCTACCGCTTCTTCAGCTACGGTGACGCCATGCTGCTTGCGCGCTCTGGCGCGATGGCGCCGTGATGGCGCGACCGCGCCCTGCGTCGCGAGCGACGGTGACGCGGTGAGCGACGCCGAGCATGCGCACCAGGGCAGGCGTGCGGCAGCGATGAGCCTGCGGACCGCGACCGGCGTGATTCGCGGTGATGCGATGGCGCGTGTCCGCGCCTGCGTCGCCGCGGTTCTTCCGGCCGTCCTCGGCCTCGTGCCGTCCGCGGCTGGCGCGGCTTCGTACGCGATCGAGGGCACCTGCGCCGGCTATCCGAAGATCGCTCTCGTGGTGCCGGCCGGATGGTGCCTGGCGCTCGTCGCCGACGCCAGCAGCGGCCTGGTCTTCCCGCGTCGCGTCGTCGAGGTGTCGCCGGGCCGCTTCTGGCTGGTCGACATGGGCGGCTGGGAGCCGGGGCGAGGCCGGCTGCTCGAGTTCGAGTTGCCAGCCCGAAGCGGCGCAGCGTCGCCGCCGGCGATGAAGGTGCCGCCGACAAGCTCGATCGCCCGCACGGCCTCGCCCTCGGTCCCGACGGACGCGTCTACGTCGGCGAAGTGGCGCGAATCTGGCGCACCGCGCCGACGCTGCCCGTCGTCGCGGAGCCCGTCGTCACCGGAATGCCGTCGGACGGAGCTCACTCGCTCAAGGAAATCGTCTTCGGCGCGCGCGGCCAGCTCTTCGTCAACGTCGGCTCGAGCAGCGATGCGTGCGGCGGCGATGTCGCTGCGATGCCTCTGCCATGCCCCGACCGCGCTGGCGCGACGCCGCGCGCCGCGGTCTACGAAGCGACGCTCGGCGGCCCCGCCTTCACGTTGCAGTCGTTCAAGCCGTACGCGACCGGTCTGCGCAACTCGCTGGCGCTCGCCTGGGCGGCGCCCGGCGTGCTGCTGCAAGGCGAGAACTCGATCGACTATCGCGACGCCGATTCGCCGCCCGAAGAGCTCAATTCGCTTCGTCGCGGCGCCGACTACGGCTGGCCGTACTGCATCGGCGCTCGCCAGCCGGCGCGCGGCTACGAGAAGCGCTTCGATTGCAAGACCAGCGAGGCGCCGGCGCTGCTCTGGCCGGCGCACGCGGCGCCGCTGCAGATGATCGCCGTCCCCGCCGAGGCGAAGAACGACTTCGCGGGCCAGCTCGTTGTCGCCTGGCACGGCTACCGCGCCGGCGGCCATCGCGTCGTCAGCTTCGCGCTCGACGCCAGCGGCCGCCCGCGCGGGCCGGCGCGGTCATGGATCGACGGCTGGAGCTCGCTTCGCAACGTCAGGCCACTCGGAACGCCCGCAGGGATCCTGGTCGATTCGGCCGGCCGCCTCCTCGTCGTCGAGGACCGCAACCGGACGCTCCTGATGCTCGTCCGCGAAGGCGCGGCGACCGGCGCGACGACAATCCGCTGATGCTGACGTTCGAGGTTCTCGCCCGCGAGGGACAGGCGCGGCGCGGCCGCCTCGGCCTCGCCCACGGCACGGTCGAGACGCCGGTCTTCATGCCGGTCGGCACGTACGGCAGCGTCAAGGGCGTGCTGCCCTCGTCGCTCGAGGCGATGGGCGCCGAGATCATCCTCGGCAACACGTTCCACCTCTGGCTGCGCCCGGGTCTCGACGTCATCGCGCGCTTCGCCGGGCTGCATCGCTTCGAAGGCTGGCCGCGGCCGATCCTCACCGACAGCGGCGGCTTCCAGGTCTGGTCGCTCGGCGCCAACGCCAAGGTCAGCGAGCTCGGCGTCGCCTTCCAGTCGCCGGTCAACGGCGACAAGCTGCTGCTCACGCCCGAGGTCAGCATGCAGATCCAGCGCGTCCTCGACAGCGACATCGTCATGCAGTTCGACGAGTGCACGGCGTACGAGGTCGACGGCCGCATCACCGGCGAGGCGGAGGCGAGGAAGTCGATGGAGATGAGCCTGCGCTGGGCGGTGCGGTCGCGCGAAGAGTTCGCGCGCCTCGAGAATCCGAATGCCCTCTTCGGCATCGTCCAGGGCGGAATGTTCGAGGGCCTGCGCGAGGCGTCGGTCGCAGGCCTCGCCGATCTCGACCTGCCCGGCTACGCGATCGGCGGCGTCAGCGTCGGCGAGCCGAAGGAGGAGATGCAGCGAATCGTCGCCCACACGCCGCATCGGCTTCCGGACGGCAAGCCGCGCTATCTGATGGGCGTCGGCACGCCCGAGGACCTCCTCGACGGCGTCGCCGCCGGCGTCGACATGTTCGACTGCGTCATGCCGACCCGTAACGCGAGGAACGGCCACCTCTTCACCCGCTTCGGCGACCTGCGCATCCGAAACGCCCGCTACAAGACCGACGAGCAGCCGCTCGACCCGACCTGCGCGTGCCCGACCTGCGCTCGCTTCTCGCGTGCCTACCTTCATCACCTCGACCGCTGCGGCGAGATGCTCGCGCCGATGCTTGCGAGCGTGCACAACCTGCACTTCTACGTGACGCTCATGAAGGACATCCGCACCGCGCTCGAAGCCGGCGCATTCGCGGAGTTCGCGAGCGCGTTCCGCGGCGATCGCGCTCGGGCGTCTGACGCAGCGATCGCACGCGGCGTGTGACGCGTCGATGACGCCGTCATCGACGCTCGTGCGCACCCGATACGGACCGCCCGCGGCGTCGGACGAGCCTTACCGCGGACGGCGAGTGCCGCCGACAGCGCGCCGCGCCCTCGCGACCTGTCGGCCAGGGCGCCGACGGCCTAGCCTAGGCGCAGCCTGGCAGAGCAGCCCGACGCGGCTCGGCACCGGCAGCCTGGGAGGCGACCTTGATCGTTCTCGTGCTTCGACCCGAACATCCCGCAACGGCCTCGACCCTGCTCTTCATGCTCATCGCGCCATCGTCTCTCGTTTTTCTCGTCGCACTCTTACCGGAATGAACCCATGACCAAGATCGCCGACATCATGACGCGCAGCCTCGCCACGGTGCAGCGCGACGAGACGCTGCAGGCGGCGGCCCGGCGCATGAGCGAGATGGACGTCGGCGCGCTGCCCGTCCTCGACGGCAAGGCCGTCGCCGGCATGGTCACCGACCGCGACATCACGATTCGGGGCGTCGCGGCGGGGATGATCCCGCAGGAGTCGCTCGTCGCCGACGTCATGACCGAGGAAGTCCGTTGCTGCCGCGCAGACGACAGCGTCGAGCAGGTGATGGCCGAGATGGGCGACCTGCAGGTGCGCCGGCTGCCCGTCCTCGACGCCGACAATGAGATCGTCGGCATCGTTGCCCTGGCCGACATCGCCACGCGACAATCGACGCACACCGACGAAACTCTGCGCGAGATCTCGACGCCCGGTCGTTGAATTCACGTTCACCCAACGCACTGCAGCGCTACCTCGGCGAGCGCCTGATCGGCCCGGCGGCGCAGCACGTCCTGCGCCATCCGTGGTCGTTCGCCTGGCAGACGCTGAAGGGCTTCAAGGCCAACCAGGGCCTTCTGCTGGCCGGCGCGGTCGCGTACTACGCGCTGCTCTCGATCGTGCCGCTGCTGATCCTCACGGTGATCGCGCTCTCGCACGTGATCGACCAGGGCGACCTGCTCGCGACGCTCGGCCGCTATCTCGAATGGCTGATGCCCGGGCAGTCGCACGCGATCGTCGGCGAGCTCGCCAACTTCCTCGACAAGCGCGACGGCGTCGGCTGGCTCCTGCTCGCCACGATGATCTTCTTCAGCTCGCTCGCCTTCACGGTGCTCGAGAACGCGATGTCGGTGATCTTCCTGCACCGCGTCGTCGAGCGGAAGCGCCGCTTCATCTTCTCGGTGCTGATCCCTTACGCCTACATCCTCTGCCTCGGCGCGGGGCTGCTGCTCGTCACGCTC
>Ga0207711_10002885_pt1 | contig 15065 bp, 12 predicted proteins | sample KBSS34metaG_FD_184401 | JGI IMG/M metagenome (GOLD analysis project Ga0207711, IMG submission 184401) | Switchgrass rhizosphere microbial communities from Kellogg Biological Station, Michigan, USA - KBS S3-4 metaG (SPAdes) (version 2) | ecosystem: Host-associated > Plants > Roots > Rhizosphere...
AACCGCCTGAACCTGGGAGGGAGCAAGATTCCGCGGGAACCGAACCTGTGGCCACCTCCCCCGAGATTGACTCACTTGCCCGATTCCGCGCGAAATGTTGTTCCTCTTTCTTACCAGGAGAGCGACGCCCGTGAATAGGACAATCTGCTGTTTTCCACCGGATGTTTCAGCATTGCTTTGTTCGAGTTACTGGATAGCCTCTGTGGAGATGCTGTGCAAAAAGCAGGACCTCGATGAAATGTAGAGGAGTGGAGACCTCCACAAACGATTTCATCGAGATCAAGGGTGATACTGTAATCTCCCACATAGATCCGGTGCTGGAAGCCGCTGATAACGCGGCCTACATCGCGCCCGGGTTTGTGGACCTCCAAGTCAACGGATTCGCCGGGGTCGACTACAATTCTCCAGTCGCTCCATTGGAAGAAATTGCACGCTCCATCCGCGCGATGTTCTCAACGGGCGTTACGCGGTTTTTCCCAACCGTGATTACCGGAGCCCCGGAAGACATGCTGGGCGCGCTCAGGAACCTGGCTCGGGCGCGTGAGACGCTCGCGGCAGGACCCGCGATGGAGGCATTCCATGTCGAAGGTCCGCACATTTCCGTGTACGACGGCCCGCGCGGAGCGCATCCGGCGCGCTGGGTTCGCCCGCCGGACATCGAAGAGTTCCGCCGCTGGCAGGATGCCGCCCAGGGCAACGTGCGCTTAGTCACGCTGTCTCCCGAATGGCCGGAGTCGACCCGGTACATCGAACAGCTCACGCAGGAAGGCGTCGTGACCAGCATTGGCCACACCCGGGCCACACGCGAGCAGATCGATGACGCGGTTCGCGCCGGAGCGACCCTCTCGACCCACCTGGGTAACGGCGCCGACGCGGTACTTCCCCGCCAGAACTACATCTGGGAACAGTTGGCCGAGGACAAGCTGGCCGCGAGCTTCATCGTGGATGGCCATCATTTGTCGGAGTCGTTCCTGCGCGTCGCTTTGCGAGCCAAGGGTGTCGAACGGAGCGTTCTGGTTACCGACGCCGTCATGCCCGCCCTGTGCGCGCCGGGGGACTATCGACTAGGTGAGGTCGACGTGGAATTGAAGGACGACCAGCGAGTGGTTCTGAAGGCCGGCACGCGGCTGGCCGGATCGAGCTTGCGGATGGACGTGGCGATCTCGAACGTAATGCGCATCGCCGGACTTAGCCTGACCGAGGCCGTCGCCATGGCGACCGTGAATCCTGCGCGGGTGGGTCGCATTGGGGGGCGTGTGCGTGGATTGCGTGCGGGCGACCGCTCGGATGTGGTGCGATTCCGCATAGAAGATGGCCGGCTCCGCGTGATCGAAACATACCTGAGCGGCGAGAGGGTCTTCTCGGATCGCATCGTATAGTGGTTTCATGAGTCGGTTCTTCGCACTGATAGCCGTAATGCTCCTGGCGGGCTGTAATCGCCCGAATCCTGCCGTGCAGTTCGACAAACTGACCGAAGATTTCCTGTACGGGAGCCTGGCCTTATCCCCGGTGAGCGCCACCGGCGTCGGCTATCACGTGCACAACGGCGTTCCCCTGGATGAACTGGTCGACGACTACAGCGCGGGGGGCATGGACCAGCAGCGCAACTTCTATAACGACTTCCATCTCCGCGCGGCCGGTCTGGACACCAGCCAACTGGATAAGGAGCAGCGCGTGGATCTGGACATTATGAAGACCAATGTCGAGGCGGCGCTTCTCGAGCTCACCACCCTGCAAAGCTACCGGCATAATCCCACTGTGTACGTCGAGCTGGTTGGCAATGCCCTCTACACTCCCTACATGCTCAACTATGCGCCTGTCGAAAAGCGCTTCGGACATATCATCAAGCGACTGGAACGGATTCCCGCGCTATTCGATCAGGCGAAAGCGAATCTCGTGGATGCGCCGGAAGTCTGGAATCGCGTGGCGGTCGAAGAGAATGACGGAAACGTCGAGCTGATCGATAAGACCCTGCGCAAGGCTGCTCCCGAGTCGTTAAAAGGGGCGTACGGTGTCGCCGCGGATAAGGCGCTGGCTTCGGTGCGGGATTTCAATACCTTCCTCAAAGATAAGCTGTCCGCCAACACCTCAGACTGGCGCCTGGGAAAAGACAAGTACGCACGAAAGTTCGCGCTCGTCCTGGCATCCGGCCGCACCCCCGAAGATTTGCTAGCCGCCGCCGAGGCCGATCTGAAGACCGTACGGGCCCAGATGGCCAAGCTCGCCGCGCCTAAGACGATCGAGCAGGCGCTGGACGATGTCGCGCGCCAGCATGCCACGCCCGATACCTACATCGCCAAGGCCAAGGAGACACTGGCCCAGGCGACGGCGTTCGTCAAGCAGAAGGATCTTCTGACGCTGCCGGCGCGATCCAATCTGGATGTGATCGAGACGCCGGAGTTCATGCGCGGCATCTATGGCGTGGGCGGTTTCAACCCGGCGCCGCCGCTTGAGCCGCAGCTCGGCGCGTTCTACTGGATCACGCCGATCCCCAAGGGCTGGCCGCCGGCACGCGTCGAATCGAAACTCCGCGAATACAACAACTACGGGCTTCAGGAGCTGACCATCCACGAGGCCATGCCCGGCCACTACGTGCAATTGGAGTACGCCAACGACGTGCAGCCGGTCTCGCGCCGCCTGCTGCGTACCATCCTGGCGAACACTCCGTATGTGGAAGGATGGGCCGTCTACACGCAGCAGATGATGTCGGATGCCGGGTACCTGGATGGCAACAAGGCCCTGTGGCTAACCTTCGACAAACAGATCCTGCGCGTGCTGGCGAACACCATTCTGGATATACGGCTTCAGACTATGGGCATGACCGACCAGGAAGCGCTCGACTTGATGATGAAAGACACCTTCCAGGAGAAGGAAGAAGCTACGGCCAAGCTTCAGCGTGCGCAACTCTCCGCCTGCCAGCTGCCGACGTATTTCGTCGGTTGGAAGGGCTGGCTGGATGTCCGCGAGCATTACAAGCAGCGCAAAGGCAGCTCGTATTCGCTCAAGGAGTTCAACGAGCGAGCGTTGAAAGAAAGCGGCGTGCCACTGCCCGACCTGGACGCGTTACTGCAGTAAAAATCTCCCCTCGCCAGCCCTCTTGGTTTGGCTATACTTTCTAAACCGGTTAGAAATCCAGAAAGAGGCCTTTCGCTCGCATGAAGACGCACCTCCTGTTGGCTACGGCTATCGCCATGATTGCAGTGCCCGCGCTCAGCTATGCGCAGACCGACGAGATTCAGGTATATGATGGCGCGATTGCCGAGGTGGGCGTGTTCAATCTCACCTGGCACAACAACTTTACGCCCAAGGGCCCGAAAAGTCCGGCCTTCCCCGGCGGTCTGATCAATAACAGAAATCTCAATGGCGTCACGGAATGGGCGTATGGCGTTACCGATTGGTTCGAGGCGGGCTTGTATCTACCCTTATACAGTGTCTCCGCCGACCGTGGCCCGACCATCAACGGCGGTAAGATCCGGCTGCTGTTTGCCGTGCCGCACGCGGACGATCGCAAATTCTTTTATGCAGCGAACTTCGAATTTAGCTATAACTCCAAGCATTGGGATGAGAGACGTTACACGTCGGAGATCCGGCCGATCATCGGGTGGCACCTGCATCCGGTGGACATCATTCTGAATCCGATTCTCGACAATTCCTTTACCGGCGGCTTCAAGAGCCTCGATTTCGCCCCCGCGACACGAGTGGCCTACAATTTCAATCCCAAGTGGGCCGTGGCCGTGGAGGAGTACGCCGATTTCGGGCCGTTGCGCAATTTCTATTCGGCCAGCGAACAGTCCCATCAAATCTTCGGCGTCTTCGATCACGGCACCGCCCGGTTCGGGGATTTCGAAGCCGGTGTAGGCATCGGAGTGACCGGAGCGTCAGACCGGTTGACGCTGAAATTACTGTGGTCCAAGGATCTCAATTCCCCAGCGAAACACTAGAACGCGGCGTTTTGTACCGTTAGCCAGAATAATCTGGGTATATCCAGTGAATTGACTTGTATTTCTTTGGTAGACTCTTCCCAATTGGAGGAACACATGGCTACCAAGAAAGGCAACAAGCCGAAGACCGTCAAGCAGGCCAGCAAGAAGACTCTCGCGATAAAGGCGTACCGGGGTGATAACAAGACGCTCCTGGCCTTCAACTTCACGGATTCGAAAAGCGCCGCCAACCTGGCCGGCTTCACAATCGCGTGCCAGCCTCCGGGCTTTCCGAGCTACTATCTCTTCAACGAGCTCCAGTTCGAGAAACCTGGCGATCATGCCCAGGTCGCCAGCGAGCCGCCCAACTCGACCGTCAACGCCCCCATCCACAAATTCCGCTGGGTCCACTTCCCCGGATCCATGCATCAGGGCACGCATCCCGCAACCGGCTCCTACACCTACACGGTCACCCCGCGTTACTTCAACGACAAGCAGTCCATGCTGCCCATGGACCTTTCGCTAAGCGCTTCGGTCACCATTGACGTCGGACCCTTCCAGAAGAACGGCCTGACGATTGGGTTCACGCGCGGGTACATGCAATCGGAAGCTTTTACTCACCACTTTGGGCGTGACGCCAGCATTAAACCCAAGAACGGCCCCCTGCTCTTCGACACAACCCAGATCGCCGGAACCGACGCGCAAGGCAAGACGCACACCTTCGCCGAGGAATACCAGTGGATGGGGTCGACGGCCCGGGTAATAATCTTCGATCTGTTGAATGAGGTCGTGAACGATCCGACGCTCCAGATCGATGTGTTCGCCTACGATCTCAATGAGCCGGATCTCATGCAGATCCTGTTGACACTGGCCAAGCAGGGACGCATCCGTATCATTCTGGATAACGCCTCTCTGCATACTGGCGGCGCGCCTGAAGATCAATTCACGACGCTTTTCCAGAAAGCAGCTCCTAAGAATGGCGACGATGCGAGAGTCGGTATCGTCCGCGGCAAATTCAGCCGCTTTTCGCACGACAAAGTATTCATCGTCTCGAAAAACAGGAAGACGAAAAAGACCCCGATGAAGGTCCTCACCGGCTCGACCAACTTTTCCGTGACCGGCCTATACGTCAATGCGAACCACGTGCTGGTGTTCGACGATCCGGACGTCGCGGCGAAGTACGCCGAGGTCTTCGAACTGAGCTGGAGCACGAAAACGTCCACCACGAAGTTTATACAGTCTCCTCTGTCATCCGCCACGCCATTCGTCTTCAAGTCGAAGACAACTCCGGAAACTCACGTCACCTTTTCGCCGCATAGCGAGGCCGACGAGACAACCATCCTTGGTGAGCTTACAAAGCGAATCGATGAGGAAGCCACCAAGAAATCCAATGGCAGCGTTCTCTTTGCCGTGATGCAGCTTACCGGCAGCGACAGTCCTGTCTATCAAACGCTCAAGGACATCCATAAAGAGCAGAACACGTTCACTTACGGCATCTCGGACAGCCCCGGCGGCGTCACGCTGTACTCCGCCGGCAAGAAGACCGGGGTCCTGGTGACGGGAAAGGTAGGCAAGACGATGCTCCCGCCTCCTTTCGATCAGGTACCCGTGCCTCCGGGGCATGAGATCCATGACAAGTTTGTCGTGTGCGGCTTCAACGCTGACGATCCCGTAGTTTACTGCGGCTCCTCGAACCTGGCTTCGGGCGGAGAGAAGGAAAACGGCGACAACCTTCTCGCCGTTCACGACGGCGATGTGGCCACGGCGTTCGCAATCGAGGCGCTGCTTTTGGTTGACCACTACAGCTTCCTCAATCGCTATACGGTTCCCAAGTCGGGCACGGCAAAAGCTGCGGGAGCGAAGCCGAAAAAGGCGCCGCGCGTTAAGAAGCAGCCTCAATCCAAACAGCAGGCCGCCGTCCAGGCTGGGATGTTTCTGTCGACTACCGACGCGTGGACAAAATCGTATTTCGACGCTGGCGATCTGCACAACATGGAACGCCAGATTTTCGCCTAAAAGAGAGAGAATCCTTAGCTGGAAAACAGCGATTTGAAGAATCGCCGGAATTGCCAGTGCCGGCCGGGACAGCGGTCCCAATCCGAGGGCGCGAAGCTGATCAAGTTGTCGTCGCGTCTCACGACTAGCACCAGCGGATCGGCGTTGGGATAGGAAATATTGAAGACCACGCTTTCGCCGCAGTAATCCACGTTATCTACCTTGGCGGCGCTCCCGTGGGAATAAGGCGTTGCGGGTCCAAAATCCTTCTCGAACATCTCGAACGGATTGTACTTGCAGACACTAGCCGTGGGGCACCACATCTTGTAAGCCCCCTGAAAATCCTTGCTGTCGAGGGCGGCGAAGAAGCGCTTCAGCGCCTGCTCCTGGGGCCACGTCCGAAAGTACAGGTACGAGCACGTGCCAATGATACCGACGGCCAGGACGCTGAAAATGACTCGCTTGATCCAGCGCCCACGGCGCTCCTCGCCGGCTCCGTAGGTGTCTAGATAACCCGCCATCTGCTTAGGTTGAATTACTTCGCGGGATAGGCTTTATCGTACGCCGCGACCACCTGGTCGGTGATCTCGATTCCGGATTTTACGAAAGGCGCGGCGGCCGAGTCGACAATCAGGTCCAGGCCCTTCTCTTCGGCGACCTTCTTGAGCAGCTCCTGCATACGAGTGCTGGCTTTGCGGACAGCGTCGTCACGGTCGGCTTCGAAATCGGCTGTCAAATCGTCGTTGAGGCGCTGGAGCTGGGTTTGCTTGCGCTGGCCGCGAGCCTGGAGATCGGCTTCACCGGCTTGGCTCAACTTGCCCTGGCTGGCTTGGAGTTGGGTCTGAATATCAGACAGTTCCTGCTGGCCCTTCTGTAGCGCGTCCTGCCGCGGCTTGTATTTGAGCTGGATGTCCTTGAGCACCTTTTGGATTTCGGCGGTGCTGAGCACGGCATTCTGGAAATTAATGACGGCGACTTTGGTTTGGGTAGATCCAGCCGGGGCCTGCGCCCTTGCCGGGGAAACAGAAATCATGCCGGCGCACAAAGCGAGGCACACAGCCGCGCGAGAAAGCACAAAAGAACGCATGAGCGAGTAAAACTCCTTTAGATCCATTCTACAACCCACCGGTTACTTCAGCATCTCCGTAAGCACCCGGCCCATGTTGCCGCTGGGGGTTTCGACGGCCAGCAGAGTGGCGAGTGTGGGGGCAATATCCTCGACGCCGACGGTCCCCGCATAGCTGCCGGCACGGATCCGCGAGGAGCCCAAGAAGATGACCGGCACGTGAGTATCGTATCCGTAAGGCGAGCCGTGCGTGGTTCCGCTGGCGATAAACATGTAATATGGCTCGGTCACGGTGAAGACGTCGGGGCTGCGCGCCGGGTTGAATCCGTTGCGGACCCGGGTATCCACCGGATCCCGCCCCAGGGCGCCCTGTTCGAGCTGCGACCGGGTGTAAGCGCGCGCAATGTGAGGCTGCACGCGAATCGTATCCGCAGCCACTTTCTGGACTTCAGCCATATCGAGCTTCTTGCCCGGAATCGGATCGGGGCTGAAGTATATGACACCGTCGGCGCTGAAAGAGATCCATTGTCCGGTGCCGAATTTGTCATTGAGAGCCTTCTCGACCGCGGCGCGGTAGGTGTTCCAGGCCAGGCGGCCCCCGGGCATCTTTCGTTTTTGGTTTACTTCGGGAACCGGAGTCGAGCCGTGGTCGGCCGTAAAGGCCACCAGTACTCTTCCCCGCCCCGCACGCGCCTCCGCAGCGTCGATCAGCGCGCCGATCAGTTTGTCGACGCGCTTGACCATGTCATGTATCTCGGGCGAATCGGGTCCGTCCTGGTGGCCCACGTAATCTACCGACGAGTAACTCACCGCTAGCAGATCGGTCTTCGGTCCCGCGCCCAGGTTTTCGGCGGACATCGCGCGTATAGCCAGAGCCTGCAAGAGTTCGTCTCCGAAGGGTGAAGCATCCACGGCGTTGTAGAGTTGCGACCCGACGGCCGGCATCTTGTGGCCCATCCAGTCCAGCCCCGCGTATTTGTCGGCGGGACGCCCGGCGTTATAGTCCCGCACCCATCCGGGAAGTTCGGCGAAGTAATAGGTGCTGGAAACAAAGGCGCCCGACTGCCCGTCGAACCAGTAGGCGCCGTCGGCCATATGACCGGCCGGAAGTATCGCACTCCGGTCCTTAAGAGAAATGCCGATGACTTTGCCGCCCTTACCGGAAATCTTGAGTTCGTCGCCGACGGTGGATACCAGCAGGCGCTCCGGAGAGGAGCCTGATACGTTTCCATTGCCACCCAGGAGCTTGGTTTTATCGTCTGAGACGCTGGTCACCGATTTGGCTGTCGTGCGATCCCACCAAGTGTTGCCGACGATGCCGCTCATCGCGGGAGTCGCACCCGTGAGGAACGTCGAGTGTCCCACCGCCGTCACCGTGGGCGCCGCGTCGTAGTTGGCATTCGTAAAGACTGCGCCTTGGTCCAGCATCCGCTTGAAGCCGCCCACAAACTCAGAGCGGAAGCGGGTCAGGTAGTCGTAGCGGAATTGATCGACTACGATCGCCAGGACCAGTTTCGGTGGTAGCGCGGGGCTTGGTTTGGCTCGCGCGCCGGCTCGCGGACTGGTCTTCGCTGCAGGGTGCGTCTGGGCGGTTACGGAGACACACAGCCCCAGAAAGACGGCAAGGAATCGCCTTCGCATGAAGCTTTCAGTCTAGCAGCGCGGTGTGACGGTTCGATTACTGCTGCCGGGCGCCGTTTTGGCGGGCCAACTGGACGCGAGCGTTTTCCAGCTTGTCCTTGACCTTCGCCACTTCCGCCGCGTCGAGATCGGCGGGGGAGCTGGTCTGCCACTCGCGGAGGGATGCTTCCCACTGCACGATCGCCTCGCGAACTTTGGAAGCCTTGAAGAGCACTTCGGCGTAATGGTCGCGCATGGTGGGATCGTGGGGCGTCAGTTCCACGGCGCGGCGCATCGCATCCTCGGCTTCAGGAATTCGATTCAAGCGGTAGTACACCCAGCCCAAGCTATCCAGATAGGCGCCGTTATTGGGATCGCGATCCAGAGCTTTCTGGATCATGGCGAGCGCTTCCGGCAGCCGCAGGTTGCGATCCGTCAGCATGTAGCCCAGATAATTCAGCGTGGCCGGATTGTCGGGCATCGCGGCCAGCACTTTGCGGAACTCAGTTTCGGCGGCGGCAACGTTTTTCTGCCGCTCGAACATCGCACCGCGCTGGAACCACACGTCGATCTTGTCTTCCTGGGATTCCGACATCTTCTCGGCGGCGTCCAAGGCCTTGGCGGCGTCGTCAAATTTACGGCCCTTGACGTAGAGATCGGCCAGCGCAAGCTGAATCCCGCGGTCGTCCTTCCCGTCGAGAAGCTTCTTTACATCGGCCACGGCTGCGTCAGTCTTGCCCATCTCGGCCAGCAGCGACGCCCGGCCCACGCGAACCTCGCGGTCATTGGGAAACTTCTTGATCGCGGCGTCAGCTTCTTCCTGAGCCTTGGGATATTCTTTTCCGCCCATGTATGCGGCGATAATGCGCGCGCTCGCGTGGCCCGCTTTTGAAGGATCCAACGTCGCCAGCTGGCGATAAGTATCGACAGCGGGCTGCGTCTGATCCGCAAGCTGCTGCATCACCGCGAGCTGCTCCAACAGTTCTCCGCGGCTCTCCAACTGCGCCGGATCGTAGGAACGGCTCTCAGTTTGTTGGAGGATGCTCTTCATCACCTCAATGGCCTCGGCGGGCTTGCCTTCGGCTTGCAAAATATACAGCTCGTTCAGCCGGACCTGAACATTGTTCGGATCGATGGCCTTGGCTTTGTCGGAAGCCTCGCGAGCTTTGACCATGTCCTTCTTCTGGCGGTAGATCTGCGACATCCGCAGATACGAATCGGCGTCGGTCGGATCGTCGCTCACCAACTCTTGGTAGGCTGCGAGCGCGTCATCGTAGCGTTCGGCCGAGATCAGGTACATCGCCATCTTACGCTCGATATCGGGAGCGTCTTGCGGACTAAATTCCAACGCGCGGCGCAGGGTGTCGGCCGCCAGCCCGTATTCCTTCATCTGCTCGTAGGCGTCCGCCAACCGCTTGAGACTGTCGGGACTCGGATTTTTCTCCGATGCGCGCCTGAGCAAATTGGCTGCTCCCGTACCGTCGCCCTTGATACCCAAAACGGTGGCCAGGCCGGTGAGGCCGTCTTCGTTGTCCGGTTCGATATCCAGAGCCTTCTTGAATGCGCGCTCGGCGTCATCCATGTTCTGCGAGGCGCTTTGCAGGCGGCCCAGCCAGACCCACGAATCGGCGTCGTTGGGGGCGAGCTCGGTGATCTTCTGATACTCCTGCGTGGCCTGCCGCACCATGGTTTCGTTCACGCGGCCGCGCTGCGCGTCGATTTGACGTACATATATACGAGCCAGGATCCGATGCGCCGCGATGTCGTTGGGATTGGTCTTGATGGCCTGCTCGGCATCGGTCTGCCCATCGCGCATGCGTCCGCTTTGGCTGTACAAATCGGAGAGCTCTTCGGCCAATAGCGGGGAGCTGGGATCGGCCTTAAGGGCCGCCTTGTAATTCTCGATCGCCAGATTTACATAGTCATTGCGGTTGGTGGTGTTTCCGGCCAGCTCGGCATACATGTGACCGAGCGAATAATGGTAGTAGGCCGAGGCCCGATCGGCACTCGAGGCGGAAGCATTTCCCTGCCCCCAGCACGCTCCCACGCCCAGCAGCAAGATCAGGAAGATTGCGTTCAATAGTCGCATTTCAGTTTGCTTTCCTCAACCAGCCCGGCGGAATCCCACGTCTTCAGTATATCCGGTCGATTCGGGAACCGCTCCATCACTGCCGCGCCTCTGAAATCCTTCTGAGCCGCGAGAGTCATCGAGCGGTTGTTACGATGGCAGGACGTGGAGCGTCCGTTAGTAGCGATCGTCGGCCCGACCGCATCGGGAAAGAGCGAGCTGGCGCTTAAACTTGCCGAAGCCTTCTCAGGTGAAATCGTCAATTGCGATGCTCTCCAGCTCTACCGGGGCTTCGACATTGGCACGGCCAAAACGCCGATTGATGCCCGCCGCGGCATACCTCACCACCTGTTAGACGCGTTGGACCCCCAAATGAGTTTCTCAGCAGGCGATTATGCTCGTGCTGCCAAAGAGATAATCTCCGAAATCTCCTCCCGTGGACACCTGCCATTAGTAGTAGGCGGGACCGGGTTCTACCTGCGAGCGCTTCTTGAAGGGCTCCCTGCCCTGCCTGGAAGGGACGACTCACTACGACAACGGCTCAATCAGCGGGAACTGCGCCGCCCCGGGACGCTCCACAAGCTGCTCGGGCGGCTGGAGCCATCGGCTGCCGCACGAATTCATCGTCGTGACGTACAGAAGACCACTCGGGCCCTGGAAATCCGCCTGCTTACGCGCGCAGCGCTGCCGGCTCCGGCCGCAGCCGTCCCTTTAAGCGGCTTCAGGATATGTCAAATAGGCCTGGCGCCCGAGCGATCTCTGCTGGCGGATGCGATCGCCGCCCGCACCCGGCAGATATTTGCGGCGGGCTTGGTTGAAGAGGTTCGCGGGTTGCTCGCGCAGGGACTTTCGGGAGAAGAAAAACCTTTTGAGTCGCTGGGCTACGAACAAGCGTTGGCTCATCTGCGCGGCCAGATATCCCTCGAACAAGCCATGGAATCCACGGCCTTGGAAACCCGCCAGTACGCCAAGAGGCAGCTTACCTGGTTTCGCGGCACTTCGAAACGAGACGCCCGAATTACGTGGTTCACTGGATTTGGGAACGACCCGGCCATCGCCGAAGCGTGCCTCGAGGCCCTCGGTAAGTTCCTGTCAGAGTAAGTGCTTAGCGTTCTACAGACAACTCCCAAATCCGCCGATGGAATAGGACTTGAGTCTTTCATGAGTACAACCGAGGCCGATCAACGCAGAAGGGCGGCACGCCGCAAAGCCCTGGGTACTTCCGTCATCCGCATCGAACTGAAGGACGGGATGGGGAATTCCCGCAATATAACCGCGGATCTAGCGGATTGGTCCGAGACCGGACTTAGCGTCACCCTAGTCGCGCCCATCAAGGTGGGAACGATCATCCAGGTGCGCGGAAAGCTAGGCGACGAGCGGGTCGAGATCTCCCGCCGAGCCAGCATCCTCTGGTGCACTGAGGACGAGAATGGCGGATATCGCATCGGTCTGGAATTCCTGGACATGGAAGCCGGATCGGGCGGTTCGAGCCAGCACTCCAGCAGGCAGTCGGATTTCAAGTCGCACAATGTCACTTCCGATTTCCAGGATTTGGACTGGTACGAGATCATGCAACTGAGTCCGAACGCCGACAACGAGACGGTTCATCGGGTGTACCGGCTTCTGGCCCAGCGCTATCATCCCGACAACACCGAATCCGGCAATGCGGAGCTATTTGTTCAGCTCACGGAAGCTTTTCAGGTCCTAAGCGATCCGGAAAAGCGCGCCTCCTATGATGCGCGCCACAGCGCGGAAAAGACATTACGCTGGAAGATTTTCGACCAGGCTGTGGTGGCTACCGGTCCCGATGTCGAGAAGCGCAAGCGGCGTGGGATTCTCGGGCTGCTCTATGCGGCCACGGTGAAAGAACCCGAACGGGCTTCGATGACGGTACACGCGTTCGAGGACATGCTGGGATGCCCGCGCGAGCATTTGGAAGCTGCCCTCTGGTATTTACGTGGAAAGGGATACGTCCTGAGGACCGATGGCGGACGCTACTCGCTGACCGTACTGGGCTTCGAGGAAGCCGAAGAGCACTGTGTCACAGCCCCGAAGAACGCCGGGGAGCTTACCGAGGGTACCCGAAAGGCTTAAATCGTTAGGCCGAGCGCCCGCTGTTAGACTGTAGACTGTGAAAACGCGGCTTTATCTGCGCGCCGCGCTCGCCCTGTCGGCGGGTGCGATCCCGCTGCTGGCGGATAACACGGCCGTACTTCCCTTTTCGAACGTTTCTACCGAGTCGTCCGGCGCCATCCGAAATCCTGCCAATATGGACTGGATCGGCGAGAGCATCGCCGAAACCTTGCGCGCGGCCTTTGCCGCCCGCGGCGTCCTCACTCTCGAACGCGACAGCACAACCGAGGCCTATCAGCGTCTACATCTTCGCGAGCGGACGGAGTTGACTGAAGCGTCCATGCTCAAAGTGGGAGAAGTTCTGGATGCCGAACAAGTGGTCCACGGAACGTTTTCTTTCGTCCCCGCAGTGGGCGGCGCATCCAACTCCGCTTCCAAAGGTTCTCTAAAGATTCAAGCGCGCGTCTCTGATCGGCGGCGCCTGCGGCAAAGCGCGACTTTCGAGGAAACTGGAGCGATCGAAGACCTGGCGACGCTCGAATCGCACTTGGCCTGGCGGGCGCTGACGGTGGTCGCTCCGGCGCGCGCTCCCGCGGAATCGGAATTCCGGTCGCTGCGCACTGCGGTGCGCTTGGATGTACTCGAAAATTACATTCGCGGACTGCTGGCTGCGGCACCTGAGCAGAAAGAGAAGTATTTCACTCAGGCCGCGCGCCTGGATCCGGATTATTCCCCGCCTGCCTTCGAACTCGGGAAAATCCACTTTGAGCGGAAGGAGTACCGTGAGGCGGCCGCCTGGCTGGAGCACGTGGGCCCATCCGAGAATCATTATCGCGATGCGAGTTTCTTGCTAGGATTCGCGCGCTATCAGTCGGGCGATTTCGAAGCTGCGCGCAAGGCGTTTCAGACCATCGCCGAGAAGGTGCCGATCAGCACGGTGTGGAACAACCTGGGAGCCGCCGAGAGCCGGCTGAACCTGCCCCAAGCAGTAGAAACCTTTCGCAAGGCGCTGGATCAGGATCCCAGCGATCCGGACTACCATTTCAATCTAGGCTACGCGTTGCTCAAGAAAGGCGACTTCGCCACGGCCGCCGATCGCTTTCGCGCGGTGCTCGATCGCAACCCCGGGGATCAGATGGCGACACTGCTGTTGGGGCGCTGCCTGAAAAAGCAGGGGCTGCGCGCGGCGACGGCGTCAGACGCCAGGCTCCAGGCTTTGGAGCGGCTGAAAGATACCTACGAGGAGCGCGTGTACTTCCAGTTGAAGTCGATCCTGGAATCACCGGTGCCTTCCGAGCCGCGACAGTGATGGCGCGGTCTTAGTTATAATCCTTAAAGCTCATGCTCGAAGCCTTTGGAGCTTCCGACCCAGGTTGCGTTCGCAGCAACAATGAAGATTTTTTCCTGGTGGTTCCCACCATCGGCTTGTATTTGGTCGCCGACGGTATGGGAGGCGCGCAGGCGGGCGAGCACGCGTCCCGACTTGCCGCGGAAACAATAGAAGAGGCCGCTCACCAGAACGGAAAGGCCATGGACTCTGACCAACTGGTGACTGCATTCGGCCAAGCTAATCAGCGCGTCATGGAAGCGGCCGCCGGCAATCCCGAGATGGAAGGGATGGGCACCACGCTGGTGGCGGCAGTTGAGAACGGCGGCGACCTCCTCATCGCCAGCGTCGGAGACAGCCGCGTGTACACCTTCCAGAACGGCACCCTGCAAACCATCACCGAAGATCAGACCTGGGTCAACGAAGTTGGCCGCCGGCTAGGCATCGACGAGGAAAATCTCAAGAATCATCCTATGCGGCACGTGCTGACCATGGCGATCGGCGTTTCGGATAACCTTCGAGTGCACACGCACAAAGTCCATCCATTGCCGGGCATGCTGATTCTCTTGTGCAGCGACGGCTTGCACGGCGTGGTGAGCGAAGAAGAGCTGCGGAAGGCGCTGGCTTCGCAAGGAACGCTCGAGTCCAAGAGTAAAGAATTGATCGCGATGGCTCGCTCCCACGGCGGCCCTGACAACATCACCACGGTACTTCTGCGGGCGGCTTAGCTGAATCCAGCCATGCCCTTGTCTGCAGGCGACAAACTCGGCCCGTATGAGATTCTTGCGCCTATTGGCGCGGGCGGCATGGGCGAAGTCTGGAAGGCCCGTGACACCCGCCTTGGCCGCATTGTCGCCATTAAGCGTCTTAAAGGCGAGCATTCTGCCCGATTCGAGCAGGAAGCCCGCGCCGTTGCTGCACTCAACCATCCCCACATCTGCCAGATTTACGACATCGGTCCAGACTATCTAGTGCTGGAATACATAGAAGGCGGGC
>Ga0207711_10002893_pt1 | contig 15044 bp, 9 predicted proteins | sample KBSS34metaG_FD_184401 | JGI IMG/M metagenome (GOLD analysis project Ga0207711, IMG submission 184401) | Switchgrass rhizosphere microbial communities from Kellogg Biological Station, Michigan, USA - KBS S3-4 metaG (SPAdes) (version 2) | ecosystem: Host-associated > Plants > Roots > Rhizosphere >...
GGGAGACGCGTCCATGTCAAGCCTTTACCGCGCCAGCACCATGAATGCGTTGCTGGAAGCCGGGCGCGACCAGGCGCCGGCGATCGGCGCTCCGGAACGGCAGTCCTTGACGCATGGTGAATTGCGGGCCCTGTGCGCGCGCACGGTCAAAAGCCTCAATACCATGGGAATAGGACGTGGCGATCGGGTCGCGATGGTGCTGCCCAACGGTCCGGAAATGGCGGCGGCCTTTATCGCCATCGCCTGCGGCGCCACGACCGCGCCGCTGAACCCGGCCTATCGCACCGAGGAATTTGAGTTCTATCTCTCCGACTTGAACGCCAAGGCATTGGTCATCTTGAAGGGAATGCAAAGCCCTGCTTTGGCGGTGGCTGCGGCGCGCGGCATCCCCGTGGTGGCACTGGTGGCTGGACACAAAGCGGGGGATTTCACGCTGGAAGGCGCGACCGGCGCCTCAGCGGCAAGCGGCGGGCTCGCCGAAGCGGGCGATATTGCCCTGGTGCTGCACACGTCGGGCACCACATCCCGCCCCAAGATCGTGCCTTTGTCACACACCAATGTCACGGCATCGGCCTATCACATCGGCAACACACTGGCGCTGCGCGAGGAAGATGTCTGCCTCAACATCATGCCGCTGTTTCACATTCATGGCCTGATCGCCGCCACGCTTTCCAGCATTGCGGCGGGCGCGTCGGTGGTCTGCACGCCGGGATTCAATGCCCTGAAATTCTTCAGCTGGTTCGAGGACGCACACCCAACCTGGTATACCGCCGTTCCCACCATGCATCAGGCCATTCTGACCCGGGCGGAACGCAACCGGGACATCATCACCAAAGGCCGGCTCAGACTGATCCGTTCTTCGTCCGCCTCCCTGCCGCCCCAGGTGATGGAGGCGCTGGAAATGACGTTTGGCGTGCCGGTGATTGAGGCTTACGGCATGACGGAAGCCGCGCATCAGATGGCGTCCAACCCTCTGCCTCCGCAAGACCGCTTTACCGGTTGCGTCGGCATCGCGGCGGGACCCGATGTGGCCATCATGGATGAAGACGGCCGGCTGCTGTCCGCCGGAGAATTGGGCGAGGTGGTGATACGCGGCCCCAATGTCACCGCCGGCTATGAGTCCAATCCCGAAGCCAATGCCAAGGCCTTCGCCAATGGCTGGTTCCGCACCGGCGATCAGGGGGTGCTGGACGCCCAAGGCTATCTGCGCCTCACCGGCCGGCTGAAGGAGCTGATCAATCGCGGTGGCGAAAAGATCAGCCCGCTGGAAATCGACACGATACTGATGGACCATCCTTGCGTGGCGCAGGTTGTGACCTTCGGGATGCCACATGACAAACTGGGCGAGGACATTGCGGCGGCCGTGGTCTTACGCGAGGGCGCGGCCTGCGATGAGCGCGAGCTGCGCGCCTTTGTCGGCTCACGCGTGGCCGATTTCAAGGTACCGCGCAGGATCGTGTTCCTGGAGGAAATCCCCAAGGGCGCGACGGGCAAGCTGCAGCGCATCGGCCTGCATGAAAAGCTGGCCCAGAAACTTGGGATAGCCGGATGAGGATTGCCGTCTTCGGCGCGGGCGCTATCGGGGGCTATCTGGCGGTCAAGCTGCACCAGGCAGGCGCCAACGTCACCGTCATCGCGCGAGGGGCCCATCTGGCAGCGATGCGGGAGCGCGGCCTGACGCTGAAAAGCGAAGGAAGCGAGACAACCGTGCGGCTTGCCTGCACGGACAGGGCCGAGGAGGCTGGGCCGCAGGACTATGTCATCGTCACCTTAAAAGCGACGGGGCTTGCCTCCGCTGCGCCCCAGATCGCAAAATTGATGGGGCCCGAAACTGCGCTGGTCACCGCCATCAACGGCATTCCCTATTGGTACTTCCATGGCCAGGAAGGACCGTGGCGCAATCGCACCCTTGAAAGCGTGGATCCGGGCGGCAAAGTGTGGGCACAGCTTCCACCGCGTCAGGCGATCGGCTGCATCGTCTATCCGGCGGCGGAAGTGATCCGGCCAGGCGTGATCGAGCACACCTACGGAAATCGTTTCTCCCTGGGCGAACCGGACGGCAGCAAAAGCGCGCGCGTCGAGGCTTTGTCGCAGATGCTGGCCCAGGCAGGGTTGAAGGCGCCGGTGCGCGCCAGCATCCGTGACGAAATCTGGGTGAAGCTGTGGGGCAACCTGGCGTTCAATCCCCTGTCCGCGCTTACAGGTTCCACACTGGAGCGCCTTGCCTTCCGCCCTGATTTGCGCGCGGTGGCGCATGCCATGATGGAAGAAGCACAGACTGTGGGCGAGCGGCTGGGCGCAAAATTCGCGATTTCCATAGACAAGCGCATTGACGGCGCCGGCGAAGTGGGTGAGCACAAGACCTCGATGCTGCAGGACCTGGAGCGCGGCCGCCCTATCGAAATCGATGCCTTGTTGGGCGCCGTGGTGGAGCTTGCGGAGCTTTCGGGGGTCAGCACCCCCCTATGCAGGGCAATCCTGGCGCTGGTCCGGGAGCGCGCCCGGGGGGCGGGCTGCTACCCCGGCTAATCCAACGATTTTCGCGCTATTTGCTAGGCCTATCAGCCGCATACAAACCCGGCGTTATGGTAAACAGTAGCCCATTCTTGAACAAAAGTTCATGATCGGCGACCAATAGCACCGCCGGCAGCGCCGCCGGGTTTAGCCATTTTACTGTGATCCAAACGACATGTTACGCGACACGGTTGCTGAGCCGGCTTTGAAAAACGCGCCTTCTGACGGACCGCGATCGCCGTCTGGGGATGCGAACGCAGCCGGCGGTCCGTTTCCGCCTGGCGCCAAGCATTTTCCGCTCACCATAGCCCAGACCCCCATTGCGCTGGACGCGATAGCCCTTCCCGACGCGCCCGTCGCCAACACCGCAGATATCGCGCGCATCCGTGGGCATATCGATACAGAGGCTTTTGCGGCGGCGGTTCGGCGGGTTGTTGGCGAGACGGACGCGATCCGGGTGTCGTTGAGCTATCTTGACGGCGCCCTGCGCCAGGAGTTCGTGGCCCTCGACGATTATGTGCTCGAACAGCAGGATCTGTCCCAGGACGAGCAGCCGGAGCATTCCGCCGAGATCTGGATCGAAGAACATTTCTGGGCGCCCCGGCCCTGGAACAGTTTCCCGCTTTTTCATTTTGCGCTGGTGAAAATCAGCGACGATCATTTTGTGTTCCTGCAGAAATTCCATCATGTGCTGGCGGACGCCATCGGGCGCTTTGCGTGCTTCCAACGCATCGCGTGTGTCTATGACGCCCTGGTTAAGGGCGCCGAGCCTCCTCCTTCCGAGACGCTGGCATTGACGGATCGTCTCGTTGAGGAAGCCGCCTATCTCAATTCGAGCGCCCGTGAAGCGGATCTGGCCTATTGGAATTCCAGGCTTGAGAATCTCCCGGAGTCGTTGGTGGAGGTCGATCGCGCAAAATCCGAGCGCGGCCGGTCAGGCCGTCCGACGCGCTTGTCCCATTCCATATCGCCGCAAGCTTTCGCGCGCCTGAAGCAGGCCGCCACGTCACTGGGGTCGACCGTGCCCAGGTTGGCCCTGGCGCTCACCACTGTCGGCATTTCGCGGCTCTACGGGGTGCAGGACATTGTGATCGGAACGCCCATGCACAATCGCGCCACGCCGGCCGCCAAGCGGTCTATAGACCTGGCGATGACCGTGATGCCGTTCCGCATGACGGTTGAGAACGACGTCACGATGACGAAACTGCTGAAGGACATTGCGTCCAGGCAGATGGCCGATCGCAGGCGCAGCCGCTTTCCCTTTGCATCCCTGGTCCGTGCAGGCCAGGCCGTTTTCGACGTGATGTTCAACTATATCCCGGCGATGGAGCCCGTATCCCTCGGCGAGGCCCAGGTCACCTACAGCAACTATAGCGCGGGCTTCTATCATCCCTTGGCGATCGATATTCGCGAGATGGACGCCGGTGCCGTCTTGACGGTGACGTTCGATCAGGGGCTGATCGCGGTCGATGACGGCGTCCGATTGGCCCGCTGCCTTCAATTCCTGCTGACCAGCGCGGCAGACTTGCAGCAGCATACCGCCGCCGTCATTCCCCTGGTCGACGACGGCGAGCGCCACCATCAGCTGGTCGAACTCAACGACAACGACATGCCCGTTCCCTCGGATGCCACGCTGGCATCCCTCTGTGCGGCCCAGGCCCAACGTACGCCTGACGCCATCGCGGTGACCTGTGGGACGCAAGCGATCACGTATGCGCAATTGCATGCGAGGGCCGAAACGCTGGCGCTGCATCTGTCGGCGGCGGGCGTGCTGCCGGAAATCGTTGTCGGCGTGGCCTTGTCGAGAAACGTCGACCTGATTGTAACCCTGCTTGCGATTCACAAGGCGGGAGGCGCTTATCTGCCTCTCGACGTCACGCTACCGGCGGACCGCATCGCTTACATGGTCGCCGACGCCCAGGCCCACCTCATTGTCACGACAAGAGAGGGAGCCAAGCGGCTTCCCCCCACCGGCGCGGCGCAACTCCATCTGGATGATCCAAACCTGGATAACGCGCCAGCTGTTCCCGCCAGGCTTGTCGCGGCGGGTCCCGAAAATCTCGCCTATGTGATCTACACATCCGGATCGACGGGCAGACCTAAGGGTGTGGCCGTCGAGCATCGCAGCGCGGTCAATCTGGTGCTTTACCTCATCCATATAACGCCGGACGAGTTGGGCGGTATCCTGTTTTCGACCTCGCTGAATTTCGATGTCTCGGTCGACCAGCTCTTCATGTCGCTGGCCGGTGGCGGGCGCCTGATCATGGTGGATACGCTGCTGGAATTGCCCGCCGCGCCCGCCCGGGATGAGGTTCTGATCCTGGAAGCGGCGCCATCGGTGTTTGATGCCCTGCTTCAGGTCGGAGGGTATCGTCCGGGCGCGCGGCTCATCCGCTTTTGCGGCGAGGCTCTTGCGCGTTCCCTGGTGGATCGCGTTTTGGCCATCGATCCGAATGTCCGGATCGAGAATGCCTATGGACCGACGGAAACGACCGTCTATGCCAGCATAGCCAAGGTCGGCTTCGATAGCAGCGAGCCGTCCATCGGGAAGGGTCTGTGGAATACAAAACTCCACGTCCTGGATCGCAACATGCAGCTGTTGCCGAAAGGCGCCAGGGGTGAGTTGTATATCGGCGGCGCGGGTGTCGCCCGCGGCTATCTCAATCGGCCCGACTTGACCGCCGAACGGTTTGTGGAAAACCCGTTCGGGCAGGGGCGGCTCTATCGGACCGGCGACATGGTACGCTGGCGCGAGGACGGGGAGCTCGATTATATCAACCGGACGGACGACCAGGTGAAGATAAACGGCCTGCGGGTCGAGCTCGGTGAAATTGAGCAGCAGCTGGAAACCATGCCGGAAGTCGCCAGCGCGGTTGCTGTCATCCATTCCGACGATTACGGGACCAAGCGGATATTCGCCTTTGCGATTGCGCGTGACGGCAACAATCGTCCCGGCCGGGCGGCCGTGATTGCGCACCTGCATCAGAAGCTGCCCAAATATATGATGCCGGCAGCGTTGACCTGGGTTGAGAAATTCCCCCTAACGCCCAGCGGCAAGCTGGACAGAAAGGCCTTGTCACTGCCGGCCCTGGGCGCGCCGGCAAGGTCCTATCGCGCGCCGTCCAACAAGGATGAAGCGTCATTGGCGCGGATATGGTCACAGGTCCTTGGCATTTCCAAAATCGGTACGGACGACGACTTTTTCGAGCTCGGCGGGACATCGCTACAGGCGGTCATGATCTTCGCCAAAATCTCGCGCGCGCATGGCTTCGACCTCCCGGCCAGCACCATGGTCCGCGCACCGACGATCGCCCTGCAGGCTGCGCTGCTGAGAGAAATCTGGCGCGCAAATGACAGGACATTGCTGGTCACCTTCCGTGCAGAAGGCGAGGGCGCTCCGCTGTTCTTTGTGCATGGCGGTGGCGGGGGCGTGATGTATGTGCGCGATCTCATGCAGGATCTCAGGCGCGGCAATCCGCTTTATGGCTTGCACGCACCGCCGCTTGACGGGATGGAACGCTTGCCGCGCTCCGTTGAAAAATTTGCCGCCGCTTATCTTTCTGAGATTCGAAAAGTGCAACCGGTGGGCCCCTATCATCTCATCGGCTTTTCGGCGGGGGGCACTATTGCCTACGAAATGGCGCGTCAATTGCAAGACGCCGGTGAGGCTGTCGCTTTGCTGGGCCTAATCGAAACAAATGCCGGCCGGTACCGCAGCGGGGTCCAGCAGGCCCGCGCCGCCGCGCTCCGCCGCATTGCGGGTCGGGATACCCCCATTTTGCAGGCTGCGAAGCAAACCATCGGCGACATGTTGAAGGCTGTAAGAAGGTTGAACGAAAAGGCGCCCAATGCCGTGCGCCACGCCCTGGGACTGGCCGTTCCCCATGATGAACGGGAATATTTTTATATGCGCTGGTTCCGCGACATCGAGGCCAGCTATATACCGGGTCTGTATCGGGGCCCGATAATCCTTTTCGCATCCCAACCAAAGCTGGATGCGTACCGGACGATGTGGTCGGATTTGGCGGCGGGCGGTTTGATTGTGCGCAACCTTCCCGTGGCGGCAGACCATAGCAGTGTCGTCCTGCTGCCCGCCAGTCGTTTTCTCGCCGCCCAGATTGACGCCAGCCTTGGCGAGCTCGCGGCGGATGGCGCTCCGCTTGACCTCAAGCCGGAGGCGAAGTTTGCCACCGCTGTGCTCGCCGGATAACAACCAGGTTGGGAGGGCTCATGATCCAGGATCGCCGCGATATTCTTAAGTCAGTCGGCCTCTGCGCGCCGCTGTTGATGGCGGGAATGGGGGCGCGGGCCGCAAGAAGGGGTTCTTTGGGCTGCTCGCGCAGGTGACCGGCGCGGATCCCGTGTGATCATTGTCTTTGAGCCTTGCGATCGCTAGATCGCCAAGGCGCAGGCTGGAAAGACTTCCGATTTCGTCCCTCTCGGATCGCAGCCGGCTTCCAGGATGCCGCTTTGCGGATTTCGCTCCGTGGCGCACAGGAAGCCCTCGCTCCATGCCGGCCCAATGTCCAGATCGTGGCCGCGATCCCGCAATTCCTCAAACACACTGGTCCCGATCGCGGGCTCCAGGCGAACCCGGTTGGGATAAAAGTCGTGTGGCGAAAAAAAGCCGGGAAAGTGTTCGCTGCTGAATTTCGGAGCCTCGATCGCCTCCTGCAGGGGCATTCCAAATACCATCCGGTTCAAGAGGAATTGGAGTTGCCATTGATCCTGTTGATCCCCGCCCATGCTGCCGAACGCCATCCAGGCTTTGCCGTCCTTCATCACCAGGGACGGGCTGATGGTGGTTCGCGGGCGCTTGAAGGGCGCCACCAGGTTGGGATGCCGCGCCGGCGCGAGGTAACAATTCGACAGCCGCATGGACAGTGGAAAGCCCAAAGACGGGATCACTTCCGATGAACGTATCCAGCCGCCGCTTGGCGTGAACGCGGCGGTGAACCCTTCGCTGTCCATGGCGTCGACATGAACGGTGCCCGGTCCCCATGATGCGCCGCCAAGGCGCTCGGAAGCCGGGAGCAGGGCCATGTTCTGTGACGGATCGCCGGGGCGTATCTCGGCATTGGGGGTCTGTCCGATCAACTGCGCGCGCAGCGCGCCATAGGCGTCCGAGAGGAGCGCCGCCAGCGGAACAGCCACATGGTCGGGGTCGCCGTAATACTGCTCGCGGTCTGCAAAGGCCAGCTTGATCGCCTCAAGCACGGCGTGGATGTAGGGGGCCGAATTATGTCCCAGAGCGCGCAGATCGAAATTCTTGAGAATGGTCAGGGATTGCAGCAACGCAGGTCCCTGATTCCAGGGGCCGCATTTGTGAATATCCGCGCCCGCAAAATGGATGCAGGCGCTTTCCTCTATGGGAATCTGGAATCGATTGAAGTCCGACTGTTCGAGCAATCCTCCGTGCGCTTTGACGAAGCGGATGATTTCGGCGGCGATATCGCCCCGATAGAATGCGTCAAAGACGGCACGCAGCCCCGCTTCGCGATTTCCACCGGATGCCCTTTCTGCTTTGGCCAGGTGCAGATACATGTTCGCCAGCGCCGGGTTGCGGATGAGATCTCCTTCTTTCGGTATCTTCCCGTCCGGCAAGTAGATGGCGGCGGTGCCTTGCCAGCCCAGGAATTTCTCAAAATTGTCGGTGATGCCGGATCTGTGCTGGCGTATCAGGCCGGCATGGGCGGGAAATCCATTCTGGGCCAGATCGACAGCCCGGGCGGACACCTCCTCGAAACGCAGGCGCCCGAACCGGGATAATGCCTCGACGATGGCGCCCAGTGCGCCCGGAACGCCGGCGGCCAGCACGCCTTCCGCCGGAATCTCGCTATGGCCCAGGTCGCGGAAAGCCTGGGGCGTGGCTCTGCCGGGCGCCATCATGTTCCCGTTTATGCAGACCACTTGGCTTGAGCTCGGGGCGGAAATCAGAATGGGAAGTTCGCCGCCGATGGTGTGCATTTGCGGATTGACCACGCCCTCGACCAGGGTCGCGGCACAGGCCGCATCGACAGCATTGCCGCCACGCTGGAGTATTTCGATACCGGCCAGTGTCGCGCTGTAGTGCTCGGCGGCGACGGCGCCTCGCCTGCCAAGCATGCGAGGATAGAATGTTATTCGGTCGGTTGACCTGGAACGGAATGTGCGGGTGCTGCGGTCGGGCATCCATTCTTCCCCTTATCGACGTCGCCGAATCCATTGCCGAAGAAATCAGGCGGATGCACTATAGGCCAAAGGCAGGCGCACCTGCGCGATCAGGCCATGATCGCCCCGCTGCAACCGGACATCACCGCCATGCGCCCGCGCAATGGAGCGGCACACCGCGAGCCCCAATCCGGTGCCGTGCTTGGCGGACGCCCGCGCAGCCGGCGCGCGATAGAAGGGCTGAAATACACGTTCCAGTTCCTCCTCCGGCAATCCTGGCCCGCTGTCGACGATCTCGGTGACGGCCTCCTGCTGGTCGGTGAACAGCCGCACCTTGGCCCTGTCGCCATATTTCACGGCATTCTCGACCAGATTTCCAAGCAGGCGGCGTATGCCCAGCGCGTCCACTTCCACCGGCGCAAGTTCGCTCTCTTCCAGGATGACATCCTTGCCGACAAAGACGGCGTCTTCCACCACGTCCTGCAGCAGGCTGCGCAAATCCAGCCGTTCGCGCGAGCCGGGTTCGGAAGCGTCGCGGATGAAGTTCAGGACCGAGGTGATCATCTGCTCCATCTCATCCACTTCGGCCAGCATGCCTTCGCGCAACTCGTCGGGCACGTCTTCTATGCGAAAGCGCAAGCGGGTCAGGGGCGTGCGCAAATCGTGGCTGATGGCGCCTACAAACGCGGTGCGATCATCGACGAAGCTGCGCAGCCTGCTTTGCATGCGGTTGAAGGCATGGGCGGCGCGGCCCACTTCGGAGGGACCCTCCAGCGCCAGAATGGGCGCGGTGGGATCGCGGCCCAGCCGTTCGGCCGCGAGCGCAAAGCCGGCGATGGGACGCACGACACGGCGGGCAAATATCCAGCCCAACGGCGCCACCAATGCAAAGGATATCAGAAACCAAAGCAGGACCCGCCGTTGCCAACTGTTGGGAAAGGCTTCCGGCGCCGGTTGCACCACGGCCCAGCTGCCATTTGCCAGATGCAGGGCGGCGATGAAGTCGCCTTCTACAAAAGGCGCTGGCGCCAGGCCGAACAGCCCGCGCGGCGGGGCCTGAACAGGGATTGGCTCTTCGTTCGGCGCGGAGATTTGGGCTTGTGGTGGCAATGTGGGCGCCGGTCGCGTTTGGTCTTGCAGAGTTGTCGCCGTGTCCGGCCGCTCAAGCGGCGCGGGTTCGCTGGTTGGCAGGGTGGGCGTGATGGCTCGCGGTGCGGCGGGCACGGTGGCGGGCGGCGGCGTCACGGATAGAGACGGAAAATTTGCGTTGGGCGCGCCAGCGGGAGGTGCCCCCCCAACGGCAGGGCCGACACCCGCGGGTCCACCGGATGACGGCACACCAGGGGCCGGTGACATAGTATTTCCGCCGGTACTCGCGCCTCCTGGTGCGGGAAATATTTGCGCCGGCGGCGCGCTTTGTGGCGACGGCGCCGCAGGCGGAGCGGCCGTGGGCATTCCTTGTGGACCCAAACTTGGCGCCCCCGCTGGCGATCCACCGGGCAGAGAGGTTGGCGGTGGGGCGCTGGGGAGGGAACGTGACGGCGGGCCGGCCGGGAATCCTCCGGGAAAGGCGGCGGGCGACGGTCCGGCTTGCGCCAGCTGGTATTTGGCGCGAATAAAACCGGGTGGCAACTCGCTTTCGTTTTCCGGGACCGGCTGGACGGATTCGTTTTCCGCCTGGCGCTGCGGGGTCCCGTTTTCGACACGGCGCTGTTGCGGAGTCGCAGTGCCGGCAAACGGCAGCGGCGTGTAAAAAGCCAGGCGCACATCCTCCACATCGCGCGCCAGCAAGACGGCGAGATCGCGGCGCGAACGATCCGAGGTCAGCCATCCCGGGCCGGTCAACGCCGGCGGTCCGCTCTGGACGGTGCGCTGGAGCGGGCGGCTGCCGGAACGATCGATTTTTTCGCCCGTCAGCGCGCGCGCGATATCGCCCATGCCATATTGCGGCTGCGGCTCAGGCGGCAGCAGCAAGGTCAGCAGCAGCGTGACGACTTGCGCCACCACCAGACCGCCCAACAACAAGCCAACGATCTGGACGGCCAGGGGTGGTCCCGTCCACAGACGCCCGATGCGCTTTTTCGCCATGACCCCTATCCTGGCATGAACTTGGCCTTACGGCCATCTATCCTGGAAAAGTGTGCCAGCGGCGGAGCATCAAGAATCCAACTATCGCCACCACCATCACCGCTGCTGCCGTGGCGGCGTTGCCAAGCAGTGTTCCCTGCAGCCAGCTGAAGGCTGTCAGGAGGGGGCTGGCCCCTTGCGGGTCGGACTTGACCAATTCAACGCCGACATAGCGCGGCATGGCTGCTGCTGGGTTGGACAGGCCGGCGGTCAAAATCGAGAGCAGAATCGCAATTCGCATAATGACTCCTTGAGAGGGGTTGAGACTGCTGATGCGAGAGTGGTGGCCTCGGCGCAGATGCGGGTTTGCGATGAGGCGCGAGGAGAATGGTCCCGGCTCTTTGCCGTCAGATTTCGCCGGAATGTCATGCCCGGCCATTTGTTGCAGCCATGTTGCAGCGTTGAAAAATCTCGGGAACATGGGACTGGCAATCTGGCCGGGTGACCGCCATGCTTGCCGCCATGAATCTGACGACCCGAATCCTGATTGTGGATGACGATGAAGGCATCCGGGTTTTGGTATCTTCCTTTCTGGAGAGGCACGGTTATCAGACCGATACGGCGGGCGATCCCGGCGTCATGCGCGAAAAGTTGCGGGCCAATCAGTACGACCTGATTGTGCTGGATGTCATGATGCCCGGCGAGGACGGGTTGAGCGCCTTGCGCAAGTTGCAGGCCAAAGGCGGCCCTCCCGTCATTATGCTTTCAGCGGTGGGAACCGATATCGACAAGATTGTCGGCCTGGAAATGGGCGCGGAAGATTACATGGCCAAGCCGTGCAACCCGCGTGAGCTTCTGGCGCGCATTCGCACCGTCTTGCGCCGCCGCGCCGCGGCCAATGTGAATGTGGCGGCGGACGCGGGTGAAACACCGGCCAATCCCAATCTCCTGAGTTTCGCCGGCTGGAAAGTCGATCTGGTGGCGCGGATCCTTTCCGATCCCGCCGACCAGCCCGTGACCCTGTCGGACGGCGAATTCCGCCTGTTGCGTGCCTTCATCGAACATCCGCGCCGGGTGATGACCCGGGATCAACTGCTGGATTATGCCCGAGGCGCCAGCAGCGAACATTATGATCGCGCCATCGATGTGCAGATCAGCCGGCTGCGGCGAAAGCTGTCATCGGGGGAAGGCCAGCCTGAGTTGATACGCACCGTCCGCAACGAAGGCTATATGTTCGTTCCGGCGGTTAAGCGCGGCTGACGGCGCCTTTCCTTTTTGTCATGACGCGCACAACATCTTTGCACGATCTGGCGACAAAGATTTCGCGGCCGAAACACGCTGAAACATTCGCGTAACATGCGATTTCTATCGGTGCTTCCTGTCAAGGAAGGGTAGCCGGGTGGAAAGTCGGGATTATGTGTTTGTCGGCGAGCTTCGCGTCGCCGCGCCTTTTTCGCGGGCGTCGGGCATCGTCGCCCTGGCGGTTTTTACGGCCGTCGGACTGTCTGACGCCGCGCTGGCTCAGACGATAGGTTCAGGATCAACCACGCTCGTCTCAAGCCTGAGCACCAGCGCCACGCCCGCATTCCAGGGCGGCACGTTGGAAATCGACAAGGCCGGCACATACGCCAACAAATTCACCCTGCAAGGCTCGGTCACGACCAGCACCATCGATGCTTTCGGAAAGGCGGGAACGCTCTCCGGCATCATTTCGGACGCCGTATCCGGCACGGCCGGGAGCCTCACGATCACCGACAGCGTCGGTGGCGGCGCGGTCACGTTTTCCGGCGTCAACACCTATACCGGCGCCACCACGATCAATGCCGGTACGACCTTGCGCTGGCCGGTACGGGGAGTATCGCCACATCCAGCAGCGTCAACAACAGCGGCGTCTTCGATATTTCGGCCACATCCAGCGGCGCATCCATCATTTCGCTCTCCGGCAGCGGTGCGGTGACGCTTGGCGCGCAGAACCTGACCCTGTCAGCAGCGAACGGGACCTTTTCCGGCGTGATCTCAGGGACCGGCGAACTGATTGTGACCAGCGGTACGCAGGTCCTGAGCGGCGGCAACACCTATAGCGGCGGCACGGTCATCAATGGCGGCACGTTGCAGGTCGGAGACGGGACCGGCAATGGCTGGATCATCGGCAATGTCTCGGTCGGCGGCACGCTGGCTTTCGACCGGGCCGATGACGTTGCCTTTAATGGCACCGTTTCCGGGGCGGGTGGTCTTTCGCAACTGGGTGGCGGAACCCTCACCCTGACCGCGGCAGACACCTATACCGGCGCCACCAATGTCGCGGCCGGCGTGCTGGCGCTCACTGGCAGCGGCAGTATCGCAAATTCAAGCCATGTGACGGTCACCGGCACGCTAGACATCTCGGCGGTGGGCGCCTCCATCAAATCGCTCGCTGGCACAGGCGCCGTGCAGCTCGGCACCCAAACCCTGACCTTCACGGCAGCGTCCGACACGTTTTCAGGGGTCATCTCCGGCAGCGGCAATCTCGTCCTGCTCAGCGGCACCCAGACCCTGACGGGCGCCAACACCTATAGCGGATCGACCCTGATCAGCGGCGGCACCTTGCGGCTGGGTCAGAGTGCGATCACCAACAACATCACCGACAACGCCACTCTGTCTTTCTACAGTTCCAGCGCCATCGCGATGACGGGTGTTGTATCCGGCACCGGAGCGGTCACCCAGACCGGCACCGGCACCACCACCATCACGGCGGTCCAGACCTACACCGGCGCGACCGTCATTTCTTCCGGGACCCTGGCCTTGTCGGCGAGCGGCAGTATCTTGGCCTCCAGCGGTTTGACGGACAATGGCACGTTCGACATTTCCGCGGCGACGGGCGGCGCGTCCATTGTCTCGCTGTCGGGTAATGGCACGGTGCAGCTGGGCACCCAGACACTGACTCTGACAAACGCTTCCGGATCCTTTTCGGGAAACATCGCCGGATCAGGGGATGTGATTTTGGTCGCCGGCAAGGAAACCCTTTCGGGCACCAGCAGCTTCACTGGCCTCACCACCATCGCCTCGGGCACCCTGTACCTGACCAGCGTCAATGCCTTGTCAGCATCAAGCGGTATTATCGACAATGGTGTGCTCGACATTTCGGGCGTCACCAGCTCCGGCCTGGTGCTCAGCACCTCCATTACCTCTCTCGCGGGGTCCGGCACGGTGACGTTGGGCACAAAGACCCTGATCCTCACCAATGCCGATGACAGCTTTTCAGGCACGATTTCCGGGGCCGGCAATCTGACCATCAGCGGCGGCACCGAGACGTTGACCGGAGCAAACACCTATACCGGCACAACATCCATAACCGCAGGCATCCTGGTCCTGTCCGGCGCCGGAAGCCTCGCCGCCACCAGTACGGTCCAAGATAACGGTACCTTCGACATCTCCGCGGCCAGCAGCAGCGCTGTTATTGGCTCTCTGTCCGGCTCAGGCACGGTCGCTCTTGGCGCCAACAGCTTGAACCTGACGCTTGCCTCGACGGTGTTCTCCGGCACCATCACCGGCACGGGCGGCGTGACCGTGAGCGGCGGCACCCAGATCCTCAGCGGGTCCAACAATTACACTGGCGGGACCACCATCAGCGCGGGCACCTTGCAGATCGGAAACGGGCTGGCGGCGGGCTCAATCCTTGGCGATGTCGTGGACAATGGCACCCTGGCTTTCGACCGGTCGGACACATCGACGTTTGCCGGGGTCATTTCCGGAACCGGCGCCGTCACCCAGATCGCCGGCGGCACGACGATATTGACCGCGGCCAACAGCTATACCGGCGGCACGACCATCAGCGTCGGCACGCTGCAGATCGGCAATGGCGGCACAAGCGGTTCCATCACCGGCAACGTCGTCGATAACGGCACGCTGGCATTCAACCGCGCCGATGCGGTCACCTTTGCCGGCGCGATTTCGGGAACGGGCGGGCTAACCCAGGCCGGCATCGGCGTCCTCACCCTGACCGGCGTCAACACCTACTCCGGGGCCACAACCATCAACACGGGCGCCACACTGGTCCTGGGCAGTTCGGCGAGCATTGCCGCATCCAGCGTGGTCGATAACGGCACCTTCGATGTCTCTGCGGCCACCACGCCCCAGGTCACCTCACTGGCGGGTACCGGACTGGTGAGGCTGGGCGCGCAGACCCTGCAATTGACGAACGCCTCCGGCACCTTCTCCGGCGTCATCGCGGGGACGGGCGGTCTGACCATCAGCGGCGGCACGCAGACTTTGACCGGCGTCAATAGCTATACCGGTCCTACAAGGGTAAGCGCCGGCACCCTGGCAGGCACCGG
>Ga0207711_10002895_pt1 | contig 15035 bp, 10 predicted proteins | sample KBSS34metaG_FD_184401 | JGI IMG/M metagenome (GOLD analysis project Ga0207711, IMG submission 184401) | Switchgrass rhizosphere microbial communities from Kellogg Biological Station, Michigan, USA - KBS S3-4 metaG (SPAdes) (version 2) | ecosystem: Host-associated > Plants > Roots > Rhizosphere...
GAGGCTCACGCCGACGACGCGCCGGCTGTCGAGGCCGAGCCTTCGCCGGTGTCGAGCGAGCAGCCGCACGACGATCATGGGCATGATGCTCATCAGCAGGGTGCTTCTGGGCACGACGCATCCGGGCACGACCACGAACAGCGGTCCCATGATGAAGCCCATCATGAGACCCATGATGAAAGCCATGCGGCGGAGCCCGAAAGCTCCGACGCCGCGCCAGCCGAACACAGCGACGAGCACGCCGTTTCGGCAGAAGGCAGCGAGCAGCCCGCGTCTGAAGGCAACGGCGCCAACGTCCAAGACCATGGCGAAGAAGAGGAAGAAGTCGTCGACACCGTCGGCGGCGCCGACGCGATGGAAGAGGTGGCTGAGCGCGCCCCGCGCTATCGCCGCCAGTACAAGATCCAGGAGGTCATCAAGCGCCGGCAGGTCATGCTCGTGCAGGTGGTCAAGGAAGAGCGCGGCACCAAGGGCGCGGCGCTCACGACCTATCTCTCGCTCGCCGGCCGCTACTGCGTGCTGATGCCCAACACCGCCCGCGGCGGCGGCATCAGCCGCAAGATCACCAGCGCCGACGACCGCAAGAAGCTCCGCGAAATCGCCGAGGAGCTCGAGGTTCCAGAGGGCATGGGCGTCATCCTGCGCACCGCCGGCGCCGCCCGCACCAAGGCCGAGGTCAAGCGCGACTTCGAATATTTGCTGCGGATCTGGGAACAGGTCCGCGACCTGACGTTGAAATCGACGGCGCCAACCTTGGTGTACGAGGAAGGCTCGCTTGCCAAGCGATCGATCCGCGATCTCTACACCAAGGATATCGACGAGATCATCGTCGCCGGCGAAGCCGGCTACAGAGATGCCAAAGAATTCATGCGCATGCTCATGCCGAGCCATGCGAAGAACGTGAAGCTGTACACCAACACCCAACCGGTCTTCACGCACTACGGCATCGAGAGCCAGCTCGACGCGATGTTCTCGCCGACCGTACAATTGCGATCCGGCGGCTACATCGTCATCAACCAGACCGAAGCGCTGGTCGCGATCGACGTCAACTCCGGGCGCTCGACTCGCGAGCACCACATCGAAGACACTGCGCTCAAGACCAATATTGAAGCGTCGGAAGAAGTCGCCCGCCAGCTCCGGCTCCGCGACCTCGCCGGTCTGATCGTGATCGACTACATCGACATGGACGAGAAGCGCAACAACCGCACGGTCGAACGCCGCCTCAAGGACGCGTTGCGCAACGACCGCGCCCGCATCCAGGTCGGCCGCATCTCGCACTTCGGCCTAATGGAGATGTCGCGGCAGCGCATCCGCACCTCGGTGCTGGAAAGCTCCACCGAGAAATGTCCACATTGCGGCGGCACCGGCCACGTCCGCTCGGTGTCGTCGGTGGCGCTGCAACTGTTGCGCTCCATCGAGGAGATGCTGCTCAAGGGCCCGACCCACAATCTCATCATCCGCACGCTGCCCGATACCGCGCTCTACGTGCTCAACCACAAGCGCGCCCATCTGCGCGGGCTCGAGGAGCGGTTCAAGGTAACGCTTACGATCAACTCCGACGAGGAGGTCGGCGGCCAGGTCGGCTTCACCATCGACCGCGGCGAGCAGGTGATGACGCTCGACCAGGCCAAGGCGCTGCTGGCGCAGGCCGCCGCCGACGCCCCGGCGTTGCACGAAGACGAGGAGCCGGATTTCCCCGAGGAGATCGACGAGACGAGCGACGCCGAAGCGGCCGAGAGCGAGCACGCCGGACAGGTCGACGAGGTGCCCGACACCGCCGACGATCATCAGCCGATGCATAGTGAAGGCGCTCGCCATCATGACGATCGACCACGCGAGGGCCGCGGCCGCAGACGCCGCCGGCGTGGACGCGGCGGCCGGGGCGGCGAAGGCCGCGAGGGCGGGCCGTTTCCGCCCCGTCACGAACAGGGCGCGCCCGGGCCTGGCGAACCGATGCACGATCAGGCGCCGAGCTTCGCGCAAGCGGAAGGCGGCGAGTTCGCCTCCGGCGAGGCCCAGGCGGAGCCTGGCTTTGGCCGACCCCACCCGGAGGGCGGCGAACCACGCATCAACGGCGATGGCGAACCGCGACGCCGGCGCCGCGGACGGCGCGGCGGACGGCGCAATCGCCGCGACGGTGCTCCAGGCAACGGCGATTTCGCCGCCAGCCAGGGGAACGAGACGCACCAGCGCCCCGACGCAGGCGAACACCCGGATTGGTCGCCCTCGCACGAAGCAGCACAGACCGCAGCCGCGGAACCGGCTTACACACCGCGGGTCGAGCCTGCGCCGGAGCCGGCAGCCGTCGCTGCACCGCCGCCGCAGCCCGCCGCGGCCGAACCGCCCCGCCGCCGTTCCACGGTGCGCGAACCCGCGCCGGTGTTCAGCGGCAGCACGCCGGTGATGCCGCCGGCGGCGCCACCGCCCGCGCCGACCGTCATCAGCACGGCCGAGGCTGACGCGAGCAAGCCGAAGAAAAGCGGCTGGTGGGCGAAGCGATTGCTCGGCGGCGACTAGCGCATGTCCCGGAAAAGTGGACACCGGTTTTCCGAAAAGGACATGCGCAACGCTATAGGACCGGCTTGATGCAAAGCCGCTGGGTCGATCGCGACGCCAAGGCTGCGGTCGATCGCTTTGCTGCAGCAGGCATATCGTCCGATGTGGCGCAGCGGATCTACACCACGCGGCTGCTCGGCAGTGACGCGGCGCTCGTGCTGCACGGCGGCGGCAACACGTCAGTGAAGACCAAGATGCGCGATCTCGCCGGCGACGAGGTCGAGGTGCTGTGCATCAAAGGCACCGGCGGCAATATGGGCACGATCGAGCCCGGCGGCATGGCGGCGGTGCGGCTTGCGCCGTTGCAGCGGCTGCGGACGCTCGGCGATTTGTCCGACGACGACATGGCGCGGGTGCAACGCGGCCACCTGCTCGATCCGATGGCGCCAAGCCCTTCGCTCGAATTACTGCTGCATGCTTTCATGCCGCACCCATTCGTCGACCACACCCACGCCAATGCGGTGTTGAGCCTGATCGACCAGCCCGACGGCGCGAAACTGTGCGAGGAGGTCTATGACGAACGCGTCGGCCTCGTGCCCTACGTGCGCCCAGGCTTCGGCCTCGCCAAGGCCGCCGCCGCGACGTTCGACAAGAACCCGAAGGTCGAAGGGCTCATTCTCGACAAGCATGGCATCTTCAGCTTTGGCGCGAGCGCCAAGGAATCCTACGAGCGCATGATCGAACTGGTCAGCCGCGCCGAAGAGCGGCTGAAAAAGAACCGCAAGGCAGTGTTCAAATCGGCGCAACTGCCGCAGCAGATGCCGCCGAATCCCGATGTGGTGCCGTTCATCCGCGGCGCCTGCAGCCTGAAAGACGCCGGTGGCGAAGGTGCGCACCGGCGCATGATCCTCGAGTACCGGTCCAGCGACGCGATCCTGAATTTCGTCAATGGCGCGGAATTAAAGCGCTACGGCGCATCGGTGGTGATCACGCCGGACTTTACGATCCGCACCAAAAGCCTGCCGCTCATCGTGCCGGCGCCGCAAGCCGGCAAGCTCGACACGTTCAAGCGCGCGGTCGACGAAGCGGTCGCCGCCTACATCGACAGCTACAAGCAGTATTTCGCCCGTCACAACGCGCGCTCGGGCGGCCGCAAGAAGATGGTCGATCCCCTGCCCCGGATCGTGCTGGTGCCGGGGCTCGGGCTCTACGGGCTCGGCCGCACGGCCAAGGACGCCCGCATCGCCGCCGATCTCGCCGAGGCCGCGCTTGCGACCATCACCGACGCCGAGGCCATCGGCCGCTTCCAGCCAATCACCGAGGCTGACATGTTCGACACCGAGTATTGGCCGATCGAGCAGGCCAAGCTCGGCAAGGAACCGGAGAAGCCGCTGGCCGGCCAGGTCGCCGTCATCACCGGCGCGGCTGGCGCGATCGGCTCAGCCACGGCCAGGGCGTTCGCCGCAGCCGGCGCCGAGGTGGCGCTGCTCGATGTGAACTTCGACGCCGCGGCCCGAGAGGCCAAAGCGATCGGCCCCAACGCCCGGCCGTTCCTGTGCGACGTCACCAACGACTCCGTCGGTGCCGCGTTTGGCCAGGTGGTGAACGCGTTCGGCGGCGTCGACATCGTCGTCTCCAACGCCGGCGCCGCGTGGCAGGGCCGCATCGGCGAAGTCGACGACGCGATCTTGCGCAAGAGCTTCGAGCTCAACTTCTTCGGCCACCAGCGCGTTGCGCAGGCTGCGGTGAAAATCATGCTGGCGCAGAGCACCGGCGGATGCCTTCTTTTCAACGTGTCGAAGCAGGCGGTTAATCCGGGCCCGAACTTCGGACCCTACGGCCTGCCCAAGGCCGCGACGCTCCTGCTGGTGCGCCAATACGCCGTCGACTACGGCGCCGACGGCATCCGCTCAAACGGCGTCAACGCCGACCGCATCCGCTCCGGGTTGCTCACCAACGACTTCATCAGGGAACGGTCGAAGGCGCGCGGGCTCTCCGAGAAGGACTACATGAGCGGCAACCTGCTTCATCGCGAGGTCAGCGCCGACGACGTCGCCCAGGCCTTCCTGCACCAGGCCCTGGAGATGAAAACCACCGGCGATATCACCACGGTAGATGGCGGCAACATCGCCGCGGCGCTCCGATAGCAGAAAACTATCGTTTTCACTTTTCTCATTGTGAGGCGCAAGCGGTGCCCCTAGATTCCTTCAAACGATGGAGGAATTCATGTCTGAAGCCGCCCTCGCCGAACTTGACGCCCCGCAAACCATCGAGCCGACCGTCAACTATCTCGTCAACGACGGCACCGAGATATTCAACTACACCGGCGGCCCCGGCTCGACCGAGGTCAAGAGCGGCGGCACCATCGATCCGCACCAGGTGACGATGCACAACGCGAGGCCGCACCTCGCCGAATTCAAGCTCGACGTGCACGGCTTCCGCTACGCCCGGCACGACACCAAAATGAAAAACTTCATGGACGCCGACGAGATCAAACGCGTCTACTACCCAGAGATGGTCGAGCTGATCAAAGCCGAGAGCGGCGCCAAGCGCGTCGTGGTGTTCGACCATACGCTTCGCACCGCCGACGATGCCGTCCGCGAGGAGCACAAGATTCGCGAGCCGGTGCGCCGCGCCCACAACGACTACACCGAATGGTCGGGTCCGCAGCGCGTGCGCGATATCCTGCCGGACGAAGCCGAGGAACTGCTCAAGCGCCGCTTCGCCATCATCCAGACCTGGCGGCCGATCCGCTATCCGGTCGAGACGCACCCGCTGGCGATCGCCGACGCACGCTCGGTGTCGTTCGACGACTTCATCATCTCGGAACGCCGCTATCCCAACCGGATCGGCCAGACCTACGCCATCGCCTACAGCCCGAAGCACAAGTGGTACTGGCTGCCGCGCCAGGCGCGCGAGGAGGCGCTGGTGTTCAAGGTCTACGACTCGGAGAAGGACGGCCGCGCCCGCTGGACGGCCCACACCGCCTTTGACGATCCGACCACGCCGCGCAACGCACGCCCCCGCGAAAGCATCGAAATCCGCACGCTGGCGTTTTTCTGACCGGATGTTATCAATCTCGCGTTCGCAGGAACCGAGGTTGAGAAAATGCCGGAAGCCGACAAGGAAGGCGAACGCTACCAGGCCGACAAGCCGCAGGCGGCGCCGGGGTTTTTCCTGAAAGGCTGCCACCAGCTCGACTGGGGCATGAAGAACCGCCTCGCCCGCACCTTCAATCCGCAGTCCGGCCGCACCGTGATGCTGGCGATCGATCACGGCTACTTCCAGGGCCCAACCTCGGGGCTTGAGCGCATCGATCTCTCGATCATGCCGCTGTTGCCGTCGTGCGACGCGCTGTTCTGCACGCGCGGCGTCCTGCGCTCGATCGTGCCGGCGGAATCGCAGAAGCCGATGGTGCTGCGCGCCAGCGGCGGCCCGAGCATCCTCCGCGAAGAGCTGTCCGACGAGCAGATCGCCATGGACATGGATGACGCGGTGCGCCTCAACGCTGCCGGCGTCGGCATCCAGGTGTTCGTCGGCGGCGAGCACGAAACCCGCTCGATCCACAACATGACCAAGCTGGTCGACGCGGGCTTGCGCGTTGGCATGCCGGTGATGGGCGTCACCGCCGTCGGAAAAAACATGGTGCGCGACGCCAAATACTTCCGCCTCGCCTGCCGCATGATCGCCGAGCTCGGCGCCCAATACGTGAAGACCTACTACGTCGAGGAGGATTTCGAGACCGTGACCTCGTCCTGTCCGGTGCCGATCGTGATGGCCGGCGGCAAGAAGCTGCCCGAGCTCGATGCGCTGACCATGGCGTACAACGCCGTGCAGCAGGGCGCCGCCGGCGTCGACATGGGCCGCAACATCTTCCAGTCGGACGCGCCGAAAGCGATGATCGCCGCGGTCGGCGCGGTGGTGCACAAGAGCATGAAGCCGAAGGACGCCTTCGACCTGTTCAACTCGATGAAGTCGAAGGGCTAGAGCGTAACCTCATCAACGCCCGATATCTGTTTTTCGGGGGCAAAACGCGCTGGCTCAAGGGGCGAGCATGAGACGACGGGATTTCCTCGGTGTCGTTGGCGGCGCGGCGGCTTGGCCGTTTATGGCGCGGGCGCAACAAGCCAAGCGGGTGCGGCGCATCGGCGTGCTGCTCGCGGTGAGCGAGCGAGACGTGTTCGGACAGGAGCGCCTCGCGGCCCTTCGGCAAGAGCTCAAAGGGCTCGGCTGGAGCGAAGGCCAGAATCTGGAAATCGATCTGCGTTGGACGGCCGGCGATCCCGCTCTGGTGCGGGACTATGCCGCCGAGCTCGTGGCGCGCAATCCCGAACTGATTGTCAGCCAAGGAACGCCAAACACAGCGACGCTCAAGAAGGCCACCCAGTCGATTCCCATCATATTCGCCGTGGTCAACGATCCTGTCGCGCAGGGCATCGTCGACAGCATGGCCCATCCGGGCGGAAATATCACCGGCTTCTCGTTCCTTGAATATTCGATGGTCGGCAAGTCGTTCGACATGCTCAAACAGATATCGCCGCGCACCGCGCGCATCGGAGTCATGTTCAATCCGGAAACCTACCCTTACTACGGCATTCATCTCCGCTCGTTCGAGACCGTCGCGCGCACTCTCTCGCTCGAGATGACCGGCGCGCCAGTCCGTAGTCCCTCCGACATCGAGGAGACATTCGCAAAGCTCGCTCAGCAGCCGGGAACCGCACTGCTGGTGACGCCCGACCCCTACACCGTCGTGCATCGCCGCACCATCATCGAGGCGGCCGCGCGAACCCGCGTTCCCGCGTCCTGGTCGTTCCGGCAGTACATCCGGGAAGGCGCCTTGATCTCTTACGGAGCCGACACAACGGATATATTCCGGCGCTCAGCCGTCTATGTGGATCGCATTCTCAAGGGCGCGAAGCCGGCCGATCTGCCGGTGCAGGCTCCTAACAAGTACGAGCTCGCTATCAATCTCAAGGCCGCAGCGGCGCTCGGCCTGACGGTGCCGTCGAGCCTACTGGCAATTGCTGACGAGGTGATCGAGTAGGCCTCAACTTTGGCTACTTGCTGCGCCGCTCGGTCGGATGCACCTCGAAGCTCCGCAGCTGCCCGCGCCGCAGTACCTCCAGCTTCACCGCGCGGCCGATCCGCTCGGCATTGAGCCGGCGGATCAGGTCGTCGACGCCGGTGACAGGCTCGCCGTCGAGCCGCACCACAATGTCGAGCGACATCAGGCCGGCGACGTCGGCCGGCCCGTCCGGCTCGCATCCCGAAATCATCGCGCCGAACGCATTGTCGATCTCGGCCGCGCGCGCGTGGCGGCGCGGCACCGCCACGGTCTGCGCGGCGACGCCGATGAAGGCGCGGCGCACCCGGCCGTGCTGGAGCATCTCGCTCAACACGTATTGCGCGGTGTTGCTGGCCACCGCAAAGCAGATGCCCTGCGCGCCGGCGATCACCGCGGTGTTGATGCCGATCACCTCGCCGCGCGAGGACACGAGCGGCCCGCCCGAGTTGCCGGGATTGAGCGCGGCGTCGGTCTGGATCACGTCTTCGATCAGCCGCCCGGTACGCGCCCGGAGCGAGCGCCCGAGCGCGGAGATCACGCCGGCCGTGACGGTCGATTCAAAGCCCAGCGGATTGCCGATGGCGACCGCAAGCTGCCCGCGCCGGAGCCGCTTGGAATCGCCAAGCGCGGCCGACGGCAGGTTCCGCGCAGCGCCGGCGCGAACGAGGGCCAGATCGGTGTCGGGATCCTCGCCGATCAGCCGTGCCTCCATGATGCGGCCCTCGGTGTCGGTCAGGCGCAATTCGCGCGCGCCATCGACCACGTGGCTGTTGGTCAGCACGAGGCCGTCGGGCGAGATCACGACACCCGAGCCCATGCCTCCCGACATTCTGCCGTCGCGGCCTTTTTCCGGCGGCCGCTCGACGCGAACGACCGCCGGCCCGACCCGGTCGGCGACCGCGGTCACCGCGTCGGAATAGGCGTCGAGCAGTTGCTCATCGCGGGCCGCAACCGGCTCCGCGACTGGTTCTTCGATTTCGAAATTTTGCGAGTTGAGTTCGAACATGGGATTACCTTCCGGGTTCCCTATGTAGGAACGACTCGCAGAAAGAGAAGTGGCCCCTTCCGAGGCCCTATTCGCTCGACAGAATGACGTTCTTCACCAGCGGGTAAATCTGCTGCTCCCAGCGCTTGCCGCTGAACACGCCGTAGTGGCCGACACCGGCCTGCATGTGGTGGCGCTTGCGGTAAGGCCGCAGACTCGAACAGAGATCGTGCGCGGCGAGCGTCTGGCCGACCGCGCAGATGTCGTCGCGCTCGCCCTCGACCGTGAGCAGCGCGGTGCGCCTGATGGCGCGCGGCTCGACCTTCTCGTCGTTCCAAGTGAGCGTACCATTGGCCAGCCGGTGCTCCTGGAACACCCACTGCACGGTTTCCAGATAGAACTCCGCGCTGAGGTCGAGCACCGCGAAATACTCGTCGTAGAAATCCTTGGTGATCTTCGCCTTGTCGAGTTCGCCCAGCCGGAGATTGTCGTAGAGCTCCTTGTGCGCCTTGATGTGGCGGTCGATGTTCATGCTCATGAAGGCCGCAAGCTGCACAAAGCCCGGATAGACTTGGCGGAACGCGCCGCCGTGCCGGAACGGCACCCGCGCGATCAGGTTCTTCTCGAACCAGTCGATCGACTTGGAGTTGGCGAGCTCGTTCACCTTGGTCGGATTGACCCTGGTGTCGATCGGACCGGCCATCAAGGTCATGCTGCGGGGCTGCGCCGGATTCTGGCTCTGCGCCATCACGGCGACCGCTTCCAGCACCGCGACGCAGGGCTGGCAGACCGCCAGCACATGGGCGCCCTCGCCGATCACCTCGACGAACTTGATCAGGTGTTCGACATATTCGTCGAAGCCGAACCGGCCGGCTGAGCGTGGAACGTCGCGCATGTTGTGCCAGTCGGTGATGTAGACGTCGTGCTCGGGCAGCATGGTGCGGACGGTTCCGCGCAACAGCGTCGCGAAATGGCCCGACAGCGGCGCGACCAGCAGCACGCGCGGCTGCTCGGCTTCGATGTCCTTCTTGAAGTGCAGGAGCGTCCCGAACGGCGTGACATGCGCGGCCTCCTCGCGCACCTCGACCTCGCGTTTGCCGACGGTGACCTGCGTGACCCCGTAGTCCGGCCGCGAATGGGTGAGCCCGGCGCGTGCGATCAGCTCGTAGGCGGCGGTGAGGTTTCGCACCACACCATGGCCCGGCATGCCGACGCCGGTATTGCCGAACGAGCGGGCTGCCAAGCCGGCAAACGCCCGGACCGCACCCATCATATCCGAGTGGGCCTGATAGGCCGCGTACAGCATTCCAAGTCCCCTGCGGTGTCGCAGCCACCCGGCAAGGCGGACCCGCTCCCTCGCAGTGCAAAAAGATTAGTGCATTTGTTGTTGCGCTGCGAGATAATTTCGCGGGCCGATCGCCGGACCGGCCCAGGGGAAAAGGGATGGCCAAGGCCACGCTGGCGATTGCCAGCAAGAACTACGGCTCGTGGTCGCTGCGCGGCTGGCTGCTCTGCAAAATGGCGGGGCTTGAATTCGACGAGGTCATGACCTCGAGCGACGATCCGTCGACGCGCGCGGAATTGCTGCTGCTGTCGCCGTCGTTCCTGGTGCCGCGACTCACCCATGACGGCGTCAACATCTGGGACACGCTGGCGATTGCCGAATACCTGAGCGAGCTGAAGCCCGAGGCCGGCCTGTTGCCCAAGGACCAGATCGCCCGCGCTCGCTGCCGCTCGATCTCCGGCGAGATGCATTCCGGCTTCAGCAACATGCGCTCGGCGCTGCCGATGAATCTCAAGGCGCATTATCCCGGCTTCAAGGTCTGGCTTGGCGCACAGGCCGATATCGACCGCATCGCGACGATCTGGCGCGAATGTCTTGCGGAATCCGGCGGCCCGTTCCTGTTCGGCAAGAAGCCATGCGTGGCGGATGCGATGTTCGCGCCGGTGTGCACGCGCTTTCAGACCTATGACGTCAAGCTCGACACGGTCTGCGCCGCCTATTGCAAGGCGATCATGGCGCTGCCGCACATGCAGGAATGGATCGAGGCGGCCAAGACCGAGCCCGAAGAGCTGGAAGAGCTCGACGTCGAGTTCTAGCTCTGTCTTTCGTCAATCGAGCTTGGCGCCCGAGCGCGCCACCACATCCTTCCACTTCGCCGAATCGCGGGCGATGGTGTCGGCCAGATCCTTCGGCGTGCCGCCGGCGGGCTCATCGCCGATCGCCGCGAACCGCGACTTGAAGCCCGGCGTTTGGATCGCCTTGTTGAGGGCCGCGTTGAGCTTGTCGACGATCGGCTGCGGCATGCCCGCTGGACCGACAAGGCTCGACCAAGTCGGCGCGCTATAGCCCGGCACGCCGGCCTCAGCGATGGTTGGCAATTCCGGGAACGCCAGCGAACGCCGGTCGCCGCTCACCGCCAGCGCCCGAACCTGGTTCGACTTGGCGGCGCTGGAGATTCCGTTCAGGCTCTCGAACATCAGATCGACGTGGCCGGCGACGAGGTCGTTGATCGCTGGTGCGCCGCCCCGGTACGGCACGTGCTGGATCTGCGTGCCGGTCATGAACTTGAACAACTCGCCGCCGACGTGGCCGGGTGAGCCATTGCTCGACGAGGCGTTGGTGAGCTTGCCCGGATTGGCCTTGGCCTTCTCGATCAGCTCCTTCACCGAATGGATGTCCGTCTTCGGCGACACCGCGAGCATCAGATGGCCGTGCACGATCAATCCGATCGGCTGGAAGTCCGTCTCGATGTTGTAAGGCAGCTTCGCCACCATATGGCGGGTGATGGCCAGCGCGCCGATCGGCCCAATCGCGAGCGTGTAGCCGTCGGGCGGCGACTTGGCGACATAGTCCATCCCGAGCGTGAGCGCGCCGCCCGGCTTGTCCTCGACAATCACCGTACCGCCGAGAATGGGAGCAATCTCGGCAGCGAGGATGCGCGCCACCGTGTCGGTCGCGCTGCCGGCCGCCTGCGGCACGATCAGGCGGATCGGCTTGTCGGGATAGTCGGCGACCGCCGCGCTGGGCAACGCCCACACGATGCAGCTCAACAGCAACGAGCCCAATGATCGCGTCAGCCGAGTCATACACATCCTCCCGGAGTTCTTGTTGCGCGAAGACTAGCGAGCCGAGACCGCCTCCACAATCGAAACGGCCCAACCGCGCGCTTTCAACGCAGCCGCGCCGCCTCGTCGAGCACGGCGCGTTCGGCGATGCCCTGGTCGTCGGTCGGTGCGAACGCCGCGACGGTCAGCGGCACGTCGATATCGGGAAAGTGATAGGCCGCGGCCACGCTGTCCGGCCCCTGCCCCGAGTGGCCGATGCAGAGACCAAGCGGCGAGGCGATGTCCATCATCAGGCCAAGGCCATAGCCCGCCGTCCGCCACGGCCGATCCTTCAACTCGGCCACGACCGGATGACGAAGACGCATCTGCTCGCGTAGCGGCGGCGGCAGTAGCGCGCCGGTAAAGATGCCGTGCATGAAGCGCACGACATCCTTCGGCGGTCCAAGCAAGAGACCATGCGACACCCAGCCGGGATGAAAGTCGTCCTCGTCGCCGAACACGGACCGCCGCAGATCGGCGCGGCTGCGGGCGACAAATGAATCCGAAATTCCGAGCGGCGCGAGCACCAGAGCATTGAGCGCCGGCTCGATGTCGCAGCCGGTCACTTGCTCGATCAATCGGCGCACCAGAAAATAGCCGCTGTTCGAGTAGGACCAGCCCTGCCCCGGTTCGAACAAAAGCTTCGCGGCATCGATGTGCGCGAGCAGGTCGTCTTCGCTCCAGGGATCGTCGTGCCGCTCGACCGCCACTTCGTAGGCGTCGCTTTCGGTGTAGCAGGGCAGCCCGCTGGTGTGCTGCAGAAGCTGCCGCAAGGTGAAGCGGCGGCCCGGCATGGTCCGGTCGAGGTCGAGCCGGCCGCCGGCGACGAGAACCAGAGCACAGGCCGCGATCGCGGTCTTGGCGATGCTCCACCAGGGCACCAATGTCGACGGGTCGCCCACGACCTTGTCGCCAACGCAGGACGCGATCAGGGGCTCGCGCACCGCCATATCAACGCTTGTGCAACCAGGCGCCGATGCGCTCGACCGCCTCCTTCATATCGGCAGTCGAACCGGCGTAGCTGAAGCGCACAAAATGCCGGCCGTCGATCGGATCGAAATCGACCCCCGGCGTCGCCGCCACATGCGCCTCCTCGAGGAGCCGCTTGGCGAAATCGAAACTGTCGTCGGAAAACTCCGAGACGTCGGCGTAGAGATAGAACGCGCCGTCGACCGGGAGAAATTTTGACAAGCCCGCCTTCGGCAGCCCTTCGATCAGGATTTTGCGGTTGTCCTCGTAGCCATGCTTGATCGCGTCGAGCTCGGCCCGCCCCTCAAACGCCGCCTCCGCCGCGATCTGCGACAGCGTCGGCACCGAGATCGCGAGATTGCCGTGCAGCCGGTCGATCGGGCGCACCAGAGCCTGCGGCACCACCATCCATCCGATCCGCCAGCCGGTCATGCAGAAGTATTTCGAGAACGAGTTGATGACGACCGCGTTTTCCGACAAACGCGCCGCGGTCTCCACCGGCACGGCATAATCGAGCCCGTGATAGATCTCGTCCGAAATAAAACGGATGCCTTCATCGTCGGCGACGCGGATCAGGGCGGCAAGCGCCTCGGGCGTCATCATGGTGCCGGTCGGATTGGCCGGGCTTGCCACCAGCACGCCGGCGAGCGGCTTTTTCCGGTGCGCGGCGCGCAGACTCTCGGCGGTGATGGCAAAGCGGTTCGCCGCGTCGGTTTCGAGCAGCACCGGCTCGCAGCCGAGCGCGGTGAGGATGTGGCGATACGGCGGATAGCCCGGATTGGCGATAGCGACGCGGTCGCCCGGCTCGAACATCGCCAGAAACGCCAGGATGAATCCGGCCGACGATCCTGTGGTCACGATCACGCGATCGGCGCTCACCGGCACGCGATAGGTTTCCGCGTAGTGTTGCGCGATCCGCGCCCGCAGCGAAGGAATGCCGAGCGTCTCGGTATAGCCCAGCGCGCTCTTGCCGAGCACGGCCTGCACCGCCGCGATCGCGGGCGACGGCGCGCCCACCGCCGGCTGGCCGACCTCCATGTGAATGACCTTGCCGCCCGCGGCCTCGATCCGGGCCGCCGCCGCCATCACGTCCATCACCATGAACGGCGGCACGTCGCTGCGGGCTGAGGGTGTCATTAACTTTCTTCGCGCCGGATCGAGCATCATGACGGGCTCTCCCAGGCCCCGTTCCGGGCTCTGCCCCGCTGTTGCCGCATTCGACCGCTCCTTACGCCCTTCGGGGCGGCCAAACGTACAAGTGATCTTTGCTCGCGTTGACCCTCTCGGAGGGCGCCACTAGTTTGGCTGAACATTGGTTTTGACGATTCCAAGCGAACATGACTGAGGCCGAAAGCACTATCAAGGTGCGGCGGACCACACCAGCCGCGCGCGCACTTACGCTGCTGACGGCGTTCGCGGTCGCGCTTGTTCCGAGCGCGGCCATCGCGCCGACGCCGTCGCGGGCGCAAAGCCTGCCGCCCGGACTTCCGGTCATTCGCGACGCCGAGATCGAACAGTTGCTGCGCGACTACACCCAACCCATTCTGCGCGCCGCCGGTCTCGCCCAGCAGAACGTCCAGGTCACCATCATCAACGACCGTACGTTCAACGCCTTCGTGATGGATGGCCGGCGCATCTTCATCAACGCCGGCGCCTTGATCGATGCCAAGGTGCCGAACGAAGTGATCGGGGTGCTCGCGCACGAAACCGGCCACATGGCCGGGGGACATTTGTCGCGCTTGCGCCAGCAGCTCGCCAATGCGCAGGCCGCATCGATCATCGCCATGATCCTCGGGCTTGGCGGCGCGGTTGCCGCGTCGCGCAGCGGCGGCGCTGCCGGCAATCCAGCGGCCGCCATTCTCGGCCCGCAGGAATCGATCCGCCGCTCGCTGTTATCCTACCAGCGCGCGCAGGAGGAGCAGGCCGACCGCGCCGGCGTGAAGTTCCTCGCCGCGACCGGTCAATCGGCCAAGGGCATGTCCGACACCTTCAGCCGGCTGTCGGACCAGATCTTGTTCGCCGCGCAGAACGCCGATCCCTACATGCAGTCGCATCCGATGCCGGCGGAACGCGTCGCGGCCCTCGAAATCCTCGCCAAGAACAGCCCCAACTGGGACAAGAAGGATTCGCCGGAGCTGCAATTACGCCACGACATGATGCGAGCCAAGCTTACCGGCTTTCTCGACCGCGGCGACACGGTGGCGCGCCGCTATCCGCCGAGCGATACGAGTCTGCCGGCGCGGTACGCGCGCGCCATTGCTACCTACCGCCACGCCGACCTGCGCGCGGCGATCAGCCAGATCGACGGCTTGATCCAGGCCCAGCCGAACAATCCGTATTTCTATGAGCTCAAAGGTCAGGCGCTGCTCGAAGGCGGCAAGCCCGCGGAAGCCATCGCGCCCTTGCAGCGCG
>Ga0207711_10002897_pt1 | contig 15030 bp, 12 predicted proteins | sample KBSS34metaG_FD_184401 | JGI IMG/M metagenome (GOLD analysis project Ga0207711, IMG submission 184401) | Switchgrass rhizosphere microbial communities from Kellogg Biological Station, Michigan, USA - KBS S3-4 metaG (SPAdes) (version 2) | ecosystem: Host-associated > Plants > Roots > Rhizosphere...
CCTGAAAGGGCCGCGCGACGTACGTGGGTACGTGACCGTGTAGTACGTGGGACGTCGTCGTGCAGGACGTGGGTACGTGGTCGTGTAGCGCGGGCCTTTCAGGCCCGCGATCGGTAGGCAGGAGGACACGTGGTAGCGGCTTTCATACTCGCTCTGGCAGCTTCGTCGCTCTCCGGTATCGTGCGCGATACCACCGGCGGAGCGGTTCCCGGAGCCGCCGTCATCGTCAAGCCGGCGTCCGGGACCGAGCGGCAGACCTTTACCGGACCGGACGGCCGCTTCACCATCGAGACCCCTGAGACCGGCGAGGTCACCATCGTCGTTCGTGCCGGCGGGTTCGCCGAGAAGACGCAGAAGGTATCGAGCTCGAATGGATCCATCGAAATCACCGTCGAGCCTGCGACGCTGCTCGAGACCGTGACGGTGACACCGACACGAACCGAGCAGCGGCTTGGTGACGTGCCGGCAAGCGTCAGCGTCCTGACGAGCGAAGCCATCGAGGCATCGCCGGCGATGCTCGCCGACGACGTGCTGCGACAGGTGCCGACGTTCAGCCTCTTTCGTCGGACCAGCGGCCTGGTGGCGCAGCCGACCACTCAGGGCGTCTCGCTGCGGGGGATCGGGCCCAGCGGTCAGAGCCGCACTCTCGTCCTGCTCGACGGCATCCCCTTCAACGATCCGTTCGGCGGGTGGGTGTACTGGACCCGGGTTCCGCTCGCCAGTGTCGACCGCGTCGAGATCACCGAGGGCACGTCGTCCAGTTTGTACGGCAACATCGCGATGGGCGGTGTTATCAACATCATCACCAGCCGGCCGACCCGCCGGACCATCGAGCTCAAACCGCAGTTCGGCAGCAAGAACAGCCCCAAGTTCGACTTCTTTGCGAGCGACCAGTTCAGCAGCAAGGTGGCGGCAGCGGTCGAAGGCAGCTTCTTGAATACCGACGGGTTCCCCATCGTGGCGGCGCCCGAGCGCGGCCCCATCGACAACAACGCCGACGTCCAGTACAAGAACATCTCGACCAAACTCGAGTTCACGCCGTCCGAGCGTATTCAGAGCTTCTTTCGCGCCGGCTATTTCTCGGAAAGCCGCGTCAACGGCAAGGTCGGCGAAGTGAACGACACGCGGTGGACGACGCTGAACGGCGGCGTCCGCGCGCGCCTCGCGGACGGCAGCGATCTCCAGGCTCGGACCTTCGTCGACGTCTCCCGTGCGCACTTCAACTTCCTCGCGGTCACCAACGCGGCGACGACGCGAAACGTGGTCCGGCTGGCGACGGATCAGAACGTGCCGACCAACGGCGTCGGTGGCATGGCACAGTGGTCCAAGTCGATCGGGGCGTCGAATGTGTTCTCGGCCGGATTCGATTTCCGATGGGTGGATGGCGACAGCCAGGAGGCGGCATACGTCGCGGCCGTGCCGACATCCATTACCGGCGTGACCCAGGCGGCCACGCTCTCCGTAAACCGGATTTCAGGCGGGACGCAGCAGAGTCTGGGCGGATTCGTTCAAGACATCCTGACGCCGATTGAAAAGCTCGTCATCACGTTGAGCGCGCGCGTCGATCGGTGGAACAACTACGACGGCCACAATCTCGAGACGACGGTCGCCACCGGCCAGCCGACGGCGAACAACCGGCCGACGATTCCCGACAAGAGCGACACGGTGGTGAGCCCACATGTGGGGGCGCTGTATCACGTCACGGATCGGGTCAGCGTCTGGGGCGCCGCCAATTCGGGATTCCGCGCGCCGACCCTGACGGAGCTGTACCGGCAGTTCGCGGTCGGGGCCGTGACCACCCGTCCCAACGATCAGCTTGGCCCCGAGCGGCTCGTCGGCGGCGAGGCCGGGGTCAACGTCGCGCCTGCTCGCAACGTCTCGGTCCGGCTGACGTGGTTCGACAACCGGATCACCAACCCCATTTCGAACGTCACCTTGAGCGCGACGCTGGCGCAGAAGCAGAACCTGGGCAAAACGCAGGTCCGGGGCTTCCAGACCGACCTCGATTATCGGGTCGGGCCGTCATGGCGGTTCTCAGCGGCGTACGTCTTCGACGACGCAAAAGTGACCGACGGCGGGGTGGCGAATGCTGCGCTGGTGGGCAAGACCATCCAGCAGGTGCCGCGCCATCGCGGGTCCGTGCAGGCCGCATACTCGAACGCGAAGTTTGCGACCGTTGCCATCGGCGCCCAGTTCGTGGGCCTGCAGTACAACGACGACCTGAACGTCAACTTCATCCCGGCCGCGACGTTGACCAGCGCGGGCTATGACACGTCGTTCCCGGCAGGCCTGCCAGGCTTTACGCTCGTGGATCTGACCGTCTCGCGCGCGATTGGTCACAATCTTCAGGCATTTTTCGGGATTCAGAACCTCTTCGACCAGGTCTATTTCGTTCAGACCAACCCCTCGACGATCGGCACGCCGCGCCTTGTAAACGGGGGTCTCCGCGTTCGCTGGAGCGGACGCTAGTTCGCGATCACAGGGCCGTTGGCCAGCAAATTGCTGAATGAGCTTAAGTAGGTATGAAGCTCATCGTTCAGCCAGATGCCGGCATCGCCCCCATTGTCACTGCGATCAAGCAGGCCAGGAAGTCGGTCGACATCCTGATTTTCAGACTCGATCGCCTGGAGATCGCGCGCGCGCTGGAAGCCGCCGTAGCGCGCGGTGTACGGGTGCGTGCCCTGACAGCTCATCAGAACCGCGGCGGCACCAAGATCCTCCGCAAGCTCGAAATGGACCTTCTGGAGGCCGGTGTCACCGTGTCGCGGACCGCCGACGACCTGGTTCGTTACCACGGCAAGATGATGATCGTCGACGGCCGGATCCTCCACATTTACGGCTTCAATTTCACGCGCCTCGATATGGAAAAAAGCCGGAGCTTCGGCATCGTGACGAAGAATCACAAGCTCGTCAACGAAGCGATGAAGCTGTTCGAAGCGGACTTCGAGCGGCAGCCGTACACGTCGGCTTACCCGCGCTTCGTCGTCAGCCCTGAAAACGCGCGGGAGCGCCTGTCCGCTTTCCTCAAGGGCGCACGAAAGCAGCTCCTCATCTACGACCCGCAGGTCTGTGACGATGCGATGCTCCGCATCATCAGCGACCGCATCAAGGCCGGCGTGGAGGTGAAGATCATCGGCAGCGTCGAAGCCAAGTGGAACATCAGCGGCGAGCCGTTTCCGGGGAAGCGCCTGCACGTGCGCGCCATGATCTGCGACGGCAAGCGCGCCTTCGTCGGCAGCCAGAGCCTCCGCCGTCTCGAGCTCGAGAGCCGCCGCGAAGTTGGCGTCATCGTGACGGACGACGTCGTGGTCAGTCAGCTCAAGCAGTACTTCGAGCTTGATTGGTCGAAGACCGAGGCAGGCCGGAGAGAGGCCAAGAAGGCCGCGAAGGCTGAGAAAAAAGAAGAGAAGCTGGCCGCGGCCTCGTAAGAAGGCTCAAGGCTGATTGGTCTCGCGCGTCAGGTTGCTTCAGACTTCAGGCTTCGAACCTCGGGCTTCTGAGGACTCCTCCAAAAATCCATCGTCGACACCCGATGCACGCAGCCGACGGTGCAGTACGGCGCGCATGACTTTGGCGTCGCGAATTCCCGCCGGATGTCGTCAACCGTGTAGCGTTCGAGCGGAACGCCTGGATGGCCGCGCTGCTGCGAACAGTAGTGCACCAGGCCGTCCTCGCAGACATAGAGGTAGCGCGCGCCGGCGCGGCACCGCCACTCGTTCGGCTTGCCATCCGCCAGGTTGTCCTGAAAGCTGCGAATCCCCGAATAGAGATTCTTGAAGACCTGCCAGGGCCCGTTGATGGCGGCCGACACCTCGTCGTAAACCTTGCGCTCGACCGGAGCGAGCGACTTGAGGCGGCCCGACCCGTCGTGGATGATGCCGATCGAGGTGGAGAAGCCGAGCTCGCGGGCGCGGTTGTTGATGGTGCGCGCGTCCTCGGGGTTCCTGATGCCGCCGCCGAGGACGGAGTTGATGTTGACGTCGAACCTCGCGTGGGCCTTGAGGTGCTGAAGCTTCTGATCGAGTACGCGCAGGCTCTTCTTCGACACGTCGTCCGGCTCGACGTTGTCGATGCTGATCTGCAGGAAGTCGAGTCCCGCCGCGTTCAACTGCTCGATTCGCTTCGGCACGAGGAAGTAGCCGTTCGTGATCAGGCCGGCCATCATCCCCCGGTCACGGATGTGCCGGATGAGCGCGTCGAGATCCGGGTGCAGCATCGGCTCGCCGCCGCTGAACGCGACGACCGACGTGCCCAGTGACGCCAGGCGATCGATGCGGGCCTTCATCACCTCTGTCGGCACCGGAGCCGACACCTTGTCGTACTCGTTGCAGTAGCCGCAGTCGATGTTGCAGCGGCGGATGGGGATGATCTGGACGAGCAGCGGGTGCGCCGTATGCACCAGCCCGCGGGCGAACTCCCTGAGCGAGCGAGCTTTACGGCTGGCGTTACTGAAGGGCACGATCAGAAAAGTATAACACCCGCCTCGTGGCGCGGCCGGGCCCGCCCGCGAGCTGGGCCCTTGGGTCCTTTTCGCGTCTTCGTGCCTTCGTGGCGATCCCCGGTGGGATTCGCCAGAGACAGGATTGGTCTAGGCGGCTGACGGCTCGGGCGGGCGGGTGCGCCGAAAGTGTTGGCCGACCTTCAACGACCCATCGAAGATCGGTCCGACCGGGATGAGGCCCCAGACGCGGTGCCGGGCCACGGCGGCCAGACCTGCCGACGCGATGCAGCCGCAATTGCTGCAGTCGGGATTGCCGCCGAACTGGCAAGGTGTAATCCGCGTCTTCAGGTCGGCGGAAATGGTGGCCGTCGTCTTGGAGAACACGCACTCGGCGGGCGACGCGGGTGGATTCGCGTAGACGTCGAGCAGGCCCTTCGGGAGCGCCAGCTTGGGGAAGCGCAGCCGCAGCGCCATCAAGTCCGCGACCACGCGCTCGCGATCGACCGGCCGCAACCGCTCGTCCGACACTTCGCCGACTTGCGGCGTATAGAGACTGACCCAAATCTTTTCGACTTCCGATCGCGCGGACCAGAAGTGGAGGAACTCTTCGATGTAGCCGTCCCGATTGACCTGCTGCCGGGTCACCGTGCAATGCACGGTGATCGTGTGACCGGCGATGTGCTTCAGAATCCGGTCGTAGGTGGCCGGGGTGCGGCGCTTGTCGTGCTCGGGCTGCAGGCCGTCGATCGAGACGACGAGTGACAGTCGCGGCAGAGTATGCCACTCCGCGGGAATCTCGCGCACCGCGCTGGTGACCACCTGCACGTGAATGCCGCGCTTCGACAGGATCGGCAGCAGGGTGTTCAGTTCGCGGTAGCGCACGAGCGGTTCGCCGCCGACGATCGACAGGTGGAGCGGCCGCTGCCGGTCGACGATCCCGAGCACGCCGTCGATGAGCTCCTGGCCCTTGAAATCGCGGACCTCGCGCAGCGTGATGTCGCCGCCAAGGTGGTCGTCGCCGTAGGCGTAGCATCCCGGGCACTTCAGCGGACACTCGCGAGTGATTTCCAGCGACAGCGCCGGTGTGTATCCCGTCAGGATCCGCCCCCACGCGCCCAAGATCCAATCCATCTCTTCACTATAATGCACGCCATGAAACGACGCACCCTGCTTCAGTGGCTTGGCGGCGTGGCAGGCGCGGCGGCCACGGCACCGTTGCGCGCGATCCGTGTGTTCGCGCAGCCGCGCGAGCTCACGCATGAGTCGGTTGCGACGCTGTATGAAATCGCTGCGACTGTACTGCCAGCCTCACTCGGGGCGGCGGGCGTGCGAGCGATTGCCGACAAATTTGTCGCGCGGACGCGCGGCTACCGCGAAGGAGTGGCGCTGTCGCACGGCTACGGCCATCCGCGCCTGCAGCGATCTGGCGCGTCGCCGGTGCCTGTCTACATCGCCCAGCTTGCGGCGCTGGCCGCCGAGGCGAACGTGAGAGGGGTACGGTGGCCGGCGCTCGACCTCGACACGCGCCGCCGGCTGCTCGACGCGGCGCTGGCGAAGGCCAACATTCGCGGACTGCCCGCTCGGCCGACCGGCCAGCACATCGTGTCGGATCTGATGGCGTTCTATTTCCGGAGCAGCGAAGCGAACGACGTTTGCTACAGCGCGATGATCAACCGCGAGGTGTGCCGACCGATCGCGATCACGACGCGGAAACCCGAACCGCTCGCGCGGCCATGAACCGCCACGAAAGCACGAAAGCACGAAACCGTGATTCTTGGGTGTTGATTTCGTGTTTTCGTGTTTTCGTGGCTTGAAGGAAGGAGCGCCCGTGTCAGTTCACGAAACCGACACGCTGATCATCGGCGGCGGCATCACCTCCGCGATGCTCGCGCAGAAACTGGCGGAGATTCGCCCGGGGCGGACGATCACGATCGTCGAAGCCGGCCGGTCGATCTTCGACACCCAGAACCGCGGCCGCTATCGCGAACGGGCGATGGAGTACGGCGAGCATCCGTGGCACGGCGACTACATCGAGGATCAGCAGGCCGCCGGCATCATCTCGATGACGATGGCCGTCGGCGGCCTGGCGCTGCATTGGGGCGGCGCGTGCAATCGGTTCTCCCAGGAAGATCTCCGGCTCAAGTCGATGTACGGCCTGGCCACGGACTGGCCGATCGAGTGGACCGAACTCGAACGCTACTATTGCGAAGCGGAGCGGCGGCTGAACGTGAGCGGCGAGCCGAGCCCGCACCCCGAGGATCGGCGGTCGCAGCCCTATCCCCAGGGACCCATCCCGTTGTCCTACAACCTGCAGATTCTGAAGACCTGGGCCGAGAGGAGCGGCGTCAAGTTCTCGCCGTTGCCCATGGCGCGCAACCTGACCCCCTCAGGCGGCCGCGGCGCGTGCTGCGTCTACGACACCTGCGGAGAGGTGTGCCCCTCTGGCGCGCGTTACTCGCCGGACTACACGTTCCGCCAGCTGCTGGAGCCGAAGAAGATCGTCCTGCACGATCGGACGCTCGTTCGCCGGCTGACCCTCGACGAACGGCGTTCGACCATCGTGGCGGCGCAAGGCGTCCACCAGGAGCGGCCGGCCGACCCGATCGAGTACCGCGCGAAGACGTTCGTGATCGCGTCAGGTTACTGCTGGAGTTCGCATCTGTTGCTGCTGTCGGCGAACGCGCGCTTTCCGGACGGTCTCGCGAACCGGTCGGGGCTGGTCGGCCGGTTCATGAACGGCCACACGTTCATCAACGCGACCGCGAACATCGACGATCAGACGTTCCCGGGTCAGAACATCACGCACAGCCTGATTTCGCGCGAGTACTTCCGGTGTCCGACCAACCGTCCCTTCGTCCGTCACGACACCCGGGTATGGGAAAGCTCCGCCGGGCGCGATCCACGGCTGCGTGCGTCTGACGGCACGCTGCTGCTCGGCGACGAACTGATGGCCGACTGGCGATCGCGAACGAAGGGCAGCTCGGTTCGGCTGCGCGCGTACGTCGACGTCCATCCGTCGGCGGACAGCCGGCTGACGCTCGATCCGTCGAAGAAGAACCGCTACGGCGATCCGCTGCCGACGATCGAGCATCGGCTCGACGACGCGACCCGCGCGCGCGAGGCGGCCACCCGCGCTCACGTCCAGGGCGTCTTCGCGGCGCTCGCGAAGGCGAGCAACGGCCGCATCGTCAACAACAGCGAAGGGGACTACCTGGATCATCCCGGCGGCGGCTGCCGCATGGGCACCGATCCCGCGGCCAGCGTGTGCGACAGTTTCGGCCGCACCCACGACCACGAGAACCTGTTCGTCGTCGGCGCCCCGACGACGCCGACCGGCGGGTGCACCAACGGGACGCTCACGTTCGTGGCGTTGACGCTACGGTCGGCGGAGGAGATTGCGCGAGCGTCTTGAACGCGGAGCTCGCAGAGCTCGCAAAGAAGAATATGAATTCTCTGCGGGCTCAGCGTGCTCTGCGTTGATCGTGGTTACTTGGCGGCCGTAAACATGATCTCCACGGCGCCGTCCGCATTCATCAGCCCGGCGCCGACCGTCGCGCGCGCGGGGAAGTCCTTGCCGATCGGCTCGCGATATGACGCGTTCATGTCGGCGAACTTGGTCAAGTCCGGCAGATAGACCATCCCTTCCACCAGGTTGCTCCAGTCGAACCCGGCGGCTTTGAGCGTACGGCCGATCCGCGCCATCGTCTCCGCCGCCTGGCCCTTCACGTCGCCCTTGTTCGCCGGTGTGTTGCCGAGGATGCCCGAGAGGTACAGGCGATTGCCGACGCGGATCGCCGAGCTGAGGTTCGGGTTTTTCGTTCCCGGCTTGCCGTCTTCCGTCGGTGTCGTGATGGCGGTCTTCGTGCCCTGCACCGCCACCATCGTGATCTCGACCAGGTAGTCGTTCGAGTTGAGGGTCGCCTTGACGGTCGCGCGCGCGGGAGGATCGGTCGGAAAGTAGGTCCGGTAGACTTCGTTCATGTCCTGGAATGCGCCCGAGTCGGTGACGTAGATGCGCGCGCTGACGACGTCGGCGAACGTCATGCCGCCGGCCTTCAGCACGGTCGATGCATTTTCCAGCACGGTCTTGGTCTGGGCTTTCATGTCGCCCTTGATCGGCGTGTTGTCCTTGCCGTTCCGGCTGATGAGCCCGGCCAGAAAGAGTGTGTTACCCGACTTGATGCCGTAGCTGTACGGGTTCGGCGAGCCAATCCACTCGCTCGGGTTGACGACGACCCGCTGACCGCCGTCAGGCACGGCGACCGCCGAGATTTCCACCAGCCCCTCGTTCAGAAGCGGCACGATGACGGTGGTGCGCGCCGGCGGATCCTTGGTCCAGTAGGTGCGATACACCTCGTTCATCGCGGCGAAGTCGCCCTGGTTCTTGAGATAGACCGTCATGCTGGCGGCATTCGCGAGGCTCGAGCCGGCCGTCTTGAGGGCGGCGCTGATGTTGTCGAGCACCTGCTTGGTTTGGGCCTTGACGTCGCCGCCGGAGCCCAGCGTGCCCGACACATAGATCAGTCCGTCGGCCTTGATGGCCGTGCTGAACGGCATGCTCGCGTTGGCGTTGGGGAACACTTGTTTCGACGATTGGGCAAAGGTCATGGTGATAGCGACCGTGCAGAAAGCCAGGACCAGGACATGGCGCATGACAGGCTCCTCTCGAGTGAGCGCCATTCTACGCGAAAAACACATGCGGTAATCTTAGGGATTGATGATCGAAAAGCGCCGCTCGAAGATTCATCGGTGGGGCGTGTATGCCACCGAGCCGATTCCCAAGAACAAACGCGTCATCGACTACGCGGGCGAGAAGATCTCGAATCAGGAGAGCCTCAAGCGCGAGCGGCGCTACATCCGCAAGGGGCACATCTGGTGCTTCAAGCTGACCAACCGGACGGTGATTGACGCCGGCGTCGGCGGCAACATCGCACGCTTCATCAACCACTCCTGCCGCCCCAACTGCTATATCCACATCGTCGACGGCACGATCTGGATTCGCGCCAGCCGGGCGATTCGAACGGGCGAGGAGCTCACCTATCACTACAACACCGATGGCGAAGGGTTGATCAAGTGCAGGTGCCGTCCGGGGTGCCAGGCGCTGCTGTGATCGTCTACCTGCACGGTTTTGCGTCGTCTCCCGGTTCGACCAAGATCGGATATTTTTCGGAGCGGCTGCGCGAGCACGGCGTCACCCTGGTGTGTCCGGATTTCAACCAGCCTGACTTCCGGACCCTGACGATCACGCGGATGCTCGATCAGCTCGACCGCCAGCTGCCGCCCGACGGTCCGCCGGTGGCGCTGGTCGGATCGAGCCTCGGCGGCACGCTGGCGATTCTCGCGGCCGCCCGTGCGCCGTCGCGAGTCGCACGGCTCGTACTGCTGGCGCCCGCGGTGATGTTCGCGAAGCCGGGCCATCATCTGCTGCCGCCGGAACGGATAGAGGAGTGGCGCCGCCGCGGGTCGCTGCCGTTTTTTCACTATGCGGCGAACGAGCAGCTGGAGCTCGATTACGGGTTTTACGAGGACAGCCTGCGCTACGACGCGTTCAACGCCGTCGTGCCACAGCCGACGCTGATCTTCCAGGGGCTTCGTGATGCGTCAGTCGATCATCGGACCGTCGAGCAGTTCGCCAACGCGCGCCCGAACGTCACGCTGTCGCTGCTCGACGACGACCATCAGCTGATCGCAAGCCTGCCGCGGATGTGGAACGACATCCAGCCGTTTCTCGGGCTGGACGAATGAAGCACGCGCTGATCGCCGCGTGCGTGTTCGCGGTCATGGCGGGCCCGAGGATGGGCGGGACGGCGCTCGATCGGCTGAACGTAGCGCAGCCCTTCAGGGCTGCCCCGATCGCCGATCGCAGGCCTGAAGGCCTGCGCTACGGCAGTCCCGCCCTGGCCGTTGATCAAATCCGCGTCGGGATTCTGAAGCCCGGTGGCGGCTACACCGTGACCGCGATACCGATCGAAACCTATGTGGCGCGGGTCCTTGCTGGCGAAGCCGCGCGCGACAGCCAGCCCGCGGCGCTCGAGGCGCTGGCCATCACGATCAGGACGTTTGCGGTGGCGAACCTGAAGCGGCACGGCGCGGACGGGTTCGATTTGTGCGATCAGACTCACTGTCAGGTCGTGAGAGCGGCGGTGGCGGCCACGGAGCGCGCCGCGCAGGCGACGGCTGGTCGTCTGCTGCTGCGCAACGGTGTCCCGGCATCCATTTACTACACGGCGTCGTGCGGCGGCCGCACCGAGATCCCGTCCGACGTCTGGCCCGGCGCCGAGGATCCACCTTTCCTGCCGTCGCGCGCGGACGACGCCTGCGAAGGCGCGCCGGCCTGGACGGCAAGCCTCGGCGACGACGATTTGCTGCGGGCGCTGCGGGCCGGCGGGTTTCGTGGCGATCGACTGCGCGACGTGCGCATCGCGTCGCGCAATGCCTCGGGCCGCGTGGCCCAGCTGACGCTCGAAGGATTGCAACCCGGCAGGATCTCTGGCCAGGATTTGCGCGTGGTCGTCGGGCGTACGCTTGGCTGGCAGCACATCAAGAGCACGGTATTCGACCTGCAGCGTCACGGCGACTCGTATCGCTTCACCGGTCGTGGGTCGGGACACGGAGTGGGGATGTGCGTCATCGGAGCGGCGAAGCTGGCGGAGCGGGGGACGACAGCCGCCGCGATCCTCGCGCGATACTTTCCGGGCCTCGAGATTTCCGGCCTGTCGTCTGCGGCGGCGCTGACCTCGGTCCGCGGCCGCACCACGGCATCAGGGACGGAGGTGCTGCTGTCGCTGCCGGATGACGACGAGGGCGAACGCGCGGCGATCGTTCGCGACACGGCTCGCGCGCGCGACGAGGTCGCCCGCGCGCTCGGCGTCGCGCCGCCGCCGCGGGTGACCCTGAGGTTTCATCCGACAACGGATGCGTACGAGAAGGCGACCGGCCAGCCCTGGTTTACGTCGGGGACGCTGGTCCGCGGCGAGATTCACGTACTGCCGCTGGCGACCCTACGCGATCGCGGCCTCGTCGATCGCACCATCCGCCACGAGCTGGTCCATCTGATGACCGACACCGCGCTGGCGCAGCGGCCCGCGTGGGTTCGCGAGGGCGCGGCGATCTTCTATGCCGGGGGGGCACCGCCGGCGCCGACCGGATCGAGGCCGCGTCCCACGTTCAAGCCCGAGCCGCGGACGCCGTGTCCGGACGACATCGAGCTAATCCGCCCGGTGTCGGTCGGTGCGCTGAGTTACGCCTACGCACGCGCGCGCGAGTGCTTCGCGAAACAGATCGCCGCCGGAAAAAGCTGGAGAGACGTACGTTGAACGCCAAGAACGCGAAAATCGCAAAGAACCCTTTTTACTTTGCGGCCTTTGCGCGCTTTGCGTTCCCCCGTTACTTTGGGTCGGGGACGGTCGGCACGGTGTACACCTTCTTCAGCGCGGCCTGATACTCCCCGAACAGCGCCTTGATCCCGGCGAACTCCTTCTTGACCGCCTCGCGGTAGTCCGGGTGCGTGGCGAAGTCGAACAGCACTGCGGCCATCGCCTGCGCGTCGATCGTGAACCCGTTGTGGCCGATCTCCTTGAGGTTGTCCGCGTCCATTTCATAGGTATGGTTCGACGCCGTCGACGACTGGGCGGTGATGCCGATGCCGGGGATGTCGCGCGACACGCTGCCGGTCTCCTCGTACCCCTGCGGCTTCGCCGGCTCGGGAATGACGTTGGTGGCGCCGAACATCTTCATGTAGGCGAATCCCAGCTCGCCAAGTGTCGCGACGCCGATGCCGTCGAGATCCTTGCCGTAATGATCGATCTTGACCTTTGTGCCGGTCGCCAGCGCTGCCGCCTTCGCCGCATTGTCGACGAACTCCACCACCTGTTGCAGATACACCTCGTCGGGGTAGCGGATGTAGAAGTCCGCCACCGTCCGATCCGGCACGACGTTCGGGGCCGTGCCGCCTTCGAGAATGATCCCCTGGATGCGCGCCTCGGGCCGGATGCTGGCGCGGACGGCGTTGATGTTCTCGAAGAAATGAATCACCGCCTCGAGCGCGTTGCGGCCGTTCCACGGCGTCATCTGATGCGTGGGCGCGCCGCTGAAGGTGTACTTGGCGCCGACGATGTTCAGGCAGCAGGTGCCGAAGCCGGCGGCGGGGCGTGTCGTCGCGCTGACGCCATGGCTGCGCACGATGACGTCGGCGCCGTCGAAGGCGTGAGCCTCGTGCATCACCGTCTTGGCGTTGGGCGGCATCATCTCCTCACCCGGCGCCCCGTAGACGATGATGCTTCCGGGCGTATTGGTGCGCGTCAGGTACTCGGCCATCGCAATCGCCGCCGCCATCCCCACCGGCCCCTGCGCGCTGTGCTGATCGCCGTGGAACGCCCCCTTGGTCCCTCGCAGCGCGTCGTACTCGAGGATGATTCCGAGCCGCGGTGCGCCGTTGTTGCGACGGAAGCGCGCGACGAACGCGGTATCCAGCCCGCCGGTGCCCATCTCGACGCTGAAGTCGTGCTTCTGTAGGTATTCCGTCAGCTTCTGGACCGACCGCTTTTCCTGGAAGCCGATTTCCGGGTGGGTGGCGATGTCGTCCGCCAGCGCCAGCAGCTCCTTGTCCATCAGTTCCTTGACGCGCGCGATCACCTGGTCGCGCGCCGGATTCGGTCCGGTCAGCCGCGACACCATCGCCGGCACGTCGAGCGACTGCTCGAGCGCGGCCATCTTGGCCAGCACCTCGCGCGCCGCCTGTTTTTCGGTCTCGGTGTCTTGAGCGAGGAGCGCGCCAGGAACGGCGAGCAGAAGGAGCAGCGTCAGTGTCGGCCTCAACATGGCCGACATTATAGCGATCGGTGTGCGCTAGTTCTGGGCGGTGGACGGCCGGATGCCGCCGCGGCGATTGACGATCGGGCTGGACATCGCGTGGCGCTTGAGTGATTCCGCGTCGACTGCATGGGTCGGATAGCAGGCGGCGCCGAGCGCGAACCGCAGGACGTTAGCGAACTCGTAGTTCTCGATGATCGTGACCAGGCGGTTGATCACGCGCTGCGAATGCTCGAAGTCGGCGTCGAGCAGCACGATGCCGAGCGTACCCTTGTCGGTGTGTCCCAGCAGATCGGTATCGCGCACCTGGTTGCCGATGATCTGCGCCACTTCCTGCAGCGTCCCGTCGTCGGCGGTAATCGTCATGCCTTCCCACTCGCGGCTGGCTTCGATGGTGATCAGCGTGAGATAGCTCTGCGAGCGGACGGCGCGTTTGAGCTCGCTGTCGAGCACGAATTGAAACGCGCCGGAAGTGAGGAGCTTCGATCCCTCCTCGTAAAACGAGCCGCTGGACATTGGTGATGTTGCGATTATGAGGCCTTGTCCAGGCCGTTTTCCTTGATCTTGTAGAGCAGCGCCTTGTAACTGATCCCGAGAATCTCCGCCGTCTCCTTGCGGTTCCAGCGCGTGCGCTGGAGCATTTTGACAATCAGCTCGCGCTCCGCCTCGCGCGCCGCCGTACGTGAGATGTCCTTCAGCGAATAATTGCCGGCTTCGGCGGCGGCTGTCGCGATCGACGCGGGCGTCGCAGCGGTGGCGGCCGGCGGCGGGCTCTGCAAGAGTCCCGGGGGCTGGCCGGGGCCGGGGCGCGACGATGGCATCGCCATATTCTGGGCGATCTCCTTGCGAATCGATACCTCGCCGCCCGGCGCGATGGCCCGTTTGACGAAGGTTTCGAGCTCCCGCACGTTCCCCGGCCAGTCGTACTCCATGAACACCTGCATCGTCTCGGACGACAACTCGGTGGCCGGTATGTTGTACTGCACAGAGTACTTCTTCACGAAGTGCCGGGCGAGCAACGGCACGTCGTCGCGGCGATCCCGCAGCGGCGGCAGGTCGATGCGCGCGAGATTCAGGCGTGCGTGGACGTCCTCGCGGAATTGTCCGGCGGCCACCGCCTGTTCCAGATCGCGGTTCGTCGCGGTCACCAGGCGCACGTCAACGTGGACGTCGCGGCCGCCGCCCGGCCGTGCGAACTGTCCTTCCTGCATCACGCGCAGCAGCCGCCCTTGCAGCGGCAGACTCATCGCGCTGATTTCGTCGAGGAACATCGTCGCCTGGCTGGCGAACTCGAACTTGCCAGGCTTGTCCTGTATCGCGCCGGCGAAGGCGCCGCGCTCGAACCCGAACAGCTCGCACTCGAGAAGATCCTGCGGGAGCGCGCTGCAATTCACTTTGACCAACGGCTTGTCGCGGCGGAGCGACGACGCGTGAAGCGCGCGCGCGACCAGTTCTTTGCCAGTCCCGCTCTCTCCGCTGATGAGCACTGGGACGTCGGCGTCGGCCAGCCGCTCGATCTGTTGCTGGACCTCCGCCATGCGCGGAGAATCGTCGAAGAGCATGCTGAAGGTCGATTGCGCGTGGAGTTGATCGCGCAAGGAGGCGACTTCTTTCGTCAGCCGGTACTGTTCGAGCGCGTTGGCCAGCGGCGTTTCGAGCTCGATTTCGTCAAACGGCTTGCTGACGTAGTCGGCTGCGCCGAGCTTCATGGCCTGCACGACGGTCGCGGTGCGGCCCTGCCCTGACAGCACGATGACCGGCACGTCGCGGTCGATGCG
>Ga0207711_10002899_pt1 | contig 15024 bp, 18 predicted proteins | sample KBSS34metaG_FD_184401 | JGI IMG/M metagenome (GOLD analysis project Ga0207711, IMG submission 184401) | Switchgrass rhizosphere microbial communities from Kellogg Biological Station, Michigan, USA - KBS S3-4 metaG (SPAdes) (version 2) | ecosystem: Host-associated > Plants > Roots > Rhizosphere...
GTGGATGAACATCGCCGTGGGCTCGACGTCGTGCCTGCCGGCGAGGCGGCGCCCCGCGCCGTCGACCATCACGATGTCGTCGCCGCCGATCTCGCTCCAGAGCAGGCCGCGCGGGTTGAGGAGGAATCGGCCCGAGCCGTCCGGCAACTCGACGCTGAAGTGGTTGCAGACGCCCTCGGCCAGGCCGTGATGCGCGGCGGCGCGCAACGCCAGGGCGAGGTCGTCGCGAAGGCGCCGCACGGCGTCGCCTTCGAAATCCATGGGGCTGAAGGTCGTCGTCATCGCGCTCGGGGAGTTTAGGGCGCGTTGCCGAGGACGAAGGGGCAGCAACGCCTCTAGACTCGCTCCCATGCGCGACGGCATCTTCGTCAGCTACTCGCACACCGATCGCGGCTGGCTCGCCGAGCTGCAGCAGGTCTTGCAGAGTCTTCCCGGCGCCGTTCGCGTCAGTGCCTGGGACGACACCCGCATCGCCCCCGGCTCGCGTTGGCAGGGAGAGATCAGGGAAGCGCTCGACACCGCGGCAGCCGCGGTGCTGCTGCTCAGCCCGGCGTTCTTCCGCTCGGAATTCATCGCCGCCCACGAGTTGCCCGAAGTGCTGGGCTCCGCGGCGCGTGGTGAACTGGTGATCCTGCCCGTGGTCTCATGCAGCCGTCACTGCCATCTATCAGTCGGTCAATGATCCGGCCGTGCCGCTCGAGGCGCTCGACGAGGCCGGCCGCCAACCCGTCTGGCAGCGTCTGCTCGCGTCGCTGACCGGAGTCGCGGCTGCGATCGGCGACGAGTCGCGCATCGGCGCGGAGATGATCCGGCTCGGCAACGACGTCGCGCTCTCGGCCGACGTCGCGCACGTTCTCGACAAGATGGCTCGGGCGAGGGCCGATCCGGCGTTCGACGGCAACGAGACGATGCGCGAGAACACGCTGGTCTTTCTCGAGGGCCAACGCTGCCAGGCGATGGCGACGCGGCTTATGGAGGAAATGAAGCGGACCGATCTCGAGCCGTATCGCAGCAAGGCGGTCGTGCGGATGCTCGAGCAGGTCGCGAAGAACGAGAAGATCGCCCTGCGGCGGGCGACCGAGCTGACGCAGGAGTTCGCGAATCGGACGCTGACGACGCTCAAGCAGGCCAGAGAGTCGGGCGCGGGCGGTGGATGAGCGTCCGGGTCGATGCGGCGGCGACGCGCGGCCGCCGCCTGCCTCCCGATCACGCGCAGTCGCTTCGGGCACGCGCCTGTCGGCGATGCGACGAACGGAGCGCGCGAACGTGAATGAAAGGCACGGCGTTTCCTCGGTCTGGCAAGCGCCATCGTGTTGACGACGACGATCTCGCCGCGCGCCGATGCGGCAGAGCCGGCCTGCACCGTGACGTCGGTCGAGAAGGTCGCCACGGCGTACGAGAACGTCGCGGCGTCGCCGACGACGGACCAGCTCGTCATCACCCGCCCGGACGCGCGCGGGGTCTATCAGTTCTATACGGGGACGGTCGGAGGCGGCGAGCCGGCGACGTGCATCAGCTGCCGGCGCGTCCTCATCTCGGCCGACGTCGACATGACGGAGGCGGAAGGGCAGGACCAGTTCGTCCTCGACGTCGACACCGGACAGCTTCAGAACCTGACGCGCTCGCCCGACGTCTGGGACGAGCACGGCCTCTTTTCGCCCGACGGCAGCAAGATCACCTTCATGTCGTCGTATCCGTACCGGCACCAGAAGGACAGCAACAAGGTGGCCTCGCTCAAGACCGAGTTCATGGTGATGAACGCCGACGGCAGCGATCTCCAGCAGGTGACGCATTTCAACGAGCCCGGCCATCCGGAGTCGCTGTCGAAGAACACGGTCGCCGCCGTCGCCCAGTTCGTCGGCGACGGCTCGCGCTCCTTCGCCACCGTGATGGCGCCCGACTACAGCTTCGGCAAGACCAACTGGGTGATCACGTTCGCAGGTCGATGCGGGCAGAGAACGCGGTAGCGGCCGGCCCTAATCGCGCCGGCGCTCCGCGTGCGTTGACGAAGTTTCGGCAGCTCAGGCGATTCGTCCGAACCAGAGCGCCGCCAAGCCCGCCGCGACGAGCAGCAGGACCGCCGCCGCCAGCGCCAGGAGCGCGGTGATCTCGGTCTCGCGCGTCTGCACCTGCATGCGCGAGCCGAGGTCCTGGTAGACGCTGCGCAGCTCCTCCGCCGTGCCGGCGTGGTGATACTCGCCGCCGGTCATCCGCGCCACCTCGCGCAGGGTCGGCTCGTCGAGCTGCATGTAGATGGCCAGGCCTTCGCCGCCGCCGACCGGGCCGTCGACCGTGCCGAGACCGACGACGTGGATGCGAACGCCGCGGTCGGCGGCCATCTTCGCGGCGTCCAGCGTGTCGACTCCGGTGGTGCGGCGGCCGTCGCTGAGCAGCAGGATCGCGGCCGACTTGTAGGAGCCCGGCGCGACCGGCGTGATCGGATTCGGCTGCGCCTCGCTCTTCTCGTCGCGGCTGCTGCGCGCCTTCTGGCGCGGACCGAACGTCATGTCGCCGAGGTTGATGCCCTGCTCCGGAAACAGCTCCGCCAGGCAGACGACGATGGCGTTGCCGATGGCGGTGCCGTACTGCATCTGGAATGCGTCGATCGCGCTGACCAGCGAGCCACGGTCCAGCGTCGCCGCCTGGGCGACCTGGGCGGTGCCGGCGAACGTGACGAGCCCGACCTCGATGTTCTTCGGCAGGTCGCGCAGGAACAGCTTGGCCGCTTCCTGCGCGGCCGCCATGCGCGTCGGCTTGACGTCGCTCACGCGCATGCTGAGCGAGACGTCCATCGCCAGCAGGACCGACGTCCGCGCCCACGGCAGCGTCACCGTCACCAGCGGTCGCGAGGCGGCGAGCAGCAGCAGGGCACAGGCGATCCAGAGCAGTGCGGGCGGCACGTGGCGCCGCCAGGGAGCGCTCGGCGACGCGTCGCGGACGAGGCGCAGGTCGCTGAAGCGCAGCGCGCGCTTGCGGCGCCGCTGCAGCAGCCATAGGTAGAGCAGCGGCAGCAGCGGCACCGCCAGCATCAACCCCAGGTACTGCGGCCACAGGAAGTTCATGGGCTAGGTCGGACGTGTCGTCGACTCGTGCGGCACCGGGAGCGTGGAAGGGAGCGCGGCTGTCGACGCAAGAAGCGCCTCCGGGGGTGCTCGCAAATTTCATGCTACCCGGCAATCAGGGGGCCGGTCGGGCGCCGCTCTTGGCAGCGGCTGTGCCCGCCCATGATCGTTCTTTCCCTGATTCCGTGCGAGCTTCGCAGCAGTAGATTTTTCGATCGGTGGAGGCACCGTGGGGGGAAAGCGATATGAGGAAGCTGTCTGGAAGCGCGAGGCCTGTGATCGCCGTTGCCGTCGCGGCGTTGCTGAGTTCTGTGGCGTGCTCAGGCGCATCGGCGCAGGGAATGCGGTCCGGGCCGGACATCTGTCCCAAGCAATTGCAACACCGCTCTCCCGAGCAGGTGTTGCAGGCCCATCTCGCGGCCTTCCGGAGCGCCAACCCGGCGCTGATGGCGTGCGACTACGCCAAGGATGCAGTGGTGATGTCGCCGGGCTTGGTGGCACAAGGGCCGGAGCAGATCCAGGCGGCCTTCGCCGGATTCTTCCAGGCCGCGGGCGCGCTCAACAGCCTCGAGATCACGTCGACGACCGTGCAGGGGAGCGCGATCCTGATCACCTACAAGATCGACAGCGAGCACTTCCTGGTCTCCGATGGCGCCGATACCTTCGTGATCGAGAAGGGCCGCATCGTTTTGCAGTCGGGCAACCTCGGCGGACTGACGATCCGCTGACCGTCGCTGCCGGAGCTCGACGCATCGAGCACGAACGTTCGTTCAGGAAGAAGGGAAGGAGGATCCATGACCACGCGCTCGCATGCGCTTTGGCTCGCTTTCGTCGCCGGCATCGTCGCTCTCGCGCTCCCGTTCGCGGGATCCGCGCTCGCCGCGAAACCCGGTCGGCCTTACAGCGGCAGCTGCTCGACCGTCATCACGCCGCTGGGGCCTGCGCCGACCGCCACGGTTCCGCAGCGGCTCAGCATCACCTACGACTGCACGCTGGCGCACCTCGGCCGCACGACTGCCGTGGTCCAGCAGATCGTGTCGTTCGCCGATGCCGGGCCGTCGGGAGTGATGCTCTCTCTCGCCAACATCACGACGTACACGGCGGCCAACGGCGACCAGCTGCTCGCGACTTTCCAGGGCAGCGCGAGCTCGACACGCAATCCGGCGACGTGACCTTCGTCGGCATGGAATCCTTCCACGGCGGCAGCGGACACTTCGCCAGCGCGACCGGAAGCGCGCAGCTCGAAGGGACCGCGTCCATCGTCACGAACCGCGGTTTCTTCACCAGCAAGGGACAGATCGCGTACTGACGGTCCGGTGGTTGGCGGCGCTCGTCAAGGGAACCGTCGTGCCGCAATGACGTGCGGCCCGGCCGGGATCGCTATCGCTTCAGATGGCTGTTCAGGAACGTGCCGATCTCCGTGAACGCCTCGCGAACCTCCGGGATGCGATCGTCGCGGCCGTACTGCGCGTGCGACTGGCCCTCGTAGACCTGCAGGAACGAATCGATGCCGAGGTTGCGGAGCTTGCGATGCACCCGCACCGTGTTGCTGAGCAGGAGGTCGCGCGTTCCCGAGGTGAGGATCGTCGGCGGGAAGCCGCTCATGTCGCCGTAGATGGGCGAGATCAGCGGGTCCTTGAGGTCGTGCCCCTTGGCGTAGAACGCCGCGGCGGCGTCGCAGAAGCCTTCGGTCGAAACCAGGACGTTGTCGAGCATGGCGTTCGTGTAGAAGCTGTCGCCGGTCTTGGTGCTGTCGGACATCGGCGTTCCCGACGCGATCGCTCCGGGCATCGGCAGGCCGAGTTGCTTGGCGCGCAGGCCCATCTCGAGGACCAGGGCACCGCCCGCCGACGTGCCGATCAGGCCGACACGCTTGGGATCGGTCTTGCCGATCACTTCCTTTTAGACCGCCATCGAGTCGTCGAGCGCGGCCGGGAAGTAAGCCTCCGGCGATGAGCGGTAGCCGCCGATGGCGGCGATGAGCATCGCCTCGGGCAGCGCGGCCTCGGCGGGATTCAGGACGTAGCAGCCGCCGTGGATCTGCACCAGCACGCGCTCGCGGTTCTCGGGGCGGATCGTCTCCGGCGTGATGTCGTAGATCCTGACGCCCGCCATCGTTCCGGGCTCGACCTTCACCTTCAGCCGCTGCCGCATCGCATCGACGTTGGGTGCCGCCGACGCGCGCAGCGACTCGGCCAGCTGCTTCCAGCCTTCGGGCGTCGTCGGCGGCGTGTTCCAGGCCGTGCGCAGCGGCTGCGCGATGATCTGCTGCAGCTCCGGGCTCACCGTGTTGGGAACCGGGATCATCTTCGCGGGCACCTCGCGCGGCGCCAGCGGCGCGGGTTGTGCGAATGCGGCGGCAGCGGCGCACTGGAATGCCGCGACGAAGACGATGCGGCAGTTGATGCTTGAGAACATGGCTTGCTCCGGCTTTGCGTTGTTGGATGGCACGGTGCCGCGGTGGGGCACCGTGCCGCGAGTATGGCGGGCTGATGGTGAGACGACCCCATCGCCGCCACCCCCGACGACACTCACCGCCCGCTGATGCCACGCGGACGACCATTCCCGCCCGGAAGTCAGTCGCTGCTCGGAGCCTCCAGCGCGCCGTCGTTGCGACGCGCACGCGGCACGGGCGGCGTGTCCATCGGCACCGCGGCGATCACGGGCAAGGCGCGCCCGCGATCGACAGCCGCGGGTCCGCGACTGCCGGCCTGCTCTGACACGTGAGCCGGGCCGCGCGAGCCGCCGGCGTGTTCACGGACGCCGACGATCCAGACATCGCACGCTTGAGGTCCGCACGCCACGGCCGAATTGGCAACTGGTGAGAGGAGGGCCGACCACGCGGCTTCCAGTCCGCTCCCCTGCCAGCGCAGGGTCACCAGGCTCGTCACCGAGGCAAGGTTCGCGCTGCCGTGGACGCGACCTCCGGTCGCTGCGCCTAGGGAAGCGATTGCTTCGGTCAACGGGATGCCCTCGAACGACATCTCGACGAACGCGCCCTTGCGCGTGACAGAGTTCGACCTGGCCGAGTTTGATCTGGCGTCCCCAAGGGTGACGGGTGCGTCCGCAGCAGGCCGAAACGCATCGCGCCGAGATGCAGCGTCAGACGTTTCAAGGACGGGGCTCGTCGCCTGCCCTGCAGACGCTGGCAGCACCTGAGCATTCGGGCCTCTCGATTCTCGATTTCCCCCGGCAAGCATGTAGCCGACCGCGACGAGGGCCGAAGCGGCGAGTCCAGCCAGCGCCGTCCAGCGTGACGAGCGGAATCGGCGCTCGCGGTTCGCGTTCCATGGAGTCGGGGCCGCGGCCAGGAGGTTGGCCCTGGCCTCGGCTTCCGCAAAACTCTCGGCTAGCCCTTCACTGGAAGGAATCGGCACTTTCCTTTCGCGGCTTCCATGAAATCTCGGCAGTCGCACACGGGCCTCGTTCGGTGCGCAGCAGTCTCAGCCCTGCGCGCCCCGCTTGTCGCGGCGCCGCAGCCAGCCGCCGAGAAGGCACGAGCCGATGAGCATCATTGCCCAACTCTCCGGTTCGGGAACGGCCTGAACCGACAGGCTGTAGCGGTAGGGTCCTTCGCCATCGCTTCCGCCCCCGCCGATGGCGATGGTGTAGTTGCCGGTGGAGGGCAGGGTGAAGATCAGGAAAGGATCTCCGAAGGGTCCCGACGGCGGGTCGATGACGTCGTCGGACGTCGCCAGGTACTGCAACCCGCCCCAACTCTGTCCGGTTCGAAAGAGCAACTCGTCCGCTGTCGTGGTCCCGAAGTACAGATCGAGCACCGGATCCAGGCCGGCATCGAGCCGGGTCCCCCGAATCGAGACCTGGCTGCCCGCAAGGCCCGCGAACGACCAGAAATCCACCTCGGCCGCGACCTCCCTGACGTAGCCGAAGCCTCCGATCGAACCCGTGACCGTCGCGACAGGCGGCGCGATCGTGCCCTCATAGTGGATCGCCGCCGCATGCGCCGTGGCGGCACCGATCGAAGTCAATGCGGCAATGAGAATTCCGCCCAGGCACTTCATGTCGATGTCTCCTCTGTGTTGCTGTGGATGCCGTATCGCTGATGTCTTTGCATCGACCGAGGGTGACTGCGCGTTGCGCAATCACCCCGCGACGGTCACGGCTTCGGGATCGGGCCATTGATGGATCCTGTGTCCCCTCCGTACGGCCAACCCGGCCCTTTGATCTGCGCGATCGACATCTGGTTGACCTTGTCGATCATCGCGGCAAAGGCACGCGTGGCACGTTGCTGGCCTTCGGCGGGCACCAGCTCGGGGGTGTCGAGGCTCGTGTGATAGATGATGTGGTTGATGGTGTGGAACGATGGCGCGAAGGAACCGTTCTTCGGGCCGTCCTCGACGCCGTAGACCGAGTTGCCGAAGTCGATCAACATGTCGAAGCACATCTGCTCGAACTCGGGGCTGCCGAGCGCATTCCAGCGCGTCGCGCTCATCGTGTTGGTCGGCGTCAGGTCCTCGTTGTACATGATGAGCTGCGTTTCCGAAGGATGCTCGAGCGTCAGCTTGAAGGCCACCTTGGACCAGTCGTAGGTCGGGTCGATGAGCTGGCGGTGCGCATATTCGCCGTGGTGATGATCGGGGAACATCAGCCAGACCATCTTGCGCGGCCGCTTGTGGATCGGCAGGGCAGCGTAGTGACGGGCCAGCTCGAGACCGCTCGCCATTCCGCCATTGTTGTCCTCGGCGGCCTGGAAGTAGCCGTCGGTGTGCATCTGGATCTGTATCTCTTCATCCGACATGCCGGGCAGCACCGCGTAGTGATACGCGGTGGGGATGTTGGTCGGCCGCGAGACGTTCAGGTGCAGCGTCATGACGATCTGCTCGCCCGCCGCCAGCCGGTCACGCAAGGCGAAGCCCTCGTCCTGGCTGAGGGTCATCTGCGTCACGGTCGTGACGCCGCCTTCCGGCTGGAACTGACCATTCCCGGGCACCGCCATGACATTGATGATCATTGCCGCGCCCTTGGCAGCAGCGCGCGTGTTCGCGTTGAAGAGGCCGGCGCGGTCCGATGCGGAATGCGAACGGCCTCCCGGCACGAAAGTGGAATAGATGATGACGGCCTTGCCCGCCACATTGCGTCCGATGAAGTCCGGCTCGCCGCCGACGCCCACCCAGATCGCCTCGGCAGTGATGCCTTCGGGCGGAGGAATCTTCGTGCCCGAAGCCGGGAAGATCGTGGTCAGGTTGATCTTGCCGGCGGCAGACGTGTAGCTGGCATCCCAGCTGGTCGGACGCCAGTCGGTCGGCAGGTTGTAGGGAATCGTTTGGGTGGTCAGGCCGAGGCGTTGGAACTCCTTGAGCATGTAGTCGACGCCCTCGAAGTCGGCCGAGGTCCCGGGGAAGCGGCCCCACCACTGCGAGTTCACGGTGTCGCGATACTTGAGGGCGACCTTCGACAGCGCGATGATGTCCTGCTTCATGCGCGCGCCGCTGATGTCGGCATAGGCCTTCTGATGGGCTTTCAGGGGGTAGACCGGATACTGCGCATCGGTGAACAGCGTGGTCGCGTGGTCGCGCGGCAGGCCGACGCCGAACTTTTTCTCGACGGGAGGGCCATCGTCCATCTGTGCGAGGGCCGTGCCGGTCAATGAAAACTGGGTCGCCAGCGCGGCAAGACAAACGCCTATCAGCTTCCTGTGCAACTTCATGTGCGGGTCTCCTGGTGTGATGTCGCTTCGTACGGGTCGAAATGCCTGCGCACGGGCTACTGCGCAGTGTGCGAACAACGAGCACGCTGCGCCAATAGAATCCAGACCCGACCGATAACCGGAGCCGATCACTTGACCTCCCCCGCGCCGCCGCCAAGCGTCTTGCGGCAACGGCTCTGGGCTCGTGCGCGCATCCGGCATCTGAAGATGGCGGTCGAGGTGGCCGAGTCGGGGTCGCTGCACAAGGCGGCCCTGTCGATGGGGATCAGCCAGCCTGCCGTTTCGAATGTGCTGGCGGACTTGGAGAGCATGCTCGAGACGCCCCTGTTCATCCGGCACGCGCGTGGCATGAAGGTCACGCCGATCGGTGCCGAAGTCGTGCGGGTCGCGCGCCGAATCCTGTTGGAGATCGACGACGTCGCGGAGCAGACCGCGGCGCTCAGGGGAGGCGCCAAGGGCGTGGTGAGGATGGCGGCCATCGGCGGCGCGATCACCGGCCTGCTGGCAGCGGCGCTTCCCGAGTTCGCACGCCTCCAACCTCAGGTGTTGTTGCAGCTTCAGGAAGCCGATCCGACCGCAATGCCGGCCCTGCTTGCGCGGGGCGAGGTCGATCTCGCCGTCTGGCGCGCGTCCGGCACGGTGCCTCGCGGCTGGAACTTCACGGAGCTGATCCCTGACCGGTTCATCGTGGTGGCCGGTCCCCAACATCCGTTGGCGAGGTCCAGGCGGGTCTCGATCGATCAATTGCGCCAGCAGCAGTGGTTCGCGGCGCCGATCGATTCCGCTGCGCTCAAGGCGATCGACGAATTGTTCGGGCTCGACAAGCCCCTGCGCCCCCCGTTCCAGGTCGCCTGCCGGATCCCCGAGATCCTGCTGGCCATGCTGACTTCGACCCTCCAGGTCACGCTGCTGCCCTTCAGCGTCGCGAGGCAATTTCTTCAGGCGGGGCTCCTCGTGGAGCTTGCCCTGGATCGCGAATTGCCCTTCGAGCCTCTCGGGTTGTTCGAGCCGAATGACGGGACCGGGGAGGCGGCAGCCGCGATGGCGCAATTTCTATACAGGTACGCCCAAGGCTGGCGAAGCAATCGCGAACAAGCGGCCCCTGCAACTTGCCAACCGGCTGAAATGGAACACAGTCTCGGATCCGTGCCCAGCCGGTAAGGAGGCCGCCCAGTCGCTAGGAAAGCAGCGGGTCTCGACGCATGAATTCGTTTGTCGCTCGCGTGACCACGAGGCTCCTGGCAGCCACGACTGTCTCGCTCATGGCGATGGCCTCGGCTGCACCGACCGATGACTACACAGGAAAGCCGATCACCCTGGTCGTTCCGAATCCCGTCGGCGGGGCGACCGACCAACTGGCCAGGATCTTCGCGGAAGAGTTGAGCAAGAGGCTCAAGCAAACCATCATCGTCAGCAACATCGGCGGCGGTTCAGGAGCGATCGGCGCAAAGCGAGTTCTTCACGCCTTGCCTGACGGGCAGACGCTCTTGTTCGGGACGACCAGCGACATGGTGGTGACACCCATCACGAACAGTGCAGCGGGCTACAGGCCCGCTGACTTCACTCCCGTCGCCATGATCGCCAAGACCCCGATGGCTTTGGTAGCAAGGGTCGGGCTCAAGATCAATACCGTCGATGAGTTGGTGAGGCACGCAAGGCATGTGCCGAAAACATTGACGTTGGGATTCACAGGGGGCGCTTCCTTGCAGGCGCTTGCTGCGGCGGCTTTTACGACCGCCGCGCGAATCGATCTGGTTGCCGTGCCCTATCGAGGCGGAGCGCAGATCATCACCGACCTCCTGGGCGGGCAGATCGATCTGGCGATCACGGCATTGCCGGGCGTGCTGGATCTGACCCGAAAAGGCGACCTGGTGATGCTCGGAATCTTGTCGGATGCTCGCTCTCCGGCAGCGCCGGATGTGCCGACGGTGAACGAGTCCGTGGCCATCGAGGGCGTCACGGTCGAAATCTGGGCCGGTCTGGCCGGGCCGCCCAAGTTGCCTCAAGGAATTGTCGAGAGAATCAACCGCGCGGTGCAGGATGTCCTGACCGACAAGTCGCTGCGCGACAGGCGCGTCCAGTCCGGCGACGTGTTTGCACAACCTGCTTCCGCGGCTGCCTTCCGCGATTTTCTGGCGGAGGAAGAGAGCCATTACCGCGGGCTTGCGGCAGGCGGTCCCTGGCATTCGCTGGGTGAAGGCGGGCGGATCCCGGAGCACCGCTGACGCTGCTCTCAGAAAGCCCACAGCGCATGGCGCCGCACCACGCGTTGGCAAACGGTGTGCTCGGGACGCTCCTGAATTGCCCTATGACACCTCGCAAGGTCCCTTTCTAAGCTGCTCGCTCAAACCCGAGGGCCGCCTGCCCGGCGGACGAAAAGGAGGCGAGATGAATCGACAAAGAATTGCGGCGGCGGTGCTGCCGCTGGCGCTCGTGCTCGGCGCGTCCGTCGCCAGCGCTGCCGCCGACCCGGCGATGGTCGCGGCCCGGCAGAAGTTCTTCGGAATCGACAACGTCGACGCGACCACCGGAGCGGTCAAGAAGGACAAGGTGATCGCCTCCTGGGCGACCAACACGACCTACGTGACATCGCTGCTCGGGCGAGTCGTCCTGCTCGACAGCTACATCACCAAGCCCGAGCTGCCGACCGCGCCGATCGACCAGCGCTACACGCCGATCCTGCCGCAGGACCTCATCGACGTGCGACCCGAAGCGATCTTCCTCGGCCACGGGCACGGCGACCACGCCGACAACGCCGCGTACATCGCCAAGTGGACCAACGCGACGATCTATGCGAGTCCCGAGACCTGCGACGTCATGCAGCTCGACGTCGCGCGCATGGCCGCCGACCCCAATCCGCAGAACGGCGGCGTGCCCGTCGTGCCGAACGCGAATCCGGTCAATTGCGTCGGCGTCGTTCCGCGCGGCTCGCGGCCCGGCCAGTACGACGAGGGCGCCAACGCCGGTCTGATGAAGAGCAGCGCGACCAAGATATCGACGCCGCTCGATCCGCTGGTCTGCGTGCTGGCGTTCAAGTTCATCCATTCGGGGACGGCGCCGGTCGACCCGTCGTTCCCGCATGCGACGCTGTTCGACCTCGCCGATCCGCGCTACCCGGGACGAGTCATCACCACGCCCACGCCCGCAGTGACGTACCCGGCGATGTACCCGAACCTGACGCCGTTCACGCCGCCGACGACGGGCGCCGTCGCCGGGCAGCTCGACACGCGCACGACCGGATTCGGCGGCACCGCCGGGTCGATCGAGATCTTCTACCAGTTCGTGCTGCGGGGTGGCTACAACTTCAGCCTCTTCTGGGCCAACTCGGCGGGTCCGGCGAGGGAAGGCATCGGCGCCGACCCGGGCCTCGTGACGCTCGCCCAGTACAACGATCCGGCGTTCCCGCAAGCGTCGAAGGACCTCGCTCGCGCGATCGGCAACAGCCTCTACTCGCTGATGGACACCCTGCCCCGCGCCGACGTGCTGCTCGGCTCGATCGTCAGCCTGGGCGCCGCCGCCAACCAGCAGCGCGACATCGTCCTGGTCCAGCAGCGCCTCAAGCCCAAGGTCTACATCCCCGGGCACCTGACCGACGTCGCGCAGAAGGGATCGGGGATCTACCACATGATGAGCTGGCGCCAGACGGCGTTCAACATGGGCTGGCCGCAAAGCGAGTGGCCGGAGTTCCGCCTCCTGCTCGACCCGATCGACTTCCTCGTCCCGCAGGTCTGGTCGCCCGGCGACCCGCGCTGGTTCCAGGCCGAGAAGGGAGCTCGCGTCGCGCAGCTCTGCAGCTGACGGGCGCAGCATCGTCAACCAGGAGAACAACATGAGAGTCGCACTCGCGGTCGCGCTGGCGACAGCGCTGACCGCCGTGGTCGCGCCGGCGTCGGCCGGACCCGCCGGCCTGGAGACCGGGCCCAATCTCGTCGCCAACGGCGGCTTCGAATCGGGCCTGACGGGCTGGTCGACGAGCGGCTTCCAGCTGCTGGGATACGACTTCGGCATCGACACGGCAGCTTCCCACACCGGCACGAGTTCGTTCCAGGGGGGCGCGATCGAGTCGATCGGGTTCCTGTCGCAGAGCCTGGTGACCGTCCCCGGCACCTCCTACAACATCGGTCTCTGGCTCGCCAGCGACGGATTTTTCGAGAACCGGTTCCAGGTGCTGTGGAACGGCCAGGTCGTCTACGACCGAAGCAACCTGTTTCCCCAGGGATTCACTTCGGTGCTGATCGATCCCGTCGCCACCGGAACGTCGACGACGCTCGCGTTCGGCTTCCGCGACGACTCGGGCTTCCTCCACGTCGACGACATTTCGGTGCGCGCGGTGGCGTCGATCCCCGAGCCTTCCGAAGTTGCGCTGATCGCCGCCGGCCTCGCCGCTCTCGGATTCGCGAGGCGTCGGAGAAAGGGCGCCGCATCCGGCTGAAGCGCGGGGCCGCCGCAAGACCGCGGCTCGCGGCGGAACTCGAAACGTTGCGTCTCGGCCTGCCTAGCTCTTGGGCGCCTTCGCAGCGGGGGAGGTCGACGACTTGTGCGTCGTCGACTTGTGGGTGGTCGACGCGTGCGTGGTGGACTTGTGCGTCGACGACTTGTGTGCCGTGGACGCGTGCGTCGTGGACTTGTGCGTCGTGGGCGTCTTCTCCTTCGTCTTCTTGGTGCTCGCGTGCGCAGGCGCAGGCTTCGCGGCGGTCTCTTTCGACTGACGCGCCTTCAACTCCTCCGCGTGCCTTTCGACCGCCGCGGCCCGGGCCGGGTCGGTGCTCGTCGTGATGCCGCCGCTGGTGCCTTGGGCGTACGCGCCCGCCGTGGCCATGGAGATCAGAAGGATCAAACCGAGCTTGTTCAAGGGTGGCCTCACGGGCTGTTGAGTCGTGTCCTCAACGTTCGAAGCCAACCCGAGGATGACGCCGCGCCCTCGACGAATGGGCCCGGAGGGCGCCGGAGAGGGTCAGGTGCTGTCCTTGACGGTCTCGGTGACGCCGTTCGTCTTGACGCTGGCGATGCCGCTCTCGCGCGAAGACTCGCTCGAATACATCTGGCTCGTGCCGATGACTTGCTGGTTGGCCGCCTTCAGGTTGAAGAATGCCCTGCCGTCCGACGCTGTCTTGCGCTCGTACCTCGCGTCGTCGGCGCAGTTCGCCTGTACCGACGCGATGCCCCCTTTGGCCGAGTCCCTGGCTGCGTACTGCTGGCTGGTGAGAATCGTTTGTGTGTTGTCCGCCTTCAATACGAAGCGGAACTGATCATCGGTGCTCTTGCTGAGCTCGAACCATCCAGCCATTGCGTGCTCCTTTGGGCGAACGACAGGTCGCAAAACATTGTCGACTCCCTGTTCCCCCTGATCAGCGCGTGGTCTTGACTGCTTGCCCGATGCGAGCGACCTCAGCGCTGCATCTGCATCATCTTCTCCATCGGCATCACGTTGTGGTTGAGGTGGGTCATGATCCAGAGCGAGCCGAACACGAGCAGCGCGACGATGAGCAGGCCGAACGCCAGCGCCATGACGTTGTTGACGCTGTCGGATCCCGACGTGATGTGCAGGAAGAAGACCAGGTGCACGCCCATCTGCGCCAGCGCCAGCACCGAGAGCGCGATCGGGATGCTCGGCTGCCAGACCAGCGTGCTCTGGGCGATGTAGAACGAGACGCAGGTCAGCAGGGTCGCCAGCGCCAGGCCGACGAGATAGCCACCGATGGCCTGGGGAATCTCGCCGGGCGAGAGATCGTCGCCGGGGGCGACGTCGCCGTGGGGTTCGTGCATCGAGTCGCTCATCGCGGTGCCACTCCAACCAGGTAGACGAGGCTGAACAGGGCCACCCAGATGATGTCGAGGGTGTGCCAGAAGAGGGCGAAGCAGAGCAGCCGGCGCCGGATGTCGGCGCGGTAGCCCTTGGCGTAGACCTGCGCCATCATCGTCAGCAGCCAGAGCAGGCCGGCGCTGACGTGCAGGCCGTGGCAGCCGATCAGCGCGAAGAACGCCGACAGGAAGGCGCTGCGGCCCGGGCCGGCGCCGGCGTTGATCATGGTCGCGAACTCGTGCAGCTCGATCGCGACGAAGGTCGCGCCGAGAACGAACGTCGCCGCCATCGCGCCGTAGTACATGACGTTCTTCCGCGCCTGCGCGCCGATGCCGGCGATGCCGCAGAACACGGTCGAGAGCAGCAGGCACGCGGTCTCGATCACCACCGTCGGCAGCTCGAACAGCTCGCGGCCGGTCGGGCCGCCGGCGGTGGCGTCGGTCAGCACCGCGTAGCTCGCGAACAGCGCCGAGAACAGGATGATGTCGCTG
>Ga0207711_10002906_pt1 | contig 15010 bp, 10 predicted proteins | sample KBSS34metaG_FD_184401 | JGI IMG/M metagenome (GOLD analysis project Ga0207711, IMG submission 184401) | Switchgrass rhizosphere microbial communities from Kellogg Biological Station, Michigan, USA - KBS S3-4 metaG (SPAdes) (version 2) | ecosystem: Host-associated > Plants > Roots > Rhizosphere...
CATGGACGGCGACGGGCGGCACGGTTTCCTCGACCGGACTCTATACGGCAGGCACGACCGCCGGCACATTCTCGGTGAAGGCAACCAGTGTCCAGGACCCATCCAAGAGCGCTTCGGCGACGGTCACAGTTACCGCTTCGCCAACTGTTAGCGTCAGCGTTTCCCCAACGACGGCAAGCCTGGAATATGGCGCGACAAAACAGTTCATCGCGACGGTGACCGGTACGACAAATACCGCGGTCACGTGGTCCGCGACCGGCGGCACGGTTTCGAGCACCGGACTCTACACGGCCGGCAATACGCCCGGTACATTTACGATCACCGCGACGAGCGTCCAGGACGCGAGTAAGAGCGCTTCGGCGTCGGTCACGGTCACCGCGCCTGCGATCAGCGTGAGCGTTTCCCCGGCGAGTTCGACGCTGGTGCCCGGCGGCACGCGGCAGTTCACAGCAACCGTAAGCGGATCTTCCAATCAGGCGGTGACGTGGACGGCCACGGGCGGGACGATCTCTTCCTCCGGTCTCTATACAGCGGGCCAAAACCTTGGAAACTTTACGGTGACCGCGACGTCGGCAGCGGATACTACCAAAAATGGCACGGCGAGCGTCGCGATCAACAGCGCCACGCGGACCCTCCCGCCGGTTCCGCGGCAGTTCGATGGGCCATATGTGATCACACAGAGTCCGGTTTCGGGAATGCACTTCTCAGCGCCTGGAACGATTCGCATCTACGCCGATCCTTATGACCCGAACGCCAGCGATCCTGACGCAGTTACGGTCACCTACCTGTTAAACGGCCAATCGGTCGGTACGTTCACCGGTAGCAGCGACCGGAACGGATACTTCCCGTTCACGGCCACGAACCTCGCGGCCGGCACGTACTCGATCACGACGCAGATCACCACCGGTGGCCACACGGTCACCAGTTTCCCGGTGAAGGTGTTCGTCGATACTCCTCCGGCGTCGTCCGGACCTGTCTTCAACCTGTCAGGCGATGTGGTCCTCTCCGGCGCCCAAGTGCAGAACTACGTCGGAACCGCGGCCAATCATTGCACGATCAACGGAAACGGTTTCCAAATTCGTTCGGCGGCGAACTTTACCGGAACGCTGAATATCAGCTTCTGCGATGTCCACAACCTCGGCACGGCGACCAATCCCGGCATCGACGTGACCACCGGGGGCGGCTCCATTCAACTGCTCAACAACGTGTGGGAGACCTTCGGTACAGTCTCGGTCGCCGCGAACGGGACTGCGCAATTAATCGTCCGCAACAATGAGTTCCGGGAGAATACTCTCGTTCCCGCCACGAATCTTCCGATCGCCTTCGGGAATGAAACGCTCCCAGTTGTTGTTCTCGGCGGAAACTCCTCGACGCAGAAGTTTTTCCAGGGCAATAATGTCGGACTCTCTACGGTCCTCTTCGAGAACACGCGGAACTGGCTCATCGGCGGCAATACCGATGCTGAAAGCAATGTCCTGATCGGCGTGCGCTGTGGAATTACCGTGAGGAATTCAGCGAGCATGGTGGTGCGCGGCAACTATAGCCAACACAATTATCCGCATCGCATGTCCCAGGGTGATAATTTCGAACTAGAAGGGGACGGATTCCTGGTCGAGCACAACATCATTCGTGATTCATCGTGGCCGGTTCGCGGCATGGGCGGCGAATTACGCTATAACCTGATCGATTCCAGCAGCACGCTGGACCAGGTGATTCAGGGACCGATGAGCAATACCAACATACATCACAACATCATCACATACACGGTGAGCCAGGGGCTCTTCGCGCCGGGTACTGGAGTCCGTGTGATGTTCGGCGTGGATAATGTCCAGTTCAACAACAACACCATGGATGGCAGCGGTCCGTTTATGGGTTTCTCCGGTGCTCCGATCAGAGTCTTCGCTGATACGTTCATCGGGAGCTTGCGGAATAACGTGTTCTACAATTTCGCGGGCTTGGCCGGTGACCCGATGTTGGCGGGCGACCAGGGTGAATCGACCAATCCTCCGCCGGCGCGCCTCCGCTATGCTGACTACAATGACTTCTACAATCCGGATGCTCCGAATCAAACCAATTACGGATTGGGAGTCGTTGGGCTGGCGCCCGGCTCGGCCGGATACGGCCAGCACGATCTCGGCGGCTTCAACGGCCACCTGAATCCGAAGTTCGCCGCTCCGACTGCGCTTCCGTTCCCGTTCTTCCCGGAGGATATCTGGAGCCGCACGAAGAAGGTATCGGATATTCTGGCGACGTACCGGGCGATGTATTCGCCGGCTACGGGCAGTCCGCTGATCGGCGCGGGCGATCCGCAGGACGGATCGGGAGGCAATATCGGCGCGGTGGGCAACGGCGAACCAGCTGACCAGTTCGGTAAGTTCGGCAACGGCACGGCAACACCGCCACCACCGGCGATCTCCAGCTTCACTCCTTCCTCTGCAACCGTGACTGCGGGGCAGAGCGTTACGCTGAACTGGTCGGTTACCGGTGCCGACACGCTGAGCATCTCTCCGACGCCTGGTCCGGTCACCGGAACTTCGGTGACGGTGACGCCCAGCGCGACCACCACGTATACCTTGACCGCCACGAACGCGGGCGGCACTTCCAACGCCACGACGACGGTTACCGTTACCGCGGGGACGGCCGTTTCGGTCGCCATCTCTCCGACCTCGGCGTCGGTGCCGGCAGGGAGCACCCGCCAGTTCACTGCGACCGTGACGAACGCCGCCAACACGGCGGTCACCTGGAGCGCAACGGGCGGCACTGTCTCGTCGTCCGGCCTCTACTCGGCTCGTTCGACCACGGGCTCCTTCACGGTCACTGCGACAAGCGTGCAGGATCCGGCCAAGAGCGCCTCGGCGAACATCACGATCACAGGACCAGCGTCGGTCGGAGTAAGCGTTACTCCGTCGGCGGCAACGGCCTTCACGAACGGCACACAACAATTCGCTGCGACGGTGACGAACGCCGCCAACACGGCGGTCACCTGGACCGCGACGGGCGGGACCGTCTCCTCGACGGGCCTCTTCACGGCCGGAACCACGACGGGTACTTTCTCGGTCACTGCGACAAGCCTCCAGGACACGACCAAGAGTGCGACGGCATCCATCACGATCTCGACAGCGCCGGCCTTGGGCTCCCATCCGCGAATCATTCTTGATGGGCCGACCCTGGCCACGCTCCGGACGCGAATGCAATCACATACGCAGGAATGGGCCACGCTGAAAGCGACCTGCGATTCCTACATCGGCGGCCAGGCTCAATTCATCAACGGCAACGACTACCCAAACCGCCCGAACATCGGCGAGGGCTATCAGGGCAGCGGCTACATCGAGGCGCTGATGCCGTTGGGCCTCTGCTATCAGACGATCCGCACGTCGGATCCGACAACCGCCGCGAAGTATGCAGCCGTCTCAGTGAATATCCTGATGGCGATGTCCGACCCCAACAACCAGATCGCAGACGATTGCAATTGCATTGTGCCGCGACGCGACGCCGGCTACGGAATCCGGAATTTCGGTGTCGCCATGGGCATGGGCTACGACTGGCTATACGACGTGCTGACCGGGGCTCAGCGCTCTCAACTGCAGACCGCGCTCCAATCATGGATCGACTCATTCGAGCACGACACGTTCGAGTTCGATCACCCACAAGGCAACTACTTCGCCGGATACTACTCCGCAAAGGTAATGGCTGCGCTGGCGGTCGAGGGCGACAATCCGATCGGCACCACGTGGTGGAATGACTGGTACAACAACCAGCACCTCGGGCGGGTCGCTCCCTACTACCGGGACAATCTCGCCGGTGGCGGCTGGACCGAAGGGTATTCGCAATACGGCATTCTGGCGACGCGAAATCAATCGCTGCCGGCGCTGGCCGTAAAAACGGCGAAGAACATCGACCTCATCCAGGCTGGAAATCCGCAGACGTCTTACACCTATCCTCTCGACAACCCGCGCTGGCTGATGGCCTTCACGTGGCCGACGCGCGACCTGGTGGATGATCGCGGTGAATTGTACGGCACAGGCGACGCAAATATCTGGCCGGGCACTGGCCGCATGGATACGTATCGGTTCTCGGCGGGCTTCCTCCAAATGATGGGAGATCCGGCGGCACCGATGATGCACAAGTATGCGCGCGACGCCAAGACGGCTCTCGACGCGCTCAACGCTGGGGACACCTCAGAATGGATCGACTTCCTGTTCTGGGATCCGGCTGCTCCGGAGGCGGACTACACGACTCTGCCGCCTTCTTACCTGGCTCCGGGCATGGGCGGCGTGACCGCGCGGTCGGACTGGTCGACGAGCGCCACGTTCATGTCGTTCATGTCGGGTCCGTATATTAACAATCCCGCGGCGGGTCACGAATGGTTCGACAAAGGCTCGCCGGCTTTTGAGCGGAACAAGAATCCCCTTCTGGTGAACCCCGGCGCGTGGTTGGCGCATGAGCCTAACGGCGACCCGGGCTGGTCGTTGAAGTTCGACGACCAATTCGGCAACTGGGGCGCCGATCATAATATCGGCAATCGCACGCTGTACAACACCTTCCAGGTGCGTCAGTTGGATGGGCAGGGGAACCTCGTCGCTCCCTTTGGGCAAAGCTCCGCCCAGCGTAGCGACGGAGTCCGCACGGCGGTGGGACGGTTTGAAGACGGCGGATCGTACGTGCTTTCGGTGGGGACTCACCTCGAAGACATGTACTATCCGTTCCACGATCCGGCCACCGGCCAGCCAACCATCTGCTCCGGGGCTCCGTCTGCGGTAACGACCCTGACGCGGCAGATCGTGTACTTGCGGCCGTCGCTGTTCGTTATTTACGATCGCAGCGGTATTTGCGACAAGTCGCTCGATCAGTACGAAGCGTTCCACTTCCCCGCGAATCCGGTCGAAGTAACGGCTCCGGCGCCGGGATTGCGTCGCTTCGATGTGAACCCCGGAGTATTTGCCGGATCGATGACTACGATCATCCCGGCGAACGCCGGCATCGTGACGACGGACCATCTTCTCGACTCGACCGACAGCAGGACGTGGAACAAGATGTGGCGTATGGAAGTCCGCCCGACCGACGCAAAGACTGCGAATCGGCTGTGGATGACGGTGTTCGATCTGGCGTCAACGCCAGGTCAGGTCGCATCGGCGACGCCGGTGACGGTCACCGCCGGGCCGGTTGTTGGGGCACTGCTGCAATCGGCGACGGGGAACAACGTCGTCATCTCGGGTACTGCTCCGTTCGGAACGAACATCTCCGGGTCGATAGGCTATGCGGTTCCGGCAGCGCAGACCCGGCATGTCATCACCGACTGGGCCCCCTCGGCGGGCTACACGATCACCGTGACCGTTTCTGGCGGAAACCATCTCGTGACAGTCACGCCGGGTGGCAGCTTTATGTCGTCGGCGAACGGCGTGCTTACCTTCCAAATCAGCGCGGCCGGTCAGGTGACACCGTAAGGCTAGTCGAAGCGGGGAAGAAGGGGGCGCCGCAAGGCGCCTTCTTTTTTGTATGCCCCCTTCAGCGAAGATCAAATGAGAAAAATCGGGTTAAGACGGGAACCGCTCCTGGCAGCACACAGGCCACAATTGATGTAGTCTTAGGGTCCTCAGCCATCCAAGCGCACCTCATTCGATCAGCGCATGATCGCAGTCTTAGCACCATTCGCGTCTATCGAAGTTTCGCTCCTGGGGCAAATCGTCCGGTCGCACCTCAGTTTCTTAGGAATCGGCCTCGGCGAACCTGTCACAAATGCTCTACTTAACACAAGACCTTTTCAAAAGGGAGCACTAAAACCGCACCAAAAGCAAAATGGCGGCCTCATTTCCGGCCGCCATTTGTATTATAACTACTGTATTTGTAATAGATTTACGTTTTGGAGGCGGCGATCGGAATCGAACCGATGAATAAAGGTTTTGCAGTTTATATTCGCCGAAATCACACCAAGTATCACAGGCTATTTTACCCCAATACACACAACACTTAAAGCCAATCCTTAAAGTGTCGCCTAATAGAGTAAAATAGCCCGCACGGGCATGTGCTCCCTACGCTTTTCGTGACGCATTAACATCGGTTAACATTTCGGAAACAAACGCACGTTAATTTTCATCTTCGCTTTCTTCGACCGCCTTAACGACCTCGCGAATCGCCTCCACACGGTCATAGGTCTCCTCGTCAAGCTCTCTAAGCCTGCTACACTCCGCGGCCCGCTGTAGCGTGGCATCCAGTTCGCAAGGCAAGTCCCATGACACGCGGCCCATATACGCATTGTCGATCTCGGTGCAGGCCTCTGATATGGCGTTATAGATCTCAACTGGCAAATCGGGATGATTCAAAACCTTGCTTAGAAGCTCGGCAAGTGTTTCGGTTTCGGTCGTCGGAAAGGTCACAACGTTGCTCATTTTTTTCTCCTTTTCGTAGTCTTCCAGCTTGTTCAAGAATCAAGATGATGCCGCGGCAGCGATCGGAGCTTCGAGACGCCGTATCGCTTCGGCCTGGTGCTGTTTTGTCGGATGGCTGTATCGCTCAACCATTTTGAGCGAGCTCCAGCCGCCGAGAGCTTTCAGGGTCATTAGATCGGCCCCGCTCTCACAAAGACGCGTCGCCCAGGTGTGTCGACAGTCGTACAGTCTAAAACGCGGGATCCTTGGTAATTCATCGCGGCCACTCGCGCCAGGCTTCACGAGACGCAGCTGCGGCTTTGTCGTATTAGCGGCCACGATCGCCCGTAAATGGCTGTTGGTGAGCTTTACGACGGGAAGGGAACCCTTTCCGCTGCGTCCGCCGGCGAACAGCCAGCCGTTGACGCTCTCAGCGATCCGACGCTCGACGATCGCACGAACGCGGCCGGTCATTGGTACCTCGCGTTTACCACTCTTTGTTTTCGATTTCGTGACACGCAACACACCTTGCCTTAGATCGATATGCTCGGGACGAAGGTTAAGGGCCTCATGCGGCCTTAACCCGCCGTCTAGGATGATCGTCGCCACGTCTCGAAGCGGTTGACTGCAGGCGGCTAGATATCGGGCCTCAAAGTCTCGAGGAATAACATAGAACTTATCGCCGTCCTCGGGATCCTCGTTCAGTTGCTTAAATCTGCGTCCGCCCTCAGGCGGTTTTACGATCATTTGCCAATGTCCTGGCAGTGCGTGGTTCAGGACCATTGCAACGAGAGTTAGCTCGCGGTTAATTGTCGCCGGGCTGATTGGCTTCGAGGTTTTCGATTTGGGGTGTTTCTTTAGAAGCCGAGCCGGGGCCTTCTTCTTTCCGGCTTGTCGCCAGGTACGGTAGTTTTCAACATCGTCACGCGTGAGCTTATTGATCAGCTTCTTTCCGAATCGCTCGATCGGCGTTTTCGATTTCGTTTTATAGGCGGCGATCGTGCTGTTCTTTACGACACCGGCTAGGGAATTCAGAAACGCGTCGACCGCCAGGCTGAAAGTGATCAGCGGGCGTCTTTCCTGTTTTTCCTCGAGCCCGATCTTTTCGTAATACAAGCCGCTTCGATAATTTGACTCAAATTCACGAGCCTTTTTTATCGACGTTTCCTTAGTCGAGATCTGGATCGGCCGGCCGTCTTGCATGAATGACAGCCAGTAGAATTTCCCGACCTTGCCGTTGCCGTTCTTTTTTTTGTAAAGAGCCATAGTTTTAGGCGTCCTTTTTCTTTTTTCGTTTCCAATTACCGAGATCATCCGAGCATTTTTTCTTGCCGCACGTTTCTGAACCTTTTTTCTTTTCCCAATAAACGTCGTCGCACATTGGGCAAATGTTCAGACTGGTCACGGCGATCTTTTCGAGACTTTTCACTCGGTTCGTTTGAAGGATCCAGGAAAGAGGCCCGCCGCGATCTACTTCGAACGGAATGCCTTTAGGCGTAAGAAACAGGTGTTTCTCGCTGGGCACCTCTATGATCTCGTCGGGATTGTTTTTAATGGCCCGAATGAGTTCCCGCAGTTCATCACGCTCGATCTGCCTGCTCTTAATAAATCTCAGTACGTAGTCCCATGAAGCCAGGCGAGGAACCCTAAGAGCGAATTCCCTAAACCTTCCGGGAATACATTCATTAATTACAAATTGATAAGCCTTCCATTCGTCCACCTTACGATCTAGACCGGCGATGATTTCGTGAAATTCTCTTAACACCGATAGAAATTCTTCCCACCCATCGTCCTTACGATCCGGAACGATATTGATTTCGTCTATCCGTTCTTGCAGCACTCCCGGACATCTTGGTTTTGGCTTACGCGGCATGTGCTACAAGCAAAATGTACCCATTCAACTCTCAAGGGAGCGGTCTGATTGTAATTATTAGACCGCTATTGACAGACTTTATACGCTATTTTAGCTTAACGTGCAAGCGTTATTTATGAATCTGTAGGTAGCGTTTTGATTGTTAGAAAGGGAGCGAGGTTTTATATGAATGACATGTTCGGATCGGTAACCATGAAAGAAGCATGCGAGGCTACGTCATTGTCGGAGTCCCACCTTCGAAATGAAATTAGGAAGGGAAAACTGCCCGCTCGTAAAGCAGGACAACGCCTGCTGATCTCTCGTCGCGATCTTCAAGAATATTTAGACAGCTTGCCATTATGGCAGCCAGGAAAGGCCCCGGCGTCAGCGAACGAAGCAAGGCGGGCGGCGAAATAGAAATAGATCGCTCAGACGAAGCGATCCATTTCGAAATTTAACGCCAGTTGTTTTTTTGATTTGCCGAACGCGAACTCGGCTACGCATGAGTATTGTAGCGATTGACTGTGTTTTTCGCAACCGCCGATTAAATCCGGCGGGTAAGCTTGTCATGCTCGCGATCGCGAACTTCGCAGATGATCAGGGCGGCAGATCTTGGCCTTCGTTTCGGTTGATACACGAACTCACAGGCCTTTCCGAGCGAACGATCCAACGCACGATAAACGATCTCGAGAATCACAAAGAACTGATCATTTTCCGGGCTGGAAAACGTGGTCCAGGAAACTCACATCGATATCAAATCCCGCTCGAAAATATAGACATGGTGTCAGGTACTGACAGGGCGTCAGATACTGACATTCTGTCCGAAAATATAGACATGGTGTCCGAAAAATACGGTCACGGTGTCACCCTATCCGTCAATAACCGTTCTAACCGTCAAAAGAAAGAGCCGGACGCGATCTGGCTCCAGGATCTTGCCGGTAATGCTGCCTATCGAGGCATTGACGTCGAACTGCAATTTGCCAAGGCAACCGTATGGGCTGAAACGAACGGACGGACATGCACCCGACGATTTTTCGTCAACTGGCTGAACAATGCAAAACCCATCGAGGTGACAAATGGAAAATATATCAAATCTACTTCGGAACGAGACAAGTCTGCAGCTCGGACCGTTAATGCCGAACGACTCGCCGACGAAATCGAATCAATGGACGAAGACACCGTCGCCAAAATATTTGGCGACGATCGTGCGAATGATCCGAAGGGCTATCTCACTCGCTAATTCACCATCCTTGCCAGAAACCGAGATTTTGGTCCGCGCAAAAGATTGGGCTGAAACGCTCTTCGAGATAATACCGGAAGATCGGCTAAAAGACGCCTTTGATCATGCCGCACGAACCAGGCAAAACGCGTTTCCCGTTTCTGCCTATGACCTGATCACTGCTTGGACTGCGATCAACAAGACGGAACGGGAAGCGAAAGCAGCCGAGCTCGCAAGCGTGGCCGAACAATTAGAACGAGATCGCTTCACGGCTCACTATCGCGAGTGCTCAGCATGTTACGGCTCGGGCTGGCGAACTATCAAACGCAGCGAGCCGTCCGGCCAGATCTATCCAGGATCGATCAAGTGTCGGGAGTGTCGATACTGGCCGAACTCGAAAGATCTTGGAGTCAACTACTACGAAAGGGAACAGTAAGCCAAAGGGAGAACAAACAAATGAATCGAAAAGAGTTTGACGATCTGCTTCTAAAGCATCTTGAGCAAGCAGCCGACGATGTAACAGCAAATCCGTCGATCGCAGTTAAACCTCATGGCGTTGAGCCGGTGGATGTTTGGGGCCGGGCGGTCCGCCTGGCTCTCGATCGGATCGAAGATGAGAATCCGCTGCTCGTTCGCGAGCTGGCTCTGATCGAGCTGACGGCATGTGCCGACTTCCTGACAGCCCTGGGGCTGCAAAACAATCAACGCAACAACGATGACTGGCCGGGTTTGGTCCACTGAAAGCCGCTGCCAGCAGCCCCGGAGAAAACCGATTTCATCATCAACGAATTTTTTGGGTCCTGGCTGGACCGTCGGACCACGAGGGTATCGTGCAACCGCAATATATCAGTGGCTGATTAAAAATTTTGCATTTCATCAACGATGAAAATTCTGACGATCGTTCTGCAGCCCTGGCGGCGGCAAAACATCTCGTCGCGATCGCAGATCAGTTCGAGAATGCTGATGCTGCCCGTCGAATTCTGCGAAATGCCGCAGTTCGTCTGAAACGGAAATATGCCTTTTCGCGGGAGCAACAAAAGAGGCTGATTTTGGTCGCCGTCTCTGAAGGTTTCCAGCGTTATGACGAGCTCGCCGCCGAGTTCGACTATTTTAGCGATCATGAGCTGCGAGGTCTTATCAGCGAATTGGAGGCGGATGGCCTTATTAGCGAGAAGCGGGTTGCCCCGTCGGGCGACAAAGGAGGGCGTCCATATCGCCTTTATTCGATAAATAGGGGTTTTAGTGACGCGAACCAAAACCCTCGACGCGATAGGGTAGCCTGATTCTCGACATGCCCACGACCGCCGAAATTCTCAAACGTTTACGGAGTGAGCCGCTACGCCGGGCCTTTACGATTGATCGTAAGGCGGTAAACACAGACGCCCGCACCGCGAACCTCGCATTTGCTTCAGACAAACCGATCGACAGCTGGTTCGGCCGGCTGAAATTGACGATGAGTAGCAAGGCAATGGATCCAAGTCGTCTGAAACGCGGTGCCCCGGTCCTAATGGATCACAACACGTCCGATGTTGTGGGCGTCGTCGAAAGTCATTCGCTCGGTGCTGACGGTCTTGCCCGGGCAACGGTACGTTTCGGCGAATCAAACCGGGCCCAAGAGGTGTTTCATGACGTTGCTTCGGGGATTAGGCAGAACGTAAGCGTAGGCTTCATGGTCAACGATATGAAACTCGAGTCCGCCGCAAAAGAAACGCCGGACGGAGTTCCGGTTTACCGATCGGATTCATGGACGCCTTACGAAATATCTATCGTCGCCGTTCCCGCTGACATCAGCGTCGGCGTCGGCCGCTCGGCAAATCTATATCAGGAGAATTTTAACAAAATGGAAACCGATAACCCTTCAGTCCTTGAGCGTCGACAGGAGATCGTCGCGTTTGCCGATATCTTCGGTGAGGGCGATCTTGCCCGTACGATGGTGCTGGCCAGCGATGCTGTGACTATCGACGACGTTCGCACGGCGATCAAAGCAAAACACGATGCCCAACCCAAATTTAAGGTCCCGCCGATGGATCCGCAGACGCACGCCGCGATTTATGGCGGCATCGAGCTCGCCCACAGTATTCCGCGATACGGCAAGCTTCGTAACTTCACCGGCGAGGGGGCTGAGAGTCGAGCGTACAGATTTGGTTCGTGGCTGCTCGCAGCACCTTTCGGAAACGAAGCTGCTAGAGCATTTTGTCAAAGGAACGGCATTATGTTGTCGCGTGCCGGACAGTCCGAGGGTGTAAATGAAAAGGGTGGCTATCTAGTGCCCGAGGAATTCGGCAACGATCTCGTTGACCTGATCGAACAGCACGGCGTTTTTCGTCGAAATGCAAAGGTCGTCCCGATGAACTCCGACACTCGTAGCGATCCTCGCATTACAGGCAGATTAACGGCCGCCTTCGTAAACGAATCAACGTCCGGAACGGACCAAAACGCGACCTTCGACCGTATCAACCTGACCGTGAAAAAGGTGATGATAACCGTGCCGTTCTCATCGGAGGTCATGGAAGACGCCACTATCAATATTGGCGACATGTTGGCCGGCGAGGCCGCTCGAGCGGTTGCTGAAATTGAGGACAAATGCGGATTCATTGGTGACGGCACCGATACCTATGGCGGCATGCAGGGAATCACGACCAAGATCAAAGGCCTTTCAGGAACGATCGCGAATATCGCCGGTTTAGTTGTCGCAACCGGCACGGGCTACGCATCGAGCTATGCTTCGATCGTGCTGAGCGATTTCGAAGCCGTTGCAGCCAAGCTTCCGGTTTACGCGGATGGAGGGAACGCAAAATGGTACTGCCATAAATCGTTCTACTGGAATGTGATGGTTAAGCTTGCTCTCGCATCCGGCGGTGTTACAGGAGCTGAGATCGCCGCGGGTGCTCCCGCTCGATTTCTCGGCTATCCGGTCGAATTTGTTCAGGTCATGACGCCGAATCCTGCTGTCAGCCAGGTCTGTGCGGTCCTGGGTGATCTCGGTCTTGGGGCGAGTTTTGGTGACAGGCGAAGAAACGTTGTAACGATCAGTGATGCTCCGCGATTCCTTCAAGACGATTTGACACTGAAATTGACGTCGCGATTTGATGTCAACGTTCATGACGTCGGCAATGCTGACAGCGTCGCAGCGAACCGCGTTCCTGGTCCTATCGTGGGACTCATAACAGCCGCATCCTAATTCAAATTTACCGGGACCGTGAGCATTTTGCTCGAGGGTTCTTTCATTTGCCCGTCCAACGGCCCATGGTAAATGCGAACCGTCGATAATGACCTTTTTAACATCCGGGGGATCATTCGAACGGTTCAAATCATCGGGGCCGGTTGCGTGAAACTGGCCGGCCTCGATCTTTCAAAAAAGTAGAAATTATGAAGACTGCAAAAAAACAGATTTCCAGGCCGATTCGGGAAACAACGACAACCTGGGATTTCGCAGGCGAGAAACCAGGGCAAGTCGATACAAAGGAGATCACGGTCTTTTTTTACTCGCCGACGATCGCAGACCTAAAAACCCGTCACCGATCGATAGCTGGCGTGGCGGCGACTGAGGATTCTTATTGGTCGTCCGCGTGGCTGCCAATATATGTGCATTCACTTCCAGACCTTAACGTTGGCCAGGGCTTTGCCGAGCCCGTAACGATGGAGTGGCTCGACGATCAGGATCTCGAAAACATCACGAGGTTGCGCGACGCGATCGACGCCGCCATCGCCCCAAAAACGACGCCCGTGACATAGCCGCGTGGCTACGATCGGGCGGCAAATTGAAATGGGGAGCCCCTGAAGAATTTCTGGTACTCAGACTAGCCAAGGAATACGGCCAGGCTCCCGAAGATGTCGAAAAGTGGGACGCGTATATGTTCGAGCGAGCGGCCGTCTTGATGCACGCCGAAGGCCTTAGCCGAACGCCGCAACAAGGAATTAGAAAAGCAGAGCCGCCGAAAATAGAGCGGCTCTTTTTCGTAAGTCATGGCATTAACGGACCAACTTCTGAAATACAAGATCGTCGCCGACGCCTATCAGGCAAAGGCGGAGATCAAGAGCACCGATGATGCTTTCAAGCAACTGGGCGGCTCGGCAGCGTCGTCGATGGGGTCTCTCGCGGCCCCTGCTGGAATAGCCGCGGGAGCTGTCGCCGGCATTGGTGCGGCAGCGATCGCATCTGTCGCGGGATTCGTCAAGCTGTCCGAGGCGACGTTCGATCTCACCAAACAGGCTTCAGAGCTCGGCTCTCGTTTCTTCGACTTTCAGGAAAAGACGGGCCTCGCCGCCGAAACCATTTCCGCCCTCGATATCGCTGCAAAACAATCCGGAACCACGCTCGAGTCGGTCTCGACTTCGACCGGAAAGTTTTCAAAACTTATCGGCCAGGCCAACGACGGAAGCAAAGAAGCCCAGAAAACGCTTCAAACGCTCGGCGTCACGTCCGGCGATCTAAATACAGCACTCACCGAAGTTTTCGAGACGATCGCCAAGGCGAAGCCCGGCGTCGAGCAGATCACTCTCGCACAGAAAGCGTTCGGCAAGGCCGGTGCCGACATGATCCCGCTTATCAAGCAGATGAGCGGCGATCTCGCCGGCTTTACTGAGAACGCGGAGAAGCTGGGGCTTACCCTCACAAACGCCGATCTCAAAGCCGCCGATGATTTTGGCGACACGCTTGATCAACTGCATGGCCAGGTCGAGGTGATATCTGCAGCCTTCGCCCTGCAGTTCGCTCCGGTGATCACGGCCGCGATGCAGGAAGTGTCGCAGGTTTTCGCCAATAACAAAGACACGATCCGCGAATGGGGCAAAGAGGTTGGCAGCATCCTCACGTACGTTGTTGACGAGGTCAAGCAGTTAACGCTTGACACGTACGAGCTCGGCCCGGCATTCGTCAAAGCCGGAGAACAGGTCAACGCGGGCTTCATCGTACCTGTCGCCCGCGGTACCGAGATCCTGCAGAAGTTCATTTCGCTCGTTAAGTCGATCATTCCCGGCCGCGTCCGTGAAGGCCGGGGCGGTAGCGGTAGCGTGTCGGTTGAAGCGAAAACCGCTCTCGAGGGTGGGGCTGGCGTCGAGGGATATATCGACACGTCCGATATTTCCGCGGGCGGCAGAGGCGGTCGTGGCGGCGGCGGTGGCGGAGCGGCCAATACAGCTAAACAACAAGAACGCGAGAGGCTTGAGGCATTAAAGGCGGCGGCCAGTCAGGAGATCAAGGCCCGCGAAGACACGGACAAGGCCGTCTTGGCAAGCTATCAGCTCGCCGTAGCCCAAGGCACGATGACCGACGCCGAGGAGCTGCAAAAACGTCAGGACCTCGAAGAAAGCTTCTTCGATGTTAAGGCCGAGGCATTGAACAAAGAGCTCGCCTTAGTCCAGAACAATGCCAAGGAAAAAGCCCGAATAGAAAACGAGATCGTCCTCGTCGGGCTCGCTAAAGAGCTCAAACAAATACAGGACCTGATCGAGGTTGAGAAATTCCGGGCGTCTGAGCAAAAGAAAGCCGACGATCAAAAGAAACGTGCCCAGGACGTCGAGCTTGCACGACTGGCTGCGATCGGCAAGAAGCTCTATGAGAATGCAGAGAAA
>Ga0207711_10002916_pt1 | contig 14997 bp, 14 predicted proteins | sample KBSS34metaG_FD_184401 | JGI IMG/M metagenome (GOLD analysis project Ga0207711, IMG submission 184401) | Switchgrass rhizosphere microbial communities from Kellogg Biological Station, Michigan, USA - KBS S3-4 metaG (SPAdes) (version 2) | ecosystem: Host-associated > Plants > Roots > Rhizosphere...
TCTCGACGATCTTGGCGTGATCGTCGGTGCGGATCATGATCGCGTCGACATAGCGGGAGAGTACGCGCGCGGTATCCGCGATCGTCTCGCCACGCCCGATCTGCATCGAGCCCGCGTCCATCACGATCGTGTTCCCGCCGAGCTGGCGCATCGCCATGTCGAACGAGACGCGGGTGCGGGTGGAATTCTTCTCGAAGATCATCGCCAGCGTGCGCCCGGCGAGCGGCGCATCCGGATCGGCCTTGCCCTTGGGGCCGCCGGCCCGCGCCTTCTTGCGTGCCACCGCGTCGTTCAGCATCGCCGCGATGGCAGCCGTGCCAGCATCGGACAGGTCGAGAAAATGGCGAACGGTCATGCAATCACCCCTGAATGCAGAACCCCGCCCGCCCCGGTGACGAGGCGAACGGGGGGAAAGATCGGCCCCTGAATCCGGCAACCCTTATTCGTCGGCCGGCGGCACATAGGTGCGCGCGGCTTCGGACATCTTGGTGACGAACTCGTCGATATGCGCCTGCTCGATGACGAGCGGCGGCAGCACGCGCACCACATTGTCACCCGCCGAGACGGTGAGCAGGCCATGATGATCCCGCGCATGCGCCACGAAGCGGCGGCTGTCGGACTTCAGCTTCAGGCCCAGCATCAGGCCGAGGCCACGGACGCTCTCGAACAGATGGTCGTGGTTGGGGATCATCTGCTCCAGCGCGGCGCGCAGGCGCTGGCTCATCGCGTTCACATGATCGAGGAAGCCCGGCGCCAGCACCACGTCCAGCACCGCCTGCCCCGCCGCCATGGCGAGCGGGTTGCCGCCATAGGTGGAGCCGTGGGTGCCGAACACCATGCCCTTGGCGGCGTTCTCGGTGGCGAGGCAGGCGCCCATCGGGAAGCCGCCGCCGATGCCCTTGGCCACCGCCATGATATCCGGCGTGATGCCGTACTGCTCATGCGCGAAGAAGGTGCCGGTGCGCATATAGCCACACTGCACCTCGTCCAGCACCAGCAGCAGGCCATGCTTGTCGGCCAGCGCGCGCAGGCCCTTCAGGAATTCCTGCGAGGCGGGGCGGAGGCCGCCTTCGCCCTGCACCGGCTCGACGAGGAAGCCGGCGGTCGTCCCGTCGATCAGCGCCTCGGCGGCGGCCAGATCGTCGAACGGCGCATAGGCGAAGCCCGGCAGCAGCGGCTCGAACCCGCCGCGCATCTTCTCCTGATCGGTCGCCGAGATGGTGCCGAGCGTCCGGCCGTGGAAGGCGTTCTTGAAACAGATGAGCGTGTGGCGCTCGGGATTGCCGTTCACATAATGATAGCGGCGCGCCGTCTTGATCGCGCACTCCACCGCCTCGGCGCCCGAATTGGTGAAGAACACCGTGTCGGCGAACGTGTTGTCCACGAGGCGCTGGGCGAAGGCCTCCCCCTGCGGCGAGCCGTAGAGGTTGGAGACGTGCATCAGCGTCGCCGCCTGCTCCTGGATCGCCTTGGTGAGCACGGGATGCCCATGGCCGAGCAGGTTGACCGCGATACCGGACGCGAAATCGAGATAGCGCTGCCCGTCATCGCCGATCAGGTAGCAGCCCTCGCCTCGGACCGGTCGCACACCACAGCGCGGGTAAACCGGCATGAGGGGCGTGATGGCCATGGCGAATGCTCCTTTAGGTGGCAGGGAAACGCAAAAAGGCGGCTCTCGGCCGCCTTGGGTGCGCTCCATACTGGAGCCGGGGTCGCATCACAACCCCGCGAACGGCACAGGCTCCCACCTGCCGGCAGGAGCCCGTCCGATGCTCAGTTCTTGATCTTCCAGCCCTTGCGCAGCAGCGTGTAGCAGGCGGTGCCCATCGCGATGTTGATGGCGAGCAGCAGCACGCCGCCGAACAGCACCGGCGAATCGGCGACGCCGAGGAAGCCCGAGCGGAAGCCCGAGATCACGTAGAAGATCGGGTTGAAGTGGCTCACCGCGCGGAAGGAGGGCGCCAGCCGCTCCACCGAGTAGAAAGTGCCCGAAAGCAGCGCCAGCGGCTGCACCACGAAGTTGGTGACGGCGGCGGCGTGATCGAACTTCTCCGCCCAGATCGAGGTCAGCACGCCGAGGAAGGAGAGCAGCAGCGCGCCCATCAGGCCGAACCACAGTACGACTAGCGGATTCGCCATCCACACATGCACGCCCGGCCACAGCGACATCGCGATCCACAGCGCCCCGCCGACGAGGAAGGCGCGCGTCACCGCCGCACCGGCGAGGCCCGCCAGCAGCTCCGACGTGGAAAGCGGCGGCATCAGATAATCGACGATCGTGCCCTGCATCTTGCCGACCAGCAGCGAGAAGCTGGAATTGGCGAAGGCGTTGGTCATCATGCCCATCACGATCAGGCCCGGCGCGATGAAATCGGCGAAGGCCACCGTCGTGCCGCCGACATGCACCGCCGCGCGCCCACCCAGCGCCACCGTGAAAATGATGAGATAGAGCAGCGTCGTGACCGCCGGGGCCCAGATCGTCTGAAGCTGGACCTTGAAGAAGCGACGCACCTCCTTCACATAGAGCGTGCGCAATCCACCCCAGTTGACCTGTCGGATCACGGGCACGCCCGGGGGGGAGATTTTGTTGGCCGGTTGTCCGCCGGAGGTTTGGTCGAGCATGGATGCCGACCTATGCTCTCTTGGCGACACCCGCAAGTGAGATGGACGGGGTAGAAACGAACGATGGCGTGGACCGACGAGCGGATCGACAAGCTCAAGAGCCTTTGGGGCCAGGGCCTCACCGCCAGCCAGATCGCCGAGGAGCTGGGTGGCGTCAGCCGTAATGCGGTGATCGGCAAGGCTCACCGCCTGGGCCTGGAAAGCCGCCCCTCCCCCGTGAAGGGCAATGATGCCGCGGCAGCAGCCGCAGCCTCCGCGCCGGCCCCCGCCGCCGCCGAAGCGCCGCCCCCGGCTGCCCCGAAGGAGGCAGCGCCTCCGCCCCCCCAGCCCGAGCCGGTGAAGCCCCGCCCCGTCGCCCCCCAGCCCAAGCCCCAGCCCGCGCCTGTCCGTGCGGAGCCGCCGGCCCCGCGCCCCGCGCCCGTCGCCGCCGCGCCTGCCGCCCCGGCGCCTGCCCCGGCGGCCAGCATGGCCGATGAGGACGAGCCGGCCGTCGAGGCCCAGCCCTCGGCGCCGCAGCCGGTCTATCGCTCCATCGGCCCCGGCGGCTTCCAGCGCCAGCAGCCGGGCGAGCAGCAGTCCCCCATCCCGCCCGCGCCGCCGCGCCGGCTGGTGCCCGCCAAGCCCTCGGCCGAAATTGCGGACAAGACCTCGCTGCTCGATCTCAACGATCGCATCTGCAAGTGGCCGCTGGGCCACCCCGGCGAGCCCGATTTCCACTTCTGCGGCGATCCGGTGAACCCGGGCTTCCCCTATTGCGTCGCGCATTGCGGCCTCGCCTATCAGGCCCAGATGCCCCGCCGCGATCGGCGCCCGCCGCCGCCCATGCCCTATGGCGGCCCGCGCGTCCGCTGACATTTCCGAAGGCCGCCGGCAGCGATGCCGGCGGCCTTTTTCGTGGAAATGTGGCGAGTGCATCGCCCGCCCCCGTCCTTCGACAGGCTCAGGACGAACGGAGGGGATAAACCTCGCAACCCTCAAGCCCTCTCCCCTCGGGGGAGAGGGTTGGGTGAGGGGCGACAGCACATCCGCACCGCATGGCATATCCCACCAACATTTGGTAGCGAAGCCGAACCCACCCCCGCGGCCTCACCATGACGAAACCAACAACCGCCTGAAACCTCACTGTAAATCGATTCTGGCATAGCGCTTGCTACATTGAGGGCAGCACCATCATTCCGCTGCCCCCAAGGAGGAAGCCATGCAGACCGAGACCCGCTCCCTGTTCCGTCGCTCCGACACGCTGTTCGGCGTGTGCCAGGCGATCGGGGAGGATTTCGGCTTCAGCCCGCTCTGGCTGCGCGCGCTGTTCGCGGTGACCTTGCTGTGGAACCCGGTGGTGACGCTGGCGGCCTATGCCGGCCTCGGCATCACGGTGCTGCTGTCTCGCTGGCTCCTGCCTGTCCGCCATAGCATCGCCAAGGCTGCTGAGCGCGCGGCCGCCGAGGAAACCGTCGAGCCGACCGCCATCGCCGCCTGACCGCACAGGGCCGGAAACGAATCCAGAACACCGGCCCTTTGCGCTCCACCGCATCCCGCCTATAGTGCGGGGGATGGCCGACGATCTCTTCGCTTCCCCCCGCCCCTCCACGCCCGAAAGCTACGATGCCTCCGCGATCGAGGTGCTGGAAGGGCTGGAGCCCGTCCGCCGTCGCCCCGGCATGTATATCGGCGGCACGGACGAGCGGGCGCTGCACCACCTCGCCGCCGAGGTGCTGGATAACGCAATGGACGAGGCCGTCGCCGGCCATGCCAGCCGCATCGAGGTGACGCTCTCCGCCGGCAACCGCCTCACCATCGTCGACAACGGGCGCGGCATCCCGATCGACGAGCATAAGCGCTATCCCGGCAAGTCGGCGCTGGAGGTGATCCTCACCACGCTCCATTCGGGCGGCAAGTTCAGCGACAAGGCCTATCAGACCTCGGGCGGCCTGCACGGCGTCGGCATCTCGGTGGTGAACGCACTGTCCACCGAGACGGTGGTGGAAGTCGCGCGCAACAAGGAGCTGTATCAGCAGCGCTTCAGCCAGGGCCTGCCGACTACCGAGCTCGTCAAGGTGGGCGCGGCCCCCAACCGGCGCGGCACCTCCGTCAGCTTCACGCCCGACGTGGAGATTTTCGGCGAGCTGAAGTTCAAGCCGCAGCGGCTCTACCGCCTCGCCCGCTCCAAGGCCTATCTGTTCGCCGGCGTCGAGATTCGCTGGAAGTGCGATCCGTCGATCATCACCGACGATACGCCGGCGGAAGCGGTGTTCCAGTTCCCCGGCGGCCTGGCCGATCATCTGAAGGAGCAGGTGGGCGGCCGCGAATGCGCGACGGCGGAGTTTTTCGCCGGACGCCATGATTTCCCGGATACGCAGGGTTCGGCGGAATGGGCGGTGGCGTGGCCGCTCTATTCGGACGGCTCCTACAGCTATTATTGCAACACCATCCCGACGCCCGATGGCGGCACCCACGAGCAGGGCCTGCGCGCGGCGCTGGTGCGCGGCATCCGCGCCTTTGCCGAGCTGGTCGGCAACAAGCGCGCCAAGGATATCGCGCCGGAAGACGTGATGACCGGCTCCGAGCTGATGCTCTCCGTCTTCATCCGCGATCCACAGTTCCAGAGCCAGACGAAGGACCGCCTCACCTCCCCCGACGCCGCGCGGCTGGTGGAAGCGGCGGTGCGCGACCATTTCGACCATTTCCTTGCCGACAATATGGAGCGCGGCAAGGCGCTGCTCGGCCTGATCCTCGATCGCATGGACGATCGCCTCCGCCGCAAGGCCGAGCGCGACGTGAAGCGCAAGACGGCCACATCCGGCCGCAAGCTGCGCCTGCCCGGCAAGCTGACCGATTGCGCCTCGGACAGCCCCGAGGGCACCGAGCTCTTCATCGTGGAGGGCGATTCGGCCGGCGGCTCCGCCAAGCAGGCGCGCGATCGCAAGACGCAGGCGGTGCTGCCGATCCGCGGCAAGATCCTGAACGTGGCTTCGGCCAACACCGCCAAGATCCTCGCCAATCAGGAAATCGCCGATCTCATCCAGGCGCTCGGCTGCGGCACGCGGGACAAGTGCGACGCCTCCGTGCTCCGCTACGAGCGCATCGTCATCATGACGGACGCCGACGTGGACGGCGCCCACATCGCCACCCTGCTGATGACCTTCTTCTTTCAGGAAATGCCGGACGTGGTGCGCAAGGGGCATCTCTACCTCGCCCAGCCGCCGCTCTACCGGCTGACGGCGGGGGCGAAATCCCTCTACGCCAAGGATGACGAGGATCGGGCGCGGATCGAGAACGGGCCGTTCAAGGGCCGCAAGGTGGAAGTCGCGCGCTTCAAGGGCCTCGGCGAGATGAACCCGCAGCAGCTCCGCGAAACGACGATGGACAAGACAACGCGCACGATGATCCGCGTGACGCTGCCGCAGGAATATGAGGACCGCGCAGCGGTTCGCGATCTGGTCGAGCGGCTGATGGGCAAGGAAGCCTCCCACCGCTTCGCCTTCATCCAGGAAAACGCCGCCCTCCTCGACGAGGACGACATCGACGCCTGAGGCGGAGGTGGCGGGCTGAGAGGCGGAGCTTCCGGGTTCACCGCTTCCAACCGTCATGCCGGATCTAGTCCGGCATGACGACGGAGAGGCTGGGAACAGGAGTGACGGTGGGAGTAGCGGTGAGGGGCGGGAGATAGGGGACACGGCCGTTCGTCCCGAGCGTAGTCGAGGAACGTGCCCCAAGTGCCGCGTCTGCTTCACGTCCCTCGACTACGCTCGGGACGAACGGGGTTTCGCATGCGAGAAGCCCCACACTCGTACCACTGTAGGATTTGTGGGCGCACCTGTCCTGTGGGGAGGGAAGCGAGGCGGGCCCGTAAAGAGGGTGCGGCCGGCGCGATGTCCGTCTTCAAGCCAGACGGAAGGAGGCTCGGGCGATTGCCGGGCTCGGAAGAGCGGTGGCGGTGCCCTCATGGGTTTGGCGGCTGCACCGGGGGCCTTCCGCTACGAAGGAGCCGATGCAGTGGCCCGGTGGAGAGGATCTCGCGCCGGCCGCGTCCGGGTTGTCCGTGTCGCACGCACGGGGGCCGGATGCTGGTTGCCGCACCCTGATCAGAGGTGCGGCAGTTGGCGGGCCTTATAACCAATATGGTTCATCATGTCAAGGCAAATGACAGGCGCCGAGAACCGCCGCCGCGGTGACGACCAGCCTACCCCTCCTCCGCGCTCATCTCCTCCAGCCGCTGGTTGAGCTTGCCCAGCAGGCGCACGAACTCGGCATGTTCATCGTCGTCCAGCACGCCGAAGGCATCCAGGAAGAAGCGGTGGCGGATCGGCTCGGCGGCCTCGATCGCCGCCTTCCCCGCATCCGTCACCGAAATGCGCTTGGCGCGGCGATCCTCCGGGTCCGGATCGCGGCGGACGAGGCCGTCCCGCTCCAGCCCGTCGATCGCCTCCGTCACCGTGCGGGGCGCCTGCCCCAGCGCCGAGGCGATGTCCGTCGAGCGGGTCGCGCCGTCCCGCGCCACCAGCATCAGCACCTTGGTCCGCGCCAGCGATGTGCCCTGCGCGGCCATCTGCCGATCCACCAGCCGATAGGCGCGCAGATAGAAATCCCGCAGGGAATCCGCGCTGCGCTCACAGATGGCGAGTTTTTTATGAGGGTCCATAATAAATGGGGTTGCCATAGTTTTCGCTTTTCGCCAAGGGCTGATTTGTGGGGATGCCTCCCTCGGGTGATGGGACAGAGTCGATGAGTGAAGCCGCCGAACAGCCAGCCGCCGCGCCGGAAAGCCGGGGCAAGCGCCTGAGCCCGCGTGCGCGGACGGTGTTGCTGGGCATGGCCACGGTGGCCGCCGTGGCGATCGTCGTGTGGCTGGTCCACTACGAGACGCGCGGCAAATATCTGGAAGGCACCAACGACGCCTATATCGCCGCCGATTCCGTCACGGTGAGCCCCCGCGTCTCCGGCTATGTCGAGCAGGTGCTCGTGGGCGACAACCAGGATGTGAAGGCCGGCCAGCCGCTCGTCCTCGTCGATCCGCGCGACTACAAGGCGCAGGCCGCGCAATATCAGGCGCAGATCGATGCGGCGCAGGCGAGCGCCGCCAATATCCGCGCCCAGATCGGCGAGCAGGAAGCCATGATCGCGCAATCCCGCGCGCAGCTCGCCGCCTCCGAGGCCGACGCCCGCTTCGCCGCCGGCGAGGTGACGCGCTATGCCCCGCTCGCGGAGAGCGGCGCGGAAACCCACGAGAAGCTCTCGACGCTGCGCAATCAGGCGACGCAGGCGGCCAACAGCGCCGCCGCCCAGCGCGCCGCGCTGGAAGCCGCCGAGCGGCGCATCGGCGCGCTCAAGGCCCAGGTGCAGCAGGCCTCGGCGCAGGGCGAGGCCGCGCAGGCCCAGCTGGCCGCCGCCGACGTCAATCTCGGCTCCACCCTGATCCGCTCCAGCGTGAACGGGCGCGTCGGCAACCGGGGCGTACGCGTCGGCCAGTTCGTGCAGGCCGGCACCCGGCTGATGTCGGTGGTGCCGCTGGCCGGCCTCTATGTCACCGCCAATTTCAAGGAAACGCAGCTCGGCCTGATGCGCCCCGGCCAGCCCGCCACGATCGAGGTGGATTCGCTGCCCGGCGTCGAGCTGCGCGGCCATGTCGAGAGCATCGCGCCGGGTACGGGCGCCGAATTCTCGCTGCTGCCTCCCCAGAACGCGACGGGCAATTTCACCAAGATCGTCCAGCGCGTGCCCGTCCGCATCGCGATCGATGCCGGGCCGGAGGCGCGCAAGGTGCTGGTCGCCGGCCTCTCGGTGGACGTGACGGTGGATACCCTCTCGGCCAAGGGCGAGATGCGCCGCATCAAGGCACAGGAGAAGGCGCAGGATCGCGCCGGGCAATGAGCAGGGCGCCCGCCCCCGCCGCGCCCGCCGCCATGCCGGAGCGCGCAGATGCCGCCGCGTGGCTCGCGGTGGCGGCCGGCACGCTCGGCGCGCTGATGGCGACGCTGGACATCTCCATCGTCAACTCGTCGCTCCCCACCATCCAGGGCGAGATCGGCGCGAGCGGCACCGAGGGCACGTGGATTTCCACCGCTTATCTGGTGGCCGAGATCATCATCATCCCGCTTTCCGGTTGGCTGCAGAAGCTGTTCGGGCTGCGCACCCTGCTGCTGATCGCCGCGTCGCTCTTCACCAGCTTTTCCATCATCTGCGGCCTCTCGACAACGCTGCCGATGATGATCATCGGCCGCGTGGGGCAGGGCTTCACCGGCGGCGCGCTGATTCCGACCGCGATGACCATCATCGCGACGCGCCTGCCACGATCCCAGCAGCCGATCGGCAATGCGCTGTTCGGCGCCACCGCCATCCTCGGCCCGGTCGTCGGCCCGGTGCTGGGCGGCTGGCTCACGGAGAATGTGAGCTGGCACTATGCCTTCTTCATCAACCTGCCCGTCGGCATCGCGCTGCTGACCTTGCTGATTGTCGCACTGCCCCACCAGAAGGGGAATTTCGATCAGATCCGCGAGGCGGACTGGCTGGGCATCGCCGGCCTCGCGCTGGGCCTCGGCTGCCTGACGGTGGTGCTGGAGGAGGGCGAGCGCGAGCAATGGTTCTCCTCGCCCACCATCCTCTGGCTGTCGGCGGTGTCGTTGCTGGGCTTCATCCTGCTCTTCGCCGGGCAGTGGCTGGCGAAGAAGCCGGTAATCGCGCTCCGCCTGCTGCTGGACCGGCAATTCGGCGCGGTGGTGGTGATGGTCACCATGGTGGGCATGGTGATCTACGGCACCTCCTATGTGATCCCGCAGTTCCTCGCGACCATCGCCGGCTACAACGCGCTGCAGGCCGGCCAGGTCGTGCTGCTGACGGGCGTGCCGATGATGCTGATGATGCCGGTGACGCCGTGGCTGGTGCAGAATGTCGATATCCGCATCGCCGTCTCGATGGGCATGAGCCTGCTGGCGATCAGCGCCTATATGGAGACGGACCTCACCTCGCTTTCCACCGGCGGATCGTTCGTGGATTCGCAGCTGCTGCGCGGGGTCGGCACCGTCTTCGCCATGATGTTCATGAATCAGGCGGCGATCCGCTCCGTCTCGCCCGATCAGGCGAGCGACGCCTCCGGCCTCTACAACACCGCGCGCAACCTCGGCGGATCGCTGGCGCTGGCCGGCATCGCCGTGATCCAGGATCAGCGCACCTGGCTGCACAGCCGCCGCCTGGAGGAGAGCCTGCCCGCCAACTCGGTGGACGTGCAGGACTATATGAGCGGACAGGCGCACATGCTGGGCGGGTCAGACGCCGCCTATCGCGCGCTCGGCCGCTCGATCCAGACGCAGGCGCTGACCATGACCTATACGGACCTGTTCTGGATCCTCACCGTCGGCATCATCGCCGTCACCCCCCTTGTCCTGTTCCTGAGGCCGCTTCCCAAGCACGCGAAGCCGGTCGCCGCCCATTGAGGAGCGCCATGCGCCCGATCGCCCCCCTCGCCTCGCTCACCCTCGCCGCGCTGCTCGCCGGCTGCACGGTCGGCCCGCATTATGCCGGGCCGCCAGCCGCCGCCCCGCGCGCCGCCAAGGCTGCGGGCTTCGTCCGTGCGGGCGATGCGCCGGTGAGTGCCACGGGCCCCCTCGCCCATTGGTGGGAAGCACTGGGCGACGCCACGCTCAACGGGCTGGAGGCGCAGGCGCTGGCGGCCAACCCCGATATCGCCGTCGCCGACGCGCGGCTGCGGCAGGCCCGCGCGGCGCTGGGCATGGAGAAGGCCAACGCCATGCCGCAGGCGAGCGCGCAGGCCGTCTATGCGCATCTGCGCCTGCCCGCCACCAGCCTTACCAATAACCACGATTCCGATCTCAACCTCTACAATCTGGGCTTCGACGCCACGTGGGAGATTGATCTGTTCGGCGGCCAGCGCCGCGCGGTGGAAGCGGCCCGCGCCAACGCCGGGGCGGCCGAGGCCCATCTGGCGGATGCGCAGGTGAGCCTCTCGGCCGAGGTGGCGCAGGCTTATGTGAACCTGCGCGATCTCCAGCGGCGCATCGATCTCAGCACCCACTCGGTGGCGTTGCAGGAGCAGATGCTGGAGCTGACCCGGCAGCGCTTCGCGCGCGGCACCGCATCGCAGCTCGACGTCACCCGCCTCCAGAACCAGATCGATAGCAGCCGGGCGGATATCACCCCGCTCAACGCCCAGCTCGAAGCCTATCTGGACGAGCTGGCGACGCTGACCGGCGCCGAACCGGGCGCGCTCGACGATCTGCTGAAGCCTCAGGCGCCGCTGCCCCTGCCGCCCGCCTCGGTGGCGGTCGGCGATCCGGCGGCGCTGCTGCGCAACCGGCCGGATATCCGCGCGGCGGAACGCACGCTCGCGGCGGATACCGCCAAGATCGGGCAGGCCGAGGCGGCCCGCTTCCCGAAGGTGAGCTTCCTCGGCATCATCGGCGTGGGCGGCACCTCGCTCTCGCTCGACCATCTCGATGATTTCACGGCGCTGGCGGCCCCGCAGATCAGCTGGGACTTCCTCGATTTCGGGCGCAGCAAGGCGCGCGTCGTCGAGGCCGAGGGCGTGCGTGACGAGGCCGAGGCGAAATATCGCGCCACCGTGCTTTCCGCGCTGCGCGATGCGGAGGATTCGCTCTCCCGCTTCCGCTACCGCCGCATCACGGTGGCGACGCTGGCCCGCGCGAAGGACGAGGCCGATCAGGCGCTCGCCCTTTCGCAGCAGCGCTACCGCGCCGGCACCTCCACGCTGATCGACCTTCTGGACGCCCAGCGCCGGCAGATCGCCGCCGAACAATCGCTCAGCCAGGCGGAAGCGGGCCTCACCGGCGATTTCATCGCGATCCAGAAGGCGCTGGGCCTCGGCTGGGCGCCGGCCGGCAAGGCCTGACGCCCGCCGCCGCCTTCACCGTTCCGGCGTGTGGGTGAAGGCGGGGCCTACCCGGTTCATCATGCGATCGAGGCACATCATCAGCCTCGGCAGCACCTCGTCCGACGGCTCGATGAAGGAGCGCCGCCCGTCCACCTCGTCGCGCACGCGGCGCAGATGGCCCGCGTTGATGAGGTGGGTGATGTGGCGCAGCGCCGTGCTGGTCGGCACGGCCGCGCCGATGCACAGGCTCGATACCGATACCTTGCGCCCCTCGCCCGCCGCCACGAAGGTTTCGAGCAGGATATCCCAGGTCGGCTCGCCGAAATCGAAATCGCTCAGCAGCCGCTCGCGGCAGCGCCGTGACGCCAGCATTCCGCGTGCGAAGGCCACCAGTTCCGGCCGGCTGCTCGCGCGGGGCTCCATCACGATGTGGAGCGGCGCATCGTCGAGCGGCGCCTCCGCCGGGATCGTCACCACATTTTCGGCACGGGCCTCCTCGGCCCAGTCCCGGTTGCCGGGGCGCGCCGCCGGCGCCCGCATCGGCATTACCATATTTTCCATGCTCATCGCCTGTGCCCCCCCAGCACGCCCAGCGCGCGCAGGCTCGCCCAGCCCGATCGGGCGATGATGAGGTGATCATGCACCGTAATGCCGACCTCCGCACCGATCGCCGCGAGTTTCCGGGTCAGGGCGATATCTTCGCCGCTGGGATCAGGATTTCCGCTCGGATGATTGTGCACGAGGATCAGCGCCGTCGCCTCGAAGTCGAAGGCGCAGCGCAACACCTCGCGCGGGTGAACCATGACGGCCGAAACGCCGCCCTCCGCCAGCACCTCGTCGCCGACGAGGCGGTTCTGGCTATCGAGAAACAGAACGCGAAACTGCTCCTGCCGCTGCCGCGCCAGCGCGAAGTGCAGATAATCGAGCAGCTTGCGATGCGTGGAAAGCACCGGCCCCTTCAGCACCTCGGTGCGCAGCGCCTCCAGCATCACCTCGCGCGCGGCGACGATCACGTCCACCGCGGCGCCATCGTTGGGGATTGCGCGATCCAGCAGTTCGCGGGGAGACGTGATGACATCCCCCAGCGTGCCGAAACGCGATACCAGATAATCCGCGACCCCCCCGGATCGCGAACCGCACGCCCCCCTCAGAAGCGTTCGTAAGGCGCCTGCATCGCTTGCCGCCTGAGGTGACCGCGCACTGAGACGATCGCCAGCAAAATCAACATCGGATAGGCCCAGAACTGCTCGTTCAGGGCATAGCCGATCGCCTTCGAGCTCGTGCGCGAAGCTTCCGCCAGATTGGCCGCCACCACAAGAAGCTGGAACGCCGCCGCCCAGATCGGCCAGAAGCGCCGGCTCCTGATCGCAAGGATCAGGAAGGCCGCCAGCCCCAGGAAATCCACCAGCAGGATCCCCGGCTCGATCGAATGCCACCGGGCATGGTGCGGCTGCGCCACCAGCGGGCTCGCTATCGATTCCAGGAAGAGGATCGCTCCCCCCCACCTCTCGGTCGCGCTGCCAAGCCACATGGCGAGGCCGACGCAACCGAGAAGCAGCAGGAGATAGAGGATGGGGACCAGCACGGGAAGACATGTCCACTTGCCTTCGTCCGCCGTCAAGCCAGGCCCACATCCCGCCCTCAGGCCGCCTGCGTCTCGACGACGCGCAGCGTGGCCGATTCCGGGCAACCCGGCAGGCTGCCGAAGCCCATTTCCTTGATGCGCAAATCATCGCCCACCGAAGCGAATTCCTTGTGCGCGGCGAGGAACTCGGTCTGCGCCTGGGTGACGGCATTGATCGAGGCGACGAGGCGCAGGATCGCATCATGCGCCGCCGCACGGGGCAGGCCGGCCTCGGTACGGACGGCCGGAACACGCGCCAGCAGGCTCGCCTGCAGGGCCAGCGTCTCATCCAGCGAGGTTTCGATCGGGCCGATCAGGGCCGCGATATCGTGAGCGCCTTTGCGAAGAGCGTGTGCTTTGAGCATGGGGTCTCCCTCACGGCACCGGGGGCACCGCGTCCTGTTCAAGAATGACGGACGACGCCGCGCCTAGAAGCGCGAAATGGCGTCTTGGATGGAAAGCGCTACGCCGACGATCACCACGACGGCCGCCCCGGCCCCCAATGCGATCGCCACCACCCAGAACAGGATCTGCAGAACCGTGAAATCATTCGCCGCCCCCTCCTGCGAAGGGACGGGCCAGCGAAACCAGCCCTGCTGTCGATGGTGGAATGCCGGCGCCAGATATTGCGCCTGCGGCTCCCTCATCTCATGCCAGGTCGGCCAGCCAGCCTCCACGTCTCCGTTCTCGGCTGAGCCATGTCCTGCGCCCGGCAGCTCCTCGAACGCGACTGCATTTCGCGAGGATATAGTCGGAATATAGTCTACCGGCAGGTTCTCATGCTCGGCCAGGAGCCGCGCTGCCTCCAGGCTGGAGGCGACGCCCAGCGTCTGGCGGGCCAGCTTGAGCCGCTGGTTCACCGCGCCGATGGATATGTCGAGCTTACCGGCGATCTCACTGATCTGCCAGCGCATGTAGACGAGGCGCAGGCACTCCCTCTGCGCATCCGTCAATCTGTGAAACCGATCCCCCATGCCGCTACTTTACGCCGCTCCGGCGATTCCTCAAAGCGTGCGATGATGGGTCCGTAACGATTCGCGGATTTCCTCGTTTTACGGCCAGGGCGGGTGAAACCGTCCGTTCCGAACGCAGGTGCGCTTGCGTGCCCTCCGCCGAACGATAAGCTCCGTGCATGAGCGATCTCTCTTCCTTCATCGCCAGCCTGCCCAAGGCGGAGCTCCACCTGCACATCGAGGGTAGTCTGGAGCCCGAGCAGATGTTCGCCTTCGCCCGGCGCAATGGGATCGCCATCCCCTTCGCCAGCGTGGAGGAGGTGCGCGCGGCCTATCGCTTCTCGCGCCTGCAGGATTTCCTCGACATCTATTATGCCGGCGCCGCCGTGCTGCAGACCGAGGAGGATTTCCACGATCTCGCCCTCGCCTATTTCGATCGGGCGGCGGCCGACGGGGTCGTCCATGCCGAGATCTTCTTCGATCCGCAGACTCACACGATGCGCGGCATCCCCTTCCGCGTCGTGGTGGAGGGGTTGCTGGCCGGCATGGCGGCGGCCGAGGCGCGGCACGGGCTCACCTCGCGGCTGATCCTCTGCTTCCTGCGGCATCTCGATGAGGAGGCCGCCTTCGCCACGCTCGCCGAGGCCGGGCCGTGGCTGGGCCGGATCACCGGCGTCGGCCTCGATTCCTCGGAGCTGGGCCATCCGCCCTCGAAATTCGCCCGGGTCTTCGCCCGCGCCGGGGAGATGGGGCTGAAGCGCGTCGCCCATGCCGGCGAGGAAGGCCCCGCCGACTATGTGCGCGAGGCGCTGGACCTGCTGCGGGTCGACCGGCTCGATCATGGCAACCGCTCGCTCGACGATCCGTGCCTCGTCGCCCGCCTCGCGCGGGAGGCGATGACGCTGACGGTGTGCCCGCTCTCCAACCTCAAGCTCTGCGTGGTCGACGACATGACC
>Ga0207711_10002917_pt1 | contig 14991 bp, 1 predicted proteins | sample KBSS34metaG_FD_184401 | JGI IMG/M metagenome (GOLD analysis project Ga0207711, IMG submission 184401) | Switchgrass rhizosphere microbial communities from Kellogg Biological Station, Michigan, USA - KBS S3-4 metaG (SPAdes) (version 2) | ecosystem: Host-associated > Plants > Roots > Rhizosphere >...
ACCACCGCCGCCACCGGCAGCAAATACATTGGCATGAGTACCGTCGCCGAAGCCACCACCACCACCGCCACCAGCTCCACCGTAGGCATTGCCGCCACCGCCACCACCGCCTACACCTGCGAACGCCTTATCACCACCGTCACCGCCGGCACCACCATCGTACGCGTATATTTTGCCCTGTACCAGAACATCCCCGGTGGGTGATTGTAGGGAAACCGTGCCCGCGGCACCGCCCGCTCCGCCAAATGTCGCTGCATTGTTCTCGTCACCGCCGGCGCCACCGCCACCGCCGCCGCCGGATACGTTTATAGTGCTGAATATTCTCACATCGCTGTTATCGGATATGACCGTTACAGTGCCGCCAGCGCCGCCTGCGCCCCCGTCAGATCCTGCTGTAGCAGAGCCGCTGCCGGCGCCCCCTCCTCCGGACGCGTTAAGGTAGGTTGTTTGAACCAGTCCACCGGCTTCGATAAATATTGCGTGCCCCGCGCCGCCATCCAGAAATGCTTGTCCCGGCTGAGCACCGATTCCTACCGCGTTTATTCCAAAGGTACTTATAGCGCCACCGGCAGTGATAGTTACGTCGCCTGTGGCGCTTATATCATTTCCGACAACGATGTCGGAGTTGTTTACGCCTGCGGCAGGAGCAAAAGCTCCTGAGATAAGAGTGCCGGTTGTGTCTATTGTCACTCCTCCAGGACCAACAGATGGCGTGACTGTGCTCAGTGTGACGTTGTTGGCTCCGATCGCACCGGTGGAGATAGCCGTACCTGTCGTTGCTCCGGCATACATAACCACGTCGCCGAATGCCCCATCGATTTGGGCCGCTCCGGCGTTTATGGCTACGGTGCTCGGAATCGTTATCGTGCCGGAACCCGCTGCCGAGCCTTTATACGCAATCATTGTTATCGAGCCGGCACTGCCTGTACCGGTACCCGATGTTGTAAGTGATTTAACTCCAGTAAGATCTATTTGACCGCCTGTGATCGATCCCAGGCCGGGATTGGCTGAGTCAGTAATGACCACGTTAGTTGTGGTGCCATTACCGGTAAAGTTTGCTCCAGCGACGATTATAAGAGAGCCACCATCGCCGCTTGCTTGGGTGGTGTCAATGACGGTATTGGCCGCTACGGTGACATTCTTAGCCGAAACAATGGCCAGATTGAGGCCGTTTGACGTTGCCGCGCCCCCAGAGAGAATTATGCTGTTTTGACTGGCAATAGTTGGGTCACCGGAGCAATCCATTTCGCCAAGATTGAGGTCAGACTTGTCCGTGTACAAGTGCACATTGTTGCCGCTGACGTTTATCAAGCCCGTAGCTTTGTTTGCTGTGAGCATAGCCGTCGCTTGTCCGGCTTTGATATTGAGCTGTTTCGAGACATAGTCGCCGCCATCAAGGATTATGTCGGCGTTGTTTGTGTTGAAGTTGATATTTCCTTGTTTCGCTTGCAACGCGCCTGCGTTTTGCACTGCGATGGCTGCCTGGCTCGCCACATTGATATTGCCAGTGAGCGCGGCGATCACGCCGGAGTTATCCAATCCCTGAGTATTGAGATTGATGTTTTGACCCGCGCTTATTGTTCCGCCGCCGCCTTGACCGGCTACGTTGTAGACCGCTGGTGCATTGATGGTCAGATTGCCGGCACTGCTGATGGTGCCGTAGTTTGTTACCGATGTGAGGGCATTGAGAATGGCATCGGCGGAGAATAATCCGCTCACGGATCCGTTGTAAGAACTAATAGCACCTCCGGCCGCGTTAAAAATAGACGAGGCGGAGATAGTGTCGGTGCTGCTTGGTGTCGTGGAGGCCGTGAGAAAGGAACCGTAGTTGTTGAGATTACCAGTGATCGACAACTGACTGAGTGTGTCGATCACTTTGACGCCGTGAGAAATTGTCAGCGATCCAATTGAGCCGCCAACACTATTGTCCAGGGCACTGAGAAGATTGCTGTTCAAAACAACCGTGCCGCCTGTAGCGGTGCCGTAGTTGTTGAGTTTGATTGTCTGAGTGCCGCCGGTCAGTACCTGTTGCGCTGCTACGACTTCCGCTGCCGTCAGTCTGGTGCCCGAGGTGATAGTTTCTTTGCTGCCGCCGACCATGATTGTTATGTCGTGGAAGTTAGCGAGATTGTCGGCGAGAAAACTTTGCTTGGCTGAGGCCAGGTTGAGGTCGTTACTGTTGGCGCCGCCGTTGATTGCTGCCGCTGCTGCTCCCACAAAGGCGGGATTGATCGCATGATGTTGTTGAAATATTGATTGTGCCGCGCCTTGCGAACCATGACTGACGCCGAAGGAACCATTTGGTCCTCCTCCGACGGATGTCTGCCAACCTGCGGCATTGCCGCTAAATGTGTGGCCCGACGGGACGGTCATGTGCGATGGCCACGGACTATGCGCCATGTGCGGCTGCATTGGCGCGTTGGCCAAAGTCGCCGAAGCGGAAACCGAAAAGGTGCCGGCAAGTCCAAGCGTGACGCAAACCGCGCGCTGCCTGGAATTGTACGCAGATGCCATCGGTTCATAGCTATTGACCATGTTTTATTACCGTCCAATTTGTGTGCAAGAAGGTTGTTCTCTGGCGCATAGTGGTATTTGTCAAGTGGAAGTAGTTGAACGCCCACAAACCGTCGATGTGCCGCCATTAGTCTGACATTGCCGGGCTTTGACCACAATGTTGCTATCTACATAAATAGGTCCGTATATCGCTAACGTTGTTAGAGCAAGCGTTCTCAGGCAATTAAATTGTATAAATTATTACAGGCTACTTAGCCAGGAATGCTGTCTCGGGAGGCGGTACAAGATAGCTGTATGGTTCACCGCCCTGATTCAACTGGTTTAAAATGACCGCTGTCTTGAGCAAGTTCATAATCACTTTCTGAGTCTTGGCGTCACTCGATGAGGCCATGCCTCTGACAGCGCTCAGTCCCTTGAGCATTGAGAGGATCTCAAACTCGGCTTGATACTTGTTGCCGTCTCCCACTTTGACGCAGTTCAGTTTGCGATAAGCCACAAATTGGGTGGGATTGAGCTTGGCGAATGAACCTGCGGTGGATTTAGTCACCACCACACTCTTACCGGGTATTAGTGTCGTGGTATCGGCACCGTTTGCAACAGTGACTGCTCCTTTGTGCCCGTCATGCAAGTCGTAGACTGCCAGACCTTTATCAAATGCCACCACAAGTACGACCGATCCTCCGGCAACAGCGACCGAGCCGAAAGGCGTGTCGACGACGCTATTTTGATCCGGTGCCAAAAGAACTGCGCCATTGTCGAGAGTCTGATGGGTGAGATTGGAAACGCCGCCTTTCAAAGCTTTGCCGTTGACGCCGCCGCTCTGGATATTGGGCACCGCCGCGTTTGAGATGTGGGCTACTTTTTCAACACTGCCATACATGGTGCTGACACTGTTGACTGCATTGTTGGAGATGGCGGCATTGAGATTGCCTGCATCGAAAGTGGCGTTAGAGCTCAGCGTATTTTGGAGGCTATTGGTGAGCGCCGGTAGGAACGCCAAGTTTGTGTTACTGGCATTCGTTGTAAATGCCGAATTATTCGGGACTATAGGAGCTATCGTGTTTCCGATACCGGATGTCGCTCCTGTTCCAGTTGTAGGTGCGACTACCAGGGACGGTGCCGCACTGATGCTCGTAACAGTCCCTGAAATGTTTATCGACCCTGCGGAAGTGATTGATGTTGCCGAACCTGATAGTGATGTTGCAGCGGGTGGAGTAGACCCGGTAGCTGTAGTTCCAGTAATCGTGCCCGTTGAAGTGGTGATTGTACCGGCAGATGTCTCCGGCGGATCAGCCTCTATCGTCACATTTGTGCCGACCGTAATCTGAGTGGCGGCAAGCCTGCCGGTGGAGAAGGCGAGGTTACGACCTTTAGAATTGAACGCATCACCGGCACTGGTTGTAATCGAACCGTTGACGTTCGCTGTTGTGCCATAGGTCAGCAAGGATGGCGTGCCTGAATTTGTCGGCGCAGGACTTGGAGTTACGCCGGGTCTGACTGTTGTCGCAGTCGGCAGCGTTCCCAGTGCGATAAATACATTTCCTGACGCAGTATTTGCACCAGGAGTGGAAGCCAATATTTGAGCAGAGTTGCCGATTGAGATAAGCGGCAAATTGGCACCGTTAGCTGCGTATGTATCAAGCAAGGTGATATTGCCATCAACTGTTTGTAGCGTCGAGGCAGCGACCACGTTCAGAGTTTTCTCATTGGTGGCAAGTTTGATTATGCCGGTCTTGGCGTCGATGCTGTTTATAGATAGAGTGCCGGTGTTTTTGGCGACACTGTTGGTGTCGGTAAACGTCAGACTGCCTACAGTGGCAGAGCGCAAAATATCTGTCGCGGCTGCGGTCGAGCTTGTATTGATGACGACTACGTCACCCGTGGTGCCGGTAGTTATGGTCAAGTCGGGGGTCGCTGTTCTGAAAGCTGCCTTTGTCGAGCCTATGTTGGTGCCGGCCGTGACGAGCGACACCTTGGACGCAGTGACTGTGTACTTGCCAGCTCCCGCAACGCTAATGGTGCCGGTACCTGAAGCCGTCAGTAAGACTGCGCCGGTGGAGCTGGTGATGTTGTTGCCGACAATGAGATTTCCGCTTGTATTGGTTTTCACTGCCAAATTATTTTTAGCGCTTATCACACCGGCTGTGGTGATACCGCCTGCACTTTGAATATCGACAAGACCATTTGTGGCCGTTATCGTATTGACTTTGAGCACTGCGCTGTTGATGTTGTTGATGGTTATATCACCGCTGGCAGCTACGACCTGTATGCTGGTTGTGTTCACCAACAGGCTGGAGCCTATTGTGCCTGAGGCGCCGCTATTGATGATGATAGTTGGAGCTTTAATCGTCGCTACGGAGGCAATTATGTTGCCCGTATAGTCAAACGTTTTGCCTACAGTCACCTTGCCGATATTGGTGTTGGCTGAGGCGTCGTTGATGAATGCGCTACCCGTGCCGCCGACGGTCGTGGCGAAATTGGTGGCATCGATTCTATACGGCGATTTGTTGGAGGTGCCGATATTACCGCCGGCTGTATTGAGTATGACACTAAAGCCCGAAGTTAAATAACCGGTTTTGGCCTGGAGTATGGTGCCTTTGCCCGAGGCCGTCAAAGCGACGATATTGCCGCCACTATTGCCGCCTGTGATGGCTGCTCCTTGAGATATGGCACCACTTGCCCCGCCTGCTGAAAGTGTCACATCCGTGCCTGCTGTTATGGCTGCTTTGGTGGTTATGGCTCCGCCTGTTGTGATAGATACAGACGTAGGTGCGCTGATTGCATTGAGCGTCAGTGCCCCTGTAGCTGTGTCGGTTATGTCAAGGCTGCCCGCAGTCGGTGTGGCTGTAATTGTTGTGGCGTTTGTTGTAAACGCTCCAAGATTCTTAGCGGATATTATCAAAACCTTGGCATTGACCGGACCGTTTGCAGTTAAATCGGCTGTTGTCGTCAACTGCAATGTCTTGCCGACTTGTGCGTTGAAGATCTCATTGCCACCAACGACATCGATGTAAGCATTGCCTGCGGAGGCCGTCAACGACATGCTGCTCGATAACGAGCCGGAGGCGTCTATCTGTATATGAGCTGTCGTCTTACCGAGGTCGCCCTTAGCTGAGAGTGTAACGCCTGTGAGTTTACCTGAGGTGGATTTTACGCCTCCCGACGTACCCATATAGATCGCGCCGCCGCTGTTGGTGACGCTCACTTGATCAGCCGTCAGCACAAGACCTGTATCGCTGATGCCGTTCGTTACGCCTGTCGCCCCACCGAGGTTGAAGGCCGTCGCCGTGTTGGATGCCAGCGACAGGCTTTTCAGATCCAGTTTGTTGAATGTATTGGCATTGCTGATATGCAGTATTTTGCCGCCCAGGTCAACGCTGCCGGTATTGGCTTTTGTGCCGACATTGAAGAATGTGTTTGATGCGTCGACGGTGAGGTTACCGCCGGTCTTGAGCGTGATATTGCCGTTTACAAGGCCAGTGGCATCATTTTGAGCGAAGACTGTCAGTGCGCTTTTGCCCGTGCCGACCAGCAGATTTGTCGTGCCGGTGAGAACGATCGACACTGTGCCGCCATCGCCGCCCTTTCCGGCAGCGGCCGCTGCATCCAATTTCAGACCGGCTGTCGGTATAGTCAATGTCTTAGCTGCGATGATTATGGCTCCGCCATCCTGATTGCCGGTGCTACTTACGGCAGTCAGGCTGGTTATGCCGGCACCGAATGTGACGGCGCCTTTGAGAGCTGTAAGTCCGTAGATGGTTGCAGTCGGCATCGTGCCGGTGACATTAACGTTGCCCGTTTGTGATGAGACATTGAAGGAATTAAGAGGTGAGATAATTCCAGTTAGGCTTGCTATTGAAATTGTGCCGGGCGCATTTATAGACAGATTTTTGGTGGTGACTGTACCGAGGTTGTTTAGGGCGGCGCCGTTTATGCTTATGGACGTTTGTCCGAAGAGTGTATCGGCAGCGACCAAACTTACACCGGCTGCGTTTGTGATACTGACGTTGTCACCGGCTAGAATGCCAGGTGTGGTGCCGAAGAGTCCGTTGGTTGTCGCCGCTCCTGCGCCGTTAATGGCGAAGATACTCTTGGAGCCTGAAGTGATTGATATGTCGCCATATTTGCCAGAGGTGTGATGAGTATCCAGGTTGCCGTTTATGGCCACGCCCTTGGTACCGCTAAACACAACCGAGGCGCCTTTGCCCGCGGGTGTGGCTCCTGAAGCATTTATGTCCAGCTGCGCCATGTTGACGGTAAGCTGACCTGGCGTGATTAAAGTAACGGCACCACCACCGTCGGTGCCGCCGGCTTTGATGTTGAAATTGCCGACTGCATTTCCTACAGTTATGCCTGAAGTTGTGGTGCCAGGTAGATTGACGGTGACCGAGCCGCCTACACCAGTTGTGCCTTGAGCACTGAGGACGATATTAGGCAGGGGAGTCAAACCGTTATATACGATATTGTTGACTGAAAGATTTATGGTGCCGCCGTCGCCCTTGCCATCCGCAATGACAGTGATGGGTGTGACGAAGGGGCTTGAATAGGTACCACCGGCCGTAACCAGATATTGATGCAGATTGGTCAACCCTCTGAAGGGATCCAGGTTGGTTCCACCTACACCGGCAGTTATTGTGCCTTTGGCGTTGATGACGAGAGAACCACCGGTGCTGGTGGCATAGTTATTGTCGCCGGTAATGACAATATTGCCGTTGGGATTGTTGAAAGTCAGGGCACCACCACTGGCGGCGTTTGCCGTAACCTTGCCGGCGCTGTCTACATTGCTGGTGACGAAATTGACGTTGGCGGCGTTAATCACCCCGGTGGCATTATTTGAAATCGAACCGGTGCCGACGTTTGTCAGTGTGACATTGCCGCCGCCTATCGTTCCGTCGTTTGTCAGTGATTTACCTGTTGCCGTTGTGGTTATATCGAGCGAAGTCGTTCCTGTTATTGTGCCGGCATTGCTGAAATTGGCTGCCGCAATGGTGCCCTTGCCCGTTGTAACGGTCGCGGCGACGTCATTGGCACCGATACTGACAGTTGTCGCTTTAGTCACGTTCAAGGTCGTGTCGATAAAAACACCGTCAAAATTAATTGCGGTGCCTGCCGACAAATTGTCGGTGGAATTGTTCACAGTGGATTTCGACAGTGCGTTGATCGCGGCACTGCTGCTCACCGTCATGGTGGTGGACTTTATGACTGCATCACTCTGGATGTTAATATCTCCGGCTTTGGTTGTGAGATTTAGTGCCGTGTCGATAACGGTTCCATCAAAATTGATGACTCCAGTTTTGGCGGTGAAATTGTCGATTCCACCTTTGACCACGGCAGTTTTTAAGGCAGTTAAATTTCCACCGGATGTTACCGTCAAAGTCTTTGTTGAATTGACTTCGCCGTCAAGGTCAAATGTTGTGCCGGAGTTGAGAATAATGTCGTCGAAGGCTTTAGCGCTGGTGCCTATAAATGCGGTTTTAGCCGAAGTAAAGGCGCCCCCGGTCGACGAAACTGTGAGTGAACTATTTGTACCGGATGCTTCCAGTTTTCCATTTATGTTCACCGCTCCTGCGGAAGTGAACGAAACCTTGTTGCCGATTACATCACCGCCTGCCCCTTCGGTTAATATACCGGCATTGGTGGCCGTTATCGTATCGCCTGTGATGGAGTTGTTGACGTTCAAATCACCTGCAGCGGTAATGGTTATAGTTGCGCCCGCTGCTCCTACTGCTGCGTTCTGAGTTATAACACCGCTTCCGGTTGTGGTCAGCACCACTGTGCCGGAGCTGCTGAGTGATCCGCTGATGATCAGGTCGCCGGCTACTTTCAAATTGAAAGTCCCGTTACCACTAGATGCTCCCAGATTGACCGTACCGGTCTGGCTTATGAATGAATCGAGACTGACATTGCTCGTCAATGTCCCTGCCGCTGTCTTGATTGGTTGGGCCGACGTGCCGATGCTGTGACCTGATGAAAGCAAATCAACAGTTGTGCCGGATATCGTGGCTGTCGCAGAGCCGAGAAGATCATTTGTCGTGGTGATTTTTACCGTACTGGTAGCACCGGTGCCGACATTGGCATTGAGCTGTACATCGGCTACGCTGCCTTTGCCGGTGATGGTGATGTCGTTGCCGGAAACTGCTCCGCCGATTGTCACAGCTGTGCCACCGTTATTTGCACCGGTCAGTGTAATTGTAGTGCCGGTAATTGTGCCGGCCGCCGTTGAAGTCAATTGACCTGCCGAGTTTATTGTCACAACTGTAGATGCTGAACCCAACGCAGCCGCCACATTTATGTCGCTGGCTGTGGTTGAGAGGTCAATAGCGCTGCCGCCAATTGCGCCTGTCGTCTTAATACCTGTGCCACCAGTGACGGTATCTACGACTTTAAATGTGCCGCTAGAACCAGCTCCCCCGGTAAGGCTTGTGATAGCAGCCGAGTCGGTTACGTTTACGCTGCCGTTAGTGGAAATGGCGTTCAGAACAAGACTGGCCGAATTTACAGGAATCGCAGCTAGGTTGCCGATACTTGCTCCCGTACTCGTCAGGCTGACGCTGCTACCTTGGATAGCCTGAGTTTTTGCTCCGGCGTTGATGTTGCCCGTGGCACTGATTGCGAATGTACCGCTGCCACCAAATACAGCAACTGCAGAAGCTGCGGGATTGAGTGTGACATTGTTGGTGCCGCCAGCGGCAGTAATGGAGACATTGTCAAAAGGCAGCTCGGTAATATTTAACTGACCAGCGGCTGATTTGAGTGTGACCGTACCTGTTGATGCAACTGTAGGGTCAAACGTTAGTGTGCCTGTACTTGAATCGGTGATTACAACGTTGCCCGTGGCACCGTTAATAGTCGTGATTTGGAGAGACGCGTTTGTCAAAATCGGAAGGGACGCTGTACCGATATTATTGCCGGTGAATAGCATCGCCTTGGATGTGACAAGTGCCCCTGCACTATCGGTAATATCACTACCTGTCAAAGAGACAAGACCCGCTGTTGTCCCGGTGCTTACAGCTGCAGCCACATCTATAGCCTTTACTGCGGATATTGTGATTGTACCGTTGTTTGAGGTGACGGTACCTTTGATATCGACTTTGTCCTGAGCGTTGAGGGTGAAGCTAGAGCCAGTGCCCGTACTGCTTGTTTGTAGCGTCAGTGCTGTTGCACCTTGAGTGACATTGACGCTGCTGTTTGCGGATTTTGCTGTGAGTGTGCTGACGTTGGTGTTCGCGTTGATAGCCTGAAATGCTTGCAGTGTTGCCGTGTTGCCGGTAATGCCCAGAGCAGTAGCGGTGATGCTGCCATTAGGACCGGCTGTCAGGTTTGTGATGGTGGCGTTTATGGCACTGCTGCCTATAGCCGTAATGTCATTGTTGGCTGTGCCACCAGTAGTTAGGTTAAATGTCTGGCCTGTTCCTGTACCTATTAGATTGATGCCACCGTTATTTTGACCCAGAATAGTGGCGCCCACACCTGTGGCCAGCGTGAACGTACCGGTTGTGCCAGCTTTGGCCGCGGTTACATCTATAGTGAAGCCGGATTTGTTGGTGAAATTGGCGGACGCTGCCGCTGTCGGTGCCCCTGCGGCATTGTAGCTGAGGGTGCTGGCTTCAATAGCCAGTGGGGTGCCAATGGTGTTACCCGATGTGACAGCACCTGCTGATATTATCACTCCCCCGTGACCGGCGACAATACTAGGCACTCCTCCGGCTGCGCCGACGCCCTTACCGGAAACATCACTTTGACCGCCGCCGCCACCGGCGAGAATGGAATTTGCACCGGTACCGCCAAGTGCGCCGGCCTGTCCGCCGCCGGTTCCGCCGGATACTCCACCAGTGCCGTTGAAGCCATTTAAATCTCCTGAACCGCCACCGCCGACAGAAAAGCCAGATTCACCGTAGGCACCGCCACCACCGCCGGTGCTAAAGGCTCCCAGTCCAATCGAGCCGCCGCCGCCACCGCCTGGACCTGTCTGACTGAAACCGCCGCCACCACCAGCACCTACATCGGTGCCCTTGGTTCCAAGGCCACCGCCGCCGCCACCACCGGCTCCGCCGATCGCGCTACCGCCGCCACCTCCTCCTCCGACTCCTCCAACCTGCGAACCACCTGCGCCGCCTGCTCCGCCGTCGTAGGCTGTTATAGGCCCGAAGACTGTTACATTGTTTGCCGCGGTGAGAGTAACAGTGCCGGCTATGCCACCGGCGCCGCCTTTTGTTGCTGCGTTGACTTCGTCACCACCTGCGCCACCACCGCCACCGCCGCCCGATACATCGATTGATGAGGTCGTTACATCTCCGGTCTTGGATGTAATAGTGATATTTCCACCATTGCCGCCTGTGCCACCGGCCAGCGTGGGAGTGAATGATCCGCTACCCTGGCCACCAGCGCCGTTGGCAGAAATAAGACCAACAAAAACATTTCCACCCGCTGTTATTGTCACGTTGTGTCCGGCCGAACCATCTAAGACGGTGGCAGGAGTTTGAGCGGTGGCATTGATAAAGAAGCCGTTGTTTGTGAAAGATCCTGCAGTGCTGGCATTGAAGTCGCCACTGTTTGTTGTATTCCCGCCCAGGTCAATATCAGCGTTATTGGCCGTCGCTCCTGCCGAGAATGCGTTAATACCTAGAGATGATGTGCCCTTATTGTCGAAGTTTACGCCTGCAGTTGAAGGAGTTGCTACGTTAATTGTGATTGTTTTTCCACTCATGTGGCCGGAGGTCAGTATTGCAGTACCGCTGGTGGCACCGGCAATAATGCTGATATCGCCGTTTTTGCCGCTGTCGCTGAGAGCATTGATAGCGTCAAACGGAGAACTTGTGCTGGCAAGACTGATCGTACCGGACGTACCGGAAGTTCCCTTAAATGCCACCAGTTGCACATAACCGGCATCGCCTGTGGTGACTGATGTGCTGGAACTGTTGAGGTTGGTGTACGCACCCGAAATATCTATGCGACCGCCCGTGGTGCTGCCATGGTTCGCGCCCGCCGAGTTTGTTATGTCGACGCCGCCCTTGCCGTCTGTTGTGAAATTAGCACCGGCCACCAGGGTGATATTGCCGCCGTTTCCTGTGGTTGATGATGTGTCTATGCCGGTGAAGGCACCGCCCGATGTTATGTCGCCACCGGCGATGACAGCCAGATCTGCGCCATTGGTCGGCACGCTCTGACTACCGTCCAGAAGAATATTGCCGCTGTTAAAGAACAACGGATCTCCCGAGGCGTCGTAATCGCCCATATGAAGCGTATTTGTATGGGCGCCGACGACCAGATTTGTGCCGCTGACGTTTACAACACCGTCGACTTCACCAAGGTCGGCAGTAACGTTGCCCGCGCCTGCTTTCAAATTGAGATTTTGCGATTGGTAGTCGCCGCCAAAAACATCGAGATTGGCATTGTGGGCGCTGAGATTGATGTTGCCGCTTTGCGCCTGGAAGGTTCCACCGGCTCCGTTTATTAACAGCGCTGCATTGCTTGCCACATTGATATTGCCCGTGAGGGCGGCGATTATACCGGCGTTGTCGAGCTGCTGGGTATTGATGTTGACGTTATTAGCTGCGCTGATTGACGGCACGGATCCGTGAGCCGCTACGTTATAGACAACAGGTGCATTGATGGTCAGATTGCCGGCGCTGCTTATTGAGCCGTAGTTGGTCAATGAAGTAACTGCGGTTAAAACTGGGTCGGCGGCAAATAAGCCGGTGCCTGCCGCTCCTGTGTAGGAACCGATCTTGCCACCGAAGCCGTTGAGAATAGTCATTGCTGAGATGGCATCACTGCCGCCGGGCGCTGTCGAAGCCGTGAGAATAGATCCGAAGTTGGACAGTGTGCCCGTAATTGATAACAGACTGAGAGTGTCTATTACCTTCACACCATGCGAAATTGTCAGTGAACTTATCGAGCCGCCGACGCTGCTGTCGAGTGCACTGACTAGAGAGTTGTTGAGGGTGACCGTGCCGCCTGTTGCCACACCGTTGGCATTCAATTTGATTGTCTGTGTCCCGCCGGTCAAAACCTGCTGTGCTGCAACCACTTCGGCCGCCGTCAGTTTCGTGCCTAGTGTTACGACCTGCTGGGTGCCGCCTACTTGAATGGTCAGATCCTTGAAGTTGGCGATATTGTCGGCCATATAGGTCAGAGTTTTTGACGCCAGATTGAGGTCGCCCTGACCGTCATGCGGATTGAAGGCTCCTGTGTAGGCCTTCCCGGTGTGATGAAAAATGGAATTTACTGCGTGATGAACCGTTGTCTGCGCTCCGCTCGTCATGGGAGCAAACGATTGAATATTCGAAAGTGAGGAGTGGTTGTCTACCTGACCGCTTTGATGACTGGACCACACACTGTGACCACCGCCAAATCCACCAGCGCTTGCAGCTGTCTGCCCCGAGTAGTGGGATGCCCATACATGAGACCCTGCCATTGGCACCGTATGTGGTGACATGGGACCATTGGCCATCGCTGCTGTCGTTGCCAGCGATAACGTGCCGGCTACACCGAGCGTCGCGCATACAACGCGCTGGCTGGTTGTGTAGGAGGTGCTGGTGGTCTCAGTGTAATTGGTCATTTAATTCTCACTATTAGTTTGAGCTTGCCAAGAGATGGTTGATCGGCATCTGTTTGGGAAGAGGTGTCTTTCCAAGAGATGTTTGTAGCCATCCATTTATGTTATCGGGTTTGCAGGTATCAGCAAGTAGGTGTAAATGTCGCTGCACTACAATTGTCGGGCCCCTCGTTCCGATGAGCGCCGCGTGGCCTATCTCGCTTGATTAAATCGCGCTTATTGTGGCTGTCATAGAGGACCGTCGTTACAAGGTCTGCGTAGTTCTCCCCCTGATCTGGGGATGGATGAAGCTGACTTTGCAAATTGATCAGTAGCGGGCGGTTGGTGCATTGGGGAAATAAGCGGCAAGACGCTCCTGACGCTGATAGAGGCAATAGGGTTCGGAGCCGTTTATTTGGCTTAATATTGCTGCTGTTTTTAGAATATTTTTTGCTGTTCTGCGCATCTCGCCCTGACTGGAGTTAACCATGTCCTTAAGAGGACCGATCGAGGCGAGCATCGAAAGTACTGCAAATTCGCTGCGGAAAATTTTGTGTGCAGCATTATCTGTGTGGCTAATAATTTTCCTGTAGCCCACATTTTGCATTGGATTGATTTTTTCGAAGTGTTCGCAGTCCGAGTTTGTGATCGATATGCTGCGCCCTGGCGTAAGGGCAAACTGGTTGTTACTATTTTTGGGGCTGACCACAATTGCATTTTTATGACTGTCATGCAAATTATAGACAGCAACTCCGTCGGCCGTAGCAATTACCATTGCCACACTGCCTCTGGCAATGAAGACTTTTGCAAATGGGGTGACGATTTCGGTGTCGTCTTTTGCCGACACAAAAGTAGCGCCGCTCTCCAGCGACTCTAAGTCGCCTACTTTGAGATTGGTGCTCCTTGTCCTAGCTTGAGCTTCAATACCGCCGCTAAGAGTCATTTGCGTTTGAGTCGAGCTCAGAGTCAAATTATTCTGAACCGCAGGTGTTAGAGACTGTACATCAAATAGAGGTTTCGCGACTGTGGCGGTAGGCGCTTGCGATCCAGGCCTACTTGCGTAACCTATACCGGCCCTAATACTTTCTCCTGCACTTAAACTTACTCCTGCATTAACCGGCGGGTCGGCGGTTATCTGCACATTGGTGCCCAGTACTATCTGGCTGGCCGCGTTCTTGCCCGTGCTGAATACCAGCGCTCGATCTAAACCACTGAGTGTATCTGAGGCCCCCGCTGTTATCGAACCTGTTGGATTCGTTGTGGTGCCGAAGGTTACTGTTCCACTTCCAGACGTAACAATTTTGCTGCCCGCTGGTGGAGTGCCGGCTTTGATGGTCGCCGCCGTCGGCACTGCTCCCAATACAATATATACGTTTCCGGCAGCTAAATTGCTCTTTAGAATGGCCGAGCCATGAATGATGCTGTTGTTGCCGACAGTAATCAATGGCAGAGCGGTTTTTGTGGCGACAAATGTGTTTTGGATTGTAATATTGCCGTCCGTCGTCTGTATGGTGCTTGACGGAGCCACGGTCAAATTTTGATCGCTTGAGGCAATGCTTATCGCTCCCGTGCCTGCGTTTATGCTGTTCACTGTTAGTGTGGCGGTGCTCTTGCTGCTGCCGACTTCGCTAAATTTAAGACTGCCGACATTGGTGGCACTGAGTGTGACACCGCCAGTCAGTGACGGATTTGTATTGGTGACAAAGACGCTTCCTGTTGTACTGGCGTCGATGGTGACAGTCTGTGCTTTAGTTGAGACAACCTTAGTAGTTGATCCAATCGCGCCGCCATTGCTAGTAAGGCTTACATTATTGGCTGTGAGCGTTCCGCTCTTGTCGATCGAGGGCGTCGCCGTCGAGCTGCCGACGCCGCGCGGCCTGCTGCGCGCCGTCGACAGCGTCGATCTCGCGCTGGCGCCCGGTCGAACGCTCGGCATCGTC
>Ga0207711_10002929_pt1 | contig 14953 bp, 14 predicted proteins | sample KBSS34metaG_FD_184401 | JGI IMG/M metagenome (GOLD analysis project Ga0207711, IMG submission 184401) | Switchgrass rhizosphere microbial communities from Kellogg Biological Station, Michigan, USA - KBS S3-4 metaG (SPAdes) (version 2) | ecosystem: Host-associated > Plants > Roots > Rhizosphere...
GGCGTCGTCCACGGACCCTGACGGATGATCGACGACGGCGCCGCGGCCGCGGCCGCCCCTCCCGCTCCCCCGCGCCTCAACGCCGCCCGGATCTCCTCGCCCGCCTTGACCTCGCCCCAGCAGCGCTCGCATCCGAAAAAGTGCCGCTCGAAGGCCTCCGCCTCCTGCTCGGATAGGCGCTCACCCAGGTAAGCACTCACGAGGTCGTGTTCCTCCACGTATTCACAGCCGAGGTCATTCACCGGATCCATCAGTCGTGTCCCCGCTGGCGCGCTTTCGTTACGCCCATCAATTCCGCCAGCCGGGCGAGCGCGCGGTGTTTCCGGACGCGGACGGCCCCGGCCGAGATGCCGAGTCGCGCCCCGATCTCGTCGGCTCCGAGGGTCTGCTCGTAGCTGAGCGCCAGCACCTCGCGGTCGGCGGCCTCGAGCCGGCCGAGGCACTCCCGGACCTCGCGGCAGCGCTCCTCGGAGATCAGCGCGCCGAGCGGATCGGATGCCGCGCTCCCGTCCTCCTCGCCCTCGGCGGCGACCCGCTCGAACGCCCGGGCCTGCCGGCCGGAGGAGCGCGTCGAGTGCATGCAGACGTGCCGCGCGGTCTCGAACAGAAACGACGGCAGAGACTCCGGCTTCTCGACCCGTCCGGCGCGCAGCGACTCGAGCGTGCGGCGCAGCGTCTCCTGGGCGACGTCCTCCGCGAGCGCCGCGTCCCGGAGTCGGCGGATCGCGAAGAAGCGGAGCCGGTCCCAGAATTGCGCGACGAGAGCCGCGGCCACCTCGTCCGGGCCGAGCCCCTCCGGCAGCACCCACCGCTCGCCGCGGGCGGCGGCGACGCCGTCGCCTTCGATCGGCGACTTGAAATGCAGCAGTTGGGCGAGGGCGCGGCCGAGAAGCGAGCCGCCCCGGCGCGGAACGAACACCGGAGAGTCGAAGAACGCGGCCGCTCCGGCGGGCAGGAGCCTCATCGCCCGCTCGGGGATCGCATCGCCGAGATACCGGCGAGGGCGCGCTCTGCCGCGAGCTCACCAGACCCGGGGAGTTGGAAGCGCATGCCTTCCCCGCGTAACCCGAGTTGCCGGCTCCAGTAGATGTGAGGAGGATGATATCGCCGGCGGATCGCGGGCGCGCGCTTCCGATGCTCGGAGGCCTAGCTCCTGAGCGTCCGCGGCGCCTCGGCCAGATGGACCGGGAACGGCAGCCGCGCCTTCACGGATGCCCGTCGGAAGACGCGTCGGGCAGCTCTCCGGACGACGTTCAGCGCGACGCGTTCCCGCGCGGACAGGAACAGGCGAAACGGCCGGCGAACCGCCCCGGATCGCGCCGTCCTGGAGCCGCGGGCGAACGCGGCCGTGCCGCGGAGGGTTCCGGCGCGCCCGCGCCGCCCCGCGCAACAAGCGCCTGCAGAAGACGTAACAATGGGAGCCATGCCGCATCTCACGCGCCGCCGCCTGCTCGGCTCGCTCGGCGCCGCGGGCCTCGTCTACGGCCTTCGTCCCGCGCGCGCGTTCGCCTATCCGCCGCCCGAAGGAACCCGTCCCGGCCCGCTCGTCACGAGGCCGATCCCGTCGAGCCAAACGGGCGAGTCGCTCCCGCTCATCGGGCTCGGGAGCTGGATCACCTTCAACGTCGGCGACGATCCCGCGGGGCGCGACTCGTGCGCGGCGGTCATGCGCGCGTTCTTCGCCGGAGGGGGGCGCGTCATCGACTCGTCGCCGATGTACGGCTCCTCGCAGGAGGTCATCGGCTATGGGCTCAGGAAGCTCGGCCATCCGAAGGAGCTCTTCGCGGCGACCAAGGTCTGGATCAACTCGGGGGCGAAGGGGCCGGAGCAGATCGAGGAGTCGCGCCGGCTGTGGGACGTCCCGCGCTTCGACCTGCTCCAGGTCCACAACGTGATGGCGTGGGAGGAGCACCTGCCGACGCTCTTCGCGATGAAGAAGGCGGGCCGGCTGCGCTACGTCGGCGTCACGACGTCGGACGGGCGGCGCCACGACGAGATCGAGAAGATCATGCGGAGCCAGCCGATCGACTTCGTGCAGATCTCCTACAACGTGCTCGACCGCGAGATCGAGGAGCGGATTCTGCCGCTCGCGCAGGAGCGAAAGATCGGCATCATCTGCAACCGTCCGCTGCGCCGCGGCGACCTCATCCGCCGCGTCGAGCACGCCCCGCTCCCGTCCTGGGCCGCGGAGATCGACTGCGCGAACTGGGCGCAGATCCTCCTGAAGTTCATCGTGTCCCACCCCGCGGTGACGTGCGCCATTCCGGCGACGAGCCGCGTCGACCACGTCCAGCAGAACGTCGGCGCCTCCTACGGGCGCATGCCCGACCCGGCCATGCGGCGCCGGATCGTCGAGACGGTCGAGAAGATCTGAGGGCCGCTCGGCGTGCGCGGCGTGCGCGTACCGGTGATAGCCTCCGCATCAGTTTTCTCAAAGAAGGAGGCTACCGATGCGGAAGCTCGCCCTGGTGTTCGCCCTTTCCTTCGTTTTCGCGGCAGCGGTCCTTGCACAAGGAGCCCAGGGAGCGCCCACAGCTCCCGTCTTCATGCCCTCGGGCGACATGAAGTGGACCGACCTGGATCCCACCGGCGCTCCGGGCGTCAAGATCGCCGATCTCTGGGGAGACCACACCAAGGGCGCGTTCGGCGCGCTGGTCAAGTTCCCGGCGGGATTCATGACGCCGGTGCACACGCACACGAATCCGTTCAAGATCGTGATCGTCTCGGGAACCTTCCTGCAGACGCCGGAAGGCAAGAGCGAGGTCAAGCTGGGACCCGGCTCCTATCTGCTGCAGCCGGGCGGCAACTACCGTCACATGACCGGGTGCGACAAGGGATCGGATTGCGTGTTCTTCACGCAGGCCGAGGGCAAGTTCGACCTGATCCCGGCCGCTCCGCCCAAGAAGTAGCGACTCGGGTCTCGGTGCGCGCGGCGGAGCGCGGAGGACGTCCCTGATGTCCGAGTGGTCGACGTACGGCTTCCGCGATCTCCTCCTCTTCTCCGCGCGCACCTACTACCGTCTCTTCGAGATCTACAACGACGCGATCCGGCCGGCACAGGACCTGGCCGTCCTGCTGGGGATCGTCGTCGTCTTCCTGCTGTGGCGCCGCTCGAACGCCGCTTCGCGCGCGATCGCCGGCCTGCTCGTCGCCGGCTGGCTCTGGACCGGCGTCGCGTTTCTCGCGAAGGGCTACGCCACGATCAACTGGTCGGCGGCGTACTTCGCGTGGGCGTTCGCCGCCGAGGCGGCGCTGCTGCTCCTCCTTGGCCTCGCGCGCACGGACGTCGTCTTCGAGCGTCCCTCCGATCTGCGGGGCCGCGTCGGAGTCGGCCTCCTCCTCTTCGCGCTCGTCGCGGCCCCGCTCGTCGACCCCCTGCTCGGCCGCGGGTGGAAGGGCTGCCAGCTCTTCCTCCTCTGCCCCGATCCGACCGCGATCGGCACGCTCGGTCTGTTGCTCTGCGCGCGGGTCCGCGGACGCCGGCCGCTCCTGCTCTGGATCGTCCCCGTGCTCTGGTGTCTCTACACCGCGGTCTTCCTCGTCGCGATGAAGTCGCCGGAATGGTTCGTCGCGCCGCTCGCGGCGGGACTGGCCGTCATCGCGACGCGCTTCCGCTCGGCTCGCGCGTAGCTCGTGTGATCCGGCGCACGCCGGAGTCGGACGCCGTCCTCCGACGCGGCTTCCCTCTGCTACACTCGCCGGCACACTCACCCATCGGTTAGCGCGTTCTCCGCCCGAAATCCGCCCCGGCAATTTGCATGGAGGCATCGATGAAGCGTCCGCTCGGAACCCTGTCTGCACTCGGTATCGGAGCCCTGTCGGCGGCCCTCCTCCTCGCGCCGCGACCTGCCGCGGCTCAGTCCGGCTTCCACCGCCTTCCGTCGGACGGCGCCACGGTGCGCGATCTCCTCGGCAAGCTCCCGCGGCGAGACGGGACGCAGGTCCGGACGAAGGTGATCGGCCTCGACTCCGCCGACACCGCGTTCCTCTTCGCGGCGGCGGGGAGCGTCCAGGGCGCGGGCGGCACGTACTTCCGCTCGGACGTCACGATCATCAACCACCGCAATGCGGACCAGATCATCGCCGTCGGCTGGCTCGCGCAGGGCGTGGACAACAGCAACGAGCCGGTCCAGCTCTTCACCATCCCGGCACGGACGCCGGTCATCCTCGCCGACTTCGTCGCGGACACGCTCGGGAAGAGCGGCCTCGGCGCCGTCCTCGTCCTCGCGCAGACCTCGAGCGGGGCCGCCGATTCCGGCGCGCAGATCGACGGCTTCTCGCGCATCTGGACGAACCAGCCGGGCGCTCAGGGCACGGTCTCGCAGGGCTTCCCGTCGGTGTCGATCATCGACTCGGTCGGCTCGCTCACCGCATTCGCGCTCGGCAACCGCCACGACTCGCAGTACCGGACCAACGTCGGTGTCGTCAACCTCGACTCGGTCTCGCACACGTGGGACGTGGAGATCAACGGACTGAACGGCTCCAACACGTTCTCGATCACGGTGCCGCCCGTGTCCATGAAGCAGGCGTCGCTCCCGAGCGGCAACTACGGGGACCTCGCGCTGTCGTTCGCGACCACGGGTTCCGGCTTCTACTGGAGCGCGTACGGCGCGTCGGTGGACAACATCTCCGGCGACAGCTGGTCCTCGCACGCGTCGCAGCCCTGACCGCTCGATCCTCCCGCGGGAGGGGACGTCGGCCGGCGTCCTCTCCCGCTTTCTCATTCCGCGCCGCCGGCTCATCCCTTGCATAGAATCTTTCCGATGCCGTCCGTGTCTCTGAACGTCAACGGCCGGATGCGGAAGGTCGACGCCCCGCCCGAGGAAACGCTCCTCTCCGTCCTGCGCAACCGGCTCGACCTGACCGGCACGAAGTACGGGTGCGGCGAGGGGCAGTGCGGCGCGTGCATGGTGCTGATCGGCGGCGAGGCGGTGGCCTCCTGCCAGACGACGCTCGCCGAGGCGGCGGGCAAGAGGATCGTCACGATCGAGGGGCTGGCGATGAAGGACAAGCTCCATCCGATGCAGGCGGCGTTCCTCGAGGCCGAGGCGTTCCAGTGCGGCTACTGCACGTCGGGAATGATCATCGCGTCGGTCGCGCTGCTGAGCAAGAATCCCAGGCCCAATCCCGACGACGTCATGGGCACGCTCGTGCGCAACGTCTGTCGCTGCGGGACGTACGCGCGCATCCTCGCGGCGGTGCAGGCCGCGTCGAAGAAGAGCGGCGCATGAACGACCGAGAGCTGCTCGAGCACGAGGTCCCGGTCCTCCACTGGTTCGCGCTCGACCGCCGCCGCTTCCTGCGGATATTCGGAGGCGGGTTGCTGGTCGTTCTCGCGGCGCCGGACGGCTCCGCCGTCATGGAGGCCCAGGAGTCGGGCCGCACGCGCGCCGGCGGGCAGGAGCTTCCGAAGGACCTCGCCGCGTGGCTCCACATCGACAAGGATGGCAAGGTCACCGTCTTCACCGGCAAGGTCGAGATGGGCCAGAACATCCGCACGTCGCTCTCGCAGCTGGTCGCGGAGGAGCTGCGCGTCCCCGTCGACTCGGTCCGCATGGTCATGGGGGACACGGACGTCTGCCCGTGGGACGCGGGCACGTTCGGCAGCCGCACGACACCGACGATGGGACCGCAGCTGCGCCTCGTCGCGGCGACCGCGCGCGAGGCGCTGGTCGACCTCGCGGCCGAGCGCTGGAAGCTGCCGCGGGAGACTCTCACGGCCGACAACGGCCGGGTCCGCGCCGCGGGGAGGACGCCGCTCCTCTACGGCGAGCTGACGCGCGGCGAGAAGCTCGTGAAGACGCTGCCGGCCGACGGCGCCGGAGGTGCAGGTGCAGGCGGCGCCGCTGCGACGCTCACGCCGCCCGCCCAGTGGAAGGTCGCGGGCCTGCGAACCCCGAAGGTCGACGGCCACGAATTCGTCACGGGCACGCACCAGTACGCCTCCGACCTCAGGCGGCCGGGCATGCTCTTCGGCAAGACGCTGCGGCCGGCGGCCTTCGAGGCGACGCTCGTCTCGCTCGAGGCCACGAAGGCCGAGGCGATGCCGGGAGTCCAGGTCGTGCGCGACGGCGACTACGCCGGCCTCGTCGCGCCGGACGCCTTCACGGCCGAGCGCGCACTCGTTGCGCTCGCCGCCGGCGCAAAATGGAAGGAAAAGGAAGGGCAGCCGTCGAACGCCACGATCTTCGAGTTCTTCCGCAGGAATGCGGAGGCGCCGGAGGAAGGAGGCCGCGGCGCCACGCCGACCATCAAGGGCTCCGTCGACGACGCGCTCGCGTCGGCCGACGTGAAGCTCGCGCAGACCTACACGGTCGAGTACATCGCCCACGCCCCGCTGGAGCCGCGCGCCGCGGTCGCCGAGTGGGGGAAGGGCAACGGCGCGTCCGGCAAGCTGACGGTGTGGACCGGCTCGCAGCGGCCGTTCGCCGTCCGCGACGAGCTCGCGGCGGCGTTCCGCATCCCCACCGAGAGCGTGCGCGTCGTCGTCCCCGACACCGGTTCGGCCTACGGCGGCAAGCACACCGGCGATGCGGCGGTCGAGGCCGCGCGGCTCGCGAAGGCGGCCGGCAAGCCCGTCAAGGTCGTCTGGACGCGCGAGGAGGAGTTCACCTGGGCCTACCTGCGCCCCGCCGGCGTCATCGACGTGAAGAGCGGCGCGCGCAAGGACGGCACGCTGACGGCCTGGGAGTTCCACAACTACAACTCCGGGCCCGCCGGCATCGGCACGCCCTACGACGTCGCCAACCAGAAGATCCAGTTCCACCCGGTCAAATCGCCGCTGCGCCAGGGCTCGTACCGCGCGCTCGCCGCGACCGCGAACCACTTCGCGCGCGAGACGCACATGAACGAGCTCGCGCACGAGCTCAAGATCGATCCGCTCGAGCTCCGCCTCAAGAACCTCTCCGACGAGCGGCTCAAGGCCGTCTACGCCGCCGCCGCGGAAAAGTTCGGCTGGGCGAAGCGGGAGTCGGCGCCGGGGCGCGGCTACGGGATCGCGGGAGGAACGGAGAAGGGCGGCTTCATCGCCGCGTGCGCCGAGATCGCGCTCGACCCGACGAACCGGAGCGTTAAGGTCCGGCGCGTCGCGGCCGCCTTCGAGTGCGGGGCGATCGTGAATCCCGACGGACTGCGCAACCAGGTCGAAGGCGCGATCGTCCAGGGTCTCGGCGGCGCGCTCTTCGAGGCGATCCGTTTCGAGAACGGCAGGATTCTGAACCCTCACTTCGCGCAGTATCGGCTCCCGCGCTTCACGGACGTACCGACGATCGACGTCGTGCTGGTCGACCGCAAGGATCTGCCGCCGGCGGGCGCGGGCGAGTGCCCGATCGTCGGCATTGCGCCCGCGATCGCCGCGGGGATCTTCGAGGCGACCGGGACCTGGCTGCGCGCCCTGCCGCTCGCGGCGGAAGGCGCGCCGGAAACCAAGCGGGTTTGAAACGCCGGCATCCTGAGCGGAGCGACGGATCCCATCGCTGAACGGCGACTCGGCTTCTGCGCAAGGGATCCTTTGTCGCTCGCTGCCGCTTCGCTCCTCAGGATGACAGGCTGAGTCGCCTGACCCCGACTCGCGGTACCCTCTTCCTCAAAGGAAGCCGGACAAATGACGCGACTTGCGAAAACCGCCCTGGCGATCGGTGTCCTCCTCCTTCTCTCCCCCGCCGCGCGGGCCTTCGACGAGGACAAGCTCATCAAGGACTACGCGAAGACGCTCGCGAAGGACAAGGATCCGAAGGAGCGCGCCTCGGCCGCGCACTGGCTCGGCGGGCGCAAGCAGCCCGCCGCCGTCTCGGCGCTCGCCGCGGCGCTCTCGGATCCGGACGCCTCCGTCCGCGAGGCCGCGGCCTCCGCGCTCTGGGACACCGGCAAGGACGCCGCCGCGGCGAAACCGGAGCTGCAGAAGACGCTCGCCGACCGAGACGCCGCCGTCGTGGCGCGGGCCGCCGGCGCGCTCGCGGCGATGGACGTGCCTGACGCGGAGCTCACGGACGCGTGGCGCCGGGCGCTCGACGGCGCGCGCGACGACGCCACCGCCTTCCTCGCGGCGCGCGGCCTGATCGGCTTCGAGCCCCCCGACAAGCTCGCGCCGCCGATCCTGACCTGGATCGCGAAGAACGCCGACCGCGCCGCGCATCCGCCGAAGGGCGTCTCGGCCACCGACTATCGCGACAGCGCGGAGCACGGCGCGAAGGCGCTCGAGCACCTCCTCCGGAAGGACGCCGAGCCGGTCCTGCCGCTCCTCGACAAGACCGTGCGCCGCACGCCCGAAAGCGGCAAGTACGTCCTCGGCGCGCTTGCGTCCGCCCATGCCCCGAAGCTTCCGGCGGGCGCGGTCGATCTCGCGCTCGCCCACACGCGCTCCGAGGACGACGACACGCGCGCCGCCGCGATCGGGCTCGCGGGCAAGGCCACCTCCGAGAAGGACGTCGCGAAGTGGATGCCCGAGGCGGTCCGTCTGCTCGGCGACCACGAGGAGGGAGTCCGCAGCGCGTCGATCTGGGCGATCCGCGGCGTGAAGGGCCTCGGCCACGACGCGGCGCCGGAGCTCGCGCGCCTGGTGGCGTCGAACCGCGAGTCGTCGCGCCTGCGCGAGAGCGCCGCCGAGGCGCTCGAGGAGGTCGGCAACCAGGCGAATCCGATCGCGAAGGCGGACAAGATCGCGATCGCGAGCGCCGCGAAGGGGGCGCTTGCCGCCGCGATGAAGGAAAAGGATCACGACGTCGCGCCGGCCGCGGTGTCGGCGTACAACGTGCTCTACGTCGACACGACGGAGGCGGTCGCGGCGCTGGCGGACGCGGCCGTGTCCGGCGCCGACGTCGCGGCGCGGCAGAAGGCGCTGCAGTGCCTGCGCAACCGGCAGGGACAGGCGAAGGGCGTCGTCGATCAGATCCGGCCGCTGACGCAGAACGCCGACAAGAACCTCGCCGACGACGCGAGGACGGCGATCGAGTGGATCGAGCGCGGCGGCGCGGGGAGCCCGGGCGTGATCAAGGGCGGCCGGGCGGCGGCGGCGGCGGCGGCGGCGAACGCGAGTCGTTCCGAGCCTAAAGCTAAAGACGGTCATCCTGAGCGAAGCGAAGGATCCCGCGCGACGAAGGCCGCAGATTCCGCGGACTCTTCTACCTCCCCCGCCAACGAGGCCGCCGGCCTCGCCGCACTGCGCGAGCGCAAACTCGATTTCGACGAACCGAGCTTTTCCCGAGCCCTCATGACGGCCGACAGCGACGCCGTCCGCGCCTACCTCGACGCCGGCATGTCGGCGAACCACGTCTTCGCCGACGAGAACAAGCGCACGCCGCTGATGATCCTTTTCTTCGGTCGACAGGCCTGCGCGCAAGGGGCGGAGGGACGCGCGATCGTGTCCCTCCTCATCCAGCGCGGCGCGAACGTCAACGCGCAGGACGAGAAGCAGAACACGCCGCTCATGTTCGCGGCGGACAACTGCGACCGCGAAACGCTGCGGGTGCTGCTGAAGGCGGGCGCGAAGCTGAACACGAAGAACTGGGCGGGGCTGACCGCGCTGTCGATGGGAATCGTGTCCGGCAACCCGGGACTCGAGGAGCTCATCGCCGCCGGCGCGCGTCTGGACGCGCAGACGGCGAAGGCCTACGCCGACGCGTACAAGGGGAATCCGAAGGCGCTCGCGCTGGTGAAGAAGGCCTCGCAGCCGTAGAACCCAAGGACTCCCTTCCCGGCGGGAGTGGGATGGGCTGAGGGGCGACGACCTTACGCCGTCATCCTGAGGAGCGGAGCGCAGCGAGCGGTCCTGAGTCGCGAACGGCGAAGAAAGAATCCCGGACTCGATTGCCATTGTCGCGTTCAGTCACGGGATCCTTCGCTTCGCTCAGGATGACTGGCAGGAGGAATTCCGCGATCGCCATTACTGCGGCCGGAACGAGACCGCCGACGGGGTGAGAGACCTTACGCCGTCATCCTGAGGAGCGGAGCGCAGCGAGCGGTCCTGAGTCGCAAAGCGGCGAAGGGAGGATCCCGAACTCGATTGCCATTGTCGCGTTCACTGACCGGATCCTTCGCTTCGCTCAGGATGTCCGCAGAATGCAGCGAGGGGAGGGACCCCGCGACCGCCATTACTGCGGTCGGAACGAGACCCCTCCCCTCTTGCGACCAGCCTCCGCCGGCGCCGAGCGCGAGCCCGGCCGGCGGCGAGAGACCTACTCCCAGTCCTTCGGAACGTTGTAGAAGCTGTAGATCTGGCTGCGATAGCCCATGTCGCTCACGTCGGGCCAGTTGTCCTTATCGAAGCCCGGCGCGTCCTTGAGGCGATCCTTCGGCACGTCGAGCACGAAGGCATGCTTCTCCGTGTCGACCTTCATCGCGCGGAAGGGAACCGCGAACAGCTTGTTGCCCATCCCCAGGAAGCCGCCGAACGAGAGGACCGCGTACGCGATCCGGCCGCTCGAGAGATCGATCATCAGGTCCTCGATCTTCCCCAGATTCTCGTCCATCGCGTTGTGGACGGGGTCCCCGATGATCGTGCTCGCGCTGAGCGTGTTGCGAGTCAGAGTCTCCGTGTGGGTAACCATGAATCCTCCTAGAGCAGAAATTGCGGACGCAACCAGAGCGTCCAACAGTTTCCGAGGAGCAAGACTCGCGCCAGCGATAGGATCCCGTCGATGAGTCGGCGGGCTGTCCGGATCCTGGGCGTTTATCTCGTCGCCGCCGTTCTGACGGGCGCGATCCTCCCCGCTCAGACGCCCGCTCCGCCGCCGGCGGGCGCGGCGAGCCCGACGACGTCGATCGCCGCGACGTCTTCTCCGGCCCCGACGACCTACACGCTGACGCCGGAGCAGCGCGAGAAGGCGATCGCCTACGCGCGCGCCCGCTATCGCCTCCACTTCTTCGCGTTCTTCTGGAGCGTGCTCGTCCTGATCCTGATCCTCCGTGCGCGCCTCGGCCCGTTCTTCCGCGACCGCGCCGAGTCCGTCGCGAAGCGGCGGTTCTGGCAGGCGGCGATCTTCGTGCCGCTGCTCGTCGTCACGGAATCCCTGCTCGAGCTGCCGACCGCCGCGTACGGCCACCACCTCTCGCGCCTCTACCAGCAGTCGGTGCAGGGCTGGGGATCGTGGCTGTGGGACGAGGCGAAGGGCCTGATTGTCGGGATCGTCATCGCGATCCCGCTCGTCTGGTTGCTCTACGCGTTCCTGCGCAGGAGCCCGCGGCGGTGGTGGCTCTGGTTCTGGCTCGCGCTCCTCCCGATTCTCGTGTTCCTGATCTTCCTGGCGCCGGTGTTCGTCGAGCCGCTCTTCTTCGAGTTCGAGCCTCTCGCGCCGAAGCATCCCGAGCTCGCCCACGCGATCGAGCAGGTGACGGTCCGCGCCGGAGAGCCGATCCCGGAGTCGAAGATGTTCGCGATGAACGCGAGCTCCAAGTACAACTCGGTCAACGCGTACGTCTCGGGCCTCGGCGCGTCCAAGCGCGTCGTCGTGTGGGACACGACGATGGCGAAGGCGACGATCCCGCAGACGCTGTTCGTGTTCGGCCACGAGATGGGCCACTACGTGCTGGGGCACATCCCGCGGACGATCGCGTTCCTGTGGGCGCTCTTCTTCGTCTGGCTCGCTGCGGGCGCGGCGCTTCTCGACAGACTCTTCCCGGCTGCGGACGGCGCCGGAGGCACCGCGACGAATCGCTGGGGGATTCGGGGATTGACCGACTGGGCGTCGCTGCCGGTCCTCTTTCTCCTGGTGACGATCGCGTCGGAGGTCTCGACGCCGCTCATCAGCGGTTTCATCCGCTCGCAGGAGCACGAGGCGGACCGCTTCGGCCTCGAGGCGATCCATGGACTGGTGCCGGACTCGAGGGCCGCGGCCACGGGCGCGTTCCAGATCCTCGGCGAGGCCAACCTCGCGGATCCCGATCCGAGCCCGTTCATCCGCTTCTGGCTCTACGACCATCCCCCGCTCGCCGAGCGCCTCCGCTTCGCCGCGACGTACGACCCCTGGGGCAAGGGCGAGCAACCGAGGTACGTGAAGTGACCGCGTCGACGCGAAGCGGCGGATCGGTCATCCCGAGCGCGACGAGGAGTCAGGGATCCCGTGACTGAACGCCACTACGGCTCATAGGGCCGCTCGCTCGCACCCTCGTTCCCCTCCTCAGGATGACGCCATGGGCGCAGGGGCTGGAAACTTACCTAGTATTACAACGTATAATGTGATGCATGGTAGTCAGCCGAGAAACCGATCAATCGGACAACTGGGAGCGTCAGGTCAAGAAAGGCTGGCTCGAGCTCGCGATTCTTGCAAGCCTCTGGGACGAAAAGCTTTATGGCTTGGATATTCTCCGCCGCCTCGAGCAGGCCACGGACCTCGTGGTCGCGGAGGGGACTGTCTATCCCATCCTCAGCCGGCTCAAGGCGGAAGGCCTCGTCCAGGCGAAGTGGGTCGAAGGCGAGGCCGGCCACCCTCGGAAGTACTACTGGCTGACTTCCGCCGGCCGGTCGCGCGCCGCGGCGATGGCGCGCTACGCGTCCGGCTTTCTCGGATCGATCACTCAGATCATCGCGCCGCTTCTGGCCAAGGAGGGGAAATGACCCAGGCGGAAATGCTTCAGAAGCGCATCGACTCGTATCTCGCGGAGCTGCGCCGATGCCTCGGAGAGCTTCCGCCCGAGGAGGTCCACGACATCCTCCAGGAGATTCGCGGTCACATCCTCGATCGGGCGGAGGCAAGCGGAGAGCTGACGGAGGAGCGTCTCGTCGCGATCCTGAAGGCGCTCGGCCGACCCGAGGAGATCGCTCCGCTCTACCAGGTCGATTCGGTCGTGGCGAAGGCGCGGGTCAGCCTGTCGCCGCGGATCGTCTTGCGCGGAATCCATCGCTGGTCGGTCGTCAGCGGCTGGGGGCTCGTCCTGTTCGTGCTCGGCATCGCAGGCTACGCCACCGGTTTCTCGCTGATGCTCTCGGGCCTCTGCAAGCTCATCTGGCCCCACGAGGTGGGGGCGTGGGTCGGCCCAGGCGAATTCAACATCGGGACCAACGCGAGTCCCGCCGCCCACGACGTGCTCGGTTGGTGGCTCGTGCCGGTTGGGCTGGGGCTCGGTGCGCTGGTCGTCGTGGGAACGACCCGGCTCTTACGCTGGACGCTCCGGTTCGCGCGGATCCGAAGGCCGACCGGCGCCGCAGCGGTCTGCTGAGCGCGAGGTGGCGATCGGCTGGTAGCATTTCCGCGGATGACACGCCGCTTCCCCAAACGCGTCCTCGCCGCCGTCGACGAGTCGAGCGTCCTGCGCATCCGCGCGGGCGCCGACGACACGCACCGCTTCCTCGGCATCTGGGGCGTCGTCGCGCTGGGCCGGATCTTCGTGCGCCCCTGGAACGACAAGCCGACCGGCTGGCGGCAGGCCTTCCTCGCCGACCCCGGCCACCGTGGCGCAATCCGCCTCGCGAAGGACGGTCCCGACATCCGCATCCGCGCCAGGCCCGTCCGCGGCGAGCGCGTGAACGACGCCGTCGACGCCGCCTACGAGGCGAAGTACTCGAGCAAGGCGAGCAACAAGTGGGTCCGCGGCCTCGTCACGGAGCGGCGGCGCAAGACGACGATGGAGCTGACGCCGGGCTGATCGACTTCCTCACTGGATTCCGACGATCGACGCGACCCACGTCTTCCCGCCCTGGTAGACGAACGAAGCGCCGTAGGGCACGGCGCCTTGCGGCCCGAAGAACGGATCCAGGATCGAGATATTGCCGTTGCGGTCGTAGCCGTTGATCACGACGACGTGTCCCCCCGACGATCCCTGATAGCCGATGATGATCGGCCGTCCCGCGGCGATCTCGGCCTTGACGGCGTCGAACGTGATCGGACTCGGGACGTACTGCGACTGCAGGCCAGCGAGGCTGTAGAGCCCCTGTTGGATGGTCTGCATCGAGGGCGCACCGACCACGCAGAATTCCGGGAAGTTGCAGCAGTCACCCCCGAGAAACACCGAGAGCGTCTGGCATTGATGAACCGGCCTTCCGTAGTACGTGGTCACCATCTCGATCGCGGCAGCCCAGCACCACTCGAGAGTCTGCTGGCTGAAGAAGGGCACCGAGAGGAGCTTGCTGTCGGGAGGACCAGTCGGCCCCGGACCGGTGACCGTGTTCTGCTTCTCGAAGCAGCCCGTCGCCGAGGCGACGAGCAGCGCCGTGACGAGAAACCCCCGGAGCGTCTTCATTTTGGCCTCCTGGGAGAGGGGTTCCCGGATGGTCCGCTGCGTTACGCCCCGGTGAGGGGATCCGCGGAGGTAGAGCCACAAAAGAAAACGAGCAGCCGTGCACACAAGTGCTCCGGCTGCTCGCGGAACTCGACCGCTACTACTTTCCCCTCATCTCCTTCAGCCCCGTCCCCAGCTCGAACAGCCAGCCGCCCGTCGCGGCGGCGGGATAGGTCGAGACGCCGAGGACGATGTCGGTGCCGGCGGGCGCGGTCATCGTTTCGACGAGGTCGCCGTACACGTCGAAGATCTTCCCGAGCTCGCTCCCCTCGTGGACGCGGTCGCCGGCTTTCACCGACACGTCCAGGAATCCGCCGCGCGCGTTGGTCACGATCTTGTAGCCCGTGACGATCGTGTGCGCGGTCGGCTTCGGCGGCTCGCCTTGCAGCACGCCGACCCCCCGCAGGAATCCGCGCACCGCATCGGCCTGCATCCTGATGTCCGCCGGGTCGAGCGGCTGACCTCCGCCGACCTCCAGCAGGAACGCCGGGATCCCGGCCGCCGCGAACGCCGTCGTCGAGTCGCTCGCGAAGACCTTCTGCGTGTCGCGCCAGAGCGTCGGAACCCCGAAGCTGCGCGCGAGCTCGTCGTAGCGATCCGCGGGGACCGTGCCCGTCACCGTGTAGAAGACGAACGGGTGCTGCCTGAACCGGTCGCCGCCGGTGTGCAGGTCGACGAAGTAGTCCGCCACGCGCTTCACGTTCACGTAGACCGCGCCCGCGATCCGCTCCGTGGCGAACCG
>Ga0207711_10002935_pt1 | contig 14904 bp, 8 predicted proteins | sample KBSS34metaG_FD_184401 | JGI IMG/M metagenome (GOLD analysis project Ga0207711, IMG submission 184401) | Switchgrass rhizosphere microbial communities from Kellogg Biological Station, Michigan, USA - KBS S3-4 metaG (SPAdes) (version 2) | ecosystem: Host-associated > Plants > Roots > Rhizosphere >...
GCGCAGATATTCGCCGAGCGCCCAGAGCACCTCGCCCCAGTCGTCGAACTCGATGTTGATGGCGCCTTCCTGAGTGAAGAAAGGTTCCTCCTCGCCGTTACCCCAATAGCGCACCACAGAGACCTGATAGTCGGCGCCATTCACCTGACTGCGCATTTTGCCGGTCGGCCGAGCATTGAAGTAAGCGAGGAGCGCGGCACGCGCCTCGGCGCGGTGTCCCATGCGCGCCAGCGCCACCGTCGCCCACGACATGTCGCGGACCCAGGGCGTGGAGTAAACATCGGGCAGGGCGCCTACGATCAGCCCATTGCCGTGCCGGTCGGCGCGGTTGGGCTCGCGGCTTTGCGCGATCCGCAGCATCACCTCGCTCTGCCGCCACAGGTGCCCTTCCTTCGCGGACTGGAAATGCACGGCCGGCGCAACCCGCCAGCGCTCGAGCTGGGCAATTTCTCGAGTGACCAGGGCCTCGGGCGAAAGCCCCGTTCGCCAGGCCGTGAATTCGCGGATCGCGGCCCCGGCATCGCTCTCCTTCTCAAGCGCGATCAAGGCCCAAGCCGGACTCGCGGCCAGGGGCTGACCGGCGGGCATCGCTTTGCGTGCCTGCCCTAACGGAATCAGCAGCAACGGCTCGTCGATCCCCTCGAAGAGCAAGAGCTGCGCGCCTGCGGCGAGGCCTCTTCGCGACCGCAGCGGCTTATTCCATTCGACCCGCCATCCGGCGTCTTTTTGGCGCGCCGCCTCGCGGGCGATGATCAGCGCCGGGCGCTCAAATCCGAACGGCATGAAGAAGATGCCGCGGCCGTCGGCGCGGCGCATCCGGATGACGTGCGAGTCCGCGACATAATCCGCACTGGCCGCCCGGCCCGGAGCACCCCAGCCCAATGTCTTGATGAAATTGGCGGTCTCGATCCCCTCACTGAGCGGCTTGGCGGGATCGCGACGAACATAGCTGTAAGGGTGGGCGTAGAACCTTGTTGCGGACCCGCTTTCGGGCGCGATAACCGCGGTTCCAAGACCGTTGCCCGTAACCAGGTGGGAGGCCGACGCCGGTTCACAAAGCGCAAGCCAGACGCTCATGGCCGCAAGGAACCGCATCGCGCTTTTCGTGAGAGAATCGATCATGGCAGGCGCGGCCTCAATTGCCCGTCTTCGGCGTGCCCGGATTGTCGGCGGTGCTGGACGCGCTCCACACCGAGTCCGGCAACGTCACTTCCACGCTTTGCATCTGCGCATCCGAGGAATCACCCAGCAACAGTCGATAGGCGCCTGCCTTGATGTGCCAGTTGTTTTCCGCAGCCTCGTAGGTTGCGAGGAGCCGCGGATCGATCGTCAGGTCGAAGGTCTTGCTCTGCTTCGGCTTGAGGTCGGCTTTGGCGAATGCACCCAAACGCTTCGGCGCTTCCCAGCCTGCTTTATGCCAGTCAGCCGGAGCGACGTAGACCTGCCCAACGCCCTTGCCCTGACGCTTGCCGACGTTGCGGATGGCAAAGCTGACCTTGATCGATTTGCCATCCGGCTGAGCGGCCAAGTTGGAGAACGCGAAGTCGGTGTAGCTGAGGCCGTGGCCGAAGGCGAAGAGCGGCTTGTAGCCCTTCATGTCATACCATTTGTACCCGATCGCAGCGCCCTCATCATAAGAGACCGCGGCAGGCGTTCCGTCAGGCTCGCCAAGGCCGGCGATGTCCGGACGAGCGAGCTGCTCGGCCGATACTGGAAAGCTGATCGGCAAGTGACCCGACGGATTGACCTTCCCGGTCAGGACCCGCGCAATCGCGGTCCCGCCGCGAATGCCCGGGTAAAAGGCTTCAAGGATCGCGGGCACCTGGTCGACCCACGGCATGTAGATTGCGCCGCCGGTTTCAGCGACGACGATCGTCTTCGGGTTGGCCTTGGCGACGGCGGCGACGAGGTCATCCTGGTTGTCCACCATGATCAGGCTGGCTTCGGATCCCTCGCTGTTGTGGCGCGTGACGAATACGATCGCGACATCCGACTTTGCTGCCAGTGCCGCGGCGGCAGCGTGGTCGGTACCCGCGTCGAACGCGATCTTCGCTTTGGGCAGCTCGCGCTTCAGCGCATCGAGCGGCGGAGAGGGCAGGTAGGAATGACCGCCGATCTTCCGATCGCCGCCAAGCGGCGTGACGTCCGACGAGCCGGCTCCGGCGAGCACGCCTTTGTCCGCATGGCCGCCGATCACCGCAATCGACTTCACGCCGCGCAAGGGGAGCAGATTGCCCTCGTTCTTGAGGAGGGTCAGCGAGTCCTCCGCTGCTTTCTGCGAGACCGCTTCGTGGGCCGCGTAGTCGATCGGCGTGATCTTCACCGGGTAGTCGACCGGTCCCTTCGCGAACATCGCCCACAGGATGCGCTCGACCATGTCATCGAGCCGCTTCTGGGGAATCGCTCCGCTTGCGAGCGCCGCCTTCATCGCCGGCGGTGCGAACCACGGCTTGTCGGTAACGCAGCAGAAGCCCGTGTGCTGGTCGAGCCCGTCGTTGGCGGCGTCGACGGTCGAGTGGACCGCGCCCCAGTCGCTCATGACGAAGCCCTTGTAGGCCCAGTCGTGCTTCAGAACCTTGTTGAGCAGATAATCGTTCTCGCAGCCCCAGCGCCCGTTGATCAAATTGTAGGAGCACATCACCGAGCCGGGTGAGCTCTTCTCAATTGCGAGCTCGAACGCCAGCAGGTCGGACTGGCGCATCGCCTCGGCAGAGATGGTCACGTCCAGCGACGTCCGCAGCGTCTCCTGATCGTTCACCGCATAATGTTTGATGGTCGAGATGATGTGGTTCGACTGGATGCCTTCGATCAGCGCGCCGGCCATCGTCCCGGCGAGCAGCGGGTCCTCGCCGGTATATTCGAAGTTCCGGCCGTTGCGCGGTTCGCGGGCGAGGTTCACGCCGCCTGACAGCATGGTGTTGTGGCCTGTTGCCCGGGCTTCCGCGCCGATCATCTTGCCGCCAGCTAGCGGAACCGCCGGGTCGAAGCTTGCTGCAGTAGCGAGCGACGAAGGCAGGGCAGTGCTCGGGATGAAGCTGTTGCGAACGCCGAGCGACGCATCGGTCTGTGTCTGGTCGGGGATGCCGAGGCGGGGAATGCCGGGTACGAACCCCGCCGAGCCCTTCACCTGATGGGTGACGACGTAGCGCTTGAGCTCGGGCGAGACGATGTCATCCGGAACCTTGGCGAGATCGGTCATCGCCTGATCCGAATAGCCGAAGACCAGCTGTAGCTTTTCGTCGAGGGTCATCGCGGCGATGGCCGCCTTGGCGCGAGCGTCCGGAGAGAGGGCAGGGTTCAGCCACGGCCTGTCCGCACTCGTACCCGGCTGGGCGGCGTGGACGGTCGTGCACAGCAGCATTGCGAGAGATGCCGCCAGCGCGATTGTCTTACTCATCAACTTCCCCTTACGAACCGTAACTGAGCGCGTCCCACCAGTAATTGACCAGCACGTTGAAGCGGTCGAGCGCCTCGACATGGTGGTACCAGTCGCGCGGAATGAAGATGGCGTCGCCGGGCGACAGCTCAGCCACTTGCGCGACCTCGAGCGCTTTTGCGAAGCGCGGAAACCGATCGAAGTCGGGCGCGGTCAGGTGCACCATGCTGATGCGGGCGCCGGCGGGCGTCGGATGGTGCGGTCCCATGTAGAGATCGGGCTCTGCCGATGGCGGAAACAGCGTGAAGCGGCGCCGTCCCGCTGCGACGACTGCGACATTCTCGGTCGGATCGTTATGTGTTGCCACTTTCGCCGCATTGCCGATCCACAGGCGCGGCTCCGCCGACGCAGGGACGAACGGCATCGGATGAGACGCGGCGAAGCCCGGGAAGTAACGGTCCGCGATCAGGCTCTGCGCCGCCATCGCATAAGGACGGTAGCTGTTCTCCTGCTCGCGAAGGCCGGCGATGATGCCGGGAACATTGCCCTGACCGCGAATGAAATTGAACGACTGGACGTCCCTGCCATAGTGGAACCGGCCTTCCTGTGCCGGATCGGCCCGGAGGACACTCGTCAGCGTGGCGTTCGCGCTCGCTTCGAGCAGCGACATCGCTTCGTTCGGATCCTGACGCGCGGCGATGACCAGCGGCCAGTCGGCAGCAATGCCACGAAGCACCGCGGGCTGCCCACTCGATATTACCTCGGCCCGGAATTGTGCCGGCGTTGGCGCGTCCCACTCCGGAACGGGCGCAAGGACCTCAGTTCGTGATGAACTCATAAGCGTCCCCTTCGCCCCGGCGCGCATTGATGCCTTTTGCGCGAAGCGCTTCGATGTACGGTTCGAGGCGCTTGGAGAACTCCGGTTCGTCGCGCGGGCCTTTAGGCCGCCACGCAATCTCGGCCAAGGCAAGCATGCGCGGGAAGGTCATAAACTGCAGGTAGCGCTCCGACGAGATGAACTCGGTCCACACGCAGGCTTCGATGCCGAGGACGTGCGCGGATTCTTCTGCCGTGAAGCCATCCGGGATCGGTTCCCACGCAAGCATCTTGGCGATCGATTGCGGGCCGCCCTTATTCCCTTCCCAGGGCGCGCCGGGTTCGCCTTCGCCCTGGTGATAATCGAAGTAGAGCTGGTCAGCGGGCGAGATTACGAGGTCGTGGCCGCGTTGGGCGGCGATCCTGAGCACGTCGGGCCTGTCGCGACGCCACCATTGGATGATGACGCTCTTGGGCGCCTGCGCTTCCACCTGCTCGTCCCAGGCCACCGGCCGCTTGCCGAGGCTTTCGATGATCGCGACGACCTTGCGTCCGAAATAGGCCTGGATGTCCTGGTTAGTCTTCAAGCCTTGCTGTGCCTTCAGCCGCTCGATGTCCGGCATGTCCTTCCACATTTCCTCGCCTACTTCGTCGCCCGCAAAATCGAGATAAGGGCCGGGGAAGAGGCGGGCGACTTCGGTGAGGATTCCGCGGATGAACTCGTAGGTCTTCGGGTTCGCCGGGTTGAACGCGCTCTGGTCCTTGTTGAAATATTCCGGATAGGATCGCGCAGCCGCTCCAGCATGGCCCGGCATCTCGATCTCGGGCACGACCATGATGTGGCGCTCGGCGGCAAATTGGACGATCTCGCGGACGTCGGCGGTCGTCAGATATTGCGGCTTCCCATCGACGAGCGAGCCGACCTGCGTCAGCTTCGGATAAGCGGGAATTTCCAGCCGCCATCCCTCATAGTCGGTCAGATGCAGCTTGAGGATGTTGAGCTTGTAGGCCGCCATCTCGTCGATGATCTTGAACAGCGCCTGCTTGCTGAAGAAGTGTCGGCCCTCGTCGATCAGCAGCCCGCGCCATTTGAAGCGAGGCGCGTCGGTGATCTCGACATTCGGAACACTCCGCGCGCCTGCGTCGGTGCTCACGAGCTGGCTGAGCGTTTGCGCGCCGTAGAATAGTCCGCGCGGGTCGGATGCCTCGATCAACACCGACCCGTTGGCCGCGCGCAGGTGGTAACCCTCGGGATTGGCGATCTTGCCCGAGGGGACAAGCGAGAGCTGGATTCGCGAACCGCCGCTACCGACCTTCAGTCCAAGCTCGCGCGCTAGATAATTGGCGGTCGCGGCCGCTTTGCCCGATCCTCCGACCGTAGTATCGGCCGTGATCGGAACCTTGCCGTCGTGCCAGGCCACCGCTGACGGCATGGGGATCAGCGAGGGCTGCGCAATCGCCGCTCCGGCGGGAATGCAGAGCAACAAAATCATCAGCAGGCGCAGCACGAACCGCAAAATCAGACTCCGAATGAAAGCGCTTCCATTTTTCCTTTGTTAGGGGTCGGCTTCGGTTGCTGGCAAGTTAGTTCAGCCGTTGCGAACTGTTGAATCGATTGCCAACCTGCGCGCGTGACTAAGCGAAGTTCGACGATCGATGATGTTGCCAAGGCAGCCGGTGTAGCGCGCGTCACCGTCTCGCGCGTTCTCAACAAAGGTTCGAACGTACGTCCCGCGACTCGGGAACGTGTGCAGCGAGCGGTCGAGCAGCTGGGATATTCCGTAAACCAGCAGGCAAGGGCGCTTGCGAGCGGGATGGGCCGGCAGATCATGCTCATTCACGCGCACAGCCCTGAGCTCGAGCCCAACAGCTATTACAATGCGGGCCTGGAGCTTGGCGCTCATCGCGGCTGCTCGTCACTTGGTTTCGACCTGGTCACTCGAGCGGTCGATCCGCACGACCTAAACAGGGTGCGGCTGCTGAGCGCCATTCTCGAGCGCGAGCGGCCTGCGGGACTGATCCTGTCACCACCGCTTTCCGACGATATCGAACTCATCGAGGCGGCGCGTCGCGCGAACGCTCAGGTTGTCGCCGTCTCTGCGGGCGAGCAAGCGCGCGCGAAGGTGACGGCGGTCGGGATCGATGAACGTGCGGCCGGCTTCGAGATCGGGAAGCATCTTACGTCGCTTGGGCATCGCCGATTCGCCTTCATCAAGGGGCCGCCGACACACCAGGCGGCGACGCTCCGTTGTGAAGGATTCAAGGACGCACTCGTCCAAGCCGGCATCGACGAGGAGCCGTGGACGGCGACCGGCGATTTCACGTTCAAGTCGGGCGCCGAGGCAGCGGAGCGACTGCTCAAGAACGGCCACCATGTTACGGCGCTTGCTTGTGCGAACGATGACATGGCCGCGGGCGCGATGCTCGCCTTGCATCGCGCAGCATTGGATATTCCGACGGAGATTTCGGTCACCGGATTCGACGATACGCCGATGTCCGAAATCGTGTGGCCGCCGCTCACCACAATTCGGCAGCCGATCCAGGACCTGACCGAACGCGCAGTCCATTTGCTTGTCGAGAATAAAGCCAATGGCAACGTCCAGTACGATGCGTTGCCATTCGAACTCATCGTTCGAGAATCGACCTCGGCTCCGCGGCACGGCGCTTGACTCGCGCAAAATTTTGCCACCAAATGGAAGCGCTTCCATAGAGGGTGGAGGCTAAGGGCTTGTCGTCGAACGTGCGGCGCAGGCTCGAACGGGGAGAGAATAGGTTGCCGAATCCTTCGTCGCGCGCACGCCGCGCATTGCTGCTCGCTGGTGGTTGCTGTTCATCATTGTTCGTCATGGCGCCGTCCACGGCGTACGCGCAGACGACTCCTGACCAGACGACTCCCGACCAGACAAATCCTGATCAGCAGCAGCCGCCGAAGAAGCCGGCGCCCGTCACGCCTGGCGAACCCAACGCCCCGTCGAAAGAGGATCAGGGCGCGATCGTCGTCACCGGCATTCGCCACAGCTTGCAGAATTCGATCCAGATCAAGCGCAATTCCGCGAGCGTCGTCGAAGCGGTCTCGGCCGAAGAAATCGGCAAGCTTCCCGACGTCTCGATCGCAGAATCGATCGCTCGACTCCCGGGCATCACGGCGCAGCGCGTCAAGGGTCGCGCCGAGATCGTGTCCATCCGCGGCTTCTCGCCCGACTTCACGACCGTCCTCCTAAACGGCCGCCAGCAGGCGAGCTCGGGCTTCAACCGCGCGGTCGAGTTCGACCAATATCCTTCCGAGCTCATGGGGTCGGTGGTCGTCTACAAGACGCCTGACGCAAGCATTTCGGGCATGGGACTTGCCGGCACGGTCGATCTCCGGACCATCCGGCCGCTCGATTACGGCAAGCGCGCCTTCGCAGTGAACCTGCGCGGGCAGTTCGACCAAGGCGGCGGCCGCAACCCTAACTTCTCCAAATACGGTTGGCGTGGAAGCGCCAGCTACATCGATCAGAACGAGAGCGGCACGCTCGGCTGGATGATGAGCTACGCGCATTTGGACGCCCCGAGCCACGTCGATGAAACCAAGAATTGGTTCTACGCCGACGGAGGTTTCTACACGGTCCCTGATCCAAATGATCCAACTGGAAACACTCAAATACCGCAATTTCCCGATCTCGTCGGGGTCCAGGTCCTGGCAGGCCACGAAATCCGTGCTTCGAACTCGCGCGATACTCGCGATGGCGTCACGGGCTCCGTCGAATGGAAGCCGAGCGACGTCGTCCATTCCGTCCTCGACCTCTATTACTCGCGGTTCAAGCAAGACACACTCACCAGCGGTGTCGAGTTCGCTGCCACACCCTGGAGCGGCGATCCTACGACCTATGAAAACGCCAAGATAAAGGCTGTCGGCGGTTCAGGATTTCCATTCGACCCGAAGACAACTCTTTTAGACGTTGCCGACCATGTGTCGAATGTCGTTCCAACCCTTCGGTGGGACGAGAACCAGAGAACCGACCATCTCTTTTCCGCTGGCCTGAACAATGACTTCCGCCTCGCGGAACACACTCATCTTCTTGCCGACCTTTCCTATTCGTCCAACAAGCGTGACGAAACGGATATCGAGCTTTTCGGCGGCTATGGCTGTTGCGGCACCTCCAATTTCGGCATGATCGAGAACCGGATCCTGGACAGTTTCGATCGCGTCATGCCCAGCGATGACTTCGCGCGGTTGACGAATTTCGGACTGGATTACGCGGACGCGAGCAAGGTTTCGCTGGGAGACCGCGCCGGCTGGGGCGGATACGGTTCCGAAGGCCATATCAAATCGCCGCACATCAAGGAGACCCTGGCTTCGGGTGATCTGACCGTCAGGCACGAGTTCGACGGCACCGCCATCGGCAACTTCTTGAGCAGTATCGAAGCGGGCGTGGACTATACGCACCGCCACAAGGACAAGACGGTCGACGAGCACGACCTGTTCCTGAAGAACAATCGCCTGCAGGTGCTGATCGATCCACGGTTCCAGACTGGCACTGTCTCACTGGGTTATGCCGGCGATCTTAAAATACTTGGCGTCGACGTCGCCAACCTTATGAACAATGGCGATTACTTCGACATCCTGGAGCTGGAGAACGGTGCCCACTTCGACAAGTCGTGGGACATCAAGGAAGACATCCTGACCTTGAAGGCGAAGGCGAATATCGATTCCGGTGATCTGCACGGCAACGTCGGCATTCAGGTCGTCAAGCAGAAGCAGGAGTCGAGTGGCCTGCGCATTGACGAGACTGTCACGCCGATCGATCTCGCGGACGTGACTGTCGAGGCCAAATATACCGACATCCTGCCGAGCTTGAACCTCTACTACGACATCGACCAGCACAATCGCCTCCGCTTCGCCGCGGCGAAGGTGATGGCGCGGCCTCGCATGGATGACATGCGCGCCAACTTGTTCCCTAGCTTCAGCGGGAGCGTCTGCGAGAACCGCCAACCGCCTCTGCAGCCATGCGGACCCGGTGTGGTGGTGAACCCCTGGTCAGCGTCGGGAGGCAATCCCAAGCTTGAGCCATGGCGCGCCAAGCTAGTGGACGTCGGCTACGAATGGTATGGCGGCAAGGCCAGCTACTTTGGAGTCCACGGTTTTTATTATTGGCTGGACAACTATATTTACACGCAGGTTATTCCGCTCGACTTTACCGGCCAAACCCCGCCGCAATCCGAGCTGGATAAGCTCACCACAGCTTGTCCCCAGTGCGTTATCAGTCCGATCGGTAGCCTGGACGCGCCGGCCAACGGACAGGGCGGCTGGATCGGCGGTGTCGAAGTCAGCGGCTCGATAGAATTCGGGCGCTTTGCACGCTTCCTCGATGGTTTTGGCGCGACAGGCAGCATATCTTGGACCGACTACAAGCTGGACAAGGCGGCGATAGACACACTCGACAACAACGTGCTGCCCGGCTTTTCCAAATGGGTTGAAGACGCGACCGGCTATTATGAAAAGAACGGCTTCCAGGCGCGCATCTCATATCGTCACCGGTCAAAATACGAGGGTGAAGTCATTGCGCTCTTCCAGAATTTGGCGCCCACGCTGACCTATCCGGACGACCAGGTCGACGCGCAGATCGGCTATACCTTCCAGCCCGGTTCGAGGTTCAACGGGCTCGGTATTCTTCTGCAGGTCAGCAACCTGCTGGATTCGCCCTATCGAACCTACATACACGCGGGTTCGGCGCCCGTGCTGGAAAGGGCCGAAAAATACGGTCGATCCTGGCTGCTGGGTGCAAGTTATCACTTCTAACCAGGCGGGTTGAATGCTGAGAGTTTTGGCGGACCGCGCTCCGTCGAGAGTGGCCGTTTGGGTGGCAGTTGCGCTCCTCGCCCCAGGAGCTGTGGCGGCCCCCACGTGGCCGAGAGCGGCCATCCCGGCGACGACCGATGCGGCACTAGATGCCCACGTGCGCTCGATCGTCGCCGGGATGACGCTCGAACAGAAGGTCGGCCAGATGACCCAGGCCGAGATTCGTTCGATCACGCCCGACGAAGTTCGCCGCTATTATATCGGGTCGATCCTCAACGGCGGCGGTGCCTGGCCGGCGATGGAGATGCATTCGAGCGCCGGCGACTGGCTGAAGCTTTCGGACGCTTTCTACCGCGCGAGCATGTCTACCGACATGAAGGTCCAGGTCCCGGTGATCTGGGGCACCGACGCGGTTCACGGCCACAACAATGTCTATGGCGCCACGCTCTTCCCGCACAATATCGGTTTGGGCGCTGCACATGATCCGCAAATGCTGTCGAGGATCGGCCGCGCGACGGCGGAGCAGGTTCGCGCCACCGGGATAAGCTGGGCTTTCGCGCCGACCCTCGCGGTCGTGCAGAACCCGCGGTGGGGGCGGACTTACGAAAGCTACAGCTCCGATCCGGCTTTGGTGCGCGCATATGGCGAAGCCATGGTTCGCGGCCTGCAGGGACAACTCGGCTCGCCCACGTCGGTGCTCGCGACCGCCAAGCACTACGTTGGCGATGGCGGGACTTTCCACGGCAAGGATCAGGGCGAAACGAGAACCACCGAGTCCAATCTCGTGCGGACCCATGCTGCGGGTTATTACGGCGCGCTTCAGGCGAACGTCCGAACCGTGATGGTGAGCTATTCGAGCTTCACCGATACCGCGACCGGCAAGCGCTGGGGCAAGATGCACGGCAATCGTCATCTCGTGACGGATGTCTTGAAGCGCCGGCTGGGCTTCAACGGGCTCGTCGTTAGCGACTGGAACGCGATCGGCCAGCTACCCGGGTGCACCAACTGGCATTGCCCACAGTCGATCAATGCGGGCGTCGACCTCATCATGGTCCCCGACGACTGGAAGAAGTTCATTGCGGAAACCGTCGCCGACGTAAGGGCGGGGCGCATTCCGATGAGCCGCATCGATGACGCAGTGTCGCGGATCATCCGAGTGAAGTTCGAGGCGGGGCTTTTCAACGCTTCGCCGGCTGCGGGTCCGCACCCGAATGCAGATGTGATGCATTCGCCGCAGACCCGCGAGCTTGCGCGCGAAGCGGTCCGCAAGTCGCTCGTGCTCTTGAAGAATGATCGCGGCGTCCTGCCACTTCGACGCACGGGCAAGATCCTCGTCGTGGGCAAGGGCGCGGACAGCTTGCCGATGCAGTCCGGCGGATGGTCGCTGACCTGGCAGGGCGACAAGACCCAGACGTCGGACTATCCCTTTGCCGACACCTTGCTCTCCGCGCTGCGCAAATCGCGCGGGGCGAACCACGTCGATTACAGCCCAGATGGCCAAGGCGTCGACGTCCGCAAATATAGCGCTGTAGTCATGGTCGCCGCCGAAAAGCCCTATGCGGAAGGGGCTGGCGACATCACCTTCCCGGCGTCGATGCGCCACACCAGCCGCTATCCCGAGGATCTTCGAGCGCTTGACCGCGTCAGCGGCAAGGGAGTGCCCGTCGTGACCCTGCTCTACTCAGGGCGTCCGGTGGCTGCGAACGACCTCATCAACCGCTCCGACGCATTCGTCGCCGCATGGCTTCCGGGAACCGAGGGCCTGGGACTGACCGACATGCTGTTCGCACGACCGGACGGCCGGCCGGCATATGATTTCACTGGACGCCTGTCGTTCGACTGGCCGGCGGGCGACTGCTTGCCGAAGTCGGGAGGAGTTCAGTTCCAGCGCGGCTATGGTCTGTCGCTCTCCAGCCGATCGACGCTCGGCCGTCTTCCTGAATCCCGGCCGGTCATGGCCTGTCCTGCCGAAAGTCGCTAATCGGCTCCGCGATGCGAAAAATCCTCATCGTTGGTGGAGGGACAGCCGGCTGGATGACCGCCGCCCTTTTCGGCAAGCTGTTCCGCGGTCTCTACGATATCGAGCTCATCGAGAGCGAGGCGATCGGCACAGTGGGGGTCGGGGAAGCGACGCTTCCCGTGATCAAGAAATATAATGAGCTGATCGAACTCAACGAAGTCGAGTTCATGCAGCGAACCCAGGCGACGTTCAAACTCGGCATCGAGTTCGTCGACTGGCTCCGGCCGGGAGTCCGCTACCAGCACGGCTTCGGAATCATCGGCCAGGATTGGGACTGGCTTCGTTGCCACCAATATTGGCTGCGGGCCAATCAACGCGGCCGTGCCGGGGACTTTTCGGATTATTCGATCAACACCGCTGCAGCCGCGGCGGACAAGTTCATGCACGCGCGGCCCGAGATGGAGGAGTCGCCGATCGGCCACATCTTCCATGCGTTTCACTTCGATGCTTCGCTGTACGCGAAATATCTTCGCTCGCTTGCGGAGATGCATGGCGTCAGGCGGACCGAAGGCCGCATCGTGGACGTCACCACAGCCGAGAATGGCGACATCGCGTCCGTCACCGTGGAAGGCGGACAGGTCGTCGAGGCGGATTTCTTCATCGATTGCTCTGGATTCCGCGGGCTCCTGATCGAGCAGACACTGAAGACCGGTTACGAAGATTGGAGCCACTGGCTGCCGTGCGATCGGGCGATGGCCGTTCCCTGCGCGCGGGCCGAACCGCTCCATCCTTATACCCGCTCAACCGCGCGCGAGCCGGGATGGCAGTGGCGCATCGGTCTCCAGCATCGCACCGGCAACGGCCTCGTCTATTCCAGCAAGCACATCGACGACGAGGGCGCCGAGAAGCTGCTCCTCGCGAACCTCGACGGCGAGCAGCTTGCGAACCCCAATCGCCTCCGGTTCACCAGCGGCAAGCGGCGCAAGATGTGGAATCGCAATTGCGTTGCGCTCGGCCTTGCAGCGGGATTCCTCGAGCCGCTGGAATCGACGAGCATCCACCTCGTCCAGTCGGCGGCCATCCGCCTCGTTAGGCTCTTCCCGAACGAAGCGACCGACCAAGCGACCATCGACGAGTTCAACCGCCAGTGCGATTTCGAATGGGAGCGCGTGCGCGACTTCATCGTCCTCCATTATTGGGCGAACCAGCGCGAAGGCGACTTCTGGGAATATTGCCGGACGATGGAGCTCCCGGCGACGCTTGTGAACAAGATCGACGTGTGGCGCTCCAACGGCAGGGTCTTCCGCGAGAATGACGAACTGTTCGGCGAGGAAAGCTGGATCCAGGTTTTCCTCGGCCAGGGGATCGTGCCGGAAAGCTACGATCCGCTCGTGGCGTTGAAAAGCGACCCGCAGATCGAGCAATTCCTCGGCAACATCGTCGCGACGATCAAGCGATGCGTCGACGTCATGCCGACCCACGCCGAATATGTGAGGAAATATTGCCTGGCGGAACAGGTGGCGTGAGGCGGTTCGCCGCACTCCTGCTCGCGGCCCTTTCGCTCGCGGCCTGCGGGAGGCCTTCGCCTCCGGCCGCGGAAATGTGGCTGACCACTGCCGACGAGACGCAGAAGTTGGCGGCGCAGCCATCGAAGCCTGCCGCCGGTCCTGCGAAGGGCGACGAAGCGGTTAGCATCGACACGACGAAGCATTTCCAGAAAATGCACGGCTTCGGCGCCGCGATGACGGATGCGTCGGCGCAGGTCCTGAGCGGCCTTCCAGACGACAAGCGGAAGGCGATCATGGCCGAGCTGTTCGGCCGCGCGAACGGCGGCCTCGGCCTGTCTTTCACCCGCCTGACGGTCGGGGCGTCGGACTTCTCAAGCAGCGATTACAGCTACGACGATACTCCCGGTAACACTCCCGATCCCCAGCTTCGTCATTTCTCCATCGATCCGGCGAAGAAATATGTCCTCCCGCGCACACGCGAGGCGCTGGCGATCAATCCGGACCTCTTGGTGATGATCAGCCCGTGGAGCGCTCCGGCGTGGATGAAGGACACGCGGAGCCTCATCAAAGGGCAGCTCGTCCCGCAATATTATCCGGCGTTCGCGAATTATCTCGCAAGGACCGTGCAGGCATTCGGACGCGAAGGCGTTCCCGTCTCGATGCTTACGATCCAGAACGAGCCGAATTTCGAGCCGGAGAATTACCCCGGCGAACGCGTCGATCCGCCCCAGCGGGCCGAGATCATCGGGCGCCATGTCGGACCGACCTTCAAGTCGCTCGGGCTCCGCACGCAGATCCTCGACTGGGATCATAATTGGGATCATCCCGAGATGCCCCTCGCGGTCCTCAAGGACCCCGTCGCTCGTCAATATGTCTCGGGCATCGCCTGGCACTGCTACAATGGCGATGTTCCGGCGCAGGCGCCGGTTCACGACGCTTTCCCCGGCAAGGACGCGTGGCTCACCGAATGTTCCGGCGGCGAGTGGCAGCCGAAATATGCCGAAGTGCTTGGCTGGATGACCGACAAGCTGATCATCGGTGCCTCCAACAACTGGTCGCGCGGGACCTTGCTTTGGAACCTCGCCCTCGATCCGAAGCACGGACCGCATACTGGCGGGTGCGAGGATTGCCGGGGCGTCGTGACCGTCGATCCCGCGACCGGCGCCATCACTCGCAACGTCGAATATTACGTCCTGGGCCACGCGAGCCGGTTCGTTCTTCCGGGAGCATACCGCGTCTCCACCGTTAAGCGCGCCAATGCGGTCGAGGCGGCCGCATTCGTAAATCCCGACGGAAGCCGTGTCGCGATTATCTACCGCAAGTCGGGCGAGGGCCCGGTGACGATCGCATTGGACGGCGAGCGCTACGCGGTGGCGCTGCCCGCCGGAGCAGTCGCAACTGTACGCTGGAGCGCACGAAGCGGCGGTCAGTGACAGGGGCCGAGCAAGATCGGCGAGGGACT